>Ga0256404_1007508_pt1 | contig 17186 bp, 9 predicted proteins | sample RumenRJG_01DNA_FD_185990 | JGI IMG/M metagenome (GOLD analysis project Ga0256404, IMG submission 185990) | Bovine rumen microbial communities from Lethbridge, Alberta, Canada - RJG_01 | ecosystem: Host-associated > Mammals > Digestive system > Stomach > Rumen | place: Canada: Alberta | collected...
TGTTACCTTTGCACATTGGAACGTATATATTGCTTTGATTATCAACAACTTCAAAGGTAATAAAAATCTTGCAGGTGTGCAAGAAATACGTTCCTTTTTTTGTGCACTATGAATAATTTAGGCTAGAAATTGCGCGCATTAATGGTAGCAAGATTTTCCTTTAAGGGTGGTTCAAAGCGGCTCAATCAGGCGACAACGAGAGTACTAACATTTTATTTAACACAAAAACTAAACTAGATTAAATTATGGCTATTAAAGTTATTGCACAACTGCGTGAAGTGAAAATTGGTAAGAACCCGGGTAAGAAGTTCGTGATGCGTCCCGACCTCTACGTGCCCATCGCTGAGAAGAAGGTATTCCAGGAGGCTGCTACGCACAGCGGAATCTCTGCGGGTGTAATCAAAGCGGCTTGGGACGCTGCCGGCGAGGTGATCCGCACCTGGGCGACCGAAGGTCACTCAATCCCCCTGCCCGGTCTTGGCACCATGCGCTTCGGCGTCCGCTCCAAGGCTGTCGAGAAGCTGGAGGACGTAAAGGCTAACCTGATTAGCGTGCGTCGTATCATCTTCACCCCGAATGTGGATGTGAAGGACGAGCTGAAGAACACCTCTATCCAGATCACCTGTCTCGACGAGGAGGGCAACGTGCTGAAGCGTGTGACCAGTGGTGACTCGGGCGACATTGAGGACAACGAGAACGGTGGCTCTTCGGCAGGCTCAGAGACCGTAAATAATGGCTCAGGGACCGTACACAATGGCAGCGGTATCATCCCGACTCCAACGGATCCTGAAGACGATCAGCCCAGCGATTGATTTCAACTTGGGGGCAGTTCGGCCTAAGGGCTGCCCCCAGTTCTAAATTAAACAGTAAAAAGGTAAAAGGGTAAAAAAGAAAGGAGGAAATTATGAATAAAAAAGAGACAACTAAGTTTATTGTGCAGTTGATTGCATCGATCGCATCGGCGATCCTGACTGCACTGGGCGCAACATCCTGTATGGGGCTTTAGCCCTTCTTGGACTAGCCAAGCGGCAGAGCCGAGCGCGACAAGCTCAGGGACCGTAAAGAAATACTCCCCGACCGTTTGGTCGGGGAGTATTTTTATTATTTCTTGATCTTATAGATGCGGAAGGTCTTGGCAGGGATGTCATCAAGCAGCAACGAAGCCTTCTTGCCGGCATCCACCTGGCAGGAACCCTCTACAGGTATAATCTTTTCAGGATTGTCGAGGGTGTTCTCATCATCCATGCCGACGTGGGTGAGGGTGATGATCTGAGCATTACGGGTACCCGTCATGCCCTGTAGCTGAATGGAGAGGGGCTGAGGGGCATCTGAAGTATTGACCACCTTGACGATCACCTCACCTGTCTGCTTGTCGAAGACGCTGCTGGCGAAGAGGCCGTCCTGACCAGCCTGACCTGCCACGGGCTTGCCGTTCATCGTCAATGGGAGCACGTGAGTTCCTTTATTAGTGGCGTAGAGTTGCTGCACATAGTAACTCACCGACTTGAAGGAGCGGAGATTATCAAACCAGATGGCATCAGGGCGCCACTGCCAGCCCTCGACATGGGCGAAGAGCGGAGCATAGGTGGCCATATGGACGATGTCGGCATTACGCTCGATACCCGTCATATGGGCAGCCTCGTAGAGTGAAGTCTCAAAATGGTTCCACTTCTTACCGTCACCATGACAAGCATATTCGCCGGCAAACACACGCGGCCCCTTGCGGTCATAGGAGTCATAACGCAAACCGTGACTGAGGAACCACTTCTCATTGCGATAGTAGTGCTCGTCGTAGAGATCTACCTTCAGCTCTTTCATGCGAGGCTGCAGCAGGTCGAAGTCCCATCCCTCTGAATTCGGGCCAGTGGTGCCAATGAGTTTCAGGTTGGGATATTTGGCGCGCAGGGCGGCATTGAACTTCTTCAGTCGCTCGGTGAACACAGGACCATAGCCTCCATGAGCCTCGTCGTAGTCCCACTGTTCGTTACCAACACCGAGGAACTTCAAGTTGAAGGGTTCAGGATGGCCCATCTCGGCACGTACCTTACCCCACTTGGAATCCACAGGACCGTTGGCAAACTCCACGAGGTCGAGGGCATCCTGAATATAGCCGTCGAGGTCATCCAAGGCAACATGAACACCAGGTTTGGTGGGGTCAGGGTTCTGAAACTGGCAACTCAATCCACAGCTGATAACTGGCAGAGGCTCGCAGCCGAAATCCTCACACAGCTGGAAATATTCAAAGAAACCGAGACCATAGCTCTGGAAATAGTCGGGGTAGAAACGGTGCCCGAAGGTGTAGTGCCAGCGGTTCTCGTTCAGGGGACGGTTCTCAACAGGGCCGACGCTGTTCTTCCACTGATAGCGGGTGGAGAGGTCGGTACCTTCCACAATACAGCCGCCAGGGAAGCGGAACACGCCCGGATGCATGTCGAAGAGGGCCTGTGCCAGATCCCTACGCATGCCGTTCTCACGACCTTTCCACGTGTCGGTGGGGAACAACGAGATATGCTCGAGATCGGTCGTGGCCTTGTCGCCAGCGAGGAAGATACGGAGGGCTCCCTTGGGTTCAGTGCGAGGCGACTTCAGCGTGGCCGTATATTTCTTCCACTCCTTGCCGCTGATCTCGACGTTCACCGTGGCGAAGCGCTGATCCTCACCCATGGTGTCGTTATCCACGAAACTCACTTCCAACGTCGATTTACCACCCTCAGGACAACGGGCCCAGAGGGAGAAACGATAAGTGGCACCCTCCTTGACGGCGATGCCGAAGAAGCCCTCATTCTCAAGACCAGTGAACTTATCTCTGTGACCAGAATATTTGAGGCGCACGAAATGAGGATTGCGCTCGAAGGGGCCATCGTCCTCCACCTCAAAGTTTCCGAAGGCGCGCCAGCCCATCAAGTGCTGGGGGAACTCGAACGAGCGGTTCTTCACCATCTCTGCATAAAGACCACCGTCGGCAGCGTAGTTGATATCCTCAAAGAAGATACCGTACATCGTAGGCTGTACGGGTGCCCCGAGTTTCTTGGTGTTTACGTCAAGGACGTGCGTCTGTGCTGATGCCACAAGGCTGAGGGCAAACAGACAAAAAAGAGTGATTTTTCTCATATTCAGTAGTTCTTATATTTATAATACGGTTTACTGTTCAATTTCCCAACGCAAGACAGCACCATTACGCCGGGCGGGATCAGCACCAGGGAAGTCCATAGAATAAGGACTACCTGTGGTGGGGCTCTTGCCGATATAACGATGGTTGCGCATGGACATAAGCATAAACTCATGGTTCAGATAGTCCTGCCACATGAAGACCTCTGCCTTCGACGCATCGGAGGTCAGACGGACATCCCCTGCAATACCATAACCTGCAGTGAAGATATAACGCCCGTCTTCGCACTGAAGGATCACCTTCCCCTGGCCTTTGTCAATCACCTTGAAACGCGTCTGCGGACTATGATCTGTGGCATCTGTGTCATAGAGCAGGCCATGAGACAATGCCACCATCGGTTTCTGAGTAGCCAGATTGATAAAACGGACAGTCTTGCCATAAGGGATATTCCCACTACGATCTGCCTGAGGTTCCTCAACAGTAAAGTTGTCAAACTCGGCATAACCGCCATCCTTGCCCTTATGATTAAAAGCAAACAGGGCATGACGCGAACCCTGGAACGAGATAAGCTGATAACTGAGCGGCATCTCACGCCCAAGCATCTGGAAATGGGAGCCATCGAGCGAATACTCATAATGGGCACTATCATGGTCGTAGTCGCCTACCATGCGAAGCCACAGTTTCTCACTTTTCATCTTCCAGTTTTTCACTTCTACCGTATCGTTGGTGGCTTGCTCAAAGCAGCGCAGAACAGTCTGTTTACCTTCCTTCACGATGCCAATCCACGAACAGGGCACATTGATATTGCCCAGACCTGCCACATCGCCATCTTTCATACCTTTGGTATAAAGCTCGACGGTAGCGATGGATGTCGGGCCAATGACTCGCTGCGTGAGCGTGTTACGAGCCCACATCAGCTGTTCGGCAGGCATCGACTGCAGGCGCAGACGCCCGTTCTTCAGACTCCATTTGCTATCATCTGGGTTATGGTTCCATTGCCAGATACGACCGAGCCCCTTATTATCAAAGCTTTCGCTGCGCTCGTAGGGGGCTCTAGGGATACTAGTTGGACTAGTCTGGCTTGATAGACTAGATACAGCAGGCTTGAGCCAGGTGCGCGGCGCACGACCGAGGTTGCCTTCGAGACCCAGCATGGGCCAACCATCTTTCCAGGTGATGGGTGCCAATGTCACCGTGCGACCGATGGAATGGAAGTCCATCATCAGCAGCGCCCACCACTGTCCGCTCTGATCCTCAACGATACCACCCTGATGGATATTGGTACAGGCTGTTGCATCCTTATCAACCTCGGGGATGACAAACTTCGTACCATCTTCACCGATTCGGTACCTTACATCACTTGGCACCTGTGTCAACGGAGCCGCATGATAGCCGAAGGTCTCATCGGCTGTAATGGTAATGGTCTCGTAAGGTCCCCAGATGCTCTTGGAACGAGAACAGAGGGTACGACCGTTAGGTTTGTAATCGGTAGAGATGAGGTAATACATGCCGTTGATCTTATACATATGATGTCCCTCACCCACCGCATTGCCTTCAGGAATGATGGTGCGCTCTGTCTCCTCGATGGGACCACTCATATCGGCTTTCAGCTCCGTACACTTCACCTCGCCGTAGCCATGAATGGCATAGATTTTCCCATCGTCATCGAAGAGCACGGAGAGGTCGTAGATACGTCCCTGCATGTTATGATGTTTCCATGGGCCTCGGATATCCTTGCTGGTATAGCACTGCAAACCCTTACCGTTGATATTTGTAAAGACATAGAACTGGCCGTTGGCATAACGGATGGCAGGAGCCCAGACACCCTGTCCATAGATCTCTTGATGATTCTTCAATGAGAAGGCATCGTCTGGGAAATCAAAGCGATCGAAGCAATAGCTGATATTCTCCCAGTTCACAAGATCCTTCGAATGCAAGATGACCAAGCCGGGTACTGTATGCATGGTGGTACCTGCCAGATAATAGTCATCACCCACACGGAGAATGTCGGGATCTGAGAACTCATCGTAGAAAAGCGGATTGGTAAACGTACCGTTACCATTATCCGCAGTCCATGATTTCCACTGAGCCTGAATGCCCAGCGGAATCATGCACATCAATATTAGTAGCAGTATGAACTTTTTCATCGTCATCTGTTAAAGATTAATTTGTGGCCAGCCATCAGCAGTCCATTGGATAGGACGCTGGATGAGAATCGATGCACCTTTGTGGGCGATGCTGTATCCGTGGCAGATAAAGATATCCTGTCCGTCCATCGTATAGGCAGCGCAGTGTCCTGCAGCCTCATAGGCCTTCTTGTCACCTTTAAGGAAGAGCTTACCACCGCCGTAGCGCATATCGATGCCTTGAGGATCGAGATAAGGCCCCTCTACTGTCTTACTGCGTCCTACAGCTACCTGATAGGTGCTCTTGCTGCCCTGACAGCAGTAGTCCCATGACACAAAGAGGTAATACCAACCATCATGCTTCAGGATGAAAGGTGCCTCGATGGCATTCGGGCCCGCATAGTCAGAAGTAGGATTCTTCGGCGGGTTGGGGTTGACAGGGAGTGCCGCCTTGGCGTTAGGATCGCTGAGGTTGTAACGACGTGCAATGGTGCGGGGCTTCTCTCCCGCAGCGATATGCATGGTCGTGTCGAGACGGGCAATCTGAATACCGTCCCAGAAAGAACCCCATACCAGCCATGGCTGATCCTTATCATCGATGACGAAATTCGGATCAATGGCATTCCAGTTGTCACGTCCCTCACGTGAGGTGACGATACACCCTTCATCCTCCCACAAGGGGAAAGAGAGTGACGGGCTGGAGAGCAGGCCAATAGCCGAGCCATTCTTGCCAAAGGTGGAACAGCTATAGGCTAACCACCAGCGGTTATGCCACTTGATGACATCAGGTGCCCATACGTGGTGACGGAAACCTGGTACGGAGTCACGGGCCCACTTGGGAATGACAGTCATTACAGGGTCAGGCAACACCGTCCAGTTCTTACGATCATTGGAGGTCATCTGCTGGATACCCATACCCGTGGCAAAGATATGATAGGTACTGTCCTCATAAGCCATGACAGGGTCATGCACCATGGGCGTATCTGTAGTGAATGCAACCCTTTGGTGACGGGATTGAGCCACAAGGGTTGTGCTCATAGCGAGCACAACCGTTATGAATAGGAAACGTTTCATTACTTGGTCAGTTTTAGTTGCCATACTTGTAGCCCCACATAGTTTCACCCGTGGAACTGTTCAGGAGCGTAAAAGCTGGAGTCCTGTCGTTAGAGGGTTCCAAGGTCTGCTCCACCATGACGCCCTTATAAGTCTGGCCGTTGTCAGTAATAGTGAAATACGAAGTTCCCTCTTTCACCGACCACTTACCAGAGAAGCCACCCGTAATGTTGCCAGAGGCATCGAGTGTCACCTCCACAGGCTGGCTGTACTCCTTAGTAAGATGATTCAGCTTATACTTATGGAGCAGAAGCTTATACTTGCCAGGAACATTGCTAGTAGCCACATATTGCTTCTTGGCTATCTTAGCAGTCTTAGCCACCTCACCTGTATATTCAAATGGCGCAGCAACCAACCAGCCATCCTCGTTCTGGAACAACTGGTGGACACGCACCTCATGGTTTTCACCCTTGTTCTGGAAGCGGGTGTGGTAAACCAAGTAAGCACGTCCGTCTTCAGCAGCGATGGCAGAGTTATGACCCTGTGAGCGCTCTGAATAGGCGCCGACCGTCTGCTTACCCCATTCACCATAGGCGCCAAAGATGTTCACGCCACGATTGCCATCATCCTCATTGGGACCGAAATCTGTGTAGAACTTCTCGAAGACAGCATTTGCGTTCTTGCTATCCACATAAGGTCCATCAGGATTCTTGGAACGGAACACGCGCATCTGATAACCACCATTATTATAATCACTGGAGACACCACCTGCTGCCAATCCGCCGTAGGACATAAAGAGGTAATAATAACCACTGATATACTCGATATAGCTACCCTCACCAGACACATAGTAGCCGCCAGCGATCTTTGTACCAAAGTAAGGATCAGAGATCGCACTCTCAGCATAAGTCACATTGTAATCGCGCAGACCTGTAGCCTCATCGAGTTCCAGCATGAAGATACCACCACTCCAAGAGCCATACGACATCCATAGCTTACCACTCTCATCATAGAATACACAAGGATCGATACAATTGGGATAGCTTGATTTGGAGATAGATGCCCAAGGCGTTTTATAGCGACTGGGGAGCGAAGTCTGTGTACCTAACACCAGCTCCAAATCTGTGTCCTTATAGGCATTGCCTGTATGGAAGCCGCTAATCACAACAGGACCTTGGTAAAGATAAGGGCCTGTGATATTATCCGATGTCATCAGCACGATGCTGGAGTACCAGTTGTCGCCATTGACACTCATATACATGCACCACTTGCCCAATTTCTTATTGTAAATCACATCGGGTGCCCACAAGTTTCCTTTAATATCATAAGCAGGATTACCACGCTTAGCCCATGCCTGAGCATCAAATGCAGGGAAGTTAACCTCTGCGCCACCCTTCTTCACTTTGGTGACGGCAGGTGTCGTAAACGCAACATTCGGTGCTGCATCACCAATGGTAGCTGTAGCGAAGGGAACAGTCACTGTATTCCAAGCCAACAGATTCGAAGACCTGGCATTGGCGCGATGCGAACCAAAGATATAATACATCTGGGAAGTAGGATCCCAAACCACACTAGGGTCGTGTACAGTGACATGTTTTAGGTCGCTACCACCCAAAGTCTGTACCTCATCGTCATCACCTGGTGTAGGTGTCGGCGTGGGAGTTGGTGTTGGAGTTGGTGCAGGCACATCGCTATCGCCACCACCTCCGCAGGCTGTCAGTGTAAAGACAGCTAACAACAGACTGCAAAGTTTAGTATCAAACTTCTTCATAATCATCATCATTAAAAAAACAAGGGGCGGGCAGCCTGTGCCCGCCCCCATTGCATACTAACTTAAAAAACCAAATAACTACCGTCTACGGTAAATGAGAAATTCAAATCGTTCGGATCGATTGCATTAGAGCCAAGATAATACTGGTAATATGTATTACCATCTGTTCCCTTCATGACAATCTGAATATCAGCGGTACCATTATTACAGTTTGTAATGTAAACTGTACATTTAGCACCATCCATAGCTGCAAGCCATGCAGCCCAGTCTTTCTGGCCACCGCTATAAATTGCACCAGGAACAGGATTAATATCATAGCGCCAAGCATAGTTGTCTGCACGATATACACCATACTCCTGTAGATTGGTATTGCGGAGAATCACCACGAAGTTGTTCCAGTTGTTAGCCAAACTACTATAGTTGGTGAAATCAACCTGGTAGGTCTCACCAGCAGGCACCTTCACATCCTTTGTGAATGCAGACCACCAACCAGCAGTGCAATCCTCTGTGCCGAGGTCCTTCTCTGCCATCTTGTGGAGTTTCAGAGCTGACTCAGCCACAGTCACATTAACAGTAACAGTCTTGCCATTCTTAGCCTTCAGTGTAACAGCCTGTGTACCAGCCTGTGCCTTAATAGCACTATATTCCAAACTGTCGAGGTTGTAAGAGGTAGTGTAACCACCCTCATAGGTAGCTGTCAGCTCCAGACCCTCACGATCGAATACGAGGGTACGATCCTTCACATCGCTGACGGCTGCAGAATTGTAATAATAGTAGCTTGTACGTTTTGGAGCAGACTTCAGAACCAATGAGGTCATCTTGTCGGCTGAAGGAACCACCTCAATCTCAGCACTTGCCATAATTGGCTTAGCAGCAGCTGCACCGTTGGTTGTCTTAGCATACATCACAACAAGGGTCTTCTTGCCAGGATCAGAGATATCAGGAATTGAGTTGAATACTAACTGATCGGCAGTAACTTCCTTGATGACATCTTGCTCGTAAGTAACAACTGCTGTCACATTCTTCATAGCCTCTTCAAGTGCAACACCCTGCTGAATCTCAGAAGGAACGTTCTTGAGCAGCATAGATACAGGTTGCTTGTCTTCCTTAGATGTGCATCCACCGATTGGCTCGATATTGGTTGTCAGGAACTGTACAAATGAACCTTCGACACCTATACGACAGCAGATATCCTGACTTGAAGTTGCTGCATCAGGGAACGGTGTGTTCTGGATATAAGACTTTGACAGTGTACCATTTGTGAAGTTGATATAGATACCACCATCTTGGCGTTCTACTGTCAGCGTAATCTTACCATTCATATTCTGTACCGAAGGATCGATATCATCAGTTCCAGAAGCATTACCGAAGTTAGCTACTACAAGACTTCTGTCAATATGAGAACCCCACTCAGAGTTCTTTGAGGGGTCGTTATCGAAACGGATCACACCATATTCTGTGCCCATATCGGCACTGTTAAGTACGATATAGAAGTTCTTATAGTACTTATTGTCCGGATTCACGGTCAGTGTGAACTCTGCATTCCACTTCTTACCTGCAGGAACAACATAGGTCTTTCCCAGTGTCCAGAAAGATGCAGTAAAATCGGTTTCACCAATAGGATAGTAATCATCCATCATACCCACCAGTTCTTCTGGGGTATTAGCCTGCTTAATTGAATCAACCTTTTCGGCAATCCAATCTGGCGCATCCATTTTATACAGATCACCACCCTCACAACTCGTTAGAGCCAACATGCCAAGGGCAGCTGCGCAGAAAGCGGATGCTATTTTATTCAGATGTTTCATAATCTTTATATTCTTTTATTGGTTTTATATTACTATTTCAAATCTACAACAGGATGAACGGTCCATCCATTACCTGTGAAGTAACTGGTATTGTCAATGTCGTAGTTTGCAGAGTTACCATCAAGGTTCGGGTTAGCATTCAGATGCTTCTGAGGGATAGGCAGGAATTCATGACCTGGTACATAAGAGTCGTAAGAGCTCTTAGCTTCCCAACTGTCACCATCCTTATCCACATAACGAGACGTGAAGACATAATCATCAAGTGGGGTCTTGAGCAGGCTCTTCTTAGACGACAAGAAGAAGTAGCCATGTTCAACCAGCTGATCCATACGATCTTTGTTATAGAAGAATCCCCAACGGATCAGGTCAAAGCCACGACCAAACTCACAACCGAACTCCTTTGGACGCTCCACGTTGGCAATCTGCTCGAAGAGCTTATCCTTAGAATTGAAGTCTGAGAGCTTCAGGCTTGGCAACTCGGCACGGTTACGCACCTGATTGATCCAATCGATAGCCTGCTGGGTTGGACCATTCACCTCGTTCTCACACTCAGCAGCACGCAGCAGCACGTCAGAATAGCGCATCAGGCGCAGGTTGATACCATCATGCAAACCAGTAACTACCTTATCATAAAGACCTGTACGCAGGTTTGTCCACTTCGCAATGGGGAAACCACCGTTACCATTGTTGGTAACTACAGGGTTCTTGTCATCGATGGTTGACTTATAGCATACATTACCATATTCGAAGCCTTCCCAGTCAGTCTCGTAGGTACCAATGGTCCAATAGAGACGTGGATCGAGCTTACCACCAGTAGTTTTCTCTGCCTTGAAGAGCTCATAGAGCCAAGGAGCGGCAGAGAGGTCAGCCCAACCACCGAAGTCGCCAGGGCCGAAGTTACTCTCAATAGCAGAACCCTGTGTTGCATTGGCACTGGTATTTACCGGTGTCCATTCATCATCGGTTCCCTGAGTACCATAATCCAGCAACTGCACCTCGAACAGGCTCTCAGCATTATTCTCATATTGTGAGCCCTCGCGGAAGTTGTCGCCATAGTTCTTCATTAACTCATACTTACCATACTTCTGAGCAATGATGTCCTTCAGCACGGTAAGTGCCTCGCTGTACTTGTGACGCTGCATCAGTGCACGGGCATAATAACCAGCTGCTGCACCTTTGGTAGCGCGGCCTTTGGCCCACTCACCACCCTCATCACGTGAGGGGAGTAGCTCCATAGCATCCTTGAAATCACTCTCCACCTGATCGAACACATCGTCATAGGTACTGCTTGATGCATACAAGCCATCAAGTGAATTGTATGAGTCATAGTCGGTAATCAGCGGTGGATTCTGATAATAGCCAGCCAAGTTATAATAAGCCAGACCACGGATGAAGAGTGCCTGTCCTAAGATGCGACGCTCTTTCTCGTTGAAAGCTGATGGATCCTGACCCAGACGATCCTGGATATAGTTACAAACGTTGATGGTATAGTACCACTCACGCCAAGTCCATTCTGTAATCTCATCAGTGAATGCGACATTCAGGTTGTCGAATGGCAAATACCACTGCTGTGATGAGTTCCATACCTCATCACCACGACACAGGTCGATGGTATAGCCTACACGGGCATAAGAGCCCTCCATACGGATATGGTTGTAAGCGGCAATCACAGCCTCCTCCAAGTCTTCAGCACTATTACCGAAGGTTCCCGTTGTCTGCTGGTTGGGGTTCGTCAATTCCAGCTTGTCACTGCACGATGTCAGCGTGCTAAGCCCCAGACACAGGGCAAGTGAAATTTTATATAGTTTCATATTCTTCGTTATTTCTTAATTTATTAATCATGCTTTCATCCCTTAGAATGAGAAGAGGAGACCGGCCATGAAGGTACGCGGTGTCGGGAATGAACAGAAGTTGTAACCCGGTGTGAATGTACCACCTGCGTAGTCAACATTGTAGCCATGATACTTGGTGAATGTGTAGAGGTTCTGTGCAGAAACATATACACGTGCGCCAGAAACAACACCCTTGAACACCTTGTCAGGAATGTTATAACCCAACTCGATATTGGCAATCTTCCAGTAAGCAGCATTCTGAATCTTACGCTCGCTGAACAGATCGTTCCAACCTAATGTAGCGTTGCTCACTACATACGTACGAGGAACATTTGAGATATAGGTAGAGCCATCCCACTGATTGGCATCAAGCATACCTACCTCCTTGTTACCCCAACCATAGCATGAGTTCAAGCTGTTATAGATATCATCTGCTACATGATAGTTGAATGCACCAAAGGTGGAAATAGCCAGGTCGAAGTTCTTGTACTCCAGACGGGCACTGAGACCGAAGTTAACCTTTGGCAGACCACTACCAAGAACTGTCTGATCATCACCGTTGATAACACCATCACCGTTAATATCCTTATAGAGGCAGTCACCAACGTTGGCGCCTTGCTGGGTAGCGTGGTTGTCGAGATCGGCCTGAGTACGGGCGATACCCTCATAAACCCAACCATAGAACTGTCCAACTTCCTCTCCAATCTTTGTGATGTAAGAACCAGTAATATAAGAATCAGTACCGAAGCCAAGTGAAGTCACCTTATTCTTCAGAGTGCTCAAGTTGGCACTAATCTGATGCTTGATGGGATGATCGTTGTTACGATAGGTCAAAGAGAACTCGAAACCACTGTTCTCCATCGAAGCAGCGTTCATTGTTACTGTTGTGTTAGATACACCTGCATTTGAAGGAACGGGCACACCATAGAGCAGATCCTGAGACTTGTTCTTGTACCACTCAGCAGTGAACTCAATGCGGTTGTTGAAGAGTGCGAGGTCGATACCTACATTCATGGTCTTCTTCTTCTCCCATGCAATGTTCTCATTAACGAACGTTGAAACAGCAGAACCAGTAATAGGAGCGTTACCGAAGCTATAGGTCATGTTGTTACGCATCATCGTTGCCTGATACATGTACTCACCAATGTTCTCATTACCGAGCTCACCATAGCTGGCACGTACCTTAAACATATTAATAATATTGCGGTCGATGGGATAGAACTTTTCCTTATCGAAACGCCAACCGATAGATATTGATGGGAAAGTACCCCAACGAATATCCTTTGTCAGACGAGAGCTGCCATCACGACGGATCACAGCAGAAAGCAGATATTTACCATCGTAGTCGTAGATCAAACGACCGATAACAGAAGTCAGGGCGTGCTTATACTCGAAAGAGCTAGCGTCACGGCTACCTACTGCATTCTGAATCTGCAGGAAGTAAGGCTCTGAGAAGTTAACACCCCAGGCATTCAGCTCGTGGGTATTCTCCTCTTCGTATGTGATACCACCCAACAGATTGATGTGGTGCAAACCGATGGTTCCATCGTAATTAATTGTATTTTCAACGAGGAAGTCGCCATAAGAACGGGTGTTCTTAGTCAGCTTCTCATTACTCTTATCAAGATATACACGGTTGCTCTGAATCCAAGCTGACACCCAAGTCTTATCCTGAGCATGAGTTTTGCTGTAAGAAAGGTTCAACTTATAGTTCAGCTTATGGTTCTTGTTTTCAAAACCAATCATCTTCATCAGATCAACGTCAGCAGAACCAGTAGCCACCACGCGGTCAACGATGGTATTACGAGTCAGCAGATTGTTCACCAACAAGGGGTTAGAGGCAGATATGTCACCATGTACGGTATCATAATATACGCCATAACCATAAGCATCGTAATTATAGCTGCTGGCAGAACCCACCTTATCATCGAGTACCCATGTTGACTCATCGTATGCCTTAATAGTAGGCTGCATCAACAGCGTACCACGAAGCACATTGGTCACATCACCATAAAGACCCTGTACATACTCAGAAGCGTTGGAAAGCCCCATACCATCCTGATTTGAGTGAGAATAAACAACGCTGGTGCGGAATTTGATGAACTTCGTCTCCATGGTGTTGTTCACACGGGCTGTGAAACGCTCATAGTTAGGTCCGGCACCTTCCAGAGTACCTTTCTGATTAAAATAGTCAAGACCTATATTATAAGTATTGTGAGCACCACCACCACTCAGATTGATGTTGTGGTTCTGGCGGGTACCAGTCTTGAAGACCTCTTTAAACCAGTCGGTATTGGTATTATCCTGAAATTTGTAAATGCCATTACCAAGATCGCTGTATCCACCAGGCAGCGGGGTTCCTGAATTTTTGGCAGCCTGACCAAGATAAGTACTATACTGATCAGCATTCATCACATCATATTCACTCTTGCTGATAAGGTCAACACCAAAGTAGCCCTTATAATCAACCTTTAATGGCTGATCCTTCTTACCACCCTTGGTGGTGATGATTACCACACCATTAGCAGCACGAGAACCGTAGATAGCACCGGCAGAAGCATCTTTCAGCACCTGAATGGTCTCAATGTCGTTTGGTGAGAAGTCACGGATAGTTGTACCCATGGGCACACCATCAATCACATAAAGAGGAGCAGTGCTACCGAAAGAACCGACACCACGAATTCTAACAGATGGATCGGCACCAGGCTGACCGTCAGAAGTAATCTGAACACCAGCCACCTTACCTTCCAGCATTGTAGAAATGTTTGCGTTAGAAGTGCGCTTCAGTTCATCAGCATCCACAACAGATACAGAACCTGTCAAGTCAGCCTTCTTCTGAGTACCATAACCCACAACAACCACTTGCTCGAGCATCAGCGCATCTGATTCCATCTCGATCTTTTCAATCACAGCACGTCCACGTACGGCAATTTCACGATCCTTGTAACCAACATAGCTCACTACGAGCGTTGCATTAGAAGGGACATCGATGGAGAAATTACCGTCGAAGTCGGTAATGACACCCGTCTGGGCACCCTTCAACTTAATTGTAGCACCAATGAGTGGTTCCCCATCTTGGTCCACAACCTGACCCGTGACCTTGATGGTCTGCTGGGTCACAGATGCCATAGCAGGAACAGGATAGGCAGAAATACCACCCAGCATACCTAGCATCAGCATCGCAGAGAATAATACTTGTTTTCTCATTGTTAATTGTTTTAAGTTTAAATTTTGAACGAGTTAGTTTATTAACTTTGCTGCAAAAGTAGGTATATATTCCTATAGTAAGGTGGACAAAACGATTTATAAAGGGGATAATATGATTTTTGTCCTCCTAGACACATTTTATCCACCTCTTGAGATAAATCAAGACCTATTCTTGAGGTAAATCAAGAAAATGAGCTTGGACTTGTTCCAAACATTTTGGTAAAACAACGCGTAAAATACTTCGGATCATTAAAGCCCACCGCATAGGCGATTTCTGTAATATTGCGGTTGCCTGTCTTAGCAGAGAGTAGTTCTTTTGCCATATTAAGTCTATAGTTACGGATGAATTGACCTGCAGGGAGTCCCACTTCAGCATTCAGATGCTTACTGACGACCGTACGACTCATGCCTAGGGCATCACAGAACTCCTGAACACCAAACTCAGAGTTCATATAGTTGGCTTCCATCACCGACATCACCCTTTCCATAAAGGGTTTTGTACTCTTCAGTACTTCTTCCTTATCGGCTTCCACACTCTTTGACACGCTTTGCTTATAACGCTGTTGGTTGTCGAGGATATTCTGAATACGTGCCTGAAGTTTGCGTGGATCATCGGATTCTTGGAGCACCTTCCTGATGGGATTCAACAACTGTTCAGCCTCAACACGCTTCAAGTGATTCGCCCACCTATTATATATATAAATGACCAGTATCACAAAAAGGATACTTAACAGGACACGGAACCACCAACTTTTCCAGAAAGCAGGTACGACAACCACCTCCACTGATATGATCTCATCCTCACCAATGGTCTGTAACGACTGATACCTGACCTCAAAAGTATAGGTTCCAGGAGGGAGCGCACTATAACGAACTGAGTGCATACCAGGTTTCAGCATGATCCAATCATTTTCGAAGCCTTTCATCCGATAACTATAAAGTCCCTGACGCTCATGACCGAAATCGAGGGCAGAGAATGATATTGAGAAAGAGCGGTTGCTCTCTTTCAATGTAATGGTCTTCGCAATGGAGATATCCTGATCCAGATAGTCACTACCTGCCAAGACGTCCTGATTATCAACCATCAGACTGGTAAAAACCAGATGTCCCTGATAATGGTGGTCAGTATTCTCACCAGTCACCTCAATCAATCCCCCCTCAGTACCAAGATAGATTACGCCCGCAGCATCACTAATGGCAGAGTTCCAATAGAAATGAGGATTAATCAGGCCATCGTATTGAGAATAGTTAGTGAAGGCATGGAGTTTGGGATCATAGACAGACAACCCGTTTTGAGTAGTCACCCATAAACGGCCATTACGGTCTTCAGCAATACCCTTGACGCCATTATAGACCAAACCATCCGCCTGTGTCAGCACCTCAAAGCGTTCTTCTCCTTTTTCATCAACGACTCTATGGTATAGGCCATAGCCATTGCTGCCCAACCACAGTGTACCATCGCTAGCCTCACAGAAAGAAGAGATCTTATCCACAATTTGGGATTGTGGATCATTCAACAGATGAATGATAGCACGATTCTGGAATTTTCCATCCTTATGAGACTTAAGATCAACAATACGGACACCTTGAATACAGCCCATCCACAGATGACCATCACGAGTGACAATCGAACCTATACAGCCACGAACATTCCGACAGCCATCAAAAGGCTCCTCCATCTGGCGTGTCTTAAAACGATAAAAAAACATACCGTCATTGCTGCCAATCCACAATCCATCATTAATCGGGTCATAGGCAAGTGCGCCAATGAAATTGGTCTGTCGGACATATTCCTCTGGCAAATCCAAAGGAGTTATCTTCTGAGGAGACTTCATATCGAGCAGACAGATACCACCACCCCACGTACCAATCCATAAGCGCCCATGAGCATCAGCAGTCAATGCGGACACACTATTGTGAGACAAGCCCGAATTGGACTCAGTATAATGTGTAAAAGCACTTTCACCGCTTGCCTTGCGGTTCAATCCACCTTCAACTGTTCCCACCCAAAGTGTCCCGTCAGGCTCAGCATACATGGCATTCACAGGGTTGGGTGAAAGCGAAATAGGATTTGAGGAATGGACATAACTCTTCAGCAAAAGTTGGCGTGGCGAAAGTCGAACCACGCCACCAGACTCCGTTCCTATATAAACCAAGCCCTTATCAACCAGGAGACAATGTATGAAATCGTTTTTCAACGGAGAAGCACTGGAACTGTTCCACGCTGAAAAACTATCAGTCGCATCATCATAGATATTCACGCCAAAAAGAGAGCCCACA
>Ga0256404_1007509_pt1 | contig 17186 bp, 12 predicted proteins | sample RumenRJG_01DNA_FD_185990 | JGI IMG/M metagenome (GOLD analysis project Ga0256404, IMG submission 185990) | Bovine rumen microbial communities from Lethbridge, Alberta, Canada - RJG_01 | ecosystem: Host-associated > Mammals > Digestive system > Stomach > Rumen | place: Canada: Alberta | collected...
CGGCCGGCGGATACGGATCTATTCCTTTTCATAGTAGCAAAAATCAAACTCATCCGCAAAATACAATGTACGGATTTTGTTTTATTATCCAGATATTTTTATAAAAAAGACAGACCTTTTTAACATTATGCCCAAAATTTGAGGACGCGGGGGGCAAAGGAACCTGACCCGATCCTGCCGGCAGTGTATAAAATATCTTTGTACAAAAAAAGGACAAAGGTCGTTCCAAAGCCTCTGTCCCACCGTCTTTATTTCCCGTCCTGACAAACTGCCCGCGCCGTCCGGCTGTGCAGCCGTCAGGATTTCTGTCACTGTTCTTCTTTCAGATAATATGTATAATGCATATCCTCCGGGGTCAGTTTCTCCAGAACCTCGAGATATTTTCCGGCCTCTTCTCTGCAGCCTTCCAGATCATGATCCTTGTAATTTCCGCACTCGGCTTCCTTTGCACCGGGGATTTCTCCCGTAAACTGTGCCATAAACCGATAGGATTCGCGGATGCAGTCCAACACTTCGGCATCTGTCAGTCCCCGGGTCAGGAAATACATGCCGGTACGGCAGCCCATCGGGCCGACATAGATGATGCCGTCCTTGTATTTGCTGTTGCGCGCATAGGTGGCGAACAGATGCTCAATCGTATGGATGGCGCCTGTGGAAATATAATCACCGTGGTTCGGCTCCTTCATGCGCACATCCCACGTTTTTACATCATCATCCTGTCTGGACAGATACACACCTCGTTTTAATTTTGTATGATCGATACTGAAACTTGGTATTCTGGTCATTTCAATGCTCCTCCAAATACATCTGCTCTGTATCCGCAGCAGGGGACAGCTTTAGAATGAGGTTGGAGGCAAAAGACCTTTTAAACCCAGCCTCTTTCTATTCCGCCCTGACTCCCCGCTCATGCCCTGCTTTCCTGCTCATGCCCTGTCCTGCTGCCGCTGGGACAGAACGGATTCAAGGGCAATCAGTGCGGCTCCGATGGCTCCGCAGACCTGTGCATCCCCGGATACAAAAATCGGGGCTCCCAGCTTCTCCTCCAGACATTTTACCACACCCTGGTTCTGTGCTACACCTCCGGTCATAATAAATTCCGGTTTCCCGCCGATTCTTCCGACCAGGGCGGCCGTTTTGGAGGCTACGGATTTGTTCAGACCGTGGATGATGTCCGCCGTGTCCACGTTCTGTGCGACCAGAGAAACAACCTCCGACTCTGCAAAAACCGTACACATGCTGGAAATTTCCACGTCCTTTTTCCACTCCAGTCCCTTCTGGCTCATCTGCGGCATGGTCATCTCGAGTGCCCGCGCCTGCATTTCCAGAAACCGTCCGGTTCCCGCCGCGCATTTATCGTTCATCACAAAATTAAGGACGCTTCCATTTTCATCAATACGGATCACTTTCGAATCCTGTCCGCCGATGTCAACGACGGTCCGCGCCTCAGGGTGCAGGAAGTTAGCCCCTTTCGCGTGGCAGGTGATCTCCGTGACGGACGTACTGTCCACACCGATCGTTTCACGGCCGTATCCGGTGGATACCATGGCCGTCAGATCTTCTTCCTTCAGTCCTGCCTGTGCCAGCGCCTCTTCCAGTGCCTTCTGTGCCGTATTGGCGGCGCCGGCGCCGGTTGGGACAATCGCCCGGCCGAGTATTTTTTTATTTTCATCCATGACGACGGCATCCGTACTTGCGGAACCGCTGTCGATCCCGGCCGTATATACGGCCCCTTCTTTTTTCTGCATTTTAATCTTCCTCTGATTCAGTCCCAATTCCTCACGGAACGCATCCAGCCTTGTTTTCAGCTGTCCTTCACTTTGCTGCGTCGTATCTGTTTCTATTTTCACCAGCGGAACCGGGCTTGCATCCTTTTCGTCCATGTACCGGAAACTATAGTAGTCGCAGAACTTGATCGTATGGAAAACCGTTCCCAGAAGACGGGAAGACGGATCCGGGCCCGGGGTCCGGTTCGGTCCTTCCAGGGTCTGTGCCGCCAGCATGCGCATGCAGGGGGTCATGTTCAAAAGTGCGGAAGCATACCAGTCAAAGAAACTGTCTGCCGATCCCGCTTTTTCCATGAGCTCCCGGTTTCCGGTGCAGGTATCATCCACCACCGGCACATCTCCCATGGCGCTCTTTAGCTGCTCCATCAGCATTTCCCCGCCGTGGGCACCGGAGAGCGATACATACGGTCTGTCCGGTTTCGGGGAAATTTCATCCTGTGCTTTTCGGTAGGCATCCGCAGCTTTTTGTACATCAAATCTGCGGCCGGAGTAATGTCCGTAAGCTTCCGCCAGTTCCTTCAGTTCCTGTCCGAACAGTTTTATTTCCGCCGGACCGTTTTTATGCGGCAGCGGCAGCAGATATATAAATTTCATATCCGGCCGTGCTTTTAGTACATCATACGTTCTGCGCATGGCATCGCAGCAGTCGGTCAGTATGATCTCCGTAATGTTCCGGGAGTTCACTTCCTCAATGACTGCCTTGGAAAATCCGCACAGGTTCGGATGCGCACAGCTGTCCGAGCATTCAAAATTTTTAGGATTGGGATCCAGCCGCTCCATCTTCTCTCCAAAACCGGCAAAAAGCTCGGCCGGAGCATAGCGGCAAGTATAATAAACCATAGAATGAGCTCTCCTCAAATTTTTTATGCATCTTCGGTATCATTTGCCGCGGATCCGGATGTTTCCAGCATTTCCATGAACGCCCCGATTCGGGTTGATACCTGACCGTCACTGGTATTGTGCCGGTCGACGCCATCTCCGTTCAGTACCAGACAGGGATATCCGGCCTTCTCCAGCGCATCTTTTATCTGGCCGCTGGCGCCGCAGGTTTCTTTGCATCCCCAGTGACAAAAGACCACGACTCCGTCCGCCTGCACCTGATCCGCCGTCTTTCTGGTTGCCGCAATCCGGTCCGTCACCGGACCGTTGTAGGCATCGTACACCAGGCGGCGCGCCATGAAAACATACGGATCCGACGTATCCAGCAGGGTATCGGACGAACCGTTTTCATCCGTGACCTGAACGTCGTAAGAAAGTTCTGTGGCGGTAACATAAATATCTTCATTATAATTAAGGTAATCCTTGACGCACTTCTGCCAGAACGGGTTCGTGTGCATCCAGACAATCTTTTTCCCGTGTCCTTCCGGCGCGTTCCGGTAATCCTCCAGAAGGAGCCGGGCATATTGGAGAGCCTCCTCGCTTCCGAGCGCATTGTGCAGCATGAGTGCCTCATAAAGCTGACTTGTAAGGTCCCCCGCCAGATACTTTGTCTTCCGGTAGGGTATGGTTTCATTCAACAGGCGGAGGGTTTGTGCGCTCCGCTCCACTGCCTCTTTCAGTTTGTTTTCATCAAACGGACGGCCGGTTTCTTTTTCCAGTGCTTCCGTCATCTCACGCAGCTGACCGGCCACATATTCTACAGATATTTCATTCCTCCGGTATGGAACGTCAATGTAATGCTGACTAACTTCCATCATCTGGGCCAGCGATCTGAAGGTCAGATTGTTGGCATCGCAGGCAAGCGACGTATTGATGATGCACTTTGTTTTCGGAAGCACTCCTGTCTTTGCTGCGCCGATCAGGACCTTATGATAGCTACAGTACGTTCCGGAGATTCCTGCTTCCTCAGCCGCATCCACGAAAGCCTTCTCAGCCCCGGCACCATTCAGATAGGTTGAGAACATTTCCGCGCACATGGGATTCAGATGAAATGCCTGCAGAATCTCGCATGGCATGAACATGGAAACCATTGCGGCATTTTCCGGGTGCGAAAACCCTTTGATCATGAAATTCATGCACTGATCCGCCAGATATTTGCGGGAGGCCGGTTTTCGTTTGTCTGGGAAGTGTTTCTGATACCACCCGAAAAGCCGATAGGCTGTCAGTATCCTCCGCCGTACCTTATCCGGGTTTCTCGGAGCTTCCCTGTCCACATAATCGCCAAACTTCTGAATGACTGAACTCATAAAGCAATAATTCTCCTTATGCCGCCGGCTCCGGCGGCTTTCTTCTCTTTCGAAACCGTGTTTCTGTGCAACTATATCATACCTGCATAGACGAAATCAACTGATATTGATAATCCGATGACAGGATATTCGAAAACGTGAGCATCTGCGGATGGACCGCTGCCTTATTTTGGCTGCGGGGAAGTTTCGGTCTAAGTTCCGCCGCGGCCAGATACGGACTGTTAGCCCGGATTTCCCGCCGCGGCTTGCTTTGGGCTAAGTAAGTGGCGGCCAGAGACTGAACAATAGCCCGGATTTCTCGCCGCGGCTTACTTTGGGCTAAGTAAGTGCGCGGCCAGAGACTGAACAATAGCCCGGATTTTCCGCCGCGGCTTGTTTTGGGCTAAGTTCCGCCGCGGCCGGATACGGACTGTTAGCCCGGATTTTTCGCCGCGGCTTACTATGGGTCAAGTCCCGCCGCGGCCAGATACGGACTGTTAGCCCGGATTTCTCGCTGCGGCTTGTTTTGGGCTAAGTTCCGCCGCGGCCGGATACGGACTGTTAGCCCGGATTTTTCGCCGCGGCTTACTATGGGTCAAGTCCCGCCGCGGCCAGATACGGACTGTTAGCCCGGATTTCTCGCTGCGGCTTGTTTTGGGCTAAGTTCCGCCGCGGCCGGATACGGACTGTTAGCCCACCTTTCCCGCCGCGCCTTGTTTTGGGCTAAGTAAGTACGCGGCCAGAGACTGAACAATAGCCCGGATTTCTCGCCGCGGCTTACTGTGGGTCAAGTCCCGCCGCGGCCAGATACGGACTGTTAGACCGGATTTCCCGCTGCGGCTTGTTTTGGGCTAAGTTCCGCCGCGGCCAGATACGGACTGTAGGACCGGATTTCCCGCCGCGGCTTGTTTTGGGCTAAGTAAGTGCGCGGCCAAAGACTAAACAATAGCCCGGATTTCCCGCCGCGTCTTGCTTTGGGCTAAGTAAGTGCGCGGCCAGAGACTGAACAACAGCCCGGATTTCTCGCCGCGTCTTGCTTTGGGCTAAGTAAGTGCGCGGTCAAAGACTGGATAATAGCCCAGATTTCTCACCGCGGCTTGTTTTGGGCTATGTTCCGCCGCGGCCGGATACGGGCTGTTAGCCCGGATTTTTCGCCGCGGCTTTTTTGGGGCTAAGTAAGTACGCGGCCAAAGACTGAATAATAGCCCGGATTTCCCGCCGCGCCTTGCTTTGGGCTAAGTAAGTGCGCGGCCAAAGACTGAACAACAGCCCGGATTTCTCGCCGCGTCTTGCTTTGGGCTAAGTAAGTGCGCGGTCAAAGACTGGATAATAGCCCGGATTTCTCACCGCGGCTTGTTTTGGGCTAAGTAAGTACGCGGCCATACTGTGGCATGAGCCCGGATTTCTCGCTGCGTCTTGTTTTGGGCTAAGTAAGTACGCGGCCAAGAACTGAACAATAGCCCGGATTTCTCGCCGCGTCTTACTGTGGGTCAAGTCCCGTCGCGGCCGGATACGGACTGTTAGCCAGGATTTTTCGCCGCGGCTTGTTTTGGGCTAAGTAAGTACGCGGCCAAAGACTGAACAATAACCCGGATTTTCCGCCGCGGCTTACTGTGGGTCAAGTTCCGCCGCGGCCGGATACGGATTGTTAGCCCGGATTTCCCGCCGCGGCTTGCTTTGGGCTAAGTAAGTGCGCGGCCAGAGACTGAACAACAGCCCGGATTTCTCGCCGCGGCTTGCTTTGGGCTAAGTAAGTGCGCGGCCATACTGTGGGCATGAGCCCAGATTTTTCGCCGCGGCTTACTATGGGTCAAGTCCCGTCGCGGCCAGATACGGACTGTTAGACCGGATTTCCCGCCGCGGCTTGCTTTGGGCTAAGTAACTGCGCGGCCATACTGTGGCATGAGCCCAGATTTTTCGCCGCGGCTTACTGTGGGTCAAGTCCCGCCGCGGCCGGGTACGGACTGTTAGCCCGAATTTCCCGCCGCGTCTTGCTTTGGGCTAAGTAAGTGCGCGGCCAGAGACTGAACAACAGCCCGGATTTCTCGCCGCGACTTACTGTGGGTCAAGTCCCGCCGCGGCCAGATACGGACTGTTAGACCGGATTTCCCGCCGCGTCTTATTTTGGGCTAAGTAAGTACGCGGCCAAAGACTGAACAATAGCCCGGATTTCTCACCGCGGCTTGCTGTAGGTCAAGTCCCGTCACGGCCGGATACGGACTGTTAGACCGGATTTCTCGCTGCGTCTTGTTTTGGGCTAAGTAAGTACGCGGCCAAGAACTGAACAATAGCCCGGATTTCTCGCCGCGTCTTACTGTGGGTCAAGTCCCGTCGCGGCCGGGTACAGACTGTTAGCCCGGATTTTTTGCCGCGGCTTACTGTGGGGCAAGTTCCGCCGCGGCTGGATACGGATTGTTAGCCCGGATTTCTCGCCGCGCCTTGTTTTGGGCTAAGTAAGTACGCGGACAGAGACTGAACAATAGCCCGGATTTCTCGCCGCGTCTTACTGTGGGTCAAGTCCCGCCGCGGCCAGATACGGACTGTTAGACCGGATTTCCCGCCGCGCCTTGTTTTGGGCTAAGTTCCGCTGCGGCCAGATACGGACTGTTAGACCGGATTTCTCGCCGCGGCTTGTTTTGGGTCATGCAAGCACGTCCAACCGTGTCGATGTGCGCTGTGCCGACAACCGAAATCAAGTCGCGGTGAAATACCGGGCAATGCCCGGGCTGCCGCCGCGTCTAATCCATACACCGATGCAAGGCAGCGACGAAGTTTCGGGCAATGAATTTAAGTAAGGCCGCGGCGAAGGTTCGGCCTTATGTCCGGTTTTTTGTGTCTCTTGAACTTGTCTTCAGATGCCGATAGAAAATAACGCACAGAATGTCCGAGACCAGGGAGCCGCAGGGAGCTGCCAGTCCCATAGCATACAAAGTCCCGGGGAAGTATCTGGTTGCAAAGTATGCCCCCGGAATCCGAATGCCGACGACGGAGATGATGTTGTGAACGAAACTGAGGATGGATACTCCGGCGGCGCTGAAGAATCCGCTGAAGGGGAAGTGAACGCCGGCTGCCACACAGTCAAGCACGTAGGTCTTCATATACTGCACCGCATAATCCCGAACCGCCTCATCACTGGTAAACAGCGAGAAAACAGGTTTGGAGATGAACTGAAAAATGACAGCGAAGAAAGCCCCAAGGGCAGCCGCGATAATAACGCCGCACGTAAGTGTCTGTTCCGCACGTTTCTGATCCCTGGCGCCAAAGCACTGAGCGGCAATCGTCGATACGGTTGACAGCATCGTAGACGGAACCAGAAACAGGAAGCTGATGGTTTTTTCGACAATTCCGACAGCCGCTGAAATTTCAACGCCGCGGTGATTGGCAATGACCGTGATCATCAGGAAAGAAATCTGGATAAAACCATCCTGAAACATGATCGGCACGCCGATCCCGAGGATAGCCTTCATGAGTGATCTGTGAAAGCGGAAGTTTTCCTGTGTCAGTTTAATTCCTGTATTCCGACGAAGAATACCGAAAAGTGCAGCCAGTACACTGACAGCCTGCGCAATTACCGTACCCCACGCGGCGCCGGCGGCGCGCATGTGAAGCGGTCCCATAAATACAATGTCCAGAATAATGTTCACCGCGCAGGCGATGGACACGAAAATCATGGGTGATTTTGAATCACCCATACCGCGGAAAATAGAGCTGATTACATTATAGGCAACGATAAACGGAATACCTGCAAAACAGATATGAAGATAGTCCATGGTATCGCTGACGGATTCTGCCGGGGTCGACAGGACAGAAACAACCCCGCGGGTAAATACCAGCAGGAGAACGGCTGCGGCGGCAGCTACAAAGATAAAAAGTACAATGGTGCTGCCGATGGTATCCCTGACCCTTTTTTTATCTTCCGCGCCGACAGCCCGTCCGATCATGACAGCGGACCCCATTGCCAGGCCAACAATCATGACCGTAACCATATGCATCACCTGAGAACCGATCGAAACCGCGGAGATAACATCGGCGCCGTTGTACTGCCCGGCAATGAAAAGATCAGCAAGTCCATACAGCGTCTGCAGAAAATAGGATAAAAGATACGGAAGAGAAAACCGTATCATGTTTTTCCAAATATTTCCCCGGGTAAGATTGACCTGCATGTTCTTTCTCCTTGCCGTCTAAAAATCGATGAACAGTTAAAAGACATTTTATGTCATTGCGTTAATTTAGTAAAGTGCAAAATCAGAGGGTATATAAACGCAAAACAATGTGAATAGAGGCGCTGTACTGTTTTGTACCGGTGCAGCGCCTCATTTCCTGTCTGTTTGATTACCCTCTGCCTAATTCATTATCTTATCTAATTTGATCTTACCTGATTTGGCCTTATCTGATTCGATCTTACCTGATTTGGCCTTATCTGATTCGATCTTACCTGATTTGGCCTTATCTGATTCGATCTTACCTGATTTGACCTTATCCGATTCGATGTTACATGATTTGGCCTTATCTGATTCGATCTTACCTGATTTGGCCTTATCTGATTCGATCTTACCTGATTTGACCTTATCCGATTCGATGTTACATGATTTGGCCTTATCCGATTCAGACCTATCTAATTCGGCCTTATCTAATCGATTGTCTTACCTGATTTTCTGTCTTACCTGATTTGCTATCCTGTCTGATTTGTTATCTTACTTTCAGTGCCCGCATGGAGTTGAGAATACAGATGACAGCTACCCCAACATCCGCAAACACAGCAGCCCACATGGAAGCCAGCCCGAAAACGGAGAGCAGGAGGATCAGGAGTTTGACAGTGATGGCAAAGAAAACATTACTCTTTACAATGCGCAGCGTTTTGCGGGCAATCCGGATGATGGCCGGAATTTTGGCAATGTCATCATCCATAAGGACAATATCGGCAGCCTCGATGGCGGCGTCGCTGCCCAGAGAGCCCATCGCAATACCGACATCCGCGCGCATCAGCACCGGCGCGTCGTTGATTCCGTCGCCGACAAATCCGAGTTTATTTTTTGTGCCGCTCAATTCGCCCAGCAATTTCTCAACACAGCCGACTTTGTCACCAGGCAGAAGTTCAGCGTGAACCTCGTCGATTCCAAGCCCGGAAGCAACCGCGTCAGCCGTACTCTTCCGGTCACCGGTCAGCATAACGGTCCTGCGAATACCTGCCTTCTTCATAGCAGCAACCGCATCCGCGGCACCCTCCTTAACAGTATCCGAAATGACGATCGCTCCCGCAAATTTTCCATCCAGGCTCACGTAAACGATCGTTCCGTTTTCTTTACATTCCTCGTATGCCACATGCGCACTTTCCATCAGCTTACTGTTTCCGATCATCAGCTGCCGTCCGTCCAGACGAATTTTTACGCCATGTCCGGCTGTCTCCGACGAATCGGAAAGCCGGGAGGAATCCGGATTTTTCCCGTAGGCCGTCCGGATGGACTGGGCAATGGGATGTGTGGAAAGAGCTTCGCCGTAAGCTGCCATTTCCAGCAGTTCTTCCTTCGTAAAGCCATTCGCCGGAAGAACCTTCTGCACCTTAAACTCTCCTTTGGTCAGCGTACCGGTCTTGTCCATCACAACCGTTGTCATTCCGGCGGCTGCTTCCAGATAATTGGATCCCTTCACCAGTACCCCGATTTTCGATGCAGCTCCGATGCCGCCGAAAAATCCCAGCGGAACGGAGATGACCAGCGCGCAAGGACAGGATACAATCAGGAAGTTGCAGGCTCTCCTGACGGAGCTGCTCCAGGGCATCCAGCCAAAAAGCGGCGGCACAATGGCCAATACAACGGCGCCCACCGTGACGATCGGAGTATAGTACCTGGCAAAACGCGTAATGAAATTCTCCAGACGTGCCTTCCGGGAACTGGAATTTTCCACCAGGTCCAGGATCTTCGCCACCGTTGAATCTTCATATTCCCTGGTGACCCGGACACGCAGTGTGCCTTCTCCATTGACACAGCCGGAAATGACGGCATCGCCGGCGGCCGCCCGGCGCGGCACCGATTCACCGGTAAGTGCAGCCGTATCCAGGAAGGACGCACCGTCCAGGACAACTCCATCCAGCGGGATCTTTTCGCCGGGTTTGATAACAATAATATCGTTCGGATGAACGTCTTCCGGATCGGCCTGTTCCACCCTGCCATCTCTCTCAAGATTAGCGTATTCCGGAGCAATGCTCATCATTTCCGAGATGGACTTTCGTGATTTTCCCACCGCGTAATCCTGAAACAGCTCACCGATCTGATAAAACAGCATGACCGCAAGTGCCTCATCGTAGGAACCGGAACCGCTGATCCCGAGAGCAAACGCGGCGAACGTAGCCAGCATCATCAGAAAGTTTTCATCAAACACCTGACCGTGAACTATGTTCTTCCATGCCCGGGCAATGACATCGTACCCGATGATCAGGTACGGGACGAGATACATCGGAAATATAGCTGCAGACGGCAGATTTTTCAGCGTGCCGGTACGCTCAGCGATCATCAGCCCGATAAATGCTGCCAGCACAATGATAATGCGGACCAGTTTTATTTTTTCTTTCTTTGTAAGATCAGACATAGCAAAACGACGACCTTTCCGGTATTATAAAGTGCAATCCGCCGGCGCCCGGTTATTTAACATAAATAACCGCATCGGCTTCCACATGCTTTGCTGCTTTCACAGCCTGCTGTACGATATCGTCAAATCTGTCATCATCCGCATCGATCATGACTTTCTGGGTCAGAAAGTTCACATTGGCGTCCTTTACGCCGTCAATCTTACGGATCGCATCCTCGATTTTTGCAGCGCATGCTGCACAGTCAACTTCACATTTGTATTTCTTTTTCATGCTTTTCTCCTTTTCCCTGCCTCGCGGCGGCTTTGCCTTTTCCTTTGCCTTTTCCTTGCCTTTGCCTTGCCTTTGCCTTTTCGTATTTTGTATATCTGCAGCATTGCCTGTACATAACGGCAATGGAATCTGCTTTTTACTCTTCGATGTGCTCCAGGCCCTTTTCAATGATGATCCGGACATGATCATCCGCAAGATAGTAAATCACCTGTTTACCATCCCTGCGGGCGGATACCAGATGCGCCTGTTTCAGAATTTTCAGCTGATGAGATACGGCTGACTGTGTCATACCCAGGGTTTCCGCCAGATCACACACGCAGATGTCCTGTTCAAACAAAGCAAACAGTATGCGAATTCGGGTTGAATCTCCGAACACCTTAAAAAGCTCGGCGAGGTCATACAGCGTATCCTCCTCCGGCATCTGACTGCCGACCAGCCTGACCTTATCCGCATGGACAATGTGCTCGTCGCAGCATTCAACATCTTCAACTGCCATGTACGTTCTCCTTTTCCAAATCTAAATCCAAATCCAAGTCCAAATCTGAATCTAAATCTGAATCTGAATCTAAATCTAAATCCATTGTATATTTTGTTCAATTCCATATTCCGGTGAGCGAAGCATCTGTTAGTATCAAACATATGAGCACTTGTTCATATGTTTGATACTAATATACTGCCTGTTGCGTCTTCTGTCAAGTAATTAAAAAACTTCTTCCGCGGAAAATTCCGCATTTGTGAAGATATTATTACATTTTCTCCGGGGCATTGACGCACGGCAATTTGCTGTGCTATTTCTAGAAGTACACTGCGTACGCAGTGTACGGACAGGGGAGATCATAAGGAGGTTTAAAATGAACGTTGCGGTACGATATTATTCAAGATCCGGGAATACAAAAATGGCAGCCGAGGCAATTGCCAGGGGGGCCGGCGTGGAGGCCGTTTCCGTCGACAGCCCGGCCGCGCCGATCAAAGAACATGTAGATGTGCTCTTTATCGGCGGTGCTCTTTATGCGTACGGTCTTGATAAACATTTGAAAGAATATCTGAAAAATCTGGACGGAACCAGCGTCGAGGAGGCTGTTGTTTTCTCTTCAGCTTCTCTTTCGAAGCATGCACTGGACATTCTGCGAAAAACACTGGTAAACAAGAACGTAGCCGTCGCGCGTGAAACTTATTTCGTCAAGGGAAAGCCTTCGGCGGACAGCCTGAAGGAAGCGGAAGCGTTCGGGAAAAAGATGGCGAAGGCTGAGTAGAAAGGAGCATCGGAATGGACTATTCAACCCAGCTTCATAAATACGCATTTTTCTGCCATAAAGAATGTGAATATTTTCCGTGCCATAAGACAGAGGATCCGGATTCCTTCAACTGCCTATTCTGCTATTGTCCGCTGTATGCGCTGGGCAGAAGATGCGGAGGAAATTTCACCTACACGGAAAACGGCATTAAAAACTGCGAAAACTGTATGCTGCCCCACTCAAAGGGCGGGTATGATTACATTATTTCCAAATATCCTGAGATAAAAAAACTGGCTGCCGAAAACTAGGCAGCCGGTTTTTGGTTTTATTGTCTTAAAATATCTGACATTGCAGCCATCAGCGGTGCTGTCAGGATCAGCGGCAGCGCGTAGCGGGCAACCACGTGCGGGGAAAGCAGCAATACGCCCACGGATAGATACAGCGGCATCCCGGCCAGAAACATCGTACCGTTTCTCCGGCGAATGCTCAGATCAACGATATACAGCGGCATCCAGAACGCGTAGATCACCATAAGAAACGGAAGTCCCAGCAATCCCTGCTGGATCAGTTTCAGATATAAATCTTTTACAAAGTTATTCAGTTCCTCCCACCTGTGCGGCACGGACAGATTCAGATAGTGCTGATTGTATAATCGCAAATGTCCGATGAGATCGATGTGCCTTTCCGTGGTAAAATAGCCGCCGCACAAACCGCTGAGTGCACTTATATATGTTTTGGGATGCTCAAAGCCCAGCTTCACCCACAGTTTAAGGAAGGTCCTAATCTCCTCCCTTCCGGTATTTCTCCGGAAAGAGTTCTTCACCGGGTCCGTCAGATCATACCTGAATTTCTTCTCCAGCTGATCATAAGGATAAAGCCTGTCGATGATTGTCTTTTCCTCCTCCGAAAGTTCATCTCCATGAAGAATGACCGTCAGTGCGACCTGCTGTGCCGGGAGGCCCAGAACCTCATGGGCATCGTCCACGCGTACATTCAGAGCCGGATAAATAATGTGCGGGAAAATGCCGAACCACACAACGCACGGAAGCGCTGCACAGATCAGAATCTGACGCCGGCTTTTTCTGAGCTTTCGCGAGAAAAGCATGAAAATTCCGGACAGCAGGGCTATATAAACACCCACCTGTTTCGTCACCGTTATCAGAAGAGAGGAAATCAGAAGCCATCTCCACTTCTTTACGGAGCCTCCCCGAAGAAAAATCTGAAGGTAAACCGTCATATATAAGATGAAAAGAATACTGAAAGTACTGTCCTTGCACAGGCTTACCATATAAACTGGGACAAAGGGCATGAGCGTGACATATAAAAATCCGGCTCCGATGATCCCCGGATGCACAGGCAGCAGTGTCAGGGAACAGAGCATAACCGCGCAGACGGCGGATCCGGCCAGCCCCTGCACCAGAGCACAGGCAAACACTCCCAGATTAACATGGCCGGCCGCCCTGCCCAGCAGATAAAATACGGAATAGAAAAATGTGTCCATGATCGGATGATGGGCATTGATAAAATAAGGCGTTTCCGAATACCAGTTGGCAGTGTTTCCTCCCTCCTGCGTACCGTTCACCAGATCATTGATCATGTAGAAGGTATCTCCATGAAGCTGCGCCGGGTAATACACAATCGCCCAGAACAGGCATACACAAAAAATGATCAGTGTGGCTTTCCGGATACTTTTTCTGTCCCAGCTCAGTGAACGGCCGATTTTTTCCACCTGCCCGGTCTTCAAAAAAATCCCACGGTACTGTCCGCCCCGGAGATGTTCAAAGACAAGCAGCAAAAGCCCGATAAGAATATATACATACAAAATATAGACTATATTTGAAGTCAGATGTCCGGCGTCTCTGAGAAAGACGGCGTGCTCATTCGCCAGATTGCGGACAATCAGCGAAAAAAGAGCAACAAGCAAAACTCTGAGGCTGACCGGCTTCCGGCAATGGTGTTCTTTCCTGCCCACCGTTTTGCTCATGTTTTCCATCCCTGCTCTCCCTTAGTATTCTCCTTCGTCGCTTTTTTCTTTTGAAATTCTTCCTCCGCCCGGATCAGATTGATTTCGAATATCTGCCTGTTTTTCCAATTTTCTGTTTCAAGAACAATTCCGGTAAACAATGAAAAGACAGCGCTTAAAAGTACAAAGCAGCAGACGAACAGCGTAGGGAAGCGGGCAACCAGTCCTGTTTCAAAATACGAGGAAAGTACCGGAATCATAAAACCGATCCCCAGAGCTGCCAGAATAACCGAGATGATGCCAAAGAAAAAATGAGGCCGATAGGTACGGAACAATTCGATGATCTCCCCGATCACCTTGAACCCGTCCGAGAAAGTATTCAGTTTAGAAACGCTCCCGGCCGGACGGTCCCGGTAGGCTACTACCAGGTTCTGGACATCCAGGTTCTTATCCGCCGCGTGGATACTCATCTCCGTTTCAATCTGAAACCCCTGGGAAAGTACGGGAAATGTTTTTACAAATTTATAGCTGAAAGCACGGTAGCCGGTCATGATATCCCGGATATTCGTGTGAAACAAATGATTGATCGATGAACGGACGAAGGAATTTCCGAAATTGTGGAACAGCCGTTTATTCTCCGTAAAGTAAGTGGATGACAGCCGGTCTCCTACCACCATATCCGCATTATGCGTCAGTACGAGATTCGCCATATCGCGGGCATTTTCAGCCGGATAGGTATCGTCCCCGTCGGTCATAATGTAGCACTGCGCATCAATCTCCCGGAACATACGGCGCACCACATTTCCCTTGCCCTGCTTATACTCATGCCGGACAACCGCACCGGCTTGGGCGGCCAGACGCACTGTGTCATCCGTAGAATTGTTATCATAAACATAAATCACCGCATCCGTTCCCAGGTTTGCCTTGAAATCACGGACCACCTTACCAATCGTTCTCTCCTCGTTGTAACAGGGAATCAATACAGCTATCTTATCCACGAATATTGCCCTCTCTCATCCTTATTATCTCAACTTCCGAAGCAAATACGGCTCAAACCCAGTATCTATAAGGGTTTGAGCCGTTTCGTCTGTATAGCGTTTTGGGGATTGTTCTGACGAAATGAAAAAAAATTTCGTTTTCTCCTCGTGGGTATCCGGCAATGTCGTCGAGGGGTATCGGAGACAGTATACCCTTCGCCGAACCATGCGCTCTCGCACAATGCCATGGAAGGTCAGTACCTGAGAAGTCTCTGTATTTCCTGTTGGGTGCGGTACTTGTTGTTAAGCGGGACATCGAACGCCTTTCCGCATGCATCGATCACTTCATCATAATACGTAAACTGCCATCTGTTCTCACTGAGATGGGTGCAGTTGTACTTCCTGATGGAATCAAGCATTCGTCCTGCAGGAAACTGATGCTCCAGTTTCACTTCGAGAAGACGAATCAACACAAGTGCCAGAAAACAGGTGGCAAAGTGTGCGTCAATATGAGCATTCGTCCAAACATAGACAGGGCGGGCTTCAAAGAAGGTTTTGGTTACCTTGAAGGAGTCTTCAATTCTGGCAAGACCGCGATAGACCTCCCTCATTTTTTCATCACTCATCTTTAGTTCGCTGGTTACGATGGAGTAATACCCGTCATACTTTTCTTCTTCCCGGATCTTTTCCAGGTCAAGCAGCAGTTCCCTTCCTTCTATGATCTCACCGGTCGATTTGTCAAAAGCGATGTTCCTGATATATGAACTGCTTCCTTTTGCGCTGATCCGGTCATATTTATCCGGGTGATTGATGAGGTCCTTCGCCCGCTCAATCATTGCCTGCCGGTCTGCCTTCTGCTTCTTCGCATATTTTTCAGAGTAGTAAGCCATCTGCTTCTGGTCGATGACAACCTCTTTTTTTGAAGGCTTTTTCTGCCCGGGTTTTGTTACATTTACATGTATCTTCTTCGGGCAGATACGGGACTTATGCGTAAAGGTAATTTCCCTTCCTCCCTCATCTGTTACTTTGTCTTTTCTGTAACCGCCATCAAGAACCCATTGTTTGAATTCCGCATCTGCTCCCCGGACAGATTGTCCGTAAACATAACCGTCCAGACTGTTACATTCCTCCTTGTTCGTCCCGTTGAGCCAGTAGATGTTGTCGGAAGTGTTGAGCCCCCTGTCGGCGACAAAGATGATCCGGCAGTCTTCAAAATCCTTTTTCACCCTTTTTATAATCGGACGCATATGAACTTTTTCCGATTCGTTCCCGGGGAACAGATCATAGGCGACAGGAATTCCGTTCCGGTCCATCAGAAGCCCCATTTCAACAATCGGATCCGGCCGGTGGTTCTTTTCCGGACCGCGTTTGCGGTATTTCGCATCTGTCTTATTTCCCCTGGCATCAACAGGATCACCGTCTTCGTCGAATGTATCTGCGTCCGGATGCCCGATATCGAAGTAGTAGTTGGTACAATCAAAGTAGGAGACAGACAGGTCGCGGTCACAGATCTTTTTGGATTTTTCATATATCCATTCCTGCAGGGCATCCTGATGCCTGGCGATGACATCAAGGGCATGGTAAATATCATCGAGGGTGAATCCGTCAAACGGCTCAAAGAAGAAGTTTTTGCTGCGCAGGGTATACCGTTTTGAACCGGGATTAAGTGCTCTGGAAAAGGTCAGGAGCCGGAAAATCTGGTCGGTGCTGAAGAGCATTTTTCTTCCGCGCGTTTTCCAGTTCCAGAACTTATCGAGCTGCAGATCCTTATAGAGCAGTTTCAGTATTCCATAGCCTACATTTCTGGTGTCATTTGTCCCAACTCCAAGCTTTTCATTAACATCGATTCTGATCGCCGTTTCTTTTTCTTCCTTTTTAGCGGTAGTCAGCTCCTTTGCACGCTGGGTAAAGAAGGTGATCGGATCATCGTACTGTTCTTTCAGGGCACTGAGATAGCCAATACTCTCGATCGTTCTCTCCCGTGCACCTATCCTGGGTACATGGTATTTCTCTTTTATGGTGAGATAAATATCTCCATTTGGTTTCTTCTGTTTGTGCAGATACATAGATTTAACCCTCCATGCATTCATTATAACATGTACCGCTATATAACGCTATATATAAAATACAAAACATTGACAAAATTTTTCCGCCACCCACAAAGGGTGGCGGCTTCCCTAAGTATTATTCAACTTCGGAACTCAGG
>Ga0256404_1007511_pt1 | contig 17179 bp, 11 predicted proteins | sample RumenRJG_01DNA_FD_185990 | JGI IMG/M metagenome (GOLD analysis project Ga0256404, IMG submission 185990) | Bovine rumen microbial communities from Lethbridge, Alberta, Canada - RJG_01 | ecosystem: Host-associated > Mammals > Digestive system > Stomach > Rumen | place: Canada: Alberta | collected...
GCTGGTTATTGATATCACCCAGGGATCTCAGAACCGTTGAATCATGGAACACATTGTCCTCAAACACTTTCTTCTCATTCTCGAACAATGACAGCTTCGTCGAAGTAGACCCTGGATTGATCACGAATATCCGATAGACTTTCTCTGACATGACAGCCCTTCTTTCCAGGAAACATTCTAGCACTGCAGAACAGTTCTGGTCTTTCTGCTATTCGATGAGTCTCATAGAAACATCAGGTTCTTCTTCACATGGAATCTTGATGGAAACAGATTCTTTCCGGATCGCAAAGGAATACGGTTCTTTCTTCAGACCGCTCTGATGACCGGGGGCAGACAATACGAGGACCAGTTCATGGCCCGCCGGGACGTGATAGACCTCTGGCTGCAGACAGATCTGATACGTATGAACCTCGCCGGTCACGGGCAGGATAGATCGTTCTGAAGAAGCACTCTCATAACCAGACTCCGGATTGCAGAGATCGATCCATCCTTCTGTGATGACATTCCAGTCTGTCTCTGCAGTCTGCAGCCTGATGAGATCCAGACGGGGTAACTGTGCCCCTTGCCAGCAGGCATCTTCACCGATCCTTTCCTTTGCTATTTCTGCTGATCCTGCTTCTTTTCTCAGAATCGGAAATGGTTCGTCTGCCGTATCAATCAGTGCTGCCTTCACAATGAGAGCATCCTCAGCAGTTCCTTCCATGACCGCCGCATCAAAAGCAACGGATGCACTGCCACGGATCGTGATCCCCTGCTTCATCCTCCCCCGCCAGGCAGCATGATCCTCCGAGAGAGAAGGACCGGAAGAAATGATCCGGTCTGCCCTTTGTTCTGCATGCATGGAAAGCACCTGTGCCGCCTGAAAGGTATCATACGCATCCCATTGTTCCGGATCATGGCCATTCTGAACAAGCATAGCGGGCATCTCTTCAATCCTGTTTTCAATTCCATAAAGAAAATGAGAGAACCAGCGATTCAGAAGGTCTTCATAAGGCTCCCCATTCACCAGCATCGTCCAGCCTCCGGTATGAGAAACCGGGGCTACATGGGCATCCTGATGCAGCAGAAGCTTCACCGGCATCCCTGCCTTCACAAACGCTCTTGCCATCAGATCTGCCTGTTTCGGTTTCACATTGTCATCATTGAGCCCTTGCACGATCAGGGCAGAACAATTCAGATTCTCCGCATGCACGGTATAGTCTCGTTCTTTCCAGAACGCACTGTAATCACTGCCATGAGCCCTCTGATCCCGCTGAAGCTGATGGAGATAATCTCCATAGTTCTTCTCAATGGTCTTCCAGTCTTCCGAGTCCAGATATCTTCCTGCACAATACAGTGCCAGACTGCTGAGCTGATTGCCCGGGTTCCCGACGATCGGTGCTCCCTGGCTGTTTACGTACTCGTACCAGCTGGCAATCCCCGACACCGGCACAATCGTCTTCAGTCCACTGACGCCTGTTCCTGCCACCCCGAACTGCGTCGCTCCGGCATAGGACATTCCCGTCATACCGACTGAACCATTGCACCAGTCTGCCTTGATCTCAAGATCAGAATCCAGGTCAGCATATGCTTTCCGATCTTCAATCAGCCATTCAATGACCGAACGGAATGCTGCAATCTCCAGTTCTGAACCGCAGGTCTGAAACCCTTCCGACTGATACGTCCCCAGCCCTGCGCACAGGACCACCGCATACCCTCTGACGAGAAAATAGTCATACCAGTCCAGATCTTCATACATATATCGATCTTCATATGGATTGTAATAATACCAGTCAGAAACATCTGCGTTCCTGGCCGCTTCGAGAGTGCTGATCTCTCCGACAGGCACTCTTGGAGCGGGTTCTGCATAGAGCTTCTTCAGATCATAGGAATCCCCTGAAATCTCATCAATCTCATAGAAAGGCGTGCAGCCGCTGCTGTATGGCCTTGCCTCATAAATCACAGCAGCCTGATAATCTCCTCTTGCCGCAGCTTCCGGAAGCTGCACCACTGCTTTGATGAGATCCCGCTTTCCGTCTTTGTCCGTGTCATAATCCGTTTCTACATAGACACAGAACCGGATCACTGCATGAGCTTTCTTTCCGGCTGTGCCATCTGAATATGGAAAGATCGGCTGAGCCATTCCATTCAGAAACAGCGGCTGCAGAGACTCTGAAGACATCGCCGCCTTCACCTGCTCTGCAATCTCCTTCATCTTGCTCAGCCTTTCTCTGCTGCAGATCAGGTTCGGATCTTCATTTCCAAGCATTCCGAGACTATGGGCAAGCGCCAGCCGATCTTCTTCCGATACTCCAAGCACTTCTTCTGATAATCCTGTCCAGTTCAGAAGAAGCTCTGCAGCATCTCCTAATGTCAATGGTTCCCCTGGTTTTAGCACGGTTTCCGATTCAGACAGGTCTGATTTTCTGCAAGCCCATAAGCTTCCGGCAAGCATGCAGAACGCAATGATCTTCTTCAGAAATGATCTGAGTTCCTTCAGTTCTGGTTCCATCAGAGACATGGTAAGAAGAAACGGATGCCAGAACAACCGGAGCATATGAAGTTTCCGGATTCATACCACAGCAGGAACAGAAACGGTCAAAAAAGTTTCTTTATATTTATGACAGATATAACTCAATGTCTAATCCTACCAGAGCTATTTAAGCGCTTTCATTATGGAAATGCAACTGGTATTTTTGACACTGTTCAAATAACAAGTTCATAATTGCTGTAAATAAAGCCTTTTCATTGTTCATGATAAATTGCAGAAATTTTTTTTAGAATATCCATATGTTCAAAACCATTTGGATAAACAATATCTATTTCACGATTCATACTGAGATTTTCAATTGGAAGTGCCACAAGCTTCTTCTTCCTGATTTCACTCTGGCATGCACTTCTGGCTAAAACGGATGCCCCATACCCATGTCTGACAAGGTCTTTGATGGTGGCCACATTATCTATTTCCAGAATGACATTAAACTCTTCAATGGACATGTTCTGCCCTTCCAATGCAGCCATAAAAAGATCTCTGGTGCCGCTGTTAGGCAGGCGCAGGATGAGTTTCTGAGAGCGCACATCGTTTATTGTCACCATGGATTTCTGAGCAAGCTCATAACTCGGCGGCACAATCAGAACAAGACTGTCCGTATCCAAGGGCATACTGATAAGAGAAGGATCATGAAAAGCACTGTCAATAATAGCAAAATCAGCTTCATAATTCTTGATTTTCTGCAGCAGATGAGCCTGGGTATCTGTGATTAATCTCATCGTCACACCTGAGTTTTCCATAATGTACTTGGCAAAGACTTCTGTAATGCGGTTTGCCTCAACCGTATGAGTAATGCCGATATTCAGGCTCGTGATTCCATTTGCCTCATCCTGCAGTTCCTTACGCAGCTTGATATCAAGTGCAACCATGGAGCGGGCATACTTGACTACTTTTTCACCCTGCCTGGTCAGCTTCAGGTGCATGCCGGTCCGTTCAAAAAGATGAATGTTAAGTTCAGACTCAATCGCATGAATATGCTGGCTGACGGCCGGCTGTGAAAGGCCGAGCTCATTTGCAGCACGTGAATAATTTCCTGTTTCCACTACTTTCAAAACGGTGTATATCTTTGCATCAATCATTCATTCTCACCTTATTGTTCATATTAAAAACTGTTCGCTGGTGCTTTATATGAAGCTTTTGTTTCAAACTTTTGTTCAAGATAAAGCAGTGACTGTTCAAACAAAATGACAGCTACAGCGCAGCTCAGAATATCCGTGATCGGCGTAGCCCAGACAACAGCATCTGCAGATCTGGTTAAGTTCAGAATAAACATCAGCGGAATATCAACAATTCCTTTTCTTAATAATGCAAGTATAAAGGATTTTCTTCCATTGTTAACAGCCTGAAAGAAAGAAATAATGGAATATGCAAAGGCAGAAAAAGGACAGCCTATCGTCAGAATGCGCAGGAATTTTTCGGCATAGATCAGAGAAGGTCCTTCCGGCAGAAAGATACCGGTCAGCTCCCTGGCAAAGATAAGATTGATTGTCATTGCGGCCAAAGCAAATACAACTGCCAGGGTTGAAGAGAATCTGATGACCGACTTCATTCTTTTGAAATCACGGCTGCCATAGGCATAGGCGATTAGCGGAAGAACGCCCTGCGATATACCGCGAGCAATGGAATGAGCAAGCATGTTGACTTTCTTTGCCACACCGATGCCGGCCTGTACATCCGTCCCGGCTGAAGCAATCAGGGCATCCAGAACGGCATAGGAGATATTTTCCATCAAAGTCATCGTAAATGCCGGCATGCCGGTCATGAATATCTCCCGGAATGTTCCGTCCTCAAAAGCAGTGCTGTTTAAATGAAACTGAATGCAAGAGCCTTTCTTCTGCAGAACATGAATCAATATGACAAAATACAGAAACGAAATAACATTGGAAAGAGCAGTAGCGATACCGGCACCGAGAACTTCATTTCCTTTTGGAAGAATGACAAACATGAATAACGGATCAAGCAGAATATTCAATACACCGCCTAATACAATGCCGGCACCGGATTCAGCCGATCTGCCTTCTGCCCGGACGAGATTTGCCAGCATGGAGCTCATGGAAGTAAATAATCCGCCGAAGCATACTGTCACCACCATGTATTTCACAGCCTGTGTGTGGACAACTTCATTTCGCCCACCAAGTACATTCAGAAAGGAGTCACGCAGCAGCCATACGCCTGTGCAGTACAGTGCCGTAACCAAGAGGCAGCCGTAAAAGGCAAATGCAGATGCATTTTCTGCTCTGCCCGTTCTCTTTCTACCCAGGGCTCTTGAAATTGTTGTGGAACCGCCGACGCCGAATAAATTGGCAATGGCAGAAAGAAACATAAAGGGAGGCATGCAGATGGTTACGGCAGTAATGCTTGTCACCTGACCGGTAAGACCGATGAAGAATGTATCCGCCATATTATAAATAACCAGTATAATCTGACTGATTACCAACGGCAGAGCCAGTTTGATAACCGCTCTGGACACAGGCGTATTATCAAATAATTTTTTTGTATCTTCTTTCATGCTCTCTGCCTCCATTTCTTGAAAACTACGTTCCAATCATAGATGTAAGCCCTTACAGCATCAAATAAGATCATTTGATCAACTTATAAATTTTTCTTATAGTTTATGTCATTTCTGGTTTTTATAAGCGAGTTTATGCGACATTGTCAAATTCATATCATAAGATTTTCTTATATATTTATTGAAAATTATTATTATTTGTTCAAAAAAACTGGCTGAATGAAAAGCATCTTAACATTCAGGCAGGTTTATCTGACTATGCTTATATTATTGGCAATTGCGCTTGCTACTGCACAGAATTGAAGTTTTCTACAGCTGATTATCAATAGACTCAATAAGCCAGTCAAGTCTCAAGCCATTTTTGTACTTTATTCGGTATTCGTTGAGACTCATAAAATTCGCGCCAAGTTCTATCTCAAGATCCTCTTCCTGTGCTTCATCATCTTTCCATCCACAAACAGGACATCAGCCAATTGCTCTTGTGTCATATTCTTCTGTTTCTGGTAATAAAGAATAAAAAATCCTCGTATGCTTTACGAGGATTCAGGAAATACGCTGATCAGAAACTTACTTTTTCAAGGCAAGTCCATCATGGAATGCCTTGCCGACCACCGGCCCGATGACCCGATAGGAATTGGTACCCATATCAAACACAATCGGCTTCAGCTTGTCTGTATCCACTTTTCCATCCGTAAGCACGGATTCCTCAGCGAGCATATCTACGATCTCACCGACCAGAATTCCGGTCTCCTCATCCCAGGACTTGCACGTACATTCCAGGGTAACCGGATATTCTTCAATCACCGGAGCATTCACATGCGGCGCCTTATGCACACGAACTCCCGCAGCTTCAATCTTATTGACCTTAGCACCTGTTTCCACTCCAAAGTAATCAGAAATCGCAACCGTGTCTGCAGTCGCAAACGCAACCGTGAACGCCCCGGTCTTCCTGATGTTCTCCGTGGTCTTATGATGAGCCAGGAAAAAGGTAATCTCACCGTAATCAGACTGCTGTCCCCATGCGGCATTCATCGCATTCGGAACTCCGTTCTCATCATACGTTCCGATAATGAATACACCCTCCGGCATGATCACTGCCTGTTTTGAACTGAACTCCTTTGTCATATGCACTAGCCTCCTCTTTGTGCATCATAGCAGTAATTCTCCCTCACCACACAAAAAAACTCAGCATCTGCTGAGGTCATCTTTGTATATATACTCAGGAGCATCTCCCGAGGAACTGCTGTATATCAATCACTGAACAGATTCTTCAGTGATGCTCGCAATTCTCTGCCGCAAGTCTTTCTGACTCAAGGCAGGTATGATAATAGCACATCATTTTCGAAAATCAAGCCCTTTTGAAAAAATATGTCAGAGTGTAATAAAAGCTGATGATCAAAGCGCTTTCATGTCATTCATGCATGATTATTCCGCAGCTTGTTCCGGCTTTCTGCTAAAGCAGAAAAAAACCGCAGAACCTGCGGTTATCGAAGTGGTTCCTGAGGGACTCGAACCCTCGACCCACTGATTAAGAGTCAGTTGCTCTACCAACTGAGCTAAGGAACCATGTGTTCTTCCGAACGCTTAGATATAATACCTCACTCAAAGCGGCAATGCAACACTAAATTTAAAAATCAGCAGATCAGATTTCTCACGATTCCTGGTCCAATTCTGCAGAAGAACTCTCTTCCGGCAGCGCATCCGCAGATGACTCCGGTTCCAGGGCAGGCGTCGGAATGGGGGAAGGCCCTGCCGGTTCCTCGCTGCCGAAGACATGTGCATAGTAATCCGTGCTCAGCACTCCATTGCAGTAATTGATCTTATTGCGCACCAGAGTCCGGATGCGGTCCACATAATCATCGCTGACTGTCACCCCTTCATTCGGATAGAACGTGCCTGATGCGGACAGATAATAGCCCTGATCTGTCTTCCAGTTATAGTTCATATTGAATACCAGGGGTTCAGCATCCGAGAACACATCTCTGCCTGGCAGAAGTCTGGAATCCCATTCCGTACCGAACAGATTGCTGAGCGTCGGCAGAATATCAATCGAAGAAACCGGCGTATCCACGACAATCGGGTCCATGTCTTCCAGGCATCCGCTCCAGAGGATCAGGCGGTTATGATCCCGTTCCAGATAATTCGTGACCGTATAGCCATAGAGATTATCCAGGTTCGTGCTGTTTTCCAGACTCTCGTCATAATCCAGCCCATATGGAAAATGATCCGCGCTCAGCACGATGACCGTATCATCGGCAATACCCGCCTGTTCCAGCCGATTCACCAGATACGTCAGCGCGTCTTCCAGTTCGAGCTGGCTGGCAATATATGCCTTGACTTCATCATTGTACTGATCCAGGCCGCTGACCTCATCCCAGTGCTTCGCCGACATCGCATTGCCGGATACCGAATACGGATTATGTCCGGATACGGACATGTAATAGACATTGAACGGCTGATGGCTGAGATAGAAGTCCACCGTACCTTCCATCATTTCCAGATCTGATTGCGGCCATTGCGAAGTGACATAGTTCTCCATGCCATTTCCAAAGCCCATGAAGCCATTGGAATAGCCAAGATTGTTATGAGTCAGATTCCGGCTGTAGAACGTGTAGTCATTGTTATGGAATGCCCAGCCATTGTAGTTCAGACGATTCAGCTGGTTTCCCATCGTGAAGTAATTGTTGTAATCCGCTGTGATCTTCACGGAAGAACCGCCCTTGGTCGGCATGAGCCCGAACAGATTCTCGCACTCTCCGCCTGTTGTTCCCGCACTTGCCGGCTGATAGTAGTCCGTGAACTGAATACCCTTGCTGGCCAGGCGATACAGCGTCGGCGTAAGGTCTGGATCGATGATATCTCCTGAGAACGCTTCTGCACTGATGAAGATCAGATTCTTTCCCCTGAACAGACCAGTATATTCATTCTGCTTTGTCGGCGTCAGAGAGCTGACATACCGATCCAGCTCCTGCTGAGCGCTGGTGCCAGTCTGCTCGAGAGCTTCAAAGTCGATATCCATCTCGCTGTACCCATAAGCAATCGGTTCTTCTGAGGCTTCTGCAGAAGCTTCCGGAGTCACCTCCGGTGCGACGGTCTCAAAGCTCAGTGAAGCTTCCGAATCCGCATTGCGCACCAGATCGATGCGGAATGCACTGAGCAGTCCGAAATCCGTCACTGCATTCTGGAAGTTATATTCATCAGAATAGACATTCCAGTACAGCGGATTCATTGAGATCAATAGGAGATTCAGAACAATGGCAATGACCGCAGTCGCCCCGTTCAGGAACTTTTCGAGGGAAGAAGACTGAAGGCCGTCATCAAACCGCTTTCGGAATTTCAGATACAGCACGACCGGCACCCAGAACAAGAGAAGCCTCGTGACTCCTCTTGCCGAAAAGATCAGTGAGAAAATCAGGCTCTGAAATTCCCCTACCGCATCCCCGGCTCCGGCAAACACCGTATTCAGGTCATAGAACACCTTGAACTGCAGGTACACAAAATAGAAGATACAGAACAGCACAGTCACAAGAACTATGGCAATCGTGCGGATTCTGCGATTTGCTTTCTCATTTCTGCTCAGCGAACTGAGAAACCAAACAATCGCTCCGTATCCAATTGAAAATAAAAAGATATACAGCAGATCGATGTTCCAGTTCCGGTTTACCGTGGAAGCCTTGAGAACCAGCTCATCATAATAAAAGAACAGTGCCGGCATAGAGGCCGCAATCATCCGATTCCGTTTTCTCTTTGTTTCCTGCTGCTGACGCAATTCTCTTTTCTCTCTGGAAGACAGTTTCCCGGTTGTTTTCATAAACAGTACTCTCAATCAATAACCCCGCTATTATAAACAGTTTTTGTGCCTCATGGTATAATTCCGACGGAAAACGAGGACACCATATGTACGAATCAGTAAACGAAGAACTGCTGGACTTTCTGAATGAAAGCCCGGACGCATTTCACGCCGCAGATCAGATCCGCAGGATTCTGAAGCAGAACGGCTTTGAAGAACTTGCCGAAGGCAATGTATGGAATCTTGCGAAAGGCGGAAAGTATTTCGTGCTCCGCAATGAGAGCTCCGTCATCGCCTTTGCAATTCCGAAGACAGACTTTCAGGGCTTCATGATCGGAGCCGCCCACAGTGACTCCCCTTCCTTCAAGATCAAGGAAAACCCGGAAATCAAGAAAGAAGGATACATCACCCTGAACGTAGAGAAATACGGCGGGATGCTGATGAGCACATGGTTTGATCGGCCATTGTCTGTGGCAGGCAGAGTTCTGGTCAGAGACGGTAACCGGATTATGACAAAACTTGTGAACGTTGACCGGGATCTGGTGCAGATCGTGAACCTGGCCATTCATATGGACCGCACGGCCAACAGCGGCCATGAGATCAATGTTCAGAATGAGATGGAACCCATTCTGGGACTGGAAGGATCAGAAGGATCTTTCATGAAGATCATTGCCGAAGCTGCCGGCGTGAAGCCGGAAGACATCCTCGGCCATGATCTGTTCCTCTATCAGAGAGGAAAGGGAACGATCTGGGGAGCCAATCACGAATTCCTTTCTGCCGGCCATCTGGATGACCTGCAGTGTGCATTCGGATGCCTGCAGGGATTCCTGCACGCTGCACCGGAGAACAGTATTCCTCTGCTTGCAATCTTCGACAATGAAGAAGTCGGCTCCGGCACGAAGCAGGGCGCAGACTCCACCTTCCTGGAAGACGTCGTGCGCCGCATCTGCACGCTGATGGGAAAGAACACTGAGGACACGGAACGGGCCCGCATCAGCTCGTTCATGGTCAGCGCCGACAATGCCCATGCCGTTCATCCCAACTACGCTTCCAAAGCAGATCCGGTGAATCGCCCGAAGATCAATGAAGGCATCGTGATCAAATACAATGCCAGCCAGCGCTACACGACCGACGCCGTCAGCGCGGCAGTATTCCGTGAGGTATGCCGCAAAGCAGAAGTTCCTCTGCAGGAATTCACGAACCGTTCCGATATGGCCGGCGGTTCTACCTTAGGCAACATTTCCAATTCCCATTTCTCGCTCAATACGGTCGACATCGGCCTGCCGCAGCTGGCCATGCATTCATGCTGGGAAACGGCCGGCACGAAAGACACTGCCTACCTTGCCGAAGCCATGCAGGAATTCTTCTCCTCTTCGTTCCGGGATCTTGGCGGCGGCAGCTGGGAGCTGGACTGAATCGCAGAGAACGAGCAGCTATCTTCATCAGCTGTTCGTTTTTTATTTCTCCGATGATTCAGTATCCGTCACTTTGCCGGATGCTTCGGGCATCCTGGAGATCACTTTCTGCAATGGACACCCTTGCCTTCAAGTGACAATTCCTGCTGAAAGATTCCAGGCGTTTTCAAACCGCCTGGCTGCAGTCCATGCGGGGCTTAGAAAAAGTGCAGCCTGGTGTAAGACTGCACTTCATTTTTCCCAGTTATCATGCCTGGATTCATTCAGATTGTTTTCCGATAATGATTGATCAGACAGCCATCCGAGAGAATCTCACGCTCCTCCATCTCCGTCGCGCCAAGATGGACCGCAATCTCTTTCACGCTGCCATCTGCTTTGACTGCAAATGCCTGATAGTGATCGTTTCCTTCTTCCAGAGAATTCCGCACTCCCTTCAGGAAGATATAATCGCTATTCTCAATCTCTTCCGGCTTCTCAATGAGAAACGGCAGGATGCCCCAGTTGATGCAGTTGGTACGATAGCGCTTCGTCGCATAGCTGACCGCAAAGTTCGCTGCCCCGCCAAGCACTCTCTGACAGGAAGCTGCCTGTTCTCTCGCACTGCCATCACCAGGCTTGTTCGCAAAGATTGCAGAACCGAAGTTCGTATGCATAGGATCATTCGCAATGCCATGATCCGAAAGCTTCTGATATACCTGCTTCAGTTCTTCTGACAGAGTTCCTTCCTTCCGATCTGCATCTGCTTTCTGCACCGCTTCCGCCTTGCCTACATAAGCAGGATCCCGGCGGCTCAGCGTGAACTGCGCCAGGCGCAGCGGATTGGAACGATAGCTCGAAGTTTCACCGGATGGAATCAGTTCATCCGTCGTCGTGACCGGATCGGTGATATAGCTGACAATCTTCACCAGCAGATCATCGCTGAGGGCAGGCTGTTCCGGCCAGTCCTTGATGTTCGGTCCGAACCGGAGCTCATAGTCCGGTTCCGGATGATTCCAGCCATCATAAACTCTTCTTGCATAGATGCCCGCATCAAAGTGATACGGAAGTGCCTGAAGCGGTTCTTCCACGATCTCATCTGCTGCCGTCAGAATGCCGCCGTTCCTTGCGGTTGCCGCAATGGAACGTGCATCCATCAATGCCACGCCAGCAATCTGTCCTTCCGTAGGCTTTGAGCCTTCCCGGTTCGGAAAGTTTCTCGTGCTGTGACGGATGGAAAGCTCGCCATTAGCAGGAGTATCGCCTGCTCCGAAACAAGGCCCGCAGAATGCTTCGCGGAATACTGCCCCAGCCGAAATCAGATCTGAAACTGCTCCGTTTTCTACCAGTGCCTTATAGGTAGGCATGGAATCCGGATACACGCTCATCTTGAATTCGCCATTACCGCAATCCTGCCCTTTCAGGATCTGTGCAGCCGCGCAGATATTCTCATAGGTACCTCCGGAGCAGCCAGCAATGACACCCTGGTCTACATGAATTCTTCCGGATTCATCAATCTTGGAAACCAGGCTCATCGTCACCTTGCCGTTCAGCTGACGATTTGCCCGGTCTTCTGCTTCTTTCAGATACTTCTCAGGATCTTTCTGAAGCTCATGAATCGGCAGTGCATAGCTCGGATGCATCGGCAGCGCGATCATGCATGGAATCTCATCCAGATTCAGTTCCAGGCATGAATCATAATAAGCACCATCTTCCGGCTCCAGCTTCCGGTAATCATCCGGGCGCATATGCTTGGAATAGTATTCCTCTGTAACTTCATCCGTCTCCCAGATTGAGCTGAGACAAGTCGTTTCCGTCGTCATGACGTCGATGCCATTGCGCTCATCCTGGCTGAGTCCATGCACACCAGGACCAGCAAACTCCAGCACCTTGTTCTTCACAAAGCCATCTGCATAGACTGCTCTGACTAAGGCCAGGGCAACGTCCTGAGGACCAACCCCGGACTTCAGTGCTCCAGTCACATGGACCAGGACGACTTCCGGTCTGGCCAGGTCATAGGTTCTGCCGACCAGCTGCTTCGCAAGTTCCCCGCCGCCTTCGCCAATGCCCATCGTTCCTAGCGCACCATAACGCGTATGTGAATCCGAACCGAGAATCATGCGGCCGCAGCCAGTCATCATCTCCCGGTTGTAGCTGTGAATGACAGCCAGGCATGGCGGCACATAGATGCCCCCGTATTTATGAGCAGCACTCAAAGCAAACTGATGATCATCTTCATTGATCGTTCCGCCGACTGCACAGAGACTGTTATGGCAGTTCGTCAGCACATACGGCATCGGAAATTTCTTCATGCCGGATGCCCGGGCAGTCTGAATGATGCCGACATACGTGATGTCATGGCTCGTCAGAGAATCAAACCGCAGGTGCAGATTTCCGGGATCCGTGCCCTGGTTATGAGCACTCAGAATCTTCCATGCCATGGTCTTCTTTCTGGCTTCTTCCGGTTTTTCTCCGGCAATATACTGAACCGTTCTTCCCTGCAGGTAATAAACGCCGTGGCTGACCTTCTCAATCATTCTGCCGCCTCCAGTTCCGCAATGACCGCATCCGTGAATTCCCTGGTTCCGGCATTTCCGCCGATGTCTCTCGTGGTATGTTCGCCCTTGCGGATCACTTCATCGACCGCATGTTCCAGCGCATCTGCCTTTTTGCTCATGCCATGATCCTTTAACAGCATTCCCATGGCTAGCAGTAATGCAGAAGGATTTGCCAGATCCTTGCCGGCAATATCAGGAGCACTGCCATGAACTGCTTCATAGATGACCTGATGATCGCCGATATTTGCACTCGGCGCAAACCCAAGACCGCCGACTAATCCGGAACACAGATCACTTAAGATATCGCCATACAGATTCGGTGCCACAATCACATCGAACTGCGTCGGATCAATCACCAGCTTCATCGTCATCGCATCGACGATCACGGAATTATGCGCGATATCCGGATAAGACTCTGCCACATGATTGAATGCCTCAAGAAACAGGCCATCGGTATATTTCATGATGTTTGCCTTATGCACGCAGGTAACCAGATGTCTGCCATGCGCTCTTGCATATTCAAACGCAAAGCGGGCAATGCGCTCGCTCGCCTGGCGCGTGATCAGCTTGATGCCATGTGCCGTATCCGTACCGATCTTATACTCAAGACCCATGTACAGGTCTTCCGAATTCTCCCGGATCACGACCAGATCCACGTTCTCATATCTGCTTTTCACGCCGATTCTGGAATGAACCGGGCGGAGATTTGCATAGGTGCCAAACCGCTGGCGCAGCTGGACATTGATGGAACGAAATCCCTTGCCGATCGGCGTTGCCGTCGGTCCCTTGAGGGCAATGCCATCCTGTTCGATCGCTTCGATCAACCCCGGCTCGATCAGACTTCCGCTCTGTTCAAAATATTCTGCACCCGCATGGAATTCTTCCCATTCGATGCCAGTATCCAGCACTTCCGATATCTTCTTTGCACTTTCTGATATTTCTTTTCCGATGCCATCGCCCGGAATCAGTACTGCTTTCATAAACCTGCCTCCAGTTCCATGCCTATAGAATAATCCTTTTTCAGACCGACGGGATGTAGAGCACCTTCAGAGAATGATCCGAAACCCTCAGAATCCGATAAGCACCCGGATACTTCTTCCGCAGCTGCTTCTTCAATGCCTCCACCTGATCACCATGCAAGCCTTTCTCGGCATAGAACAGATACTCATAGCTGCCGCTCTCCCGGTCTCCCGACGAGCTGCTGACGGTCACTTTCTGCTTCAGCACCTGCTCTGCAATCGCAGCCAGTTCCTCTGCCGAGGCATGCGGAACCTCCGGCGTATCATCGAGCGGCATCGTCGTCTCATCCATCGGCAGCCCCGGGCCAGTGATGCCAGGCGCCGGCTTCAGCACGATTGTCAGGATCATGCCGGCCATTCCAAGCATGATCAGACCGATGCCAAGCATTCTGCTCATTTCCAGCATCGGAATTCCGGAAACAATGCAGAGCAGAGATAGAAGCTGATAGAACTTTTTCATCTGAAACACACTCCTGTTACCAGAAATCATATCATGCATGCACGAGGAAAGATCCGTGTGAGTTCAGATTGTCCTATAATGGGAACAAGATTGCTGGGAGGCTGACAGAAATGGATCGTTTTTATCCGAACGTAGCAGAACTTGCACCGGAAGATATGGAACTGCTCTGCAGGGAATTCCGGAAGAACAACCGAATCAATGTGGAAATCAGCGAAAAGCTCGGGGTAAAGCGCGGACTGCGCAATCCGGACGGGACCGGCGTGCTGGCCGGCCTGACCAATATCTGCGATGTCATCGGCTACGATCGCAAAGAAGACGGAACTATCACCCCGATTCCCGGCAAGCTCATCTACCGCGGCATCGACCTCAATGACATCGTCAATGAAGCCATCACGAAAGACCGTTTCCTGTTTGAAGAGGTTGTCTGGCTGCTGCTGTTCGGAACGCTTCCGAACAAAGATCATCTCGAACGCTTCTCCAGGATTCTCGAAAGCCACCGGGAACTGCCGGACGGCTTCCCGGAAACCATGATCATGAATGCACCATCTCCAAACATCATGAACAAGATGGCAAGATCCGTCCTGGCCATGTACAGCTATGATGATAAAGCAGACGATACCAGTCTTGAGAACATCATCAAGCAGTCCATCAACCTGATCGCCGAACTGCCGACCATGATGATCTATGCCTATGAGACCAAGCTTCATGTCTATGACCATAAGTCTCTGTACTTCCACTATCCGATTCCGGGACTGAGCTCCGCTGAGCACATTCTGTCCATCTACCGTCCGGATCAGAAATTCACACATGAAGAAGCCAAGCTCCTGGATCTCTGCATGGTCGTCCATGCAGACCATGGCGGCGGCAACAACAGCACCTTCACGACCAGAGTGATCTCGTCGACCGGTACGGATACCTATTCATCGATTGCTGCTTCCATCGGTGCTCTGAAGGGCCCGAAACATGGCGGTGCAAATCTCAAGGTCATGCAGCAGCTCGACTATCTGATGAAAGAGCTGAATGACCCTTCTGATGACCAGGAAGTTCTGGATCTGCTCCGGAAGATGCTCCGCAAAGAAGCAGGCGATCATTCCGGTCTGATCTACGGCATCGGCCATGCCGTCTATACAATCAGCGATCCGCGTGCGCAGATCCTGAAGAAGCAGTCCCATGAACTTGCCTGCAAGAAAGGCTTCGAAAAGGAATGGAACCTTCTCTGCAGCATTGAGAAGCTTGCTCCGGAAGCCTTTGCACTTGAGAAAAAGAGCACCAGAAGAGTCTGTGCAAACGTCGATCTCTTCTCCGGTCTCATCTACCGCATGCTCAACATCGCAGAAGATCTCTATACCCCGTTATTCGCTATTGCCAGAGTTCCAGGCTGGTGCGCTCACCGCATGGAAGAAGTCGAATTTGCCGACCGTCTGATCCGCCCTGCCTACCGCTATGTCGGCAGCGATCAGCCATATATTTCTCTCGATGATCGCTCTTGAACTACCCGAAAGGATTGAATAGAATAGGGTCATGCATTGACCAGGTGAAAAGTACGGAATTTCCTGTTTCTAAAAGAAGAGAGGCAGATCAGGTGGAAGCTGCCGGAACAGTCCGTATGATGGAACCTGCGAGCACCTTCCGAACGGAAGCGGAACAGAACCGTTATTTCTGAAAGTGATCAGTTCATCAGAACTGATAAGCTGGGTGGCACCGCGCAGAAAGTTCTCTTTGCGTCCCTTCATAAGAAGAGACGCTTTTATTTTTCCGGAGGTAATGAGTATGAAAAAACGCATGTTAAGCGGCATCAAGCCGACAGGTCAGCTGCATCTTGGCAGCTATATCGGCGCATTGAAGCATTTCGTGGACTATCAGGATGAATACGAGGTATTCGCCTTCATCGCCAATCTGCATTGCATCACCGTTCCCCAGGACCCGGCAACCCTGCAGAAAAACCTGCGCGACTGCGTCGCCCTGTATCTTGCCTGCGGCCTGGATCCGAAGAAAGCAACCATCTTCCTGCAGACCGATGTGAAAGAACACGCTCAGCTCGGCTACATCATGTGCTGCCATACATACATGGGCGAGCTCAACCGCATGACTCAGTTCAAGGATAAGCAGGCAAAGGGCGAAACCAACCTCTCCGGCGGCCTGTATACTTACCCTGCTCTGATGGCTGCTGACATTCTGCTCTATGACGCGGACTACGTACCAGTCGGAGACGACCAGAAACAGCACGTCGAACTGACCAGAGACGTTGCGATCCGCATGAACCACCGCTATGGCGAGCTGTTCACGATTCCTGAACCTCTGGTTGCTAAAGTCGGTGCCCGCATCATGAGCCTCGACGATCCGACCAGAAAGATGAGCAAATCTGATCACAACGACAAAGGCTGCGTCTATCTGCTCGATGATCTTGCCAAGGCAAAGAAGAAGATCATGAGCGCCAAGACTGATTCCATCGGCCACGTTCACTTCGACCCGGAGAACCAGGCAGGCGTCTCCAACCTGATGCAGATCTACAGCTGTCTCAATGACAATGAATCCTTCGAACAGATCGAAAAAGACTTCGAAGGAAAAGGCTATGGCGACTTCAAGAAGGCGGTTGCAGAATCCGTCTGCGATACTCTCTCAATGATCCAGGCCCGCTATCAGGAAGTCCTGTCTTCCGGTGAACTGGAAGAAGTTCTGACCGAAGGCGCTGCAAAAGCACGTCCGATTGCGGCCGCAAAACTCGACAAAGTTCAGCGGGCGATCGGCATGGAAATCATTGAGCACTGAATCCCCCAAGCGGCTTCACAGTCTTCTGTCAATTACCCCGTCCCGTAAAGGGCCGAGGCTTGTGACTGCCTCCACCAGTACAAGCGTGCTCATATAAGCCTCCTGGTTTCTGCTAGCGAGGATTATACCTCCTGTGGCGTCACATCGCCGGAT
>Ga0256404_1007512_pt1 | contig 17179 bp, 20 predicted proteins | sample RumenRJG_01DNA_FD_185990 | JGI IMG/M metagenome (GOLD analysis project Ga0256404, IMG submission 185990) | Bovine rumen microbial communities from Lethbridge, Alberta, Canada - RJG_01 | ecosystem: Host-associated > Mammals > Digestive system > Stomach > Rumen | place: Canada: Alberta | collected...
CTTTTTTACGAGAAAAGGCTGGGCGAAAAACCTGTCTTGTCTTTGGCAAGTCCTTAAAGGTAGTGCAGACCCACAAACTCGTATTTGCAGCGGTGAGTTATTGGTGAAATGGCGGGCGCGAAAAATTGCGGTGAAATTGGTTGTTTTGCTTGCAATTAGGAGAGAAATGTGCTATAATTTACTTACCGATGTCCGCACGCCTTTTCGGCGGCGTGGGACATATGGTCTTTCGGTGCAATGTAATGATTTATGCACCGAAATCCCATCGGAGCTGACGCTCCGTCGGTGAGAATTGTCTCGTCGCAGCCGATGCTGAGCAAGCTCGCATCGGGCTTTGCTCCGAGGTAAATTATACTATATTATGCCCGAATGCTGAAATGTTCGCATTTACAGGCTTTTGACGGCGGAAGAGAGGTGCGCGGATTTGAGGATACTTGGTATTGACCCGGGATATGCGATAGTCGGTTTTGGTGTGGTGGACTATGAAAACACACGTTTCAGGCTTATCGACATGGGTGCGGTGACGACGGCGGCGGATATGCCGTTCGAGGCGAGGCTGAAGGCTCTCTACCTTGACATGAGCGAGATAATCGACACCTACAAGCCGCAGGAGATAGCGGTCGAAAAGCTTTTCTTCAACACCAACCAGAAAACGGTTATTGACGTGGCGCAGGCGAGGGGCGTGACGCTTCTGCCGGCGATAATGAATAATCTGCCGATTTACGAGTACACGCCTTTGCAGGTGAAGTCCTCGATAGTCGGGTACGGGCGGGCGGAGAAAAAGCAGGTGCAGGAAATGGTAAAGACGATGCTGCATCTGAAGGAAGTCCCGAAGCCTGATGACACGGCTGACGCGGTCGCTATGGCGATAACGCACGGGCTGCTGATGACGGGCAGGCGGCAGCTGGAGAAATACGGATGAGGGTGAAAAAATGGACAGTTTACAGTTTTACATTGACAGGATAAAGGCTGACAGCTATATACAGCACTACCTTTCGGCAGAGTGCGGTTTTGACCTGGAGGATAAAGAGGAGCTTGATGATGACCTTGAGTTTTTGCTTGAGGGCGGAAAATGCGGGTTTAAGCTCCTGCCGTTCGGCTGTGACGGCAGCGGCGGAGTTTATGTGCTTGCGGACGATGGAAGGGTCGGATATATCGACTCGGAAGGCGGCGCGGGTTTTACTGCGTGCAGCATCGGGGACTTTTTCAGCATACTTTTGAGCTGCGGTTACATAAGTGACTGGGCGAAGGCGAGCAGGCACGGCTGCTTTGACAGTCTGCAAAGTTTTATGGAGCAGCTGGAGGATAGTGTTTCGCCAAGCGAGGAGTACAAAAAGCGCATAGCAGACTTTTGCTGCGGCTGCGGACTTGAAACGGCTCCCGAAAAGATATATGAGATGTTCAAAAAGGGCGTTATTTCACAGCCGCCGCTTGAAATAAAAGCCGATGATGATGATTATGAGGACTATGAGCCGCTATTTGACCCGGAGGGATAGATGGTCATGGCAAACGTATTATACAGTAAGGACGAGATAATAAGGATACTTGAAGATCACGAGTTCGACAAGCTGAGTTTTGTGGACGGGTACGGTCACATCAACGTGGAAGGCTACAATATGGAGGTATCTGTTCAGGCGCAGGGAGAGGTTATTTCGGACGAGATAATTGAGCTTGCTGTTAAGGGACTGAACAAGCTTGACGAATGTATTGAATCGGCGTACAAGTGGATATCTCTTTTGAAAGACGCGGACGGCGGAGAGCTTGACATTATCGGCATTTGCTTTGAGAAAGTGACACACGGGTACGAAAGCGCGGCTTCGGAGATACTGGGATTCTCGATATGGGTACATCTTGACACGAATGATATTTCGCGCGACCTTATTGTGTATTACTCGGAGAATTCTTTATTGTACGGGCAGGCATATGCTATCGAGGAGGCTCTCGCGTAAGACTTGATAAAACGGTTAGGAGAGAAAGGTTATGATATACTCGGTGAGAGGAAAGGTCATTGCGACCGAGCCCGAGCTGGTTGTAGTGGAATGCGCGGGTGTTGGCTACGCGTGCAGGACATCGTTCAACACGATACAGAAGGTGACGGGGCAGGACGAGGTGATGCTTTTCACACATCTTGCGGTGAGAGAAAATGATGTTGAGCTGTTCGGGTTTGCGACGAAGGAGGAGCTTAACAGCTTCAAGATGCTGATAACCGTTTCGGGCGTGGGCCCGAAGGCGGCGGTGTCGATACTTTCGGCGCTTACGCCGTCGCAGTTTGCGCTTTCGGTGGCAACGGGCGATTACAAGGCTTTGACGAAGATAAAGGGCATCGGCACAAAGATCGCGCAGAAGATAGTGCTTGAACTCAAGGACAAGGTGGCAAAGGGCGGAAGCATTTCGATGCGCGGTGAAAGCACGCAGGCGATAATCCCGCAGGGCAGTAATGTTGATGAGGCGGTGACGGCTCTGGTGGTGCTTGGATACTCCGAGGGCGAGGCGCTTTCGGCGATATCGCAGCTTGATGCGAGTCTGCCTGTGGAGGAGATAATAAAGAAGGCGCTGATAGGTTTGGCGAGGTTTTAAAGGACGAAGGGGAGAAACGATGGACAACGTAACGCCATTCAAGGTGAGTGCGTATGACGAAAATGTGCGCGGGGTGATACCGTTTTACGATGAGCTGCACGAGCAGGCGATATCGGTGATAAGGGCGCATTTTAAGGACAGGAAGATAAGTCTGCTGGACACGGGGTGCGGAACGGGAACTTTCGCGCTCAAGGCACTTGACAGGCTTGATATACAAAGGCTCGCGCTATGCGACCCATCGGAGAATATGATGGCGGACGCGCTCGAAAAGCTGGCTGGCAGGGATTGCGAATTTTACGGAATTGGCTCGCAGGATATGACGTTTGAGGGCGAGTTCGATGCTGTGACGGCGATACAGTCGCACCACTATTTTGACAGACAGACACGCGAAAGGGCGGTCGCTAATTGTTTCAGGGCGCTCAAAGAGGGCGGTATTTTCGTATATTTTGAGAATACTGCGCCGCTTACCGAAACGGGCAAGGAAAACCTGCTTGCGCGGCTTGGTGAGTATCAGCTCGGTGTGGGAAGAACGCGCGAGCAGACAGATGCGCACCTTGCAAGATACGGCGTGGAGTATTATCCGATAAACATTCGTGAGCATTTGCAGATGCTTGAAAAGACGGGCTTTGCGGCTTGCGAGCTTTTCTGGCAGTCGTTTATGCAGTGCGGATTTTACGCGGTGAAAGGATAAGATATGCAATTTAAAGAGGGACTTGGCTGGAAGGCTTGCTATGACGAGGAAAATAACCTATATACCGCAAAGGACTGGGACAGAGGCGATTTTTATCTCTTTGAGATAGACAAGGAGATATTTGACAAGCTCGATGACCCGCCGCAGGGCGAGTTCCCCTGCGAGATGATACACAAGGGCAGGGTGCTTTATGAGAGCCACGACAGCGCGTACGGCTCGCCTTATGACATCGTTCACGATGAGAACTATGCGCAGATGTGCCCGTGGGTAAAGATACAGCACTCGGGTCACGAATGGTCAAGGGAAATGACCGAGGCTGCGGACGAGGTGTTCGGTGTGAACAAAAAAGAGGAAAGTGAAAGTAAATGAGCATTGAAAAAGTCAGAGAATATTTCAAGGGCTTTGGGATAGATGACAGGATACTTGAATTTGACGTTTCAAGTGCGACTGTTGCGCTGGCGGCGAAGGCGCTCGGCTGCGAGGAGAGCAGGATAGCAAAGACGCTGTCGTTCCTTGTGGACGAAAAGGCGGTGCTGATAGTTTGCGCAGGCGATGTGAAGATAGACAACGCTAAATTCAAGGCACAGTTCAAGACAAAGGCGAAGATGCTGACTGCACAGCAGGCGGCGGAGCTTATCGGTCACGCGGTGGGCGGTGTTTGTCCGTTTGCGGTGAACGAGGGCGTGAGGGTCTTTCTTGATGAGTCGCTGAAACGCTTTGAAACGGTATTTCCCGCGTGCGGGAGCAGTAACAGCGCGATAGAGCTGAAAATTGGCGAGCTTGAAAAATACTCGGGCTATGAGAAATGGGTCGATGTGAGCAAGGCTATACAGTAAATGAGGTGTAAGGCTTGATTGAAAAAGGCGGATTTGAAATAGAAAATGACTACGCGGGCAGGCTCGTTGCGCCGCAGGTGACTAAGGACGAGAATGAGGATTTTGAGGTAAGTCTGCGGCCGAAAACGCTTGATGAATACATCGGGCAGGAAAAGGTCAAGGACAATCTGAAGATATACATTCAGGCGGCGAAAAAGCGCGGCGACAGTCTTGACCACGTGCTTTTGTACGGCCCTCCGGGACTGGGCAAGACGACACTTTCGACTATCATCGCGCACGAGATGGGTGTGAATATCCGCATCACATCGGGACCTGCTATCGAAAAGCCGGGCGACCTTGCGGCACTGCTGACAAATCTGGAAAAGGGCGATGTGCTGTTTATTGACGAGATACACCGTCTTTCACGGCAGGTGGAGGAGGTGCTGTACCCTGCACTTGAGGACTACGCGCTTGACATAATCATGGGCAAGGGTCCTGCGGCGAGGAGCATACGAATAGACCTCAACAAGTTCACGCTTATAGGTGCGACTACGAGGGCGGGTCAGCTGACATCGCCTTTGCGCGACAGGTTCGGCGTGATACAAAGGCTGGAGCTTTACACGCCCGATCAGCTGTGCGATATTGTAAAGAGAAGTGCGAATATCCTCGGGGCGCCGTGCGATGTGCAGGGTGCGGCGGAGATCGCGGCGAGATCGCGCGGTACGCCGCGTATCGCAAACAGGCTTTTAAAGCGCGTGAGGGATTTCGCGGACGTTATGGGCAACGGCAGGATAACGCAGGAGATCGCAAAGATCGCGCTCAACCAGATGGACATTGACCAGCTGGGGCTTGACGGGCTTGATCGGAGAATGCTTGATATGATAATCAAGGGCTACGGCGGCGGTCCTGTCGGGCTTGAAACGCTTGCCTCGGCTATCGGCGAGGAGGCTGTGACGCTGGAGGACGTTTGCGAGCCGTATCTTATGCAGCTGGGGTTCATATCGCGCACGCCGAGGGGACGCTGTGCGACCGAGCTTGCATACAAGCATATGGGGATTCTGAAAGATGGTCAGACGACACTTTTGTAGCATTGCACGATAATCTTTAAAGGAGGATATGCCGAGGCTTTCGGCATGGGGGGATCATGGAGAGACTGTTCGGTACTGACGGCGCGAGAGGTATTGCCGTGACGGGTTTTACCTGCGAGACAGCTATGCTGCTCGGGCGCGCTGTGGCGGTAAAGCTGTGCGCTGTGAGCGAAAGGCCAAAGGTCATCATCGGGCTTGACACGCGAGTTTCGGGCGACGTTTTACAGGCGGCGCTGGTAAGCGGTTTATGCTCGATGGGCGTTGACGCGGTGCTTGTGGGAGTAGTTCCCACGCCTGCGGTATCGGTACTTGTGAGAAAAAGCGGCGCTGACGCGGGCATTATGATAACGGCAGGCATCAGCGGCTTTGAATACAACGGAATGAAGATATTCGGTGCGGACGGTTTCCGCATAGACAGGCAGACGGAGGACGAGCTGGAGAGGCTTATCATCGAAAGGCGCGATAGCTTTGAGCTTAAAAGCGGTGACGGGATAGGTCACATATACTATGACAAGGACGGTCAATGGGACTACATACGCCACATCCTAAAGATGGTGGACATTGACCTGGGCGGTCTTAAAGTTGCTATCGACTGCGCCAACGGTGCGGCGAGTGAATGCGCGGGCAAGATATTCAAGGGGCTGGGCGCTTCGGCTGTGATGATAAACGATCTGCCCGACGGAAAGAACATCAACAGGAAATGCGGCACGCTGGATATGGACGGGCTTGTAAATGCTGTGATAGACGAGCACTGCGATCTGGGACTTGCATTTGACGGCGACGGTGCGAGGTGTATGGCGGTCGATGAGCAGGGACGGGTGCTTGACGGCGACAAGCTGATGGCGGTCTTTGCGGCGTATATGCAGTTCAGAAAGCGCTTGAAAAACAACAGCTGTGTGGTTACGAAGATGTCAAACTCGGGCTTTTACAAGTTCGCGCGGCAGGCAGGGATAGTCATCACGACGGCGAAAGTCGGCGGAAACCACGTTATAAGCGAGATGAAGCGCGCAGGGTGCAATCTGGGCGGTGAGCAGTCGGGAAATATTTTCTTCCTTGATGACGAATGCACGAGTGACGGTCTGCTGGCAGGCGTGAAGCTTATGACGATAATGAAGCGATCGGCAAGCAAGCTCAGTGACCTTGGCAAGATGATGACTTCAAATCCGCAGATACTTGTCAGCGCGCGCGTTAAGAGCGAAAACAAGAAAAAGTGGCGCGAAAACAGCGAGATAACAGAGCTTATTTTTGAATACAGCAGGAGGCTTGGCACCGAGGGGCGCATATATGTGCGCGAATCGGGCACGGAGCCTTTGGTGCGGATAATGATAGAGGGCAAAAAGACGGGTCTTATAACAGAATATGCCCGTAATATTGCTGACGCGATAGAGCGAATTTACGGAGAAACGGCAGAGGAAGGCTTATATGCGGATAGCTGATAAATGGAACGAGTACAAAATATTGGACACCACAAGCGGCGAGAAGCTGGAAAGCTGGGGAGGGCACGTTCTGGTAAGACCTGACCCGCAGATAATCTGGAAGTCGCCGAGGAGGAGTGACAGGTGGCAGACTGCTGACGCGGTGTATCATCGCTCGGACAAGGGCGGCGGTCAATGGGAGTATCGCAGAAAGCTCCCGCAGAGCTGGCAGATAAGCTACGGTGGACTTAAATTCAACATTCGCCCGACAGGGTTCAAGCACACGGGGCTTTTTCCCGAGCAGGCTGTGAACTGGGACTTTATGGCGGACAAGATAAAAAACGCGGGCAGGGAAATAAATGTACTGAACTTGTTTGCTTACACGGGAGGTGCTACCCTTGCGTGCGCGAATGCAGGCGCGAGCGTGGCTCACGTTGACGCATCAAAGGGCATGGTGCAATGGGCGCGCGAAAACGCACAGGCATCGGGTCTTGCGGACAAGCCGATACGCTGGCTTATCGATGACTGCGAAAAATTCGTGCGCAGAGAGATAAGGCGCGGACGCTTTTACGATGCTGTCGTTATGGACCCGCCTTCTTATGGCAGGGGTCCGGGCGGCGAGGTATGGAAGCTGGAGGACTGCATTTACGATCTGGTACAGACCTGCGCGGGCGTACTCTCGGACAAGCCGCTGTTCTTTTTGCTCAACAGCTACACTACGGGGCTATCTCCGTCGGTAATGGCATATATTTTAAAGGACGTGCTTTGCGGCAGGTTCGGCGGGACGGTCACTGCGGACGAGATAGGTCTGCCTGTGGAGGCGACGGGAAGCGTTCTGCCGTGCGGTTCTACGGCGATATGGCAGGCAGATGTAAGAGATAAGAAGTAAGAGGTAAGAAATAGTCTTTTTACTTTTGTGTTGCTGATAAGATAGATCGGAATTTATAGGTGAAACAAATGGAACTGTCAAGAAAACAAGTAAATGAACTAATTACTGGTGTACAACTATCTGCTGAAATAATATCTTCATCATCTGAATTACGACACTTTGTTTCTGTTCGAGGATATATAGAAACGGACTGCGGTATTAAACTGCTTGATAAAATCATAAGTGAAGATAAGATTGAAACAACTGTTTTTTGGATAAGAAATTATGAAGTTCCAAAGGAATATATTGAAAATGACTGGGAGATTCCTGATGATAAAATTATGAATTATATCTATATTAAAGGGATTGTCGGCATTGAGAATGTTCAGAAAGAATTAAAAAAACATATATCTGACCTATCCCTGCTGAAACCACACTGGAAGTGCGATGCACCACTCGGATAGTGAAAATTCTGATTTATAGTAGGAACAATTTTGTAAAAAGGGAGTAAGAAAACAAGAATGAAAAGTACTGCCGGTATAAAGGTCGATAAATTCACGGCGGCGGTGGCAAAGATGATGCGCGGCTATGAGGAGATCTCCCTTGCAGAGATAAAGCGGCGCATAGAGTGCGGCGAATACTTATACGAATGCGATTACATCGACGGCGGCGGGATAAAGAGGATCTTGCAGATGTGCGAAAAGCTCTCGGCGCTGGGGATAGGCTACGAGCTGTTTGAACACGGCAGGGCTGCGGATATACAGCTTTTGAAAAATCTTATCGAAAGCTACGAGGAAACTGCGAGAGAGGTCGAGCGCGATATCGACAGAGAGGTGCTTGGGTACTGCGAGGCTGACAGCGAAGAATTATCATGATGAAAAGGCTCGGGGCGATATGCTCTGCGCTTTTCAAATATATTATTTCTTAGGAGGAAAAGACAATGGGAATCGAAAGCATCAAGGACAAGGCAGAGGATCTGCTGGACAAGATCCCTGACGACGTAAAGGACAAGGCTAAGGAGCTTGCTACAAAGGAAAATCTTGAAAAGGCTAAGGACGCTGTGACAGGTTTCTTCAGCAAGAAGGACAAGGACGACGACAAGGACGACGAGGAAAAGAAGGACGACTGACACTTCTTGAAAAGGGAAAGTAAAGATGAGTTATATACACATTCGCGGGCTTGAATTTTCCTACATCAACGAGCTGGAGGAGCCGCCCGTTAAAAACACGGTGCTGAAGGGTATCGACCTTGACATCGAAAAAGGTGAGTTCGTGGCTGTACTTGGTCACAACGGCTCGGGAAAATCAACACTTGCAAAATGTATAAATGCGATCAACCTGCCCGAAAAGGGTGAGGTTACGGTCGACGGTCTGGACACTATCAAGGAGGAAAATCTTCTGCCCATACGAAAACGTGTGGGCATGGTGTTCCAGAACCCTGATAATCAGATAGTTGCGACTATCGTTGAGGAGGACGTTGCGTTCGCGCTGGAAAACTTAGGCGTTGAGCCAAAGGAGATACGCAGGCGCGTTGACGAGGCGCTCAAAACGGTGGGTATGTACGATTACAGGCTGCACGCTCCGCACAAGCTGTCGGGCGGGCAGAAGCAGAGGGTCGCTATTGCGGGTATCATCGCGATGGAGCCTGACTGCATTGTGCTTGACGAGCCCACGGCGATGCTCGACCCAAAGGGCAGGAGCGAGGTAATGAAAACGATAAAGATGCTCAACAGGGAAAAGGGCGTTACTATCGTACTTATCACGCACTACATGGAGGAGGCTGCGCAGGCGGACAGGGTGGTTGTTATTGACGGCGGCGAGAAGATAATGGACAGTGTGCCCAAAAAGGTCTTTTCGCAGGTGGACGTTATGCGAAATCTTGGCCTTGACGTGCCGCAGGTGACGGAGATAGCGGATTTTCTGCAAAAGCAGGGGTACGATATATCGAGTGAGATAATCACCGAGGACGAGTGCGTACAGGCACTTTACGGACTTTTAAAAGGGAAAACTAAACAATAAGAGGCGGGCTTTTTTCGGGAAGGAAACGGTTCGCGGAACGGAAATTACACACATCGGGCTGTGCCTGGTGTGAATATCGGAGAGAAATGAATTGGCTATTATCAGGACGGAAAATCTGACTTACATTTACGGCGAGGGCACGCCTTTTCGCAAGGTGGCTGTCGATGATGTGAATCTTCAGATAGACGAGGGTGAGATGGTCGGCGTTATCGGGCACACGGGCTCGGGTAAATCAACGCTGATACAGCATTTCAACGGGCTTTTGAAGGCTACCTCGGGAAATGTTTATATTGACGGAGAAAAGCTGTGGGACGACAAGGCGAAGCTTCGCCCTGTGCGCTTCAAGGTGGGACTTGTGTTCCAGTATCCCGAATACCAGCTTTTTGAGGAGACCTGCTACAAGGACATTGCGTTCGGTCCGAAGAACATGGGGCTGGACAATGCCGAGATAGACAGGAGGATAAAGGAAACTGCCAAGATGGTGGGCATTACGCCCGACATACTTGACAAGTCGCCGTTTGAGCTTTCGGGCGGACAGAAGCGGCGTGTGGCTATCGCGGGCGTTATGGCTATGGAGCCGAAGGTTCTGATACTTGATGAGCCTGCAAGCGGGCTTGACCCCAAGGGAAGAGAACAGATACTCGGGCTTATAAAAGAGTATCACCAGGAAAAGAAAAACACGGTAGTGCTTGTTTCGCACTCGATGGAGGACATTGCAAAGCACACCTCGAAGATACTTGTTATGAACAAGGCAAAGCTGTTTTGTTATGACGACACGGTGAAGGTGTTTCACCGCGCGGCAGAGCTGGAGGAAATGGGTCTGGCGGTGCCGCAGATAACGAGAGTTTTCAACAGACTAAAGGCTATGGGGTGTGACATCAATGACGATGTGTACACCACAAAGTACGCAAAGGAACTGCTTTTGAAGCTGCTGGCGCGCTGATGGGCAATAGAGTAAGGACTGAAATGAATTGCTGAAGGATATAACGATAGGACAGTATTTCCCGGGGAAGTCACCTGTCCACAGGCTTGACGCAAGGCTGAAGATACTGCTGACGATAGCGTACATAGTTATGCTGTTTATGGCGGACGATATAAAGGGCCTTGGTGTTTGCATATGCTTTACGTTTATGATATATATCATCTCGCGCATACCGCTGAAGATGATGTGGAAAAGCGTAAAGCCGATACTTGTTATTATTATTATCACGGCTTTGCTCAATCTGTTTTTTGTACACACGGGCACGCCGTACTTTGAATGGAAGTTTATCAAGATCACCGACAAGGGCGTGCAGACGGCTGTGTTTATGGTGGTGAGGATACTTTGCCTTATCACGGGAACGAGCCTGCTGACCTACACGACATCGCCTATTGATCTGACGGACGCTATCGAGAGGCTTTTATCGCCGCTTAAAAAGATAAAGGTGCCTGTACACGAGTTCGCGATGATGATGACGATCGCGCTGCGGTTCATTCCTACGCTAATTGAGGAAACTGACAAGATAATGTGTGCGCAGAAGGCGCGCGGTGCGGATATGGAGACAGGCTCGATATTCAAAAAGGCGAAGGCGCTGATACCTGTGCTTATTCCGCTGTTTGTATCGTCATTCCGACACGCTGACGAGCTGGCGCTGGCGATGGAATGCAGATGCTATCACGGCGGCGACGGCAGGACAAAGATGAAGCAGCTGAAATTAAAGCTGCTGGATCTGTGGGGGACGCTGTTTCTTATTGTGTTCTTCGCGGGCGTGATAGTGATAAACAAGCTGGGCTGATATATGAGAAATTTCAAAGTTACGATATGGTACTGCGGGAGCGCTTACCACGGCTGGCAGAGGCAGAACAACTCGCTGGCGGTGCAGGAGGTTTTTGAAAAGGCTCTGAGTGATCTGCTGGGTGAGAAAACGGAGGTCATCGGGTGTTCAAGGACTGACGCGGGCGTTCACGCAAGGGAATATGTACTCAATTTCTTTACCAACTCGACGATAACGTGCAGGGGGATCGTTTTCGGTATGAACTCGCGCCTGCCCGATGACATCGGCGTTAAGACCTGCGAGGAGGCTGATGAAAATTTTCACGCAAGATTTGACTGCGCGGGGAAAGAATATGAGTATGTGATACACAACAGCGAATACAAAAACCCTTTCCTGATGAACACGGCGTACCGCAGCTGGTACCCGATAGATGAAAAAAGGCTCGATGCGGCGGCAAAGGTGTTTATCGGGCAGCACGATTTCAAGAGTATGTGCTGTGCGGACTGCGACAAGCAAAACACGGTGCGCACGATCTTTTCATTTGATGTGCGCCGCGAGGGAGAGCTTGTGAAGTTCAGGGTATCGGGTGACGGGTTTTTATACAATATGGTCAGGATAATGGTCGGCACGCTTTTGTTTGTCAACGAGGGAAAGCTGAAGGAAAGTCAGCTCGGTGAGATATTGCAAAGCCGTGACAGGACGAAAGCGGGCAGGACAGTTCCGCCGCAGGGACTGTATCTGAACAAGGTATTTTACAAATAGAGGAGGAACGCCTGCGGGTGCGGGCAGGACTAAGGTGAAAAAGAAAAACAAAAACAACGATGAAAATATTCTGCGCCGCGATGACATTGTAGGTGCCGAGCAGTTCAACGACTACAACGCGCCGCTGCCTGACTCGGTGCGCAGAAAAAAACGCAGAAAAGGCTCGCAGCGTGAGCTGCCGCAGGACACGCGTATGCCCGAGATGGCGGAGGCGGAAAGACGCTTGCAGGTACAAAGGCAGCATCAGAACGAGCTTGAATATGTGCGCCAGCAGGAGCTTGCGCGCGAGCAGCAGGTGCGCGAACAAAAGCGTTTGCAGGCTCTGCGCGAACAGCAGGAGAGGCAGATGCAGCAGACGCGCTCGGACGATGAGGACGAGGACGAAAAGCTTCGGGCGGGCAGGATAACTGTTTCGGCTGTGGAGCAGCAGCCCGAGGCGGAGCAGGACGAATATCTGTATCAGGAATATGATGATGAGCCGTCGTTCAAGTATCTTAATCTGAAAGACGGAAAGATAAGCGAGAGTGACGAGGACGCTGCGGACATACAAGGCGATGACGAGGACCCTGATGACGAGGGCATGGACAGCGCAAGGGCTATCAGGCAGAAGATAACTCCCGAGGGTGCGACTGTTACGGACATTCGCGAGGAGAGGAAAAAGCGCAGGAACTTAAAGCACGTCAAGAGGCTTGTGATAATCGGCATTATCGCGGCGATAGGTCTGGGCATTTATATAAGCTCGAAATACTGGATACCAAAGCTGGAGGGCATACTTGACGAGCCGCACGAAACTATCGTTAACGACGGCAAGGCGGAGGGCGGTAATTTCCCGCTGAAAGTTGCGCAGTCAAATATCACGAGTATTACACAATGCAATGATATAATGGTCACGCTGGACGTTAACAGGGTGGTTTTCTACAAGTCAAGCGGCGAGCAGCTGAAGACTATCGCGCACAATTACAGCGCACCTGTTATTGATGTTTGCGAGAAAAAGATAGTTGCTTACGACAACGCCGGCAGGAGCTTTCAGGTGATGAACAAAAAGGGCGAGGTGTACACGAAAAAGACCGACAGCCCGATACTGCTGGCAAAGATAGGTCCGGGCGGCTATGTAGGTGTGGTGACGCAGACGGAAAAATACTCGGCGTATGTGACATTTTATGACGAGACGGGCTCTGAGATCTACAACTGGGCAAGCGGTCGGCGTGTGACGGATCTGTGCTTTACAGATGACGGCAAGGGCTGCTGCATAAGCACGATAAATTCATCGGGCGGAAAGATAGATTCGACTGTTTACTCGGTGGACTTCAAGGACAAGGAGCCGCTGATGACGGCGGAGCTGAATGACTGTGTCGCGCTGCGTGCGATGAAGATGAAAAACGGCGATCACTGGGTGGTCTGCGATGACAGGTTCATCAAGCTTGATGAGGACGGCAAGGTGCTTGCAAGCTATGCTTTCAAGGGCGAGCTGGTATCGTTTGCGATGACGGACAGATACGCTGCCGTTTACACTTGCAGCGTTGTCGGCACGCACGGAACGCTGACGGTCTTTGACTGCGAGAACGACAAGGACGGCGCGAACGCCGAGATAGACATTCAGGGAAAACCAAAGAAGGTACAGATAAGCGATTCGGACATTATTGCGTTCAGCTCAAAGACGGTGGAGTGCTATGATGCGAAGGGAAATCTGCTTTCGACGGTGAACGTTTCTGACAACTACGTGGACTGTGTGTATGCGAACAAGGCGGTATACCTGCTGGGGTACCGCGATATCAACAAGATGAAGTTCGATACATAGGGCTGCGCAAAAACGAGGTTTGACAATGACAGTTTTACTTGATGCGGCGGTGGTCATCATATTCGTGATAACCTGCATTACGGGCTATGTGATGGGGTTTTTCAAATATGCCGCATTGATGCTCAAGTCGGTCGCGGCGCTGATAGTGGCGGTGTGTGCGGCGCTTATGCTGGCTGCTCCCGCGTACAATGCGTTTGCAAGGGACAAGGCTGTGAGCAGGATAGAAAGCAAGATCGAAAAGTTTGATATAGTCAGCATAATGGAGAGCGATCTGCGCAAGAAAGGTCTGCCGCTTAAAGTGACGAATGACGATCTGCGCGAGGTGATACTCAAGGACGGCGACGTTGTTGTGAATATGCGCACGATGCTCGGCAGCAAGGGCATTGACAGCGCGGTGGTAGGCAAGGTCGAGAAGGATTTTAAGGAGTATCTTGACGGCGAGCTTTTCGGAAAGATACTGAAGCTGACAAGTGACAGCCGCAGCGGCAGGGACAGCTTTATGAACATTGGACTTGAAAACGAGCGAAAGGCGCTTGTGAAGTTCGTGAAGATGCTGGTGCCAAGGGATAAGCACGCGGCGGCGGTGGAGATCGAAAAGGAATATGTAAGTCCTTTCGGGACGATGATAGCGGGCGCGCTGATTTTTATTGTGACGGCGATAGCCGCTTCGGTGGTATTCTCGGTGATAGTCAAGGTAATGGGCTTTCTGAGCAGGATAAAGGTAGTTTCGGCGGCAAACAGCTTCGGCGGTCTGGCGCTGGGTATCGTAAAGGGTCTGGCGTATGCGGTGCTTGCGGCGTATGTGGTGAGCCTTATCGTAGAGTCGTCAAAAAATCAGCTCGGCAAGATCAACACGGATATTATTGACAACACCTATTTATTCAAGTACTTTTTCAGACTGTTTTACAGATAGACAAAAGCGAAAGGAGAATTTTCAGTTATGATGATGTGTTCAAGATGCCACACAAGACCTGCTGTGGTGTTCATTTCACAGATAAACCCAAACAAACCCGAGGAAAAGAAAAACGAGGGTCTGTGCCTTTTGTGCGCAAAGGAACTCGGTCTGCCGCAGGTGGACGATTACATCAAGTCGATGGGTATTTCGGATGAGGATATACAGGCGATGAGCGAACAGCTTGCCGAGGTGCCCGAGGGCGATGATTTCGAGATGGGCGGAAGCGGCACTATGCCTGATTTTCTGTCAAACCTTTTCGGTGAGATGGGCAAGGCGGGCGGCTTGCTGGGTAACCTCGCGGGCGAGCTTTCAAAGAACGCGGAGCAGGCGGCGAAGGACGGCGCGAGATCCGCAAAGGACGACAAAAAGGACAAGAAGGATAAAAAGGCAAAGCTCAAATTCCTTGACAATTACTGCACAAATCTGACCGAGAGGGCGCGCAACGGCGAGCTTGACAGGATAATCGGCAGGGACAAGGAGATAGCAAGAGTTATACACATACTTTCTCGCAGGCAGAAAAACAACCCCTGCCTTATCGGTGAGCCGGGTGTGGGCAAGACCGCGGTGGCAGAGGGTATTGCGCAGAAGATCGTTGCGGGCGATGTGCCGTTCCACTTGCAGGACAAGGAGGTGTATCTGCTCGACCTGACGGCTCTTGTTGCGGGCACGCAGTTCCGCGGACAGTTTGAGAGCAGGTGCAAGGGTCTGGTAGAGGAGGTCAAGAAGCAGGGCAACATCATTCTGTTTATTGACGAGGTACACACGCTTGTCGGCACGGGCGACTCGGAGGGCACGATGAATGCGGCGAACATCTTGAAGCCGTCGCTTTCGCGCGGTGAGATACAGGTCATCGGTGCGACGACATTCAAGGAGTACCGCAAGTACATCGAAAAGGATGCGGCGCTTGAAAGACGTTTCCAGCCTGTGAGCGTGGGTGAGCCGACTGTTGAGGAGACTATCGAGATACTCAAGGGCATACGCGGCTACTACGAGAGGTTCCACCGCGTGAAGATAAGCGATGAAAAGCTTCGTGAATGTGCGGTGCTTTCGGAGAGGTACATCAATGACAGGTTTTTGCCCGACAAGGCTATCGACCTGCTTGATGAGGCGTGCGCGTGTGCGAGCATAAACACTCCCGAGCTTGCGGAGTTTGACAAGCTCAACGAGGAGCTGAAAAAGCACAGGGATCTGGTGGACGAATACGAGGAAAAATCTGACCCCGATTATGAGATACTTGCAACGGAAAAGGCGGAGATCTCGCGCATTGAGAACAGGCTCAAGGAGGTCGAGGAGACGCTGAAAAACGCGCAGGTCACGGACGAGGACATCTCAAAGGTGATAGAGCTGTGGACGGGCATACCTGCAAACAAGATCTCGCAGAGCGAATTCGAGAAGATAAAGAATCTGAAAGACGAGCTTTCAAAGAGGGTCATCGGGCAGGACGCGGCTGTGGAAAAGGTCGCAAATGCGATAAGGCGCACGAGAGTTCAGCTGACAAAGCGGCGCAGACCTGCTTCGTTCATATTTGTAGGTCCTACGGGCGTGGGCAAGACAGAGCTTGTCAAGGTGCTGGGTGAGACGCTGTTTGATGCAACTGAGCCTTTGATAAGGGTCGATATGTCGGAATACATGGAGAGGCACTCGGTATCAAAGCTTATCGGTTCGCCTCCGGGATATGTAGGCTTTGATGAGGCGGGTCAGCTGACCGAAAAGGTAAGGCGCAGGCCGTACAGCGTGGTGCTTTTTGACGAGATCGAAAAGGCTCACCCCGACGTTATGAACATACTTTTGCAGATACTTGACGAGGGCACGATACACGATTCGCAGGGGCGTGATGTCAACTTTGAGAACACGGTCATTGTTATGACCTCAAACGCGGGCTCGACCGACAAGGACACGGGCGTTGGCTTCAACAAGACGGACAACGAGATCGCTCACGACAAGGCAATGAAGGCTTTGCGCGAATTCTTGCGCCCTGAATTTATCGGCAGAGTTGACGAGGTGGTCGTTTTCAACGCGCTGACGCAGGACGACTACGCAAAGATCGCCGACCTTATGCTCGGCGAGATCGCTCAGCCGCTTGGCGAGCGCGGTATCAAGCTGCGCTATGACGAGAATGTGCTGAAGGTAATTGCGAAAAAGTCGTACAATCAGAAGCTCGGTGCGAGAGATATACGCCGCGTGATAAGAAATGAGATCGAGGACAGGATAAGCGAGTTTATCGTTGACAAGGGCGATGTCGGTATCACGGCGTTTGGTATCAGCGCGGCTGATGATGAGATAAAGGTCGAGTGCTTGTAAGATAGACAATTCAGTATTTGTCGGGGAATGTTCGGTGAATAATCGGGCTGGAACTCTTTTGGAGAAGAGTTCCCCCCGTACCCCCCTCAGAAACCTTTTATTGCTTTTTCGCCATTTGGGGACACGTCCCCAAATAA
>Ga0256404_1007513_pt1 | contig 17176 bp, 22 predicted proteins | sample RumenRJG_01DNA_FD_185990 | JGI IMG/M metagenome (GOLD analysis project Ga0256404, IMG submission 185990) | Bovine rumen microbial communities from Lethbridge, Alberta, Canada - RJG_01 | ecosystem: Host-associated > Mammals > Digestive system > Stomach > Rumen | place: Canada: Alberta | collected...
CTCCTTGTCGCGGTAATCGCGCACATAGTCTTCCAACGGAATGGTTGCCGTGACATGTGTCAAAGTAAATGCTTCGTGAGTCATCTTTATTTATGTTTTCAGCATACAAATCTACAAAAAATATCTGAAGATTTCTCTAATAGCTACAAAAAAGTGGCGACAGCCCCGTCTGGAAGCTGCCGCCACTCTCACCAAATATATTGATTCTTTTTACTTCACTTTCGCCACAATCGCCTTGAATGCTTCGGGATTGTTTACTGCGAGGTCTGCCAGCACTTTGCGGTTGATTTCGATACCAGCCTTGTGCATAGCACCCATGAACTGCGAATAGCTCATTCCTTCCATGCGTGCAGCAGCGTTGATACGCTGAATCCACAATGCGCGGAATGTGCGTTTCTTATTACGACGGTCGCGATAAGCATAGGTGAGACCTTTCTCCCAAGTGTTCTTGGCTACTGTCCAAACATTCTTACGAGCTCCGAAATAACCTTTCGTGAGTTTCAGGATTCTTGTTCTTTTTGCTTTAGAAGCAACGTGATTTACTGATCTTGGCATAATTTTTCTCCTTTTTAATTTTTAATGTGATTAACGGAGGCAGAGCAAATCGCGTACCTGCTTCATGTTCGACCTGTCAACGAGTGTCTGGTGTACCAGATTTCGTTTTTGTTTCTTTGTTTTCTTTGTCAGAATGTGGCTGTGATAAGCGTGGTTACGCTTGATCTTGCCCGTTCCGGTGAAGCGGAAACGCTTCTTAGCTCCGGAGTTTGTTTTTACTTTTGGCATTGTTTTTATTGTTTTAAATTGTTATTAAATTACGAGCGGCAACGCATATACCGGGCGTTACGCGCATCGCGTTCTTCTCATTCCTGTTCTTTCAGTCGTTCAAGGGCATCGCTACTGATTTTCGCATTGGCGAGCAATCCATTCTCCACTGCCGACGCTTCCTTCTGCTGACGAGCCGTCTCCTTGGCTTCCGCCTCACGTTTCTCACGGTCCATCTTCTGTTGGCTCTTCTTAGCTACGCCCGCTTTCTTCGGCGACATGATGATTGCCATCTTCTTGCCTTCAAGTGCCGGCAACTGTTCCACCTTTCCGTACTCCTCCAAGTCGTTGGCAAAACGGAGCAGAAGCACTTCTCCCTGCTCTTTAAACAGAATGGAGCGACCACGGAAAAAGACGAAAGCGCGCACCTTGTTACCTTCTTCCAAAAACTCCTTGGCATGCTTAAGTTTGAAGTTGTAGTCGTTCTCGCCCGTCTGCGGACCGAAACGAATTTCTTTCACTTCCACCTTCACCTGCTTCGCCTTCATTTCTTTCTGGCGTTTTTTCTGCTGATAGAGGAATTTGGAATAGTCGATGAGGCGACAAACTGGCGGCTGTGCATTGGGAGATATTTCCACAAGGTCAACACCCTCCTGGCGAGCCAAGTCCAACGCTTGGCGCAAAGGCATCACTGAAGACTCGCCGTCGCTGACGACACGCACTTCACGTGCCCGAATCTGTTCGTTCACTCGATACTGATTTTCTTTTTTCTTGTCGTTTCTCATTCAACTGGTTTACATTAAGCGGCTGCAAAGGTACGAAAAAGAATGTAAAGTGCAAAACAAAAAGGACTTATTTTTTTGTTCCGTCAAAATTCATCGACAAAAAAGAACGGAAATCAGAATCAACTTCTAATTTCCGGTCTCTTGTCATTTCGTGATTCCGTTGGGGCTCGAACCCAAGACCCACAGCTTAGAAGGCTGTTGCTCTAATCCAACTGAGCTACGGAACCATCGTAATCGGCTGCAAAATTAGTCTTTTTTCGGTTTGCCACCAAATATTTGGACAGAAAGTTTGCAACCTTTGTCTTTGTTTTCTCTATTTTAGAGAGTTGTCATTTGTATTTATCAATGAGCGATTGTGCCTGCTCATTTCCAAGTTCTTTTGCCTTTTGCAGGTCGTCAAGCCCTTGTTTTTTCCGCCCTTGCTGAACGGCTGCCAGCCCTCTCAGCAAGTAGCCTTCTGCATATTCCGGTGCCATTTTGACGCAGTTGTCGGCGGTGGCAAAAGCTTCCTCTTTCATGTTCACGCGAAGAAGCAGCGATGCTTTTTCTGCAAGGTACATCGGCTCGCCCGGTGCGAGCATGATTGCCCGGTTAATGTCTTCGAGTGCTTGCTTGTAGAGTTTTCCTTTCACCTCACACTGCTCGCGCATATAGTAGAAGTCTGCTCCTATCCTGCCTACCATCAGAGTATCATACACATTATAATCCCTGACTGCACGGCGATATTCCCCTATTTCTTCAAGATACATTCCCCTTGCCAAGAGGTAGGGAGCCGATATCGGCAGCAATGGTTTCGGACAAACGGCAACCGCACTATCAAGAAGCTCCAGCACTTCGCTTTGCGGAGCATTCAGCATTTTCTTGCATTGTGCTCCTTCATAATAGAGTTCTGAATTTCTGATCGGCGTTTTGGTCAGGTCTATAAATGTGTCGTATGCTTTTTGGTAGTCGCCTTTGACGTAATCTATCTGTGCCTGCAAGTGGCGATAGATGGGCAGCGGATTGACATTGTATGCTTTTTGCGCTTCTTCATAAGCTTTGTCAAGGCTCCAGGCGGTATATGGTTTGTCTGCCTGATAGAGTTCTTTCTGATAGATTAGGTTGGCGTAGGCAAAGTGTACTTCATCCTTTTTCTCTGCATATTTAAGCGCCGTCTCCATGTCGCGTGTCGCTTTTTCGAAATCGCCGGCAGCCATGCTGATTCCGGCGCGTGTGACATATCCGTCGTGTGCCGTTGGGAATTTTTTGATAAATGACTCTACCAAAGCAACATATGCAGCAGAGTCATATTGCTCGGCTGACATCATCAACGGCAGCAACGCCTGTTCTTTGTCATCGGGCAAGTCGATACGGATTTTTGTGCGTCGCAAAGTTGAGTTATTTGCCGATAGTGCTTCCGGTTTGAAAGATGCTATGTAGAGGGCACTCGTACCGGAGCTTTTGCCTGCCTCTGAAGAGGGCTGCAGCAGGGCTACGACCTCTCCGTTCGCAGCGACCAACGGACATCCCGTCAGTTCCGGCTCTACCGATGGCGTCAACACATAATATAAATAGGTGTCCATGAATTTCTCCGTCTGCGACACATTCATCTCGGTCGTCGAAGCTTTTTTAGCGGAAGGGGACACTGCCCACAGCTTGCTCTCCTTGTCGGACGGTGTTTTTGCCAGTGTCACGGGTGTGAAACGTCCCTCGACGCGAAACTTTGCCACGTCGTAGAGTTCGTTGGCACCACAGACGCAATCCACGGGATAGGTTTTTCCGCTGCCATCTGTCACTTCCGCCCGCACTGCACCGATAAAGGGTTTCCACTCACTGAGTGCCAGTCCGTCGGAAGAAATGAAAAAGCCGTGCGAGGTGGCGATTACCGTACCGTCCTCGCTATAAGTTGTCAGCGTGAAGACCGAGCGTCCCACTTTCTGCACAGCTGAAGATTGTGCAGATGCCTGTCCGAGTACAGTCAGCAGGCATACGTATATCAATATTATTCTTTTCATACGATATTCGTCTTATCTGTTTATCATCCCTCTAAAAATGCAGGACGTTCCATGTCGCCTCCGCCGAACGGGTCGCCTTCGGGGCTGTTCATCTTTGAATCGATATATCCGCCTGCCGGTGGAGCGGCATAGGATGTTGACGTATTCCGATTGTTCTCAAAGCGTGTATATTCTTGCCTGAATGCAAGCAAGACATCACCCGTGGCGCCTTTACGATGTTTTGCTATGATGGCAAAAGCCTTTCCACGCAGGTTTCCGTTCTTGTTGTCTTCATATATCTTATAATATTCCGGTCGGTGGACGAAAATCACCATATCGGCATCTTGCTCTATGGCACCCGACTCACGCAAATCGCTCAGTTGCGGACGCTTGCCGTCAACCCCTTCCACCGAATTGTCGCGTGTGTCCACACTACGGTTCAGCTGTGAAAGGGCTATAATCGGCACATTCAGTTCCTTGGCAAGTCCTTTTAGTGAACGGCTGATGGTCGAGACCTCTTCCTGACGGCTTCCAAAGCGTATTCCGCTGGCATTCATCAGCTGCAGATAGTCTATCATAATGATTTTTACGCCTTTTTCGCGCACCAGTCGCCGTGCCTTTGTGCGTAACTCGAAAATCGACAAGTTGGACGAATCGTCCACATAAAGAGGTGCTCCATACAACCTGCTGATCATCTTGTCGAAGCGCATCCACTCCTCTTTGTCGAGCTGTCCGCTAAGGATTTTTGTTCCTGAGATTTCGCAGACATTCGATATCAAGCGGTTAGCCAGCTGCACGTTGGTCATTTCAAGCGAGAAGAATGCGATTGGAATCTGGTGGTCAACGGCAATATTCTTCGCGATGGAAAGGGCGAACGATGTCTTTCCCATTGCAGGACGTCCGGCTATGATAATCAAGTCGCTCGGTTGCCATCCTGCCGTAATCTTGTCCAGGTCGTCCATGCCGCTGGGGATTCCCGTCAATCCATTCTCCTGTCGGCTCGCCGCACTCTGAATCGCCTCGGTAGCCAATTTCAGTACGGGGTCGATATGCATATAGTCGGAGCGCATATTCTTCTGCGACAATTCAAATAATTGCGCCTCTGCCTCCTGCATCAGCTCATCTACGTTCACCGTCTCGTCGAACGCAGACGTACTCAGTTTGCTGGCATACGTAATCAACTGTCGCGCAAGATGCTTTTGCGCAAGAATCTGGGCATGGTATTCTATATGGGCGGAAGACACCACCTGCGAACTCAGCTCGACGATATATCCGGGACCGCCCACATTCTCCAACTCGTTTTCACGTTTCAGCTGTTCGGTCACGGTCATGATATCCACCGGACGCTCTTCGATACTCAGCGCCTGTATGGCATGGTATATCTTCTGGTGGCGCGGCTCATAGAAGGTCTCGGGGTGCAACCGTTCGCTCACCACCGAAAAGGCGTCCTCATCAATCATCAAAGCACCGAGCACCACTCGCTCGATATCCGTCGCCTGCGGTTGCAGATGTCCGTACGACATGTCTATCTCCTGCGTCTTACGTGCACGCGGTTTCGTGTTATTTGTTTTCTCTGGCATAAATCAATTCTATTTGTATTTGGGTTTGCAAAAATAAAGAAAAAAGCTGGAAATGCAAATTATTCCAGCTCTTTTTCCTCTCCACTTTTCATTCCCACTCTATTGTCGAGGGTGGCTTTGAAGTTCTCTGTGAGTTTGTTTTGAGAGAGCTCTCAATAGCCGTTCTCTATCATACGGAATGACTCCATCACGCCATCTTTCTGTTGACGATACTCCCTTTCCAAGTCATCGTCGCCCAACTGCCGTGCGAGTTGTATCTGCTCATCCTTGTATTGTAGCAGGGCCTGTTTGATATACATGTATCTCGCTGGATCCATCTGACCGCTACGCCTCATCATCGCCAGCTCAGAGACGAGCGACTGCCCCTTTGTACCCAGTTCATGCAGACGAGCCATGATCCTCATCTCGCGGTCCTGCGACGGTGACGTGATGCTCACCGCCTCACCACTCGGGCGTGAGGAATGTTCAAAATAGGTGTTGTCGTCAACCAATATACGTTGTCTTGACTCATCTATCTTAAAATATGTGCTACCAAAATGTATTTCCCCACCACGGATTTCAAAGTTTCCGCTATCAAGAATCGAACCATCCGAATAGAATGTAGCATGAGTGCCGTCAACAACCAACTTAGCCGTTTTCGTCTCACCCATAATCCTAACCCGTGTAGTCCAAGTGCCTTGCAGCCATGCAGGACTTTCATCCTTCGCCTCCTGTTCGTCCACTATCCACGAGACAGAATCCACGGCCGCATCATCTGAAGCCTCAACGGCGGCACTATCCGTCGCCACCGTATCTACCCGCGTGCTATCCGTAAGGAGAGAGTCAGCACCGCCTCCGCCACCAAAGAAGATAACCTCCCAATGTTGCAGAGGCTATCCCCTTAACGTTCACATACGCCAAGTTGTTACCAACACATAATGTGCATAACGCCATGCGGCTATCAGACAAAATGCGCTCTCGATGCTCCCATAATAAGAAAGCATACTTTGTGAATAACTCTTTGTCTTTGTACTCCATTGTAAACATGATTAGCAACCTGTTATACCACCTTGAAGTAATCCCATACTTCAGGAACAAACTGTGCCAAATAGTTCAAGAAACATTCCGTTTCTTCTGCATCTTTGGTCGGAACGTTGAAGTGCTGTTCGTTGAAGAATTCGGCTAATTTGCCATTGATGTATAAGTCTTGCATTTGGTCATGGCTCGATTCTGAGAATGGGAATGGCCAATCTTTCATTACCACTTCCAAAGAAATAGAAAAAATTTGTGTTGCTTCCTCTGCTTCGTCAATCTTGTATAGTGCAAAGCGCATTCTACGTTTGGCTATATCTTCTACTGAAACTTTTTTCCGTAACTTACTACCAAATGGATGAGCCTCGCCAAATAAAGCATCAGTCAATGCAACTGTAATCGGGTTGAAACTTTCTTCCAACTTCTGCGCCTCTGTATCGTCAAAGACGCTTTTAATCATTATAATTTTCTTCATCGTCAAATATTTTTAAGTTGTTATTTCTATGTATTCGTCAATAATTGGTAGTTCTTTTCTCATCCATTTCAAAAACTCCACAATCTCGCTTTGTGTATTGGGATGGATGGTTGAAAGTCCTTGTTGTTTGAAATAGCCTTCCATTATCTGTAACATTCCTTGAAGGTTGCTGATTTCGTGGCTCATCCACAAGTCTTTTCTGTCTATATCAAGCCTCAATCTCAATACTTCTTTGTCTTTCCCCTCATCCGCTATCAACACAATGCGAATATTGGGAACGAGAAGAAAACTACCCAAGAGCTTTTGAAACAAATCTCCGTTCTTACGCAAGAATCTCTTCGTCAGTGCGTATGACAATGGATTGATGTCTTGCTCTGATTGTAGCATATCGCAATCGTAGTCATCTCTGATTGATTTTCTTATAACTATCTTCATTTCAAAATCTCTTTATTTGGTAAACCTATAATCGGGTATAATGCTATAACCATCTTCGCCCCTTTGATACCTGCAATCAGAATGGTTGTTCATGTTCCACATAGTGACAGTAAAATCGTAGTTGTCGGCATAATGTGGACTTCTGCATGGCTCTGACATAAAAGCATATAACAACTCCCCAAAGCCCTGTCTGAAAGCGTAGCTTTCTTTTTGTGGATGCTTGCAATAGTTATTTGACAACAAACAAATGGCAGTATCAGTCTCGGTGTAAATGTCTCTGACGTGGAAGTGTGGTTCTTGGCATTCGTCATCTGTCTTTACATACACCTCATATTCTTTTGTTCTGCCAAAAAAGCCAATACGAGCGTCTCTACGTTCTCGCTGTTCCATGTCGAATTTCTTGGTTATGTTGCTATTTGTCTTCTTCATTACTCTTCCTTTCACTACGGACAAACTCTTCTATTAAGTTGAAAGAGATGTCCCTTTCATCGGGAAATGCCTCAAGGACTTTGTTAAACTTGAAACAACCGATTTCGATTTCCAACTCTCTAATGCGCTTGGTTAGAGGCATAAGTTTCTTTTGGTACGTTATGTTGTCTAATCGTCCGCTTTTCAGTTCTGCTTTCAAAGCTCGTTTCTGCTCTTTCAGCTGCTCGATTTCAATATTGGCACTTGTTTCCAAGGTTTCAAACTCTGCGTAGTACTTACGAATTTTGTCTTCATTATATCTTGTCAGAGTGTCATAGTACTTATTGTACCACATATCACGCTCCTCTTTGATTTGCTCAACACGCCTGTTGGAAACTTCTATCTCATGGGTCATGTACAGCATTTCTATTGAGTGAGCATAACCTGTGTTGCCGTCATCCTCTTGGTTTAATATATTAAGCACTTCTTGTAGCGTGTATGCTTGATAGAGTTGCTTTGCCTCAGTATAACGGTTATTGAGGCGTGTAAATGGCCCCCAATGCGCATTAAATGGAGACAAAGAAACAATTTCTATTTTACCATCTTCACGCACAGCTGCACATTTGTTAGAACCACTCAAAGGACTACCTGCAAGATGATAGACAAGACTTTTCCGTCCCTTACGGTCTGTTCTCATCGCTCCTTCTACTATCGACCACCATTCAAGATAGATGCCCAACGTGGGATTTCTAAAACCTGAGATTCCTGTGTAAGCCAAACCACTCTGAATAGGTATGCGACACAAAAACATACGGCTGTCACTCATAATGCGTTCCTTGTGCACTAACAGGTAGAAGGCATTTTTGATAAAAAGTTCCTTTTGCTCCTCTGTATCTTTCGATTTTGGAGGCACCGGTTGCGGCTTCTTCGCTCCAACGCTCAGAAATTGTCCTGTCGTGTCTAATTCTAAATGGTCTTCGTCTATTTTGTCCGGTGCTTGTGCTGCAAGTGGATAGCAATCAAGCATACGACCATCCCAAAGAATGATTTTGTTGTGAGGGAACACTTCTCGTTCCCTCTTTTCAAATTCTGCAAAAATACCCATATTCAATTATTTTCAAAGGTTAATAATTCTCCTAAAATGTAGATATTTGAACGTCTGAGGAGGTCATAATCTATTTGTGGTTCTACCCCCTCTTGGATGCAGTCACGGCAAAGCATGAGTATCTTGCCGATGTTGTTTTGCCCTTTCCACACCCCGATGTCGTTGATTTTGTTGGTTGCGATATTGATGAGATGCTTCAAATCCTTTCGCTTCATATCCTTGTGATTGTGCATGAGAATGGTTTCAAGGTTCAGTCGCTTGTTGACCAATTCCCAATTTCGGCACCCCCAAATCTCGGCACTATTCCATTTGTCGGTGGTGGTGTTTTCTACGAGAACAACATCTTGGGGTATTTGAAGCAAGAGTTCACGGAAATCTTCATTGCCCTTGCACTTTTGCCATACACAGTAGAGCATCCATTGCAGCCGGAAATCGGCAAAATCGGGACGGATAAAATTTCTGAAACGTGACTTACCGAATCGTTTTGCTCCAAATCCACTTGTATATGATAATAAGCACTCTTGGATGAAACGATGCTCGTCTGTGTTGTTCGACCATTCACCGCACAGGTATAAACGCTCGCTGTCCTTCCAAACTCTGCCTCCGCACTCAAAAGGGAATCCCCCTGCCATGTTTGAGAGCCGAAAGTTGATACCGTTCACGATGTCGTCCACACTCCTGAACGACCACACTTGTGGGGAGGCAATATATGCCTCCTCACGACCTAAATAATAGTTTTTCATGCTGCCTTAACGTATTGATTAAATGTTAGTTCCTTGCCTAAAAGATTGATATGGGCTTCCTGTAATAAAACGTAGTCGATAGGTGGCTCTGTACCCTGCTCAAGTGCCTGTTTGCAAACCATCAGTATCTTCCCCATGAGGTTCTGCCCCTCGAAAACACCGATAGTAGCCCACACGCCAAGCCGCATCTTGTCCTGCTCACGCTTGATAGCCGCCTTGCACTTGCCCTGTGCTTTCAATTCTTTACGCAAAGCGTCCAACCGCTTCTTCAATTCATCATTACGACAGCCCCATAGCGTAGCTGTGCGCCCTACCTGAAAGGTGCTGTCTTCGATAATGACAGCATCGTTAGGAAGAGAAAGCAACAATTTACGGAAATCGCTGTTTCCAAGGCACTTCTGCCATACCACATACTTCATCCACTCAACGTTGAATGACTCCCAATCGGCTCGTTTCTCGCTCTCATGGGGCTTGCGGATGCCTTTCTTAGCCATAAAGCCATTCGTGCAGACTGTGAGCCGATGTTGCAATGCAAGATGTTGAGGTGTCCCCAAGGAAAATGCTCCTGCGATATAGGCGCACTCGCTATTTTCAAAGCGAATACCCTCAATCTCAAAGGGGTAACCTGATACCATATTACCCAATGACAATACGATGTCGTTCCGCTCGTCTGTACCACGGCGGAAGGCATAGCAATTCAGCACGGTGGCATCGTATGCCTCCGTGCGACAAAAAGTTTCCGAAAAATTAATCATCTTACTCATAGTGCTGAATATTTAACTGTTAAACAATAATTCGTTAAATCCTCGCTTGTTTTTAGTCAGTCGCACATATCAAAAAATAAGGCTCTGACTCGCATCATTCTCCCACCGTAGCCGCCTATGATTGAGGCTCGGTTGGGGCAGTTCAAGACTGTCTCTTGATGCACATCATGAATGGAAACATGACAAAGAACGAGGCTTTATTCTGTAAAGCGAATACAAAATTATAAAAAATAATTGAATTGGCCAAATTTAAGACCTTAACAATTGTTAAGCGATAGGGGTATCTTCTTGTCCCTATCTCCAACCCCTTTTTTGAGGCTCTACACATTATATATAATATGGTATAATAAGGGCGCACCAGATTGATGCGCCCTTATAAACACATATCGTTCACCTTGCAGGTTCCTCTGAGGCTTCTTCAACCTCATAAGCAGCTTCATCCATCACCTCTGCTGCTGCGTATTCAGACGCTTCAACAGCAACGGTATCAACACTTGCTATGTCTTCATTCTCGCTCTCGCTAGTTTTGATATGTGAGTCTGCATGAGCATTGCACACAATCTCCATTGATTGAACATAAACGACATCATAGTTAAAGTATAGTTCTTCGTTAAGAAACCCTTGCTCATATTTAGTCCTCCCTATTCTAATGAAGTCAAAACTTGCATAAGGTAAGGTAGTTCCCAATCCCGTTGTTTTAATAGGCTTTGAACTGTTGTCAACAAAACCTATCTGTGCAAGTTTGTTTGTGAAAGAACTCAGTCCTTCATCTGCCAATTCCCCAACAAGATACTTAATCCTTATATCAGTAATGTCATCATATTCTTCAAAAGGAACTTGGGTGTTTTCATTCAGAACTATCTGCATAATCGGCTCGGTCTCGCCACTCATATATAGGCTATATAATTCCGCATTGGAACTCGATGCAACACTGTTTCTGTGTTCATCATCTCTGACAAACCCCATATTCGTTAATGTCTCTCTAATGTCTTGGCGTAAATGTCCCGAATTATCCTTGTCATCGTGGAAAAACATTTGGGGTGTTATCTGATTGTATGCAGCCATTATTCTATCCATCCGATTATCCAAAGCCTCTTGCTCTGCATGTATCTTAGCTGACCTTGCCATAGCCGATGCAAAGAATATTCCTGCCGATACGACAGACATCACAATCAGAATCATTTTGAACTTCGTATTTGCGGCTTTATCTCTTCTTACCTTTTCATTATATTCTACGGAACTGATATTGAGTTCTGCTGTCTCCTCCATTTCCTCTCTGTATGGTTGCAGCAGAGGCTCATTCATCAATTGTTGGAATCTTATTTCTCTGTCGTGTTCTTCTCGGTCTTCCGCTATGTTTCTTCTGAGCGACTTCTCATCCTCAATACGAGAATAAGTAACAAACGGGAAAGCCAAACTCAATATAGATAATACAACCGCTGAAACAACTCCTAATGTATACCCGTGCGCACCGGAGATAAATGCCAACACAACCCCAAGTATCAAAAAGATTGCGCCCCACGCAGTCATAGACCAAACAAGTGAAGAATCGTTTACAGCCATCAAGTCATGGTCATCTTCGTGGCTTACTGTATCCTGTCTCGGTGCGACTAACCCTTCTACGAGATAATCTTTACTGCCACTCACCGCATTTATGTAGGTTTCACCATCATAGTCAAATTCTGCCTCATAAACAGGATATAGTATGCATGCACAGTAATTGTAGTTATATTCGTAGTATGAATTCAAGTCTGTGTATGAGTCGGGTAGCGATTTCCTTAATTCTTCAGAGGATAAATATTCTATGCGTGACTTGACCTTCTCATTTTTCCAAGCCTCTTCTATCGACAACTCCAAATTCTCCACAGTTGCATCTGAGTCAATCAGTTCGGTAGAGAAATCCATAGGTGTCTCAAAAGGAAGATAGCCATATTTATATTTTACTCCCGATACTGAGATGCGGAAGTTTCCCACAGCTACACCGTTGGCAGGATAGTATTCATCGTAATACTCATATCTCGTCTTTCCGTCTTCCTTGTATTCTCGTCTTCTCGTAACGACTTTTTGACATGACCAAGGAGATTTGAAAGAGCCTTCAAATTGCCACGCAGGGACAAAGATTTTCTTCACCTTTATGTCAAGGTCGTTGAATACTTCAATGGGTACTTCCATTTCATCGGCCAAACGCCAAGCAAGGGTCTGTCTTGCTTCTTCCTCACTTCTTGTAAATGGAACTATGCCATCATATTTATATGACTTTTTGCTTGAACGCTCCCTTTCAACAGTTCGTTCAATCTTCCCTCCACAATAGGGGCATTGAAGACCTTTCAAGTCATCAACGTTAATTGTTGCACCACAATTAGGACACTGTATCTGTTTCGTTGCCATAGGTTTTTTCCTACTTTTACTATTTCATTGAAAAACCGCTGATTAGAAAGCATTATCAAAACCTTTCTTTATATTCCGAACAAGTCGAAATGCAGAAGGTTTAGATTTCCCTAAAAGAAAACTATTATCTCTTGCCTCTTGTTGGGCTTCATCTTTTGAACATCCTTTTTTGTCGGTAAAGAAAGAGTCGAAGGTCGTTATTTTTGCGCCATAAGCCTCCATAAGCACTTTAGTAAAGATTTCTGCTGCCTCTCTTGCGTCTTCTCCACAGTCTAACGAATAAAAGAGTTGTTCTCCTGCCACTTCCTCTGTAAAGAGAGAGAAACAGTCAAGTTTCTTGAAGTTTGCATACTCGTCAATGCAATCCACGAATTGAAACTGCATCATCAGGTGCAGTTTGTTATCGTTGAGTGTGCCGGCAAACACCTCAGACCCATCTTGCGGACTGAAAACACAATTGCTTATATCGTACCCTGCGCCTATCTCATGAGCATCTTCATACCCCTCTTTGATATTCATGTTATCATCTAAGATATTGATGTAAGTTTTAACCATCTTTTTAGGGTTAGCACGTTGGAAATCGAGATTATTTTTCAACTCGGCTTCCAATCCTGTAAAGGTGGTTTGGACTTCACCCTGTTGAGATTGTTCCTCCACTACCGCTTCTTCTGATTGCGTTTGATATTCTGCCTTGATTATCTTTGTACCACATCTCGGACAAGCTTCGGATGCTGCACCCATAACTTGACCGCATTTTTCACATTTAATTGTTTTCATATCAATTCATTTTATTTTGTTCGACACTGTATTTGTTATAATCAACAAAATGGCTTCTGCTGCCATTAGACCAATGACAAGAATCAGCCACCAATTATCTGTAAGACGATTGGGGGCAATGAGAGAGAGGATAAACTCCAATACTCCCACAATAGCGAATATAAGCATCAAAGAAATCTTATATCCATCTTTCAAATTGATGGTGTCAGTCAGAAAAAGCAAGATTCCTGTTACCAAAATCACAGAACTGCTAAGTGCTACATTGCAGCTGCCATAGGATGAAAGGATTGCTCCAAACAGTAGGTTTGCTATGAGCAAAACCATACATGACAAAATGATAACCTTCTTCATCTTCTTATATATTATTCAGTTGGTATGGGTGGAGGGCAATTCTCGTCAAAGAGGTGTTGGAAGTCATCCATAGCACCCAACTTTATCCACTGTTTCAGACCTTTCTTCCAAATAAGAGTATTTTCGGTTATCTCATTGTTTGAAATTTTCTGCGCAATGGTGTCTGGATCAAACGGACCCTGTCGTTTCCCGTCTATTGCCAAATAGTAGTCAGTAGTTAGGATAGGAGGTATTTCGTCTGCTCCCTGTGAATGAGTGCTGATAGTCTGTGCTGTCATAGCACCCACCACGCCACCGATGCCGACACCTGCACCAAGTCCAACCGCAGCACCTGCCATGCCGTTCTCATTCTCGGCTGCTTTCTCCAATACGTCAAAGGAGCGTGTCATGCGGTAATCATCTCGCCCAATAATCTTTATCTTGGCGGCGGCATCCTTTGCTTCTTTCAATCGTTGGAAACTTGGGTCATTCTCCTGTACAGAAATAGAGATGATGTTGAAAAGTTGTATCTCCATGCCATACTGCAAGAATACTTCCGTAATCTTTTCCTTGGCATAGTTCGATAAGTCTTCTATCTTGGCGTTGATATTCAACACGGAAACACCATCTGCTTTCAACTTATCGTAAATGATGGTTGTCAGTTTAGAGAGGATAACACCTCGGAAATACTCAGTTACTTTGGTTGTGGCAAATGAGGGCATATTGCCAACTAACCTTTCGAGAAAAACTCTCGGCTCTACAATCTTGAAGCCATATTGTCCGAAAGCACGAATAGGGACAATTACGTCATATTTCGGGTCTTCTACTTGCAGGGGTGTTTGTGTCCCCCATTTGCAATCAAGAAGCTCTATCTGATTGACAAACCAAACATCAGCCTTGAATGGTGTTTCACCACCAAAAGGCAGATTGATGACCTTTCCCAACAAAGGGATGTTCTCTGATTTGATGGTGTAAGTGCCACAAATGAAGTCATCAAGTATCTTTCCACCTTTTACGAAAAAGGCAGTCTGACTTGGATAAACCACTAACTGCGACCCAAGACGCAATCCGTCAGGCTTAAACTTGTGTACAAGTTCGTTGGGATTAGACTCCCATTTGATAATATCTACTACGCTCATATCTTTCAAGGTTTATTGTTACATTCGATATGTTAATCTTATTATGCCACCAATTATAAGGAAGGTGAGGATTAGGAAAACGATTAGTCCAATACAGCATGATTTTTTCTTTTCGTTTTTCTCAATTTCTTTCATTTTAGCTTCCCATTGAGTGGCTTCTGCTTCTTCTTTGGCTCTATTTTTATTGTATTTTGTTTGTTTTTCGCTTTCTATTCTATTGTAAAAAGAATAAAGTTGCTCTATGGCTTCATTAAATTGAGAATTGTCATAAAACGAGCAATAGAAAACACGGAGCAGAAGCTGTATCAATGTCACCGCAGCTTGATCTACATGAGCGTCATAAATGTATTTATATTCAAAACCTATCTCTAACGCCTTTGCAGAACATATTTTATGTAACGATTGTCTATCAATCTCATGATAAATGTCATAATTTACGCCATCACTATGGAACACACAATTCCCAAGTTCATGTCCTCCTGATAATGCAACATATCCTTCGTCCCATTTCTTCTGTATATGATATAGATTTATTCTTTCCTGTTTAACTTGCTCTTCGCCCTTGTGGTCAAGATAATGAATCGGAATTTCAAACCAACCGTTGTCATCTCCACCTATGTAATAAGTTTCAGTCTTGTCCTTAAATTTATCATACTTCTGTTTAAGAACTCTTGAATCTATTTCTACTTTGTGAATACCGTGTACTTTGACCTTTATATTTATTTCTTCCTTGCTTGGATGCACATCGCAGCCACAATACTCACATTTTCCGTATTGTGAATTTTGAGCTCCACAATTGGGGCATATTATTACTTGTTCTGCCATCTTATTTGTCGGTATTGTTACTTGAATAACTTGGTTGAGGAACGACCATTCTGGTAAATCGGATAGAGGTTCGTACTTCTTTTTGGCATTTATGACAATAACCTGTTCCTTCTGTCTCGGAAAGGACTCTATGACTTTTAATTTCTTTAATCATATTTCCACACTCCTTGCAAATATGGCAATAAGTGTAAACATACGGCTCTCTTGCTTTGGGAATTGTTTTCGTGTTCTTATTTCCAAGGTTAAGAACTTTCATTTGCTGCCTCTTTCCCATAGTCAATAAAGTTTTTGGTTAGTAGTCCGTCAATTGAATACGCATACTCGCAATTGTCGTTAAAAGACATAATCTGTCCATTATGCAATTGCTCATATACCTCTTTCATCTCAAGGAATGTTTTGTCATTGCATCTTTTGATACTACAATGTACTATAGGCAATCCTTCTTCTTGTTCTATCGTATGTGAATATTTACAATTTGCACTCATAGCGATGTTATTTTGATTTTAGGCTATCCCATCGTTTCCATAAATCACCCATCTTTTCCAATGCTGCTGTGGCCTCAGGAACTATAAGTTTTACCAATTCAGGGATTTCTTGGTCGGTGTAACCAAGTTGCTTCAATTCGTCCTCAATAGATGGAATATCACAAAGTTGCTTAACCACACTGTAAGCCTCATTGAGCCTTGTTCGCATAACAAAAATATTTATGCACCTTCGGCTCAAACAGTGCTTGTAAGTTATTAGGTTAAGGCATAAAAAGAAAGCGTGAGCCTACTTAACATATTCTATCTGTAGGCTCTCGACTGCCCAAATTAATGAATAAGAAAAGTCGCTCACACCTCGGGCTGTATATGCAAATGATACATATATACGAACCTAAGGTTGCGTCTTTTGCTTGTCCGATTAATTCAGTGAGTTGTCGAGATTCACAGATACGGAATAGCTAAACGCTTCCTAATTATGTCTGCCGCAGATTATATGCGGCACAGCAAAGATAAGAAGTATTTTTCAAAAACGCAAATATATGAGCGACTATTTTCTTTTTTCATGTAAAAATGTCTCCTACTTAAACTTAATCACACGGAAATCATTTTTATTATCAATGATGACGCCGTCGGCTTTGAGCTTACGGGCCTTGCGAGCGGCTTTCCATAACAGGTATTTCTCAAGGCGCGGACGCTCGGGACGAATGAGAGGCAGAATGAATGGCGTGTACGAGCCGTAAGCCGTCACCTCGAAGTCGCGATTCACCTCGTTCTCATTCAGGAACACTTGCACGTGGTCGTAGGCGTCTTTCTTCCGTTTGTCAGTCTTGAAGAGCACTTTTCCGAGCAGCGTCGTGTGATGGATTTTCTTCTCATAGTTCTGCTTCAACGTGTCGGTGTTGATGTAACTAACAGTACAACTTGCACATAAGAACAAAACACTTGCGCAGAAAGATAAAGTCTTGAATTGTTTTTTCATTTTGTTGCTTTTTAAAAATTAAACTTAATAACGGCAACAAAAATAGGATGTTTCCCACAAAAAGCAATCATCCATTTCGTCCACTTCGGAATGACGGAGCCTTTACTGCTTCTTACGAGACTGCAGGAATGTCTGACTGTCGTAGTACTCGCGAACCTTCTCGAACTCATTGGAGAAGAGTTCTTTGTCGAACCTTTGCTGGTTCTTCTGCC
>Ga0256404_1007517_pt1 | contig 17164 bp, 10 predicted proteins | sample RumenRJG_01DNA_FD_185990 | JGI IMG/M metagenome (GOLD analysis project Ga0256404, IMG submission 185990) | Bovine rumen microbial communities from Lethbridge, Alberta, Canada - RJG_01 | ecosystem: Host-associated > Mammals > Digestive system > Stomach > Rumen | place: Canada: Alberta | collected...
ACCGGCAAAGTTCTACATGGTCTCGGCTCCGGCGCACAAGCCGTGCCAGACGAAGCTCCTGACGCTGGCTGACGCGCGCAAAGTACCGTGCGGCTCGATGGAGCAGGCGAACGACCGTGTCATCAACCAGTTCATCCATCCGGATGTGCTCGAGACCTGCCAGCTCTCGATGGGCATGACCGCCCTGAAGCCGGGCTCCGTCTGGAACACGATGCCGGCCCATACGCATGAGCGCCGCATGGAGATCTACTTCTACTTCGAGGTACCGGAGGACGACGTCGTATTCCACATGATGGGCCAGGGCGATGAGACCCGCCATGTAGTGATGCACGGCGAGCAGGCCATCATCAGCCCGTCCTGGAGCATCCATGCCGGCTGCGGCACGTCGAACTACACGTTCATCTGGGCCATGGGCGGCGAGAATAAGACATTCGACGACATGGACAATATCGCGAAGACCGACCTCCGCTGAGGACGGGCGTCAGAGCGATAGGACTTGATGATTTTTGTGAAAGGGGTAAATCTGGATATGGATATGGCAAAACAGTTCTCCCTTGAGGGCAAAGTTGCTCTCGTAACCGGTGCGGCCTACGGTATCGGCTATGCGATAGCGAAGGCTTTTGCCGCTGCAGGCGCGAAAATCGCGTTCAACTGCCGCGGTGAAGAGCACATGAAGAAGGCTCTCGAGGCTTACAAGAAAGATGGTATCGATGCCAAAGGCTATTTCTGCGACGTCACGAAAGAGGACGAAGTGCAGAAGATGGTCGCTGACATAGAGAAGGATCTCGGCACGATCGACATCCTCGTCAACAATGCCGGCATCATCAAACGCATACCGATGCTCGAGATGAAGGCTGAGGAGTTCCGCCAGGTCGTGGATATCGACCTCAATGCACCGTTCATCGTGTCGAAGGCCGTCATCCCCGGCATGCAGAAAAAAGGCCATGGCAAGATCATCAACATCTGCTCAATGATGAGCGAACTCGGCCGCGAGACGGTATCGGCCTACGCGGCGGCAAAGGGCGGTCTCAAAATGCTCACGCGCAACATCGCCTCGGAGTACGGCGCGGACAACATCCAGTGCAACGGCATCGGCCCGGGCTACATCGCTACGCCGCAGACCGCACCACTGCGCACACCGGGACATCCGTTCAACTCGTTCATCCTGTCGAAGACTCCGGCCAACCGCTGGGGGACGCCGGAGGACCTCATGGGTCCGGCCGTGTTCCTGGCCTCGGACGCTTCGAATTTCGTCAATGGACATATCCTCTATGTCGATGGCGGCATCCTGGCCTACATCGGCAAGCAGCCCTGACCTCGAGCTGAGTAGATAGAGCAGAGCATATTCGATTAAAAAGGAGTTTCATAAATATGGATAAGAGTCAGACCGCAGCCAAGCTGGCGGAGCAGGGCATCATCGCCGTCGTGCGCGGCAAGACCTGCGAGGATGGTATAAAGATAGCTGATGCCTGCATCGCTGGTGGTGTAAAGGCCATCGAGCTGGCATTTACGACGCCGAACGGCCCGAAAGCCATCGAGACGCTCGTCAATAAATACGCCAATGACCCCGATGTCATCATCGGTGCCGGCACCGTGCTCGATCCTACTTCCTGCCGCATCGCTATCATAGCTGGCGCGAAGTTCATCGTTTCTCCGGCCTTTGACGAGGAGGTCGTACGCATGTGCAACCTTTACCGTGTCGTATCGTGCCCGGGCGTCATGACGCCGGGCGGAGTCGTCGACGCGCTGAAGGCTGGCGCCGATATAGTAAAGATATTCCCGGGCGACATCGTCGGCCCGAAGATGATAAAAGATATCCATGGTCCGCTGCCGCAGGCCCCCCTTATGCCATCGGGCGGCGTGAGCGTGGACAACACTGCCGACTGGCTGAATGCAGGTGCCATAGCCGTATCTGCCGGCGGCAGTCTGACAGGCCCGGCCAAGACCGGCGATTACGCCGGCGTCACGGCCAAGGCCCGGGAATTCGTCCAGGCCGTAGCGAAAGCACGCGCCTGAACGCGTACCCCTAATCTTCTTTTCTCTCTAAATTTTCCTTCCCCAAAGGCAGGCCCTGCACCGCAGAGCCTGCCTTTCATATATAAAAGCTGAGAGAAGGTGCCGTAATACAAGCTGCCCCCATTGGGGGAAGTGCCGAGCGTAGCGAGGCGATAGGGGTGGCGAGGCGCTATGCGGCGGTGCGGTAACATATAGATTGTCCGGCTGCTTAGGCTTTTCGATTCGTGGGCCGTTTATGCTTTAGCACTCGAGTGTAATTACTAGCTCGCCACCCCCACCACCGCTAGCGCGGTCCTCCTCCCCCAAAGGGGGATGCTTGATTTACGTGCCACTCAGCTGATGCGGTCCCTCTTCCCCTCAGGAGAAGGTGGACCGCGCAGGGATTGACAGTGCTCTCTTTTTAGAGTAGAATAGCAAAGTACTCAGAAGAGTGCATAGAAATCCAGATCACACCTGCTGTCTGGTGTAGAGAAAAGAACATATCTTAGCGCTAGTCCTGCAGCCGTGGCGCTGCAGGGGACGAGGAGAAGGTTGTCGAATAGTCAGCGGATGCCTTCCGGCCGCTCCGGCCGATAGAAGCCTCTAAAGCCCGCATGCGAGTGCGGGGACAGATGAGGTGGGGGAGCACAGCAGGACAACAGAATATGGAGGTATCATTATGTGTGGTATCGTTGGTTACGTCGGTGAGCGTCCGGCTGCGGATTTCCTGCTGGAGGGGCTTTCAAAGCTCGAGTATCGTGGCTACGACTCGGCGGGTATTGCTGTCTATGACGGCGATCATATCCGCGTCGAGAAGAGTGTCGGCCGTCTGGCTGCCCTGCGCGACAAGCTGAAGGATAACATGCCGCAGGGCTGCATCGGCATCGGCCATACGCGTTGGGCTACGCACGGGCGTCCGTCGGACAAGAACGCTCATCCGCATACCGATTGCACCGGTGATTTCGTGGTCGTGCACAACGGCATCATCGAGAACTACCTCGCACTGAAGGAAGAACTCATCGAGAAGGGACACACGTTCAAATCCGATACGGATACCGAGGTCGTGCCGCATCTGCTCGAAGAGGTCTACAACGGCGACTTCGTCGCCTCCGTGCGCGAGGTACTGCGCCGCATCGAGGGCTCGTACTCGCTCGTCTTTATGTGCAAGGATCATCCGGAGGAGCTCATCTGCACGAAGCAGGATAATCCGCTCGTCATCGGACTCGGCGATGGTGAGAACTTCATCGCGTCGGATATACCGGCCCTGATCCAGCATACGCGCCGCACCTATATACTGGCGGATGGCGAGCTGGCTGTCGTAAAGAAGGACTCCATCTCGATAACGAATCGCAACGGCGAGCCGATCACGAAGAAGGTATTCGAGGTCAACTGGAATGCCGAGGCCGCGGAGAAGGGCGGCTACGAGCATTTCATGCTCAAGGAGATCAATGAGCAGCCGAAGGCTGTGCGTGACACCATGAGCCAGCGCATCGCGAAGGACGGCCGGTCCATCGTCATGGACGAGCTGAAATGGAATACCGAGTATCTGAAGTCGTTCAACAAGATCTATATCGTAGCCTGCGGCACGGCCTATCACGCCGGGCTCGTCGGCAAATACTACATCGAGCGCATGGTGCGCACGCTCGTAGAGGTCGATGTGGCCTCGGAGTTCCGCTATCGCGATCCGATCATCGACGACAAGACGATGCTCATCGTCGTCTCGCAGTCGGGTGAGACGAGCGACACGCTGGCCGCACTGAAAGAAGCGAACCGCAAGGGCGCTCATACGCTCGCCATCACGAACGTCGTCGGCTCCTCCATCGCCCGCGAGGCGGATCAGGTGCTGTACACCTGGGCGGGCCCGGAGATCGCTGTTGCCTCGACGAAGGCCTACACGACACAGCTCATCCTGTTCTTCATGCTCGCGCTCTACATGGCCGAGATCAAGGGCACGATGTCCGAGGACGAGATTGCCCGTCTCGTCGGCCTGCTGCAGAAGGTGCCGGCTCAGATCAGCGAGACGCTGTCCGACGTCGACCCGATCAAGACATTTGCCAAGCAGTACGGGTTCAACGAGGATGTATTCTACATCGGCCGCTCGCTCGACTACGATGTAGCCCTCGAGGGCGCGCTGAAGCTCAAAGAGATATCGTATATCCATGCCGAGGCATATGCCGCCGGCGAGCTCAAGCACGGCACCCTGGCCCTGATCGTCGAGGGCGTGCCGGTCATCGCGCTGGCTACGCAGAAGAGCGTCTATGAGAAGACCCTCTCGAACATCAAAGAGGTCAAGGCCCGCGATGCCATCGTCATCGGCATCGCTGCTGCTGGCGACGAGGAGCTCGAGAAATACGTCGACCACGTCATCTACGTGCCAGAGACGGATGAGCTGCTCATACCGATCCTGACGGTCGTACCGCTGCAGCTGCTTGCCTACTATGCCGCCATCACACGCGGCTGCGACGTCGACAAGCCGCGCAACCTCGCGAAGTCCGTCACCGTCGAGTAATAAAACCCGATAGATCTCAATCGAGACTCATGCAGACTGCCGAATTCCCGTTGCGGGAATCCGGCAGTTTTTTGTAATATGCGGATGTAATTTGTTTTTTTGACTTTTTTACACATAGCTCTTGACATTTTGACCTAAATGGATTAGTATAATAACCGTAGTTAGCACTCAGGTGCATTGAGTGCTAACAAAACTAAAATCGTATTTTATTTGTAGGAGGAAGATACCTATGATTAAGCCATTGGGCGAAAGAGTTGTCATCGAAGTTTCTGAAGCTGATGTAAAGACGGCCAGCGGCATCGTTCTGCCGGATACGGCCAAAGAGAAACCGCAGAAAGGTGTCGTCGTAGCTGTCGGCGCCGGCAAGCTGCTCGATAACGGTCAGCGCGCCGCTATGGAAGTCAAGGCTGGTGACAACGTCATATTCTCCAAATACTCGGGCTCCGAGGTCAAGGTTGACGACAAGAACTACCTGATCGTACGCGAGAGCGACATCCTCGCCGTACTCTGATTGATATAAATAAGCAATTCTGGAGGTAATATAAATGGCTAAACAGATTCTGTTTGACGAAGAGGCTCGCCGTGCCCTGGGCCGCGGCGTTGACGCACTGGCAAATGCTGTAAAGGTAACGCTTGGTCCTAAGGGCCGCAATGTCGTGCTCGAGAAAAAGTATGGCGCTCCGACCATCACGAACGATGGTGTCACCATTGCGAAAGATATAGAACTCGAGGATCCGTTCGAGAACATGGGCGCTCAGCTCGTGAAGGAAGTCGCCACGAAGACGAACGACGTCGCTGGCGATGGTACGACGACGGCTACCCTGCTGGCTCAGGCCATGATCAAGGAAGGCATGAAGAACGTCGTCGCTGGTGCTAACCCGATGATCATCAAGAAGGGCATCAACAAGGCTGTCGACAAACTCGTAGCTGAGATCGCCACGAAGTCCAAGAAGGTCGAGAAGAAAGACGACATCGCCCAGGTTGCTACCATTTCCTCGGCGGATGAGGAGACCGGCAAGCTCATAGCTGATGCTATGGAGAAAGTCGGCAGCGACGGCGTCATCACCGTCGAGGAGGCGAAGACCATGGCCACGAACCTCAAGGTCGTCAAAGGCATGCAGTTCGACCGTGGCTACATCTCCCCGTACCTCGTCACGAACACCGAGAAGATGGAGACTGTCCTCGACGATCCGTACATCCTCATCACCGACCGCAAGATCAGCGCGGTCAACGACATACTGCCGGTACTCGAGGCTGTCGTAAAGCAGGGCAAGTCGCTGCTCATCATCGCTGAGGATGTTGACGGTGAGGCTCTGACCACCCTCGTAGTCAACAAGCTCCGTGGCACGTTCAAAGTCCTGGCTGTCAAGGCTCCGGGCTTCGGCGATCGCCGCAAGGCTATGCTGCAGGATATCGCTGCTCTGACTGGTGCGAATGTCATCAGCGAGGAACTCGGCCGCAAGCTCGACAGCGTCAGCCTCGATGATCTCGGCAGCGCTCGTCAGGTCACGGCTACGAAGGACGAGACGACCATCGTCGACGGCAACGGCGACAAGGCTGCTGTCCAGGCTCGTGTCGATCAGATCCGTCAGCAGCTCGCTACGACGACGTCCGACTTCGACAAAGAGAAACTCCAGGAGCGCCTGGCCAAGCTCGCTGGCGGCGTAGCTGTCATCGAGATCGGCGCTGCTACCGAGACTGAGATGAAGGACAAGAAGTACCGCATCGAGGATGCTCTGAATGCAACCCGCGCTGCAGTCGAGGAAGGTATCGTCCCGGGCGGCGGCACGACGTTCATCGACATCCTGCCGGTACTCGACAATGTCCAGGCTGAGGGCGACGAGAAAGTCGGCGTCAACATCGTGAAACGCGCAATCGAGGAGCCGGTTCGTCAGATCGCTGACAACGCTGGCCTCGAGGGCTCCGTCGTCGTCGAGAACGTCAAGAAGGCTGGCACGGGCATAGGCTTCAACGCTGCCACGAACGAGTATGTCGACATGCTCGAGGCTGGTATCGTTGATCCGGCGAAGGTCACGCGCTCCGCACTGCAGAACGCTGCCTCCATCGCGTCCATGGTTCTCACGACGGAGACGCTGGTCGCTGACAAGCCGGAGGAGAAACCGGCTGCCCCGGCCGCTCCGGGCATGGGCGGCGGCATGCCGGGCATGATGTAATCCATCATCCCGTCAGCAGACGCACAACAGAATAGACGAATAGGGGCTGGGAGAATGCGAAAGCATTTTCCCAGCCCTTTTTTGCCTTATCCCTAGGCGAAGTCGGCGTAATACAAGCTGCCCCCACTGGGGGAAGTGCCGAGCGTAGCGAGGCGATAGGGGTGGCGAGGCGATAGGTAGCGTTCGGCAACACATTGATGGTTCGGCTGCCTGAGCAATTTTTTCACGACTTTTTATCAACTACTTCGCTGTGATCGAGTGCGTAGTCCAGCAGGATGCCGATGAGCTCGTTGCGTGTGCGGCCGGTCGCGGTGGTTATATCATTGATGCGGTCGACGGTATCTTCACGCAGGCGCACCGAGAATGTCCGGTAGCCGTCCTCGCCGCGCAGCTTCTTGGTGATTACCAGTCTGTCATTCATATGCGATCTTCCCCTCGATATATAGATTCTCTATGACCACCTGCCAGATCATCCGGCAGGTGGTTTTTTACATGTAAAACATCGGACTTTTGTAATTACACATCGTTCAAGAGTTTCAATTTAACATTTGTAACTTATTTTAAATTTAATTACCTGAAAAATGTATGTTATAACGTGAGAAATATTATCGATACAAAAATAGCTATAAAGCACTTAAGCAAAATGGTTCAACATACGATAGATATATTGTAGATAAATATGTTATAAAACATGTTATAAAATAGATACCACACAGCGTAGCGCAGCCGGGGCACGGAGCCGCGGCCAGCGACAGGGATGACGCGGGCGACGCATCGGTATGACAGATTTGGCAGGCTCTGCCTGCACTCAGAAGGAGCAGTGATTCAAAATGATGCGTTCTCTATATTCGGCAGTCTCCGGCCTGAAGGGCCACCAGACCCGCATGGATGTCATAGGCAACAACATCGCCAACGTCAACACGACCGGCTTCAAATCGAGCCGCGTGACCTTCGAGGATATGATCTCGCAGACGTTATCGGGGGCCAGCAAGCCATCAAATGATCTGGGTGGTACTAATCCTAAGCAGATTGGTCTCGGGGTTGGCGTAGGTAGTATTGATTTGCTGTTTACCGATGGCAGCGTGCAGTCGACCGGCAAGAATACCGATCTGGCCTTGTCGGGAAATGGGCTGTTCATTGTTAATGATGGTACGAAAGACTACTATACAAGAGATGGTGCATTCCAATTTGATGCTGATGGCAACTATGTCCTGCCAAGCAGTGGAATGTATGTGAAGGGATGGATGGCATCAGATGGCTCGCTGAGTGCCGCAGGTGAGCCCGGGAAAATAACGATACCATCTAATAAAGCTATGGATGCAGTTGCGACTAAGAAAATAGATTTTACCAATAATCTGAATACAGATACAACGGAGTATGACATAGATACCGTAACTGTAAACTATAGCGATGGTACTAGCGATACCGGGATTACCAATTATAGTCCAATCGTATCTGCTGTAATAAGTCTTAAATTTTCAAGCAATGAAGAGATAACGCTAGATGATACAGCTACCTATGACTTTACGACTACTCAAGCTGTAGCGGGAAAAACTCTATGGACCTCTAAGATAAAATCAGTGACGGCTAATGCAACAGGAGGCGTAAAGCACCTCACTTTGGGCACTGGCGATGTGATTAAATCCATCAATGACGACAACAGCTTGACAACGTCAATTTCTCTTTCAAGTGGTACCTATAAGATAGGGGAAACCTATGAAATCAAAGGGACTATTCAAACTGGAGGAGTTAACACTAGTGGTGTTGGTTCGGGCCTTACAACTTTGAAAGTAGATCTTACCGATGCTGCTAATAAAGGTAAGACTGTGATTATAAAGGTACCGAATCCAGAAAATTTCAGTTACTCTGATGGCGATGAAGTGTCGTTTTCGCTCCCTATAACAGGTATTTCTGCTGAAAAGGGAGCAGTAGTCAATTGCGAGAACAATCAGTCAGATACACTGCAGAGTGATCTTGATGTGACGTCAACCAATCAGGAATATGTGAGAACAGGGCATACATCTGATGGAACCGTCACGACTGTTTCACGTCAATCAGCAGGTGCGACTTTCAATCACAAACAAGTGTCATCGGTTACGATAAACACGAAGACGGGTGAGACACTTTCCGGCCTGATCGGGGCAAAGTATGCCAGTGATTCGAAATATTATCCTCCAGTCACGACAACAGCCACGATATATGACTCACAGGGGAGTGCATATTCGGTTCCAATCATACTTTCCAAGACAGAAACCAATCAGTGGGCACTGAGCCTGACCGGTGGAACTAACCATGCCGTTATAACTAATTCTGATGGCAATCAGGCAAGTCTCACACTTGATGCAGATGACATCATATTTGACACGGATGGTAATTATGTCTCAGGGACTGGGAAGATTTCCGTGACATACACCGGATCGACTAGTATACCTAAGTCAGATAAAGAGGAGATCACGCTGAATCTGGCTCAATTGACCCAGTATTCCGGAGAAACTACTGTAAAACCGACTGCTAGTGGTCATTCAGCGGGCACTCTGTCCAGTGTATCAATAGATAGTTCTGGCATCATCACAGGTACCTATACGAATGGTGTGAAGCAGACGGAGGCTCAGGTAGCAGTTGCCTCATTTACCAATGCATCCGGACTTGAGAAAACAGGCAACAGTCTATATTCAAGATCTAATAATTCAGGAAAAGATGATGGCAGACCGACAGTAGGCACGGCCAGTGCTCTCGGTGTCACCATCACCCCGTCGGCGCTCGAAATGTCGAATGTCGATATCGCGGACCAGTTCACCGACATGATTGTCACGCAGCGCGGCTTCCAGTCGAATTCGAAGATCATCACGGTCGATGACGAGCTGCTCGAGACCGTCATCAATATGAAACGTTAATCATAGAGCGAGGTAGATCATATGTTCCGTAAGACAGGCAGCTGGCACACCCAGTAAGTCCAGCTCTGAGAATCACTTCTCAATAGCGCTCGTATCCAGCATATCTTCTTTACCCATCTGGAATGAACGCCACCGGATAGGTCGCCGTCAGGTCGAAAAAAGACCTGGCTGACGGCCTATTTGGCGTACATGGAAATAAAATTTAAGTAATCGGCGTGTGTCTACGATAATAAAATTGTAAAGAAGATATGCTGCCCCGGTGGGGATCGGGGTACATAGAGATGAATATCGCAGACACAGGGCCGGGCAGGGAACGCATCAACCGGCTGACGACACGGAACAGTCGGGTATCCCGACCGCAGGGGTGCGGCCAGGACAGCTCCGCGACACCATCTCCGGATACGAGTATGCCTAAAAGGAGAAGTGATTCATTATGATGCGTTCATTGTATTCTGCCGTCTCCGGCCTGAAGGGCCATCAGACGCGCATGGATGTCATCGGCAACAACATCGCCAATGTCAACACGACCGGTTTCAAATCGAGCCGCGTTAATTTCGAGGATATGATATCACAGACGCTGTCCAGCGCCAGCTCTGCTACTGACAGTGTAGGCGGCACGAACCCGAAGCAGATCGGCCTCGGCGTGAGTGTGGGCAGTGTAGATATGTTGTTCACTGACGGCACAACGCAGTCGACCGGCAAGAATACCGACCTGGCCCTCTCGGGCAACGGCCTGTTCGTCGTGAAAAAGGGCAATGAGACCTACTATACGCGCGATGGCGCGTTCCAGTTCGATGCGGACGGCAACTACGTATTGCCGAGCAGCGGTCTTAAAGTGCAGGGCTGGAATGCTACAAATGGTAGCCTGAATACCAGCGGAGCTGTAGAGGACATCGTAGTGTCTTCGGGAAAAAGCATGGCTTCGGAAGCAACTAAAATTGTAACCTATGCGAATAATCTTAACGCAGCAGCGACGACCATCACATCGATGTCCGGCGGAGATAAAGAGTTAATGTTGTCTGATGGCACAACTTTAGTGGATTCGAATAATAAATACAGTGTGGGCGACGTATATTCGACGACCACTACTAGTACCAGCGGTACAGTTGTAACGATAGATAGTACTGCTTCTGTAAGTGGTACTGACCATAGCAGCAATGTTCCGGTTACCGTTACGCTAGCTGGTTCCGTCAATGGCAGCTCGACTGCTACGCCATCTACGGTTACGAGCGGGTGGACATACGGCTACACGCTGTCTTCTGCTGGAGCGTCGGCAACAGCAGACAGCAATAATCCAGTGACAATAAAAGATACCTCAGATAATACGATCGCTACAGTCACATCTGGCACTTATAGTGTTGGAGGTACCTATACAGGAGCTTCGGTTACAACGACAGGTTCTCGGGTAACGGCCTCGTCATCTGATCCTATAGAACTGCAACTGGCAGATGGTACGACTCATACGGTATATAGTGATACCTATGTGGTCGGTACTGATACTTATACATATACAAATTCAGCTGATAATACCAAACACACATCTACTGTAACCGGATATGCTCCACAATATACGATTGGCAGTATGGATGTTAAGACTACAGGCGGAGATGGAGCTTCCGTCATGGTAGGTGGTAAAGCCTATTATACAACCTCGACCTCTGGGGCTCAGCTTACAGCCAGTTCAGATGCGCCAGTAACACTTACCCTGGCTAATGGTAAAACTTATGATGTAACCAGCAGTACGTATACGGTAGGTAGTGATTATGAAACGCCGGAGGAGACATCAGGCACCTCGGAAAAGTCATCCAGCACCAATATCGTCGTCCTCCATTTAGCAGACGGTTCTACAGTAGAAGATCGTACGACTGGCGGACAATATACCGTAGGCGACAATTACACATATACCAAGGATGGCACCCCGGCTACTACTCAAATAAGCGGTTTTAGCTATAAATCAGCTATCGCATCCATGGAACAGTCATCGACAATATCATCAGTCGCGACCTCGACAACTGTTTTAGGAGCTGCTGGCTCTACGGCTACTACGGCCAGTACAGATCATCCAGTTATATTGACCATGAGCGACGGCTCGACGGTAACAGAGACCAGTGGCACGTATGTTACCGGCCATAGCCTGCCAGTTACGACAATGGTTACCGTTTATGATACATTAGGGAATTCTCACGCTGTGCCAATATATTTCACGAAGAGCAGTACAGATAGTACGAACGGTAATAGCTGGACGGTATCTGTGAATTCGGATGGAACAGGGACGAGTACCATTAATGAAGATGATGGTACCACTACTACAGTAGCTATGGCTGATGCTACGATAAACTTTACGACCTCGGGCAAGTTCAAATCCGGCTCGCCACAGACGGTCACCATGACTTTGACGAATGGCTCAAAGGGCACTCAGACGGTAACATTGAATCTGCAGGATTTGACGCAGTATGCAGGCAACAGCACGATCAATGGCACGGCCGACGGTCATGCGGCAGGAACGCTCTCGAGCGTGGCCATCGATAAATCCGGCCTCATCACCGGTACGTATACGAATGGCGTGAAGCAGACCGAGGCGCAGGTCGCGGTGGCTCAGTTCACGAATGCCGCCGGGCTGGAGAAGACCGGTAGCAGCCTCTATCAGGTGTCCAATAACTCCGGCACGCCGAATGTCAAGACGGCCAGCGACCTCGGCGTCACGATCACTCCGTCGGCGCTCGAGATGTCGAATGTCGATATCTCGGACGAATTCACCAACATGATCGTCACGCAGCGCGGCTTCCAGTCGAATTCGAAGATCATCACGGTCGACGATGAGCTGCTCGAGACTGTCATCAATATGAAGCGCTGATAACAGCAACACGAATATAGTCTATTACATAGCGAGGGCCGAGTGGATATCACCCGGTCCTCGTTGTGATATAATGAAAGTAATAGAATCGCGTCCTCTACCTGAACACCGGCAGCTATCTGCCGGATGGTCATATCAGCTGCATAGACATAAGGGCAGACAAGGTATGGCAAAGCTGAGGGGAAGGCTCCATTATTCAAGCCTTCCTCTCTGAGGAAGGTGGCTCGCGACGTAGTCGCGAGACGGATGAAGTGGCGAGATGTTAAGCTGCGTTGCGGCAACCCATTGACAGACCGGCTGCACAGGTTTGTCAATGGGTGGGCCTTCTCCTTAATGAAAAATCTCCCAGCCAGTGCCGGGAGATTTTTTGATGAGCAGATTATATGTCGGTCATTATTTGCGATTCTTGCGTGCGAGGATACGCACGACCTTGGCGCCGGTGTTGTGGATCTTGCGCAGTGGCGCGACATGCGTCTTTATGTTCGGGCGGACATCTTTCGGTGTGCCGAAGCTGCCGCGCTTGAGCATGGTGGATTTTATTTTGTCGGGCTTCAGCAGGTGGCGCATGGCGATGGCGATCTGGTCCGGATCGGCCTCAGGCTCGCAGAGGAATATATCGAGAGCGACGTAGCGCAGCCCCGTATATATGTGCATGGTGAAATGCCCCTGCTTCAGCACGCCGGCGACGAGATAATGGTCCGGGCTCAGCGAGTAGGTCGACAGGGATATCACCTCGTATTGCTCCGCAGCCAGCAGGTCGGACAACTCCTGCTTGATGAGGTCGATATCGGTTATCTTCTTATTTTTGCAGCCGAACAGGTCGGCAGTCAGGTGCCTGGCTATCAGTTTCACGATGACGCTCCTTCAAAGTTTAGTTACAAACATATATATTATAGCTGAATCCGGTGGTAGTCGTCAATCTTGTTTTGACTCATTTTTAATTTTTTGCTTTCTTTTTTGCTGGAACTGCCCGGTGCTCACGTCGGCCCAGCCAGAGGAAGAAGCCGAGGGCAATCGTGAAAGCGATGGTGCTCGTCGTCTGGGCGCTCGTGAGCGTCCCCATGACGTGCTCCGTGTAGTCGCCGCGCAGGAATTCGAGACCGAAGCGGGCTGCGCTGTAGAGCATGACATAGAGGGCGAAGCATTGCCCGCGGGCGTGGCTCGTGCAGCGGAACATGAGCAGCAGGGCGAATATGACGATGTCGAGCTGCCCCTCCCAGACTTCGGCTGGCCACAGCGGCTGGCTGCCGTATACATGATGCGCCAGCGTGGTGGCGGGGTATATGATGCCGTAGTCCGTGCCGGTCGGAGCGCCGAAGGCATCACCATTCAGCAGGTTCGCGCAGCGGCCAAGGCCCTGTCCGAGGATGATGGCCGGAGCCAGTACGTCCATGAAATGGATGGTGTCGAGGTGGTGGCGCTGGCTGTAGATGACGCCGGTCAGCACCCCGAGCAGGACGCCGCCCTGGACGGCCATGCCACCCTGCCAGACGTTCAGCAGCTCGGTGATATGCTGGGAGTAGTAGTCCCAGTCAAAGAAGAACACATCCCAGAGCCGGGCACCGAGCAGCCCGGCCAGGCCGCAGTAGATCCCCATGTCGACGATATGCTTCTCGTAGCCCCGCCCGTCAGCGCGCGAGAGGAAATAGGCGACGCCGGTGGCGAGGATGATGGACAGAGACAGCACGAGGCCGTAGGAGCGGATGGGGAAGCTGCCGATGTAGAAAAGATATTGATGCATGTATATGACCCTCAATCGTGTACGCAGAATGACAGTATCTATTATAGGCTAGCATCGGTGAATATGCAATCACATGAGCCTTCTCCTCAGGAGAAGGGGGACCGCGTTAGCGGTGGATGAGGTGTTACGATAAGTGGAGCATCCCCCTTTGGGGGAGGAGGACCGCGCTAGCGGTGGTGGGGGTGGCGAGTTGGGAATTTTACTCGAGTACTATCGCATAAACGGCCCACTAACAAATAGCTCGGGCAGCCGATTCATCAATATGTTGTCGAACGCTACATAGCGCCTCGCCACCCCTATCGCCTCGCTGCGCTCGGCACTTCCCCCAAAGGGGGCAGCTTGTATTACGACGTCTTCCCCTGAGGAGAAGGCTCCGAGTTGCTTGCTAAATGGCCTTTGCTGTGTTAGAATTATGTCGTATGATGCCGTAAGTTAGGTAAATTGTTGTACACAACGACCTGCTCTAGTGGGCAGGCGTTTTCTTTATTGCTGGGAGGAGTCAATTTGGGCCTGTATAAAAAGGTAGACACGAATCTGAACTTCGTAGCGCGCGAGAAGGACGTGCTGCAATTTTGGAAAGATAATCATATCGCGCAGGAAGCCGTAGATCAGCGCAAGGGCAATGATACTTTTACCTTCTATGACGGGCCGCCGACGGCGAATGGCAAGCCGCATATCGGGCATGTGCTGACGCGTGTCATCAAGGATATGCTGCCGCGCTACCAGTCGATGAAGGGCAAGGACGTGCTGCGCAAGGCCGGCTGGGATACGCATGGTCTGCCGGTCGAGCTCGAGGTCGAGAAGTCCATCGGCATCAATGGCAAGGACCAGATCGAGGCCTATGGCATCGAGCCTTTCATCAAGAAGTGCCGTGAGTCGGTCTGGAAGTACAAAGGCATGTGGGAGCAGTTCTCGGATGTCGTGGGCTTCTGGGCGGACATGGAGCACCCGTATATTACATATGAGAACAACTTCATCGAGTCCGAATGGTGGGCGCTGAAGGAAATCTGGAAGAAAGGCCTGCTCTACGAGGGCTACAAGGTCGTCCCGTACTGCCCGCGCTGCGGCACGCCGCTGTCGTCGCACGAGGTCGCACAGGGCTATAAGGATGTCACCGAGCGCTCGGCGATGGTCGAGTTCGGCGTAAAGGGCGAGTCGGATACCTGCTTCCTGGCTTGGACGACGACGCCATGGACGCTGCCGTCGAACCTCGCACTCTGCGTGAATCCTGATGTCGACTATGTGAAGATACAGGTCGGGGACAAGAAATACATCCTGGCCGAGGCGCTCGTCGAGAAGGTCTTCGAGGATGTGCCGGGCGAGCGTACGGTTCTCGCGCACTGCAAGGGCAAGGATCTCGAGGGCCGGGAATACGAGCCGCTCTATCCTTATGCGGTTGGCAAGCTGAAGCCGGGCAAGAGAGCCTTCGTCGTGCTCTGTGATGACTATGTCACGACGGACGATGGCACGGGTATCGTTCACCTGGCTCCAGCCTACGGCGAGGACGATAACCGCGTCTGCATGAAGAACAACATCGGTTTCGTGAATTTCGTCAACAGCAAGGGCGAGCTCACGGATGACACGGATTGGCCGGGCGTGTTCGTGAAAAAGGCGGATCCGCTGATACTCGATGACCTCAAGGCCAAGGGCAAGCTGTTCAAGGCACCGGAGTTCACGCACAGCTATCCGCACTGCTGGCGCTGCGATACGCCGCTCCTTTACTACTCGTTCCCGACCTGGTTCATCAAGATGACGGCCGTCAAGGATGAGCTCATCGCGAACAACAACACGGTCAACTGGATACCGAAAGCCCTGGGCAAAGGCCGCTTCGGCGACTGGCTCGAGCATGTCCAGGACTGGGGCCTCTCGCGCAACCGCTACTGGGGGACTCCGCTGCCGGTCTGGGTATGCCCGGACTGCGGACATCAGCACTGCATCGGCTCCATCGCCGAGCTCAAAGAGATGAGTGACAACTGCCCGGACGATATCGAGCTGCACCGTCCGTACATCGACAAAGTGACGATCAAGTGCCCGCACTGCGGCAAGGAAATGCATCGCGTCTCCGAAGTCATCGACTGCTGGTTCGACTCCGGATCGATGCCGTTTGCCCAGTGGCACTATCCGTTCGAGCATAAAGATATCTTTGAGAAGCGTTTCCCGGCCGACTTCATTTCGGAGGCCGTTGATCAGACGCGCGGCTGGTTCTACTCGCTGATGGCCATATCGACGCTGCTTTTCCATCAGGCACCGTATAAGAACGTCATCGTGCTGGGCCACGTCCAGGACAAGGACGGCCAGAAGATGTCGAAGTCGAAGGGCAACGCTGTCGACCCGATGGATGCTTTGCGCAAGCATGGCGCTGATGCCATCCGCTGGTACTTCTACTCGAATAGCGCGCCGTGGCTGCCGAACCGCTTCCATGATGATGCGGTGCAGGAGGGCCAGCGCAAATTCATGGGCACGCTCTGGAATACCTATGCGTTCTTTGTGCTCTATGCGAATATCGATGATTTCGATGCGACGAAATACACGCTCGAGTATGACAAGCTGCCGGTCATGGACAAGTGGTGCCTGTCGCGGCTCAACACGATGGTGCGCGAGGTGGATGATGACCTCTCGAACTATCGCGTGACCGAGGCGACGAAGGCGCTCGAGACATTCGTGGGCGAGCTCTCGAACTGGTATGTCCGCCGCTGCCGCAGCCGCTTCTGGGCCAAGGGCATGGAGCAGGACAAGATCAATGCCTACCTGACGCTCTATACGGCACTCGTGACGACGGCCGAGGCTGCCGCGCCGATGATACCGTTCATGACGGAGAACATCTATCGCAACCTCGTCTGCTCCATCGACAAGACGGCTCCGATCTCGGTGCATCTCTGCGATTTCCCAGCAGTCCACGAGGAGTATATCGACAGCGAGCTCGAGGCCAATATGGGCGAGGTGCTCGAGATCGTCGTGCTGGGCCGCGCTGCCCGCAATGAGGCGAATATAAAGAAC
>Ga0256404_1007518_pt1 | contig 17160 bp, 11 predicted proteins | sample RumenRJG_01DNA_FD_185990 | JGI IMG/M metagenome (GOLD analysis project Ga0256404, IMG submission 185990) | Bovine rumen microbial communities from Lethbridge, Alberta, Canada - RJG_01 | ecosystem: Host-associated > Mammals > Digestive system > Stomach > Rumen | place: Canada: Alberta | collected...
AGTCTTTTTGGCGTATTTTTTTAAGCAGCAAGACATACGTCTTAACTCCTTAACTCCCTTAACTCCTTTAACTTCCTGATATGCGAAAGTTCAGTAATTGATTAAACCACAACCTATAGTTTTGTCTATCAGAATGCAATAGGCTTCAACTGCTTACGAAGCCGCTTTCATTGCTCTACGAAATAGGCTTCATTGACTATCGAAGCCGCTTTCATTTCGAGGCTTTACTATTCAGCAAACATCGTCGGAAAGAAATTCGACCTGTACGGTCGAAAACTTTTGTTTATACCAAAGAGTTAAGTTTTACCCTGAACATCATAGATAAGAATTAGCCAATAGATTTATACAATAAGGAGCTGGAGGGTTTCCCCTTCAGCTCCCACTGTTTCTAATAAGACTGGAAAAATGATTTAGTAAGCTTTGATGCGATACATGAAACCAAGTTCGATACGATCGGTATTGTAGTCCTTCAAACCGCACTTTGTGCTGTAATCGTACTTACGGCCTACGTATGCCAAGAAGAGGCGGAAATCCTGCTGCTTAGCTGGATAATATTCGATGCTGCCCATGTAGCCGAAGCTCTTGCGATAGTTCTTGAACTGCTCCATCTTTGTTACACTTGCTGTCTCGTACATGCCCTTGAGCATTAAGTTCCAGCTTGGAGCAAACTGCCAGTTGGCCTTTGTGATAAAGCTGTTGTAGTGTACCTTGCCCAGATAAACATTACCGAGAGCATTACCCTCATCGTCAACAAATGCGCCTCCCAACTCATTGGTAGCAATCTTCAGACGGTCGAGGTCGTCGAATGCGCCCATATAGTCGAAGTACCATTGGAACTTAGGCAGATTGAGCTGCTGACCGAGAGTGAGCATACGGCTGTACTTACCCTTGGCCTGTGTCTGAAGACCCCATGCCCAACGGGTGTTCAACTTGCCATCAAAGAAGCTACCATTCCAATTGATGATATAGGTAAGAGGATTCTTTGACTTCTGGAGAGCCTGAGCCTCGTCGTTGTTGACAACCACTGCTTCGTCACCATACTCATCTGCGAACTTACCATTGTAAGAATTGCTGATCTCGACTGCGATTTCCTGAGTAGGTATTGGCTTGTAGCTCACGGTAACACCGGCCATGAAGTTGTCCATGTTGTCTACCATGTCTGAATACTGATAGATGTACATTGGGTTCTCATCAAACTCGAAGCCTCCCCAGATCTGGCACATCTTACCTCCCGAGATAGAGAGCTTGTCATTGAAGTTGTAACCTACCATCATAATGTCGGTAGCCTTAGCAAAGTTGTCCTCACCCTTGGCGTCGGTAGCCTTGTTCAGACGATGACGCAAACGATAGTACAACTTGTCGGTCAAGTTACCCTTGATCTCGATACGCAACTGCTTGTTGGCAAACTTGGTGCCCCATTCATCAGAAAGGCTGTTGTGCTCTGCCTGGAATGAAGCTGCATAGTTGAAATAGAGATTGAACATATCGTTCTTCTTCTCCAACTTGGTTATGCGCTCGTGAATTGACTGAATATCACCGTCGCAACCACCCATGCCGATATTGTTTCCTTGTGCATTAGCTCCCATTGTCATGGCAAGCGCTGCAAACATCATTATAATTTTCTTCATAATCTTTAGGTTTTGTATTAAGGTTTATAATAATAAGGTAAATTGTTCCCTCTTGGTAGTTCCTCCCTGCTCTTAGACAGAGGCTCAGGAGGAACTGGAAATCAGAGAGTGTGAAAATTAATACTTCTGGAAGTACTCCTGGATCTTCTGCCAGTCGTGGGTCTTGGTAAGAGCAAGCATCAAGAGTACGCGAGCCTTCTGTGGGTTGAGAGCCAAAGAAGCTACAAACTGATACTTGGTGTCGTCTACCTCGCCGTTGAGACATGTAGGACCAGTAGGAACGCGGCTTGAACGAACTACGAGAATACCCTTCTGGCGTGCCTTGAGAGCCTCGTCGAATACGTCCTTATAGAAGTTACCGTCACCTACACCTGCCAATACGATACCAGCATACTTGGCATCAACGAAAGCCTTGAAAGGAAGTGGAGAACAGTTGGAGTAACCGTAAACGATACCTACCTTTGGCAACTCGGTAAGCCCCTCTACACTGAACTCGCTCTTTGTGGTGTGCAGATTCTCTACCTGGCGATTGTAGATAGCCTCGCCACCATAGATATAACCAATCTTACCATAGTTACCACCCTGGAATGTAGCGCAGTCTGTAGTGTGAGTCTTGATGACATCCTTTGCATCGAGCAAGAGGTTGTTCATACAGCACATTACGCCACGTCCCTTTGAGTTAGGACTTGCAGCTGCAGCAACGGCTCCATAGAGGTTGGCAGGACCATCGGCGCTGATACCTGTACTTGGACGCATAGAACCTACGAGTACTACAGGCTTATCGCTGTGAACAGTCAGGTTGAGGAAGTAAGCTGTCTCTTCCATGGTGTCGGTTCCGTGAGTAACCACAACGCCGTCATATCCTTCCTTGTTCAACAACTCGTTGATACGCTTAGCCAACTTGAGCCATACCTGGTCATTCATATCCTGTGAACCGATATTAACAAGCTGCTCGCCTGTTACGTCGGCCAAATCAAGCATCTGAGGCACAGCTGCTATCAAGCTCTGAACACCTACCTGACCTGCTGTATATGCTGAACCTGTAGCTGAAGTTCCTGCACCAGCAATGGTTCCACCTGTTGCGATAATACGTACCTTAGGTTTTGCAAACGCACATGCCACTACCAACAAAAGGAGTGTCATTAATGAGAAAAATCTTTTATTCATAATAATCGGTTTTAATTTAGGTTAATATAATTGTTAATAAACTCTCTGATTTACATATATTTATCACTTCCGCATTAAAGCAGTTGGATAATGAGGTATCCTACGCCGATGCTGACAAAGGTTGTGATGAAGCCAGCCAGCTGGAAGGAGTGATTCACAACAAATCTGCCGATACGTGTGGTTCCTGTACGGTCGAAGTTGATGGCTGCCACCTCTGTAGGATAGTTAGGCAAGAAGAAGTAGCCATTGACAGCAGGGAACATTGCCACGAGTGCCAGAGGCGAGATGCCCAGTCCTATACCCAGGGGGTAAAGGGTTCTTACTGTTGCCGCCTGCGAGAAGAGCATGATCGACATGAAGAACAGAGCGATGGCGAAGAGGAAAGGATACTGGGTCACCACAGTAGCGATGTGCTCCTTGAAGAAATCCAAATGTCCATTGAAGAAGGTGTCGCCCATCCAGGCAATACCGAAAATGGCTACCATGGCATTCATTCCTGCTCCGAAGACGTTGCCCTTCACTGCATCCTGTACCTTTGCCTTGCCTGCCAGAAGTATCAGGGATGCTGTTGCCATCATGACGATTTCAATGGTCTCGGGCATAGACACGCGGTGTATCTCGTCGCCTACCATGAACGAAGGACGAAGGGATGGGAAACTGCCAAATACGACTACCGCCAGCACACCGAGCAAGAAGGCTACCACGGCATACTTGGAGCGTGGGTTAGGATTCTTGATCATCTCGTCGATAAGACGGCTGTCCTCCTCGGGCTTGATGATTCCCTCGCGTACCTTTTCTTTATATATAGGGTCGTCTACCAATTCTTTTCCTACGTGGTTCTGCACCAAGGCTGCCACAAGGATGGCGATGAAGGAAGCAGGAATACAAACCAGGAGTATGGTACCCAGCTCTACTCCCTTGCAACCCAGCAAGTCGGTACTGATGATGGCTGCCGTTGCTGCCGATACCGGACTTCCGGTAATACCTAAGGAGGCGGCTATGGTTGCCACGCTGAGGGGTCGCTCTGGGCGGATCTTAGAGTTGGTGGCTATCTCGGAGATGATAGGAAGCAGCGAATAGCTGGTGTGTGCGGTTCCTGCTACGAGGCAGAAGAGCCATGTGGTAAGCGGACCGTAGTATGTTATCTTCTCAGGATGCTTGCGCAGGAAACGTGCTGCTACACCTACCAAATAATCCAATCCGCCTGCTGCCTGCAAAGTGGAGGCTGCCGTGATGACTGATACAATAATGAGCATCACGTCAATAGGCAGATTTCCTGGCTTCAGTCCGAAGACAAAGACGAGGATGAAAACGCCCACCATACCATAGATTCCCAGACCTATGCCACCAACACGGGCACCAATGAAGATCAGGGCCAATACAAGGGCCAATTGGATGAGTATAATAGCTGTAGCCATAGTTCTAAATTCAGTTAGTTTTAAAAGTTATTAGTTGTTTAGTGATTCGAACGCTGCAAATTTAGTTAATTTTTGTAGAAAGCTATTTTAAAAAATCACTCATTTTTTTGGAAAAAACGATACAAGCCCATATTTTTGTAAAATTCAGTACAAACAAATGTGGGAGGAGTTAAGGAGTTAAGAAGTTAAGAAGTTAAGGAGTTAAGAAGTTAAGGAGTTAAGGAGTTAAGACAAATGCTTTAGTGGACTTAAAATAAACATCAAACAATAAACATTCCTCCTAAGGCTGTTCTCATTCATTAGTCACTTTAAAGACATAAAAAAATATCCTAAGTTACTTGTCAATGTAACTTAGGATATTTTTTATATCAGGAGTCAACTCCTTTTTACCAGATATGGGCACGCTTGTTCTTTGGAACAAAGAGCTTTTCGCCATTCTTGATACCGAAAGCCTTGTACCATGCGTCAACCATTGGGAGTGCACCATTCACACGAGCCTCATTGGGAGAGTGAACATCCACAGTCATGAGATACTGCAGATACTCAGGACGGGCATTGCCTGCCCATACACGAGCCCATGACAGGAAGAAGCGCTGCTCAGGAGTGAAACCGTCCTTCACGCCAAGTTTTTCTGTCTTCATCACGTTCTGCAGAGCACGGAAGGCGATATTCAGACCACCATTGTCACCGATGTTCTCACCCAATGTCAGCTGACCGTTTACCTTCTTGCCTGCCAACTCTATCGTGTTGAAATGGTTGACGAGCACCTTGGTACGGGCCTCGAAGTTCTTCTTATCAGCAACCGTCCACCAGTTGTGCTGGTTGCCAGTCTTGTCAAACTGACTGCCCTGATCGTCGAAACCATGACTCATCTCATGTCCTATCACACCACCGATAGCACCATAGTTCATGGCATCGTCAGCTGATGGGTCGAAGAAAGGAGGCTGCAGAATAGCTGCAGGGAAGCAGATCTCGTTGGTGGTAGGGTTGTAATAGGCATTGATGGTCTGAGGTGTCATTCCCCACTCCATCTTGTCTACTGGCTTGTTCACCTTACGGGCGATATCATCCTTGGTGAAGAACTCAGAGATGTTTGCCATATTCTCATAGAGCGACAGACTGTCGTCCACCTGCAGTCCGCTGTAGTCCTTCCACTTGTCTGGATAACCTATCTTGATGATAAAGTTCTCCAACTTATCCTTTGCCTGTGCCTTGGTGGCGGCGCTCATCCAGGTAGCCTCGTCGATGCGCTGCGCAAGGGCTGTCTGCAGGTTGTGAACCAACTGGAGCATACGGTTCTTGCTGCTCTCAGGGAAATACTTCTCTACATAGAGCTTACCGATGGCCTCGCCCAAGACACCGCTCACGCTGCTCACAGCACGCTTCCAGCGAGGACGGTCCTGCTGCACACCACTCATCACCTTGCTCAGTTCGAAGGATACGGCACGGAAATCATCACTCAGCACACCGGTGGCTCCTGAGATGACCTTGAGCTCAGCATAGGTCTTCAGGTCGTCGAGAGAGGTCTCGGCAAGAATCTTCTCCACCTCGTGGATAGGCTCCGGCTGACCCACACAGATGTCCTTGAAGGCTGGGAAGCCTGATGCCAGGAACACATTGCCCCAGTCGATACCAGGATAGTCGATAACCAACTGGTTGTAGCTCATCTTGTGATAATTCTTGTCGATGTCACGAAGCTGCACCTGGCTGTAGCTTGCCTTGGCAATACGAGTCTCAATGGCCATCACAGCCTCCATCTTCTTCTCGGCAGTAGCCTCGTCGTTGCCTACCATCTGGAAGAGCTTCTTTATGTATGTCTTGTAAGCCTCACGGATCTTCTTGGTCTGGTCGTCGTCATTGAGATAATAGTCGCGCACTCCCAGTCCAAGACCACCCTGTCCCACTTCCACCAGATTGTTGGCAGCATCACGAAGGTCGGCACCAACACCGATGCCATACATCATGGTACCCTCGCCACGGAAGTCAAGCTGAGCAGTAACCAACTGATACTCTCTGCGGTCCTTGATGGCAGCGATGCGGTCGAGAGTAGGCTTGATAGGTGCCCATCCCTCCTTGTTCAGTCGAACGCTGTCCATGCGGAGGTTGTAGAGTGAACCTATCTTTTGTCCGAGCGAACCCTCCTGCTGTGGCTTGGAAGCATATTCGAGGATGATGTCCTGAATGCGCTTCTGGTTCAGTTCGAAGAGATCGGTAAAGGCACCATTGTCAGGGTGCTCTCCGTCGAGTGGATGATTCTTCATCCAGTTGCCGGCGGCATAACGATAGAAATCTGTTCCTGGCTTGATACTCAGGTCCATGTTGGCCTTGTCAATGCCAGAGCCCAACTTGTCTTGCTGGGCGAAAGCAGCTGTAGTTCCTAACAACAAAACTGCTAATACCATTTTTGTTTTCATCTATATAATAATTAATGTTTAAATCAAGTTTCGCATGTTCAGAAGTTAAAGAAGTTATCACTCCCCTCGGTCGTTAGAAGTTATAGCCAACAGCCTTTTGGGTTGTATACTGAGCCATAAAGCATTTGTCTTAACTCCTTAACTCCTTAACTCCTTAACTCCTTAACTCCTTAACTCCTTAACATCTTAACTCCTTGCCCAATACCACTCAGTGCCAGACCTGCAAAGGTCAGGGCACCATTCAGCATCAGTAGCTCATAGCCGAACTTATAGCCCGTAAACTGCATGGTCAGGGTATCGACGGAAAAGCATATCAGCGGACTGGCGATACATATCCAGGGCACCCACCTGTCGTTCACCTTTCTGTGGGTCATCAGTCCGAAAGCAAAGAGTCCCAACAGCGGACCGTAGGTATAGGAGCACAGGATATAGATGGCATCGATGACACTCGTCGAGTTAAGGGCTCCGAAGCCTATGATGAAGAGCATGAAGACCATTGCCACGGCGAGATGCACCTTCTTGCGGAGATCTTCATCCTCATCGCGACCGAAGATATCCACGCATACACTGGTGGTAAGGGCGGTAAGAGCAGAGTCGGCACTCGAGAAACTGGCTGCCACCACTCCTATCGTGAAGAACACGGTCACCATAGCCCCCAAGGCTCCCGAGGCAGCAAACATAGGCAACAGGTCGTCGGGCTTTTCAGGAAGGGCCATGCCCTGCGACTTGGCCAGCATCATCAGCAGCACACCGAGGGAGAGGAAGAGCAGATTGGCTGGCACGAAGGCGAAACCATAGCTGCACATGTCTTTCTGGGCTTCACGCAATGTCTTGCAGGTCAGGTTCTTCTGCATCATGTCCTGGTCGAGACCAGTCATCACGATGACCACAAAGATACCGCTGAGAAACTGTTTCCAGAAGTTCTGTCGCGACACCCAGTCGTCGAAGACAAAGATGCGCGAGTGTTCATCCTGGCTGATAGCTGCGAAGGCCTCCGTGGGTGTCATTCCGAGTTGTCCTGTCACCTTATATATAATAAGGAGAAGCGCGGCAAACATGCAGAGTGTCTGAAAGGTGTCGGTCCATACCAATGTCTTGATGCCTCCCTTGCGTGTATAGAGCCAGATGAGCACCACCATCGATGGCACGGTGAGCCAGAAGGGAACACCGATGTTGTCGAGCACAAAGTGCTGCAGGATGAAGCACACCACGAAGAAGCGTACGGCTGCTCCTGTCATCTTCGACAACAGGAAGAAGGAAGCTCCCGTCTTGTAGGAACGGTTGCCCAACCTGTGGAGCAGATAGGTATAGATGGTGGTGAGGTTGTACCTATAATATACCGGCAACAGGACGAAAGCCACCAGGAAGTAACCCACGATGAAGCCTAAGCACATCTGCAGGTAAGTCATGCCACTCAGCATCGCCATGCCAGGCACACTGACGAAGGTGATGCCCGAGATGGAAGCTCCCACCATTCCGAAAGCCACCATGTACCAGGGCGAACGTCGGTCGCCACGATAGAACGTATTGTTGTTGGCTTGCCTCGATGTGAGGCGGCTGAAGAGCAGCAACACAGCGAAGTAAGCCAATATTGTCAGGATGATAACCATGAAAGTTGTCTGAGTTTATGCTGTCTATAGATTCTCGGCATCCTGCAGCCAGATAGTGGAGTTGGCATCCGAAGGCATACGCCAGTCGCCACGGGGACTCAGACTCACACTTCCCACCTTTGGACCATCGGGCAGACAGCTGCGCTTGAACTGCTGATTGAAGAAGCGGCGCACAAAGGTCTTCAGCCATTTCTTGATGGTTTCCTCATCATAGCTGTCAGGATCGTTGTCGCTGATTTTCACACGCTGTACATCTGTATCTATGAATGCCTTCTTTGCCAAGAGATAGATCTTGGCAGGGCGATAGCCGAAACGCAGGAAGTAATACAGGAAGAAGTCGTGCAACTCGTATGGTCCCACAAGATCCTCGGTCTTCTGCTTGATGTTGCCATTCTCATCGGCAGGTATCAGCTCCGGACTGATAGGTGTGTCGATGATATCGAGCAGGGTTTTGCGGCTCTGCTCGTCTACCCCACTCTCTGCCACATAGTTCACCAAGTGGCGAATCAAGGTCTTGGGTATGCTGGCATTCACACCGTACATGCTCATGTGGTCGCCATTGTAGGTGGCCCATCCCAGAGCGAGTTCCGACAGGTCGCCTGTACCTATCACCATTCCTCCCAACTGGTTGGCAAGGTCCATCAGTATCTGTGTACGCTCGCGTGCCTGTGAGTTCTCATAGGTCACATCGTGCACTGAGGAGTCATGGCCTATGTCCTCAAAATGCTGGGTCACTGCCTTGGCGATGCTGATCTCGCGAATGGTGATGCCTAAGCTCTGCATCAGCATCAGAGCGTTGTTGTAGGTGCGGTCGGTGGTTCCGAAACCAGGCATGGTGACTCCTACGATTCCCTTGCGGTTCATACCTAACTTGTCGAAAGTCTTCACGCAAACCAAGAGGGCCAAAGTTGAGTCAAGACCTCCGCTGATACCCACTACCACTGTCTTGGCGCCAGTATGCACGATGCGCTTGGCAAGTCCCATCACCTGGATATTGAATATCTCCTCGCACGATGCCTTCATGTCGGCAGAGGTAGGAATGAAGGGATGAGGGTTGACTGGGCGCTCCAACACAAACTCACGGTCGTTCTCTGCTGGAGACGCCTCGATGTTGCGAATGCCAAACTGATGGTCGAGTATCGAATACTTAATGTTGCGCTGTGCATTGACATAGGTAGAATTGGTACGGCGCTCAGAGCGGAGTCGCTCCACGTCTATCTGTGCTGTAACCATCTGTGAAACAGTGGCAAAACGCTCGCCTTCTTCAAGCATTTGTCCATTCTCGTAGATAAGGGCATTACCGCCATACACCACATCCTGTGTACTCTCGCCGAAGCCGCACGAACTGTAAACATAACCTGTCATGGTGCGGGCACTCTGCTGCGACAGCAGACTCTTCAGATAGTTGTGCTTGCCTATCAGCTCGTCCGAGGCTGAGAGGTTGAATATCAGGTCGGCACCTGCCAGCGCCAACTTGTTGCTGGGAGGTGCTGGCGCCCATACGTCCTCGCATATCTCCACACCGAAGCGCACACCGTCGTAAGTACGGAACAACTGCAGGTCGGGAGTCACCTTCACCGTGTGTCCGGCAAACCGAATCTCTGTCTCCAAGAGGTCTTGCGCTGAGGCAAACCATCGTTTCTCATAAAACTCGCTGTAGTTGGGCAGATAGGTCTTGGGCACAATGCCCAATATCTGCCCCTGCTGTATCACTACAGCGCAGTTGAGCAACAGGTCGCCTGCCACCACGGGTGCTCCTACAATGGTGATGATGTCGAGCTTGCGTGTAAAGTCGAGCAGCATCATCACGCCCTGCTCTGCCACCTCCAAGAGGAGGTTCTGGCTGAAGAGGTCCTGACAACTGTAACCTGTGACCGAGAGCTCTGGGAAGACGATGACTTCCACACCCTTGCCCTCTGCCTGTACGGTGAGGTTTTCTATCTGCTCTACATTATATTTTACGTCGCCCACCTTCACCATCGGAACGGCACTGGCAACCTTGATAAATCCGTATTTCATCATTAATATTACCTTATTAAACTTTAGTAAATAGCTCTATACGCCCTGAAGGTTCAGAAACTCACAGGAGCAGCACGCCCTGAAGGGGCAGAAACTCACAGGAGCAACACGCCCTGAAGGGACAGTAGCTCACAGGAGCAACACGCCCTGAAGGGGCAGAAACTCACAGGAGCAACACGCCCTGAAGGGGCAGAAACTCACAGGAGCAACACGCCCTGAAGGGGCAGAAACTCTGAGCCCAGGGCAGCGCCCTGGGTTGTTTTGGGCGGTAACCTGTCGCCCTGTAAGGGCAAAAGCTTTAAAACTCCTGGCAATATTAAAGCTGTTGCCCTTACAGGGCGCTTTGCTCATTGCCTTTATACCCAGGGCGATGCCCTGGGCTAAGAGCTTCTGCCCTTACAGGGCGTGCTGCTCATTAGAGTTGCTGACCATACATATCCTTCGACAAGCGATTTTTATAGATAACCCTGTCCCCAACACGCCCTGAAGGGGCAGAAGCTCTGAGCCCAGGGCAGCGCCCTGGGTTGTTTTGGGCGGTAACCTGTCGCCCTGTAAGGGCAAAAGCTTTAAAACTCCTGGCAATATATAAAGCTGTTGCCCTTACAGGGCGCTTTGCTCATTGCCTTTATACCCAGGGCGATGCCCTGGGCTAAGAGCTTCTGCCCTTTACCTTTCCCTTCGGCCGGTGACCGTTGGTTCAGGGCGTGCTGCTTATATGGGCTTTGAGGCCTTCAGCCCGTACTTGAACCATTTGCGAAAGTTAAGTTATTTTACTTAATCGTGACCTGCGTAGCACCGTATCCATACTCCTGGAAGGAAGCATCCTGATAGGTGCACGACTTATAGCGATAGTTGAGTTCATGAACGAGGGCATGGCGCAGCACGCCCTCTCCCTTGCCATGGATGAAGACTATCTTCTGACCTTTTTTCTTCTTGTTCTCGTCCATGGTCTTCTTGAACACATCGAGCTGATAATGCAGGATGTCGGCAGCATTCATACCCGCTGTCGTTTCCAACAACTCATCGGCATGCAGATCTATCACGAGGGTGCCGTCATCCTTCTGACGTTTCTTCTTGCCCTCGTGGGCAATGATCTTCTCGTCCTTGTACATCTGTTCCTTCAGTCGCTTGGAGTCTACCACCAAGGGGCGTGCCACCTCGTCATTGTCGACAATGGTGAAGAGCAGAGAAGGCTGCTCGAAGAATTCGTTCTCTTCGAAGACATGCAGTTTGTAGAACTTCACGGGGTCGATGCGGAACTGCACGTCGATAGCTGGCTTCAGCAGGAAAGGCTTGTCCTTCTTGTAGGCGGTCAGCTGCACACCGATGCGGCCCATGTCATTGAGCACCTCACGGCCGAACTCCTCAATGAAGAGCTTGGTATTGGGTTCCACCTCTCCTACCGACTTCAGTGTCCAGGCATTGCCCTCAGCCACGAGATATGAATAATGTATATAGTAGTTGCTGTCGTTGACAATATAGGTCTCGAAGCGGGTATGGGTTATCTCCTTGATGTCCACAGGCACAAAGGCGAGGTATGCACTCAACTTGTTTCCTCCCTCACGTTCCTGCACAGGAGCACGGAAAGTAATCTCTCTGTCTGCAGCGTCATACTCGTCGACATGCATATCGGTCTGCTCATCATGATCGTTGAGAATCGACTTGATGCTTCTGCTGTCCTGATGCAGTTCGGTGGCAGCATGCTCCTCGGCTTTCTGCTGGGCTTCCATCTTGGCAGATATCATCTTGCCCATGGCATAGTCGTCCTGCTCTACCACAACCACATCGCGCACAGAGGTAGGAATCTCGAATCCGTCCTCATCCTCGACCAATACGATGTCCTTACCCTGGAAGCCAGAGACTCTGCCGCCTCCCACCTCACTCAGGAATCTTACTTTATCTCCTATTTTCATTGCGTTTCAGTTTTTTATTGTCGCTACAAAGTTACACAAAGTTATCGCAATATGAGAAATTATTTACTTTATTTATCCTTTTGAACATAAATTTTTATCCTTTTGGACATAAAAAAGGCCCGATACCGCTTCTCACGAAGCAGAATCGGGCTAAAAAAACTTATTACTATTGATGAGTTACTAAAATTTCAATATTACTTGATAACAAACTTCTTGCCGTTGCAGATGTAGGCACCTGGAGCCAAGATGTACTCAGCATCCTGAGCGTTGCTTACCTCGGCAACCTTCACACCTGAAAGGGTGTAAATCTTCACTGAGCCTGCCTTCTGAGCTGCTACAGTTTGGTTGATGCCTGTTGAGACACTCTCATTGGTCTTACCGTCACGGTTATAAACTGCACCGTTGACGAATTCGAAATCACCAGTCTGGTTGTTACCAAATCTCTTCATAAGATAGACTGGTTATTTAATTTTTAGTTAGTGATGAATATCTATGTTAGTTATATGATTGTTAAATCCTTCGTTTATGGTAACCCTATTCCCTACACGCCCTGAAGGGGCAGAAGCTCATAGCCCAGGGCAACGCCCTGGGTTGTTTGGGGCGGTAACCTGTCGCCCTGTAAGGGCAAAAGCTTTAAAACTCCTGGCAATATAAAGCTGTTGCCCTTACAGGGCGCATTGCTCATTGCCTTTATACCCAGGGCGATGCCCTGGGCTAAGAGCTTCTGCCCTTTACCTTTCCCTTCGGCCGGTGACCGTTGGTTCAGGGCGTGCTGCTCATTGGAGTTTTCGGGCCTTTGGCCCATACTTAAACCACTTGTAATTCTTCTGTTAGCTTACTATTGCAAAATTACTTATTATATATATAAGGTGGCAAAATAAATGCTAAAAATTGCGAATAATAATATGCAATCGATTGCATAAATATCTTAACATTCTACACTTTGCAAAACAAAAGAGGACTGCATCTCTGCAGCCCTCTTTAATGATAATAGCGATTAATAAACTAATTAAACTAACCCTTTAATTAATTTTACACTTTTCTCAACCTATTCTTACTATTTACTGAAAATGTAATGAAGCCTAATCATCAATCTTCCCAGGGTGATTTACTCTTAGACCAAGCTATGTTGTCGAAACTGTCGTCGGTGAAGCCGTTGTTCCTTTTGGCACCGAAATCACTTGTTTGATACCCCTCTTGCGATTGACCAAGAAGAACAACATCGTAAGTTAGAGCCACAACACTAGTGACAGGTTTTATATATAAATTTTTCATTATAAATACAATTTAAATGTTACTTAACAATGACTTTCTTACCCTGATGGATATAGATTCCCTTAACTGGCTTTGCAACCTTCACTCCCTGAAGAGTATAATAAGCTGCATCAGTATTTGAAACATGGTTCTTCAATTCTGAAATACCTGTTGTCTCATTATCCATTGGAGCATCGATACCCTCAAACCAGACCATACTCTTAGAGAAGAGTTTTGTATCATTGTCTTGACTCTGATCCAAAATCTGACCATTACCTTCCATAATAGTTAGTGGCAACATCAAGTAAGAGTAACTTGCCTTTACTGTACCAGCAGCACGGAAGAAGCTGAAATAATCACGCTTTGCAGGATCCTCATTAGTTGCATCATCTTTTATTACTTTGTTTGCGCGTCCTGTGTTAGTTTGTGAATAACGAGTAAACGCGAAATTACGTCCTGTCCATTTGTTCTGGTCATCAAAGTAGAATTGAGTAATCTTAGTATCTGTCAAAACAGGTACCAGATAGTTATTCCACACGTCTTTTTTCTGTTCATGAGTTTCCTGGTTAACCCAGATTAACTCCTTCTTTGTTTCAGGTTTAGCCCAATCTTCAACATAATCGAATACATCACTGCTATATCTCTTAACGGTTGCAGAGTAAGCAGGAACAACTTCAATTTGACCTGGCTCTTCATTGCCTAATGTTGTAGGCGCATACAACACTACACCCTGATTAGCAGGAATAAACTTCAAGCGATAAAGTTTCACTGTACCTGTCTCATCACCAGAGCCAGTATTATTCTCGTTATTCTTTGTATATGATTGAGCTGCATAAATCAGAACATTAGCATCTACAGGTACTACATCTACCGCACTGGTATAAGTACGAAGCAACTTACCCATGTGAGCTGTTACAGGTATGTAGATCTTTGAAGCACCAGTGATGGTGTAGCGGAAAGTGCGTTTGTTCGCATTATCTACATCAATATAGAATCTTACAGTCCACAAACCTGCCCCACGATTCCAAATAATATCCTGATTATGATCAATTTTTTCTTCTGTACATTCAGAAGTATAATCAACATAGTTAGGATCTTCAACTGTAGCATCAGAGGTTCCTTCGACCTTTGTTGGATACTTATCATTTGCTGGTGTAGTATCCTCATACCAGTTCATGGCAATATCGTGATCACCTACAAAACGGAAAGTCTTATTAAACGATTCAGCAGATGTATTCAATACCAATTTATAACAACGGTCACTTTCATCATAAGTCATATCACCTGCTATAGCATCCCACAACCATTTTGTTGTTCCATCAACATTAGTAGTAGTTGTACTTGGGATAGCAGGACCAACCATTGAAATTACATCAGGGTAATCTATATTACCAGCATTTGGAACATAGATTTCAGCTTGCATACCATAACTATTATCCTTTAGAGATTCGTCATCTCTTCCTTTAGTAGGATTAACCTGTACAATTTTATTTCCTTTAAGCTTTGATATAGCAACAGCAGGCTTATTTGCTGTGAGCTGATAACTATCTTTTGTTACGATTGTATTATCAGAGTCATAGACAGGATCAGCACCTAAGAAGAAGAACTTATCGTGAGTACCACATTGACGGCCACCTTTGTCAGATGGAATTTCATGAATACCATCATTTGCTTTACCTGCTTGGTTAGCAACTCCTGCTTCTACTATATTTCTAACAACAGTTCCTAAAACGAAGTATTTGCTAGTAATACCCTCTAAGTGAACAGCTGATGCAGATGAGACATCACTGTATCCATCTTTGATAGTTCTACGAGAATCATATAAAGGTTGCGCTGTAGCTCCTTGTGCATTACTCAACAAATACACAACTCGTTTTAAACTATTATGCTTAATAGTCCAAATTTTTGGAGTTTTAGAGTCACTGTCAAATGTAAAGCTCACTTCATAAATACCATCATCATCTGTCACACCATCATTACGAGTAACAAGATTCCAGTAATTTTTTTGATCATTAAAATCATTAACAACCACCAAATTGTCTGTATTACTGTTACCACCTACAGAACCATCAGTAACAGGAGAAGCTGTTCCATGAGCCTTTGCACCATACAAATCTACAATATCAGAAGGACCATATACACTTGGAACTCCATCAACACTTATACCAAGAATCTGCATCTTAGCAGTCAAACAAGCAGGAATATCAATCTTGTAAGAACCATCAGTCTGCTGTTCAAACTTGAAATAGAGTCTTTCGTAATTGATTTTACCAGGGATATCACCACCAGGATTAACGTCAGAATGATTGTATGGTGACATGAAATCACCTACCAAATAGAAACCTGCACCAGCTACTACATAAGGATTATCCTTTGCAACAACAGTCATCTTTCCATCATCTGTTACAGACAGATAATAGATAAGGCCAGCCTTCAATGTCAAGGCTTTTGTTCCTTCTGTTGTGAAGGCGATACCTGATGTGGTTCCAGCTGCAGAAATAGTTTGAGCAGTAGCCAAACCATAAGATGCGCCATCGATAGAAAGAGTAATCGTAGCATCAGCAGTTGCGCTGCTCAGATCGAGAGTGTACTTTCCGTTTGAATCTGTTAGCTCAGAAGAACCATTGAACAACAATTTAATCACCTTAGTAACGACAGCCTCTTCGGGAACAACAGAGAGCTTACGAGAATGATAATAACCACCATCGGTAGCCTGAAGATATTGCTCGGACAGAGTAAATGTATATTTTTTTCCAGCAGTTACACTATAAAACCAATAGTTGTCTTTGATAGATGCTGCTGAATTGTCGTTGGGGTTTGCGTATTTTACATCTTCAGGAGTTGAAGTAAGCTCTTTTCTCTTTGTGGTAGGATCAACATCTGGACACAATTCTTCTTTGGTTGTATAACTGGTCTTTACTCTAAAACGAAATTCACCAGTTTTAGCTGCAGTGAAGGTATAAGTGTACTTACCATCACCAACAAATTGGAAATTGTCAGATTCCTCGCTCCAGTCGCCTCCTTCTCCATATCCACCTTTCAATGTATATGTGAATGCGCTATTCTTCACAAATTCAGACAGAGTTCCCATATCACCCGTAGGCGTAGAAGTGTAAACATGATTATCCTTGACATCAAATCCTTGAACATCAGGATACTGATTAACTTTATTTTCTCCGTTAGCAGGCTCTTTAAAGATCACATATTTGTACTTGGAATCAAATGTACATTTCCATAATTTCACACCGGTAGAGGTGTAATACTCAGAACCTGCTGGCGCATGAAACCAATCCGAAACATGGTCATCGTCACTATTATATGCATACGCACACACAGGTGTTCTCCAATCTTTCGGACATTGGAAATAGACAGTAACATCGTCTGCCTTTACCGTTTGCGATATGGACAATAAAGCCCAAACCGCCATTAAAAACGTAAAAAATCTTTTCTTCATATTTTTATAGTTTTAAACTTTATGTTTAGCTTTTAGTTAACTCGTCATTTCCTGTAGGTTTTACTTTCCTTGTTTTCCAAAACCAAGGAATTCCATCGGAATGGATAACTACATTGTTCTTAATTGAAAGAATTATAAGTTAGTTAGAAACAACAATTTTCCTTTGCTCAATATTTCCGTTTAATGAATTGCAGTCCTTTCCTGCAACGCCAGTAGGCGATTTTATTGGTTCACTTTTCTTTTATTGGTTCACTTTTTCTTTTTCGCTGCAAATATATAATAA
>Ga0256404_1007519_pt1 | contig 17160 bp, 16 predicted proteins | sample RumenRJG_01DNA_FD_185990 | JGI IMG/M metagenome (GOLD analysis project Ga0256404, IMG submission 185990) | Bovine rumen microbial communities from Lethbridge, Alberta, Canada - RJG_01 | ecosystem: Host-associated > Mammals > Digestive system > Stomach > Rumen | place: Canada: Alberta | collected...
AGCCGGAGAGATGCTCTCTGCAATCTGAAAGCCAGTCACGCCCTGCTCATACGAACGAACAGATCCGTCTGGAAAAGTAATGTTAATCATATCTACAATATATGTTTGAGTTTAAACGGGTGCAAAGATAGTGCAAAATTTCGATTTAGCGAAAAGAAAACCCAAAAAACTTGATTTATTTATAATCTTGTCTTGAAGTATTCGATCGTCTTTTCGAGACCCTCGTCGAGTTTCACCTTCGGCTCCCAGTTCAACTTGGCCTTTGCCAGAGTGATGTCAGGACGGCGCATCTTCGGATCATCCGAGGGCAGTGGACGGAACACGATCTTACTCTTCGATCCCGTCATGGCAATCACCTTCTCTGCCAGTTCAAGCATCGTAAACTCACCAGGATTACCGATGTTCACAGGCCCCAGGAAGTCGTCGCCGCTCTCCATCATACGTACCATTCCCTCAATCAGGTCGGATACATACTGGAAGGAACGAGTCTGCATACCGTCGCCGTAGATGGTGATGTCCTCATTGCGCAAAGCCTGCATGATGAAGTTGGAGACGACACGTCCGTCGTTCTCAGCCATACGCGGTCCGTAGGTATTGAAGATGCGGATCACCTTGATGCGGACACCATGCAGACGGTGATAGTCGAAGAACATGGTCTCTGCGCAGCGCTTACCCTCGTCATAGCAGGAACGTAAGCCGATGGTGTTCACATTGCCCCAGTATGACTCTGGCTGCGGATGAACATTCGGATCGCCATAGACCTCGCTGGTAGAACTCTGCAGAATCTTACACTTTGTTCTGCGAGCCAGTCCCAGCATGTGATAGGCACCGAACACAGAGGTCTTGGTAGTCTGGATCGGGTCGTTCTGGTAATAGACGGGAGAAGCCGGACAAGCCAGATTGTAGATCTCATCCACCTCTGCCCAATAGGGCTGACAGACATCATGACGGACAATCTCGAAGTTGTGCTGTCCCAGCAGATGCCACACGTTCTCTTTACTACCTGTATAGAAGTTGTCCAGACAGATCACGTCGTTACCTTCCTTCACCAGGCGCTCGCAAAGATGGGAACCAATAAATCCTGCTCCACCAGTTACTAAGATTCTTTTCATCGTAGTTTGAATTTTAAGTTTTTAATTATTTACTTGTATATTTCTTAATCACACTATATGCCTGATAGAGACCGAGTTCTCCCGCTTTGCTGAGGTCGGTGACGGCCTCGTCCACCCGCTTCAGACGGATAAACACCAGTCCTCGGTTATAATAGGCCTCAGCCAGATTCTGCTCCAGTTGGATGGCACGGGTATAATCGTCGATGGCCCGCTGGTTGTCATTACGCAGGGCGTAGAGCGTTCCCCGGTTATAATAGAGGTAGCCGTTCTTCGGGGCCAGTTTGATGGCATCGGAGAGGTCGCCAAGCACATTAGCCATCTGCAACTCGATGTTCGTTCCCTGGGCAGCATTAAAATCATTCATCTTCGCCTGGCAGACAGCCCTTTGCCAATAAGCCAAAGATGAGGTGGAGTCGATCTGCAGATAGATGCCCAGGTCGTCGATGGCATTCTCGAAGTTCTGGATAGTGCTGTAGGCGATGGCCCTCAGGAAGAGCAGCGGCTTCACGTTGACAGTGCTCTTGGAGGCATCGATGGCGGTGCTGAGGGAGTCGATGAAGGCAAAGGTCTGACGCATACGGTCCTCACCCAACTTCGATTGGTCACATGAGATATAGACGGGGCGCGACTTCGAGCGGATGTTGAAGGCCTCGACACTCTCCTCATACGGTATCTGCGAGTTGACATCGTTGACAGGGCGAAGGAACGAGAGACTGAACATCGGCAGGAAAGAGAGTTCCGCCTTGCGGTTCTGTACGCGTCCGCGGTACTCGCTCTTGTATTCGTGCTCCACCTCCTGTTCGTCAGCCACAACGAGTTGGTTGTATTTCTCCATATCCTCGTCGCTGCGCTTACGCATCTGTTTCTTCGAGAGGCGTGGCTGGTGGCCGAAGCGCTTATCCATCTGTGCCTTGAGGATGCGGAACTCATCGAGTTCGGCCTGTTTGGTGTTACCCAACCTGCGATAACAGGAGGCACGATGCTGCAGTCCGAACCAGAAGTTCGGGTATTCCTCGATCACCTTGGAATAATCGCGGATGGCAGCCCGCAGGTTACCCGTCTGTTCCAACAGCAAGGCACGGTTGAAGAGCGCCATCAGGTTGTCGGGTTCAAGTTTCAACACGAAGTCGAAGTCTTCGATACCCCGGTTGTCGTCGCCCACCTGGGCACGCAGCAGTCCTCGGTTGTAATGACCCAGGAAATTATTGGGATCGAGATCGAGGGCCGTATCATAATCCGCCATCGCACCTCGCAGGTTGTTCTGATTATAACGTGCCATCGCACGGTTGATGTAGTTCACGGGCTGTTTAGGCATCAGGTGGATACTCTTGTCGAGATATTCCTCACCCTCTTTCCAGTTCTCACGTGCCAGACTGATGATGGCGCGCTCAGCCCAGATGCCACCATCGTAGGGATCGAGTTCCAGACTCTTCTCAAGGGCTGTCACCGCCTTCGTGGTATCCTTCTGAAGCAGATAGATCTCCGCCTGCATCGAATAGGCACGTGCGTATTTCGACCAATGGGTCAACATCGTATCAATCTGTGCCAAAGCCAGATCGTAGTTCTTATCCTGTATCAGACAGAGGATGCGGTTATGCCAAAGCCCCTGATTATGAGGATTATAGCGAAGGGCTTTATCGTAGTCCTTCACAGCATCGGCATATTTCTTCAGGTTGATGCGGCAGAGACCACGCAGCTCATAGGCATTCACCACATAGGGATTCCGTTCGATAGCCATCGTACAGTCACTTTCTGCACCACGGTAGTCGTCGAGATAATATTTCGCCACCCCTCGGAAGAACCAAGGTTCGAAGAGCCAAGGTTTCTGACTGATGGCCTGATTGAAGTATTGGATGGAGAGCACATAGTCCTCATAGAAGAGAGCAGAGCGCCCCACCATCACCAAGCGGTCGGTATTGAACTGGGCCATTAAAGGTAAAAAGGTAAAAAGGTAAAAAAGTAAGAAGCAGCCAAGCCTCTTACCTTTTATACTCAAGGTATTATTCATGTGCAGCATGCTTTACCCCTTTACTTTTTTACCTTTTTACCTTTTAACAGGTTTTGTCTTGTAACCGCAGCGGTATCGTCCCTGCAACAAAGCACGCAACTTACTCTTGATGAGTTGTTTACGCAGCGGGGAGATACGATCCACGAACATCTTACCGTCCAGATGATCAAACTCATGCTGCATCACACGGGCCAGATAACCCTCTATCCACTCATCGTGATGCTGGAAATTCTCATCATCCCATGCCACATGGATACGCGTGGGGCGCACCACCTTCTCATGGATGGCAGGCAAAGACAGACAACCTTCTTCCGAGGTGTCGGTATGTGACTCGTCGTACTCCAGGATATGGGGATTGATGTACACCTGACGGAACCCCTTATACTCGGGCAAATCGTCAGAAATCACATCCAGGTCGATCACCGACAGACGGATAGGTTTACCGATCTGCGGGGCTGCCAGGCCGATACCATCCGACTCAGCGAGTGTCTCCCACATGTCTGAGATGAGATCCTTCAACTGAGGATAGTCGGGGGTGATGTCTTCAGCCTCCTTGCGAAGCACGGGCTGACCATATATATAAATAGGTAGTATCATTTCTTACTTCTTAAATAATCTTCGAGAATGATGGTAGCAGAGATCTCGTCCACGAGGGCTTTGTCCTGACGCGCCTTCTTCTTCAGTCCCCCCGTAAGCATCGCCTGATGGGCCAGCACGGAGGTGAACCGTTCGTCATAATACTCGATTGGCACTTCGGGCACAGCCTTCCGCCAACGGTTGACAAACTGCTGCACACGCTGCAGGTTCTCACTCGGTTCACCGTTAGGCTGACGGGGCTCTCCTATCACGATACGCTCCACAGGCTCCTTGGCCATATAGGCTTTCAGCCAGTCGAAGAGCTCTGATGTAGAAACAGTCGCCAACCCTCCAGCGATGATCTGCAGAGGGTCGGTGACTGCCAGTCCGGTACGTTTCTTGCCGTAATCGATGGATAATATCCTCGCCAAGACGGAAGAATTAGCGTACGTTATAGAGCAACCATGCGTCGGGATAGGTGCCACGCAACTGATCGCGGCTGTTTACAGCGTCAGCCTTACCAGCGAAGCTTGAAGCTACCACACGATACATGTTCTTATCCTCGTTCTTCACAATCTGTGCGTCATAGCCGGCAGCCTTCAGGCGCTGCTGCAGACCCTCTGCATTTGAAAGCAGACCGAATGAGCCGACAATCACGCTGAAGTCCTTCAGACCAGTACCGCTGATGAGGGTCACACTCTCCTGACGAACAGACACGTTATCGAGATTATCCACTACACGGGTCTCGTTAGCAGGCTTTGCCTCTACGGGAGCCACAACTGCCACCTCTTCAGTAACAGGGGCTGCCTGAGGAGTCTGCTGGGGAGCCTGCTGAGGCGCTGCGGTATCATACTGTTTTGCTTTCTCGTATGCCTTCTTATAGGCACTCTCACTTGACTTACAGCTTGTAAAAGCCAGGGCTGCGCATAAACCTACGCACAAAATCGTCGTTTTCTTCATTTTGTTATTCAATAATTTAATGTGACTTATTCTAATTTGAGTGCGAAATTACAAATTATCAGGGAAAACCGTGCAAAAAAGCTACATAAAGTTTGTTAAATTGAGAAAAACACAACTTTTTAATAATTTTTTTGGCATATTTTTGCACCGATATCGAAAAAATGCGTATATTTGCAGATGAGAACTTTATTATTCATTTAATATAACTTGAGATTATGAAGAGTTTAGGTTATTTAAGCGCATTCCTCGGCGGTGCCATCGCTGGCGCAGCCCTTGGTATTTTGATGGCTCCTGAGAAGGGAGAGGACACTCGTGTGAAGATCACTGATGCTGTGGAGGATTTCCTGAAGAAGCACAACATCAAGCTCAGCCGCAAGGAAGTGGTTGATCTCGTTGACGACATCGAGGACGCTGCAGAGGAGGAATAAACGATGCTCTCAAGCGACAAGAACGTTGAGACCTTTGCCCAGCTGATAGAGACTTTCAAGCACTATCTGGGTTTACAGGCAGAATACGTTAAACTTGATGTGATTGACAAGGTGGCGCGCCTGATTACGGTCGCCGCCTTGGCAATCATATTCTGTTTCCTTCTCATCACCGTCGTCTTGTTCGCGTCGTTTGCCTTCGCCTTCTGGCTCGAGGATTATATCGGAATGGGATGGAGTTTCGTCCTCGTTACCGCGATCCATCTGCTGTTTTTCTATCTGGCCGTCCATTTCCGTAAGAGTTGGATAGAGAAGCCCATCGTGCATTTCCTGGCTGACCTGATGCTCAGTAAATAGTTGTTTTAATATCCGTTCCTATGACATCCGTTAAGAAACTCATGAGAGAATACCGCACGCTCGACGAGATCCAAGCGCGCAAGGACGAGTTGCTCGACGAAATCCGGCAGGACAACACCAAGATGTCCACCATGTGGAACCAGGTGTTCCTGAAGCGGGAGAACAACACCAAGCCCGACTATATTGCCAGCATCGTCACCAACGGTATCGTGGCTTTCGATACCTTCATGCTCATCCGTAAACTGATGAAAGGTTACGGTATCCTGTTTGGTAAGAAAAAGAAACAGAAAAAGAGTTTCCTATAGGATGATTTCCTGACCGTCGTATGCCAATTGGATATCGGCAGGAAGCATTTCCAGGTTCACCTTTTCATGAAGACCTACATCGTGGCACATGTGTATGAGCAACGTACGCTTTGCCCCTACCCTTCGTGCAAAGGCGATGGCATCATCCACCAACTGATGGGAGTGATGCGGTTTGATAAAGCGCAAGGCATTCACCACCAACAACTCCGTACCTTCCAGATAAGGATACTCCGACTCATGAATGGTCTTCATGTCTGTGATATAAGTCAGTGGCCCGATACGATAGCCTAAGATCGGCAGTTTACCATGCATCACCTCGATGGGCATGATATCCAGATCACCGATACGTAACAGTTCATGGGGGTGAATCTCATGCAGGCCGATGGCAGGCACACCGGGATAACGGTTCTCCGCAAAACAATACGGCAGCATCTCCAACATCCCCTGACGCGAAACGGGATCGGCATAGACGTTCATCTCACCAAACTGACAATATGGACGGATATCATCCATACCACCCACATGGTCGTAATGGGAATGTGTAACAAGGATGCCGTCGATTCTACGGAAAGGCTGTGGCAGGATCTGCTGACGAAAATCAGGACCACAGTCGATGAGAATTCTCGTGGTCTCCGTCTCCACCAAAGCAGAGCAACGGGTACGCTTATCACGCGGATCCTCACTCCTGCACACCTCACACTGGCATCCGATCACGGGTACGCCACACGAGGTTCCTGTTCCTAAAAGTGTCAGTTTCACCTTATTTTTTCTTTTTTACTTTTTTACCTTTTTACCTTTTTACCTTTTTACCCTTATATAATATTCACCTCCGGATGAATGTCAATACCAAACTTTGCCTGCACGTCATGCTGTATCTGTCGGCAAAGTGTCACGATCTCATCACCTGTCGCACCACCTCGGTTCACAAGCACCAGGGCCTGTTTTTCATAGACACCGGCACGTCCCAGGGACTGTCCCTTCCATCCACACTGCTCTATCATCCAACCTGCGGGGATCTTCACATGTGAGGCATCTATCTCGTAATGGGGCATCTGCTCATACTGAGCCGCCAACGACTCATATTTCTCACGACTCACAATGGGGTTCATGAAGAAACTGCCCGCATTGCCCATCACCTTCGGATCAGGCAGTTTGGCATTGCGGATATCGATGATCACGTCCCTCACCTGCTGGGCAGTAGGATGGTCTATACCTCTCCGTTCGAGTTCCGCGCAGATATTACCATATTGAAGACGGGGCGCGAACTGCTGTTGAAGTTCATATTCTACTGATGTGATCAGATAGCGGTTCTTCCACTCGTGCTTGAACCGACTGTCACGATAGCCATACCGGCAATCCTCATTGCTGAAGACACACAGGCTGCCTGTCGCAATCTCTACAGCGTGAACCTGACGAATGAAGTCCTTAGCCTCCACGCCATAGGCACCGATATTCTGCACAGCCGACGCACCAACATCACCAGGGATCAGCGAGAGGTTCTCCAAGCCGTAATAGCCTGCCTTGATACTGAGCGCCACGATGTCGTCCCACACCTCTCCACTGCCACAGACCATACGGCAGTCCGTTTCAAAACGATAGCCCGTGATACCTGAACGCACCACGATGCCCTCGAAATCTTTCGTCAGCAGCAGATTACTGCCGCCACCTATTATTATATAAGGTGTATCCGACTCACGCAGGATCCCAGCAACCTGCTGCGCCTCCTGTTCGTTTTCAAACTCTAGGAAACGACTGCATTTGGCATCAATACCAAATGTGTTATGCGACTTCAGACTATAGTTTATTTCATTTATCATGTTGCCATTTTCATCAGTAGCCAGCGCGTGCCATACTTCTTGAAACGCAGTTCCATCTCCAGTCCGTTGGCCACACCTCGCATCAGGAAGATCATCTGATCCTCTACCGGCTTCGGCTTACCATACACGATGTTATAGAGCACCTTTGAAGGCAGTGTCGGTGCAAAAGCACTCCAGGTTTCTGGCGTAATCACACCCTCCATCATCGTGAAGTCATCATCGGGATCAGGACTGATAAACGTCACCGTCTTATTGAGGTGAGCTACCTGATAGGCAGAATCCGTCACAAAACGCTGATAGAACTCCAGGAAGGAAGCATTGGGATTCTCCGCTATCGGCGTCACCACCACCTCCTTCATCATCCAGGCGCCCTTGATACGCACGAAGTAATAACTGGTCACACGCTTCTTCCTCAACTGGATCTTCTCAACGATGGCTTCGCTGATGGCTGTATCCTTCTGGTGACTCATCTGTTCATCACTATCGAACAATAGTGTGTAATAGCCCTGACGCATAAAGAAGTGCTCCATCTTCCACTGGTCCTTCTCCGTCATAGAGACCTTCTCACCATCTCTGGTACGGAGCGGGAAGACCACACGTTCTTTCTGCAACTTCTTGTTTGCCACAAAATTGAAAATGAAATCGTCGAACATGGCATCAGCCGCCCGAGGCATGGGCGTCTCGGCTATCAGCATCTCCAGGCTGTCAACCTCTGTCGTGTCTATAGAGTCAGCAACGGAATCTGCTGGCACCTCATCCAACTGACCTGATTTTTTCCCCGTACAGGAGAACATCAGCAGTACAACGGCGAAAAACGCTATAAAACACCTTTTCATCTACACTACGTAGTAAGCAATTTAACTATTGTTCTCTCAAATTTCGGCAAAATTACAAATAATTTTAGACATAAGTACACAAGAATGGATTTTTTTTTGTTTCTTTTGTTCTTTTGTCTAAAAAAATAAGTACCTTTGCACGCGAAATTGCAATTTTAACGGTTTTATGATACTTGATAAAATAGACGAACTCCTGAAGGAAGTTCAAAATTTAAGCGCGAAAAACGCAGAGGAAGTAGAACAGCTCCGACTGAAATATCTCAGCAAGAAAGGTGAGATCACAGCCCTGATGAACGACTTCCGTAATGTGGCTGCCGACCAAAAGAAGACTGTCGGCATGAAGATTAATGAACTGAAGACACTCGCTACAGAGCGCATCAACCAGCTCCGTGAGTCGTGCGACACCCAGGAGAGTGGCGACGAGGCCATCGACCTGACACGTACCCCCTACCCTGTGGAGCTTGGTACACGTCACCCCCTGAGCATTGTCACCAACGAGATCATAGACATTTTCTCACGCATGGGCTTTGTGCTGGCAGATGGTCCTGAGGTGGAGGACGACAATCACATCTTCACCAAGATGAACTTCGCCGCTGATCACCCAGCCCGCGACATGCAGGACACCTTCTTCGTCAGCCAGCATCCCAACGATGTCACGAAGAACATCCTGCTCCGCTCTCACACCTCCAGTGTACAGGCCCGTATCATGGAGCAGATGCACACTGAGGACGGCAAGCTCACCAGTCCCATCCGCGTCATCTGTCCGGGTCGTGTCTATCGTAACGAGGCCATCACGGCTCGTGCCCACTGCTTCTTCCATCAGGTAGAAGGACTCTATATCGACAAGAACGTGTCGTTCACCGATCTGAAGCAGGTGCTGCTCAGCTTTGCCCAGGAGATGTTCGGCCCAGACACGAAGATTCGTCTGCGCCCCTCTTACTTCCCCTTCACGGAGCCCAGTGCAGAGATGGATATCTCCTGTTTCATCTGTGGCGGCGAGGGTTGCGGCTTCTGTAAGCACACCGGTTGGGTGGAGATTCTCGGCTGCGGTATGGTGGATCCCAACGTGATGGAACTCTGCGGCATCGACTCCAAGGAGTATAGCGGCTACGCCTTCGGTATGGGAGTAGAGCGTATCACCAACCTGAAGTATCGTGTCTCTGACCTCCGTATGTTCTCAGAGAACGACACCCGTTTCCTCGAAGAGTTCGAAGCAGCCAACTGATAGTGGCGCCCCCATAAAGAAAAGGACTTTGGAGCACATCACCCAAAGTCCTTTTTCTTATTTGTAATCATAATCCAGCTTCAGGGAGACGAACCCCTGAGGCCATTTCTCTTTGTCAATATAGAGTTTCGCCTTGCCGTGAGAGAGCAGGAAGAGGTCGGGCTTGACCTCTTTGAACTCATACTGCATGTCGTTCTGACCTTCATGATAACTCATGCGGGAGATCTGCCAGCATCCGTCGGCAATATGAACCCTCACATTATCCAGCTTCACGATGTAGAACGTCCTCTTGCCAGAAGTATAGCTGCCAATATATCTGAAATCCACATCGTCCCTTTTCTTCTTGCGCATCTTCTGCAGGTCCTTCGCCTTGTCACGCACCATTTTGTAGAACTTGTCATACATGTTCGTACTCAGCATCCAGTCATGTTTCAGGAATGAGGCGATCTGCTTATCCGTCAGCTTCTGCTTCATCTCCACCATCCGTGCCTTCGAATTCGTCATCTTCCCGTTCTGGAATACCACATCCTCAGCCACCGTGATACCGAAATGCTTATGCTCCCTGAGGGCCGACACGATGGGACCATAGCCAGCCAGACGGGCCGCAAAAGTAATCGTCCGCCGATGCGGAAACTTATTCAAGTCCATATCCTTCTCCACCTGGCAGGTCACCGTGTATTTCAGCGACTGCGTGCGGTCCTTCAGCGGTTTGGCATGAGCCAGCACCTGTTTCAGCAGATACTCCTCGAAGGTCATGCCATCCGCCAGCACCACCACCTCAGTGAGATTAAGCGAATGCGCAATATCCTCATCGTCCTGAGCCCGAGCACCCAGAGCGACGAACACCGTCAACAATATGATTGTAAGAAACTTCTTACGCCTGAAAAAAATCCTCATCATATAAACACCGCTGCAAATTTACATAATATTTTTTTGAATTATATCACATTAATCCAAAAATTATGATTAATTTTGCACTCAGATTAATAGACATGCAAAACTTCTTCATATCGCTTATGAACGTAGTCTGCGAGATGGCTCCCTATCTGATGTTGGGATTCTTCATCGCGGGTGTGCTGCACGTATTCGTGCCGCAGAGGTTCTATGCCAATTATCTTTCGCGGAAAAATAAGCTGTCCGTTGTTTGGGCGGCACTGCTGGGCATACCGCTGCCATTGTGTTCGTGCGGCGTCATTCCTACAGCCATCGGTCTCAGAAACGAGAAGGCGTCGAAAGGCGCCATAGCCTCGTTCCTCATTGCCACACCGCAAACAGGCATCGACTCCATCCTGGCCACGTTCTCGCTGATGGGACTGGGGTTTGCCATTATCCGTCCTATGGCGGCACTTATCACGGGTGTCTGCGGCGGACTGCTGGTAAACCGCCTGGTTCACGAAGATGACATAACGGAAGAGTCAGTCTCATCATGCCAAGTAGAAAGCGGAAATCGGATCTGGCGCGTTCTGAAATATGCCTACTATGACATGCTGCGCGACATCGGTCTGCGGCTGCTTATCGGCCTTGTCGTAGCAGCATTGATTCAGGTGGCAGTTCCCGACGAGTTCTTCCTCAGTTTCGGCAGTCAGCCGTTGCTGCAGATGCTGGTCATTCTGACCATCGCCATACCGATGTATATCTGCTCCACGGGTAGTATTCCCGTGGCAGCGGCATTGATGATGAAGGGACTTTCGCCAGGAGCGGCATTTGTGATGCTGATGGCTGGACCTGCGGTTAATCTCGCCTCTATCCTCGTGGTTCATAAGTCCATGGGGCGCCGTTTCACATCGGTTTACCTGATGACAATCGTGGGGTTTGCCGTCCTTTTCGGACTACTACTCAATGCCACGGGAATCGACTTCACTGCAGGCGCTCAGGACGCCTGCTGCATGAACACATCCGCTCTGCCCAGCCCGTTTAAGATCGTTTGTGCGACAGTATTAACACTATTAATTATATTTGCTCTTATGATGAAACTATTCAGCAGATTTACAGACAAGAAGCCGTTAGACCCCGATGTGACCGTCTATCGCGTTGAGGACATGCATTGCAGTCATTGCGAGGCAGCCGTAGTCCGTGCCGTTGAGGAAGTGCCAGGCGTAGAGAAAGCCAAGGCCAGTGCCTCCGCCAGCACACTCACCATCAAAGGCCCCGCCACCGAAGACGCCATCCGAACAGCAGTAGAAGGAATCGGTTACACATTCAAGGGGAAGCTCTAAGCTACGCCCAATTATACTATTCATCAACATACAAACACCGCTGCAAATTTACAGCGATTATTGGGGCAACGTCAGCACGAAACGGGCACCGGTGGTGTAGGTGCTGTCGAGAGACAATGTACCATCGAGCAATTCAGCAGTGCGACGGGCTACAGTTAAGCCAAGGCCAATACCTTGCTTAAATGTATCAACCTTATAGAACCGTTCAAATATCTTCTGCTGGTGCTCTGGTGGTATTCCGATACCCGTATCCTCGATTTCAATCTTTACCCCCTCGTTCTGAATACCGAGCTTCATCGTGACGCTGCCATGCTCAGTAAACTTTAGGGCGTTGTTCATCAGTCGGGAGAGAATCTTTTGGATGGCAGCAGCATTGCTCTTCAGCGTGAAACCATCGGGCAAGGAACTCTCTAACAAGAGTTGAAGCTTCGCGGAATTCTCGCTTTCGCACTCTGCAATCACACTGCGACAGAGCGCGGCAATATCCACATCATCGGTCTTGGAGTAATGACTCTGGCTCTCGCTCTCCGAGAGTTCCAACAGCTCATTGACAAAGTTGGTGATTTCGTTGGTGTTGTGACTGATATCCGAGAGCATGCGGTTACGGTCTTCCTCCGTGATGTCATACTCTCGATTGCTGATTACCTGCGCAAAGCCAGTGATAATGTTCAACGGCGTGCGAATCTCATGGCTGATATGCTGCACGAAGGCCGTCTTCATACGGTCTGATTCCTGGGCATGACCAAGGGCATCAGCCAGTTCCTGATTCTTGCGTGACAAAACGCGGGCGGTGCGGATTCGGAAGAAGGTGAAGACAGCAAGGGCGATGATAACGATAAGTGAGATAATGACAGCATACCAGAAGTGGGACTTCTGCTCACGGATGCGCATCTCATCAATCTGATACTGAGAGTCCATCTCACTGAGTTGTCGGCGCAACTGACTCACGGTCTGTGTACTGCGCAGTTCCATCATCTGGCGAAGGGTGTCATAAGCCTCATCGCTACGCCCCAGATGGCGCAGAATCTCCGTGCGCAACAGGTTCAGTCCCCACTGTAAGCCAGAATTGTTAACATTCGCCAGTTGGAGCTCCATCTGCTGTGTGGCTTCCAGCGCCTTAGTATATTCGCCACAGGCCAAATGATATTCGGCAATGGCACGCCATGCTTCATAGACCGATTTCTCCTTGCCATCACGCAGGCGCCCGGCAATCTTTTCTATCAGCGGACGGGCTTTTTCAGGCTGCCCGCGATGCACCAGCATCAGTGCCTCTACATTCAGCAGTTCGTCGCTCAACAGTTGTGCAGCCTCCGGTGAAGTCTCGCTGATATTCAGCTTTTCTCCGATGCGCTTCCCTTCGTCGATGATACGCTGCTGTTCATCATAGTTACCCACGAGTTCAAGCATGTAGGCGTAGATGTAGTAGATGCCCAGCACATCACGGTTCTCAATCCTCTGCCGACGGATGTTCTCGATGCTTTCTTTCAGCAGTCTCACAGCCTCCTGATGGTCACCCAGATAGCCGTAAATCCAGCCCATCTGTGCCTGCACCGAGGCCAGACCGTAAGCGTGGCGGTGGTCTGTGGCAAACTTGTATAGTTGCTGACACTCACGCAGACAAGCACTGGGATTATCCTCATGAAGCATATGAACTTGTATAGCCAGGTTGGCCACATAGTAGTAATGCTCCCACTGGTGGTTGTCGGCAAAAAAGGTCAGTGCAGCATCGCGCCCAGCCAATATGCTGTCGGCCTTACTCTCAAATCCCCAATGGGCGAACTTTTCATAGAGGGCATCACCCTCTGCCCGTTTGTCGGCCCACACCAAAGCATTGCTCATTACCACAGCAGCGAGTATCGTCAATAGTCTTTTCATATTCTTCTTGTTTTTAATTATGGTCTTTTTTCTTTTAGTGATATTATTGTGTCTTCTGATAAATCCGGAGGCGCTGTTTGAGAGGCATTTGGGCATAGCGGCGCCACTCCTGGGCACCCTCCTCACAACGATCGAGGTAATGAAGATCATTCATGTGGCGATAAGCCTCCATCTCGAAGGGGTTGAGCAGATAGGCACCGTGTTTCATTTTCCGGTTGGCTGGTAGTGCCCGCAGCCAATACCATAAATATAATAGGTAGAAGCGGAGCCACGAGTCGCCGCACGACTGTGCCTGGCGCAGATGGATCATCTCATGGTTCTTCAGCGCAGTGAAGCCCTCGTTGAACTCATCAGCCATCGCCTGTGTCGGTGTGAGGATCTTACCGAAGAAGGTGAGTCCCTCGAAGCCTTTGCGAAGCCAGAAGGGATTCACCACCGCAGGCATATCCGCCACCCTGCTCGGACGGACGGCACGCCACATGATCGGTATAATCTGAAGCATCATCCACATAATGACTGCAAAAATACGAATTTATTCAGACATAAGAACATAAGAACAAAAAAACTAAGCATAAAATTATGTACTTATGTTCTTTTTATCTAAAAAAGCAGTATCTTTGCAGTCAAAACGACAAAGAAATGGACGAGATACAACGCATCAAGCAGCTCCGCCAGGAGCTTCACGAACATAATTACCGTTATTATGTGCTGAACCAGCCTACCATCGGCGATCAGGACTTCGACTTCCTCATGCACGAGCTGCAGGACTTGGAGGCCCGACATCCGGAGATGGCGGATCCCAACTCGCCTACCCAGCGCGTGGGCAGTGACCTGAATGCGGAGTTCACACAGGTGACCCACAAATACCCGATGCTCTCACTCGCCAACACCTATAATGAGCAGGATGTGGCCGACTGGTATGAGAGCGTGAAGAAAGGTCTGGCAGGCGAGGATTTCGAGGTGTGCTGCGAGATGAAATACGATGGTCTGTCGATCTCTTTGACCTATGTTGACGGACGACTGACTCAGGCGGTGACACGAGGTGACGGCGTGCATGGCGACGATGTGACGGCGAATGTAAAAACCATCCGAAGCATCCCGTTGGTATTGGCGGCTCCAGCCCCTGCCGACGATCTCTTCGCCACCCCCTCCTACCCGCGTGAGTTCGAGATCCGTGGTGAGATCCTGATGCCCTGGGCGGTGTTTGAGAAGTTGAATAAGGAGCGTGAAGAGGCTGAGGAACCGCTCTTTGCCAACCCCCGCAATGCGGCCAGCGGCACACTGAAAAGTCAGAAGTCGAGTCTGGTGGCCTCCCGTCAGCTGGATGCCTACCTCTATTATCTCTTAGGTGAGGAACTGCCTGCAGACGGACATTTTGAGAACTTAGAGATTGCCCGTTCGTGGGGCTTCAAGATCTCTGAGGGGATGAAGAAGGTGAAAACCCTGCAACAGATCTATGACTTCATCAACTACTGGGACACGGAGCGCAAGAACCTGCCTGTGGCTACCGACGGTATCGTGCTGAAGGTGAACTCCCTGCGCCAGCAGCGTGCATTGGGATTCACGGCAAAGAGTCCACGCTGGGCCATCGCCTATAAATTCAAGGCAGAACGCGTGTGTACGCGTCTGAACGAGGTGACTTATCAGGTGGGGCGCACGGGTGCCATCACCCCTGTGGCGAATATGGATCCCGTGCAACTGGCTGGTACCACCGTGAAGCGTGCCACGCTGAACAACGAAGACTTCATCCGCTCCTTCGACCTGCATATCGGCGACTACGTGTTTGTGGAGAAAGGCGGTGAGATCATCCCCAAGATTGTGGGCGTGGATATCGAAAAACGTCCTCTCGTGGCTATGCCCGTGGAGTTTATCAAACGCTGTCCGGAATGCGGCACGCCCCTGGTGCGCTATGAAGGTGAGGCAGCCTGGTACTGTCCGAACGACACAGGGTGTCCGCCACAGATCAAAGGTCGCATTGAGCACTTCATAGCCCGCAAGGCGATGAACATCGACTCGTTAGGTCCTGAGACCATCGACGACTACTACCGTCAGGGACTGATTCATAACATTGCCGACCTCTACGACATTGAGGTGCAACAGATCAATGGTGACGGCTCGCGCACGAAGTCAGCCCAGCGCATTGTCAACGGCATCGCTGCCTCGAAAGAGGTGCCCTTCGAGCGTGTGGTGTTTGCCCTCGGCATCCGTTTCGTAGGTGAGACATCTGCCAAACTACTGGCACGACACTTCAAGAACATCGACGCCCTGATGAATGCCGGACTGGAGGAGTTGCAGGAGATAGAGGGTATCGGCGAGGTGATGGCAAAGAGCATCATCACCTACTTCCACGACGAGAAGAACCTGGAGATCATCCAGCGCCTGCGCAACTACGGCTTGCAGATGGAACTCGCAGAAGCTCAGACACCCACCAGCGACATCCTCGCTGGTCAGAGTATCGTGATCAGCGGTGTGTTTGCCCATCACAGCCGTGATGAGTATAAAGCCATCATCGAACAGAACGGCGGCAAGAATGTGGGGAGTATCTCGAGCAAGACCTCCTTCATCCTCGCAGGCGAGAACATGGGACCTTCGAAACTCCAGAAAGCAGAGAAATTGGGCATTAGGATTATGACCGAAGACGAGTTCCTGGAACTTATTCATCCCAATAGCTGATCACACGCGATTGATTCACGGCAATAATCTGTGTACGCTGGTCTTTCTCCCAATAGGTGAGCTGTGCCTTATTCACCGTCCAGTTGCCGTTGTCGTCGCGCTCTGACAGGTCGTTCTTGATGGTGTAGGAGATCACACACTCATTCTCCTTATTGAAGGCCTTATAACTCTGTTGGGTAATCTCAAAATCCGTGTTATAGCGGTAGTCTGTCACCGATCGGATACCCGTTGCCGGATTCACGAGCGTACGCTTCACCAGACAGTTGTCGGAGTCGTACTCGAACGTCAGCAGACTCTTTCCGCCATCCGCCTCCATCATCGAGGCACTCACCAGATAGCCGTGATGGTTGTATTTTCTTTCCACCATATCTGCCGCCTCCAGACGCCCCGTGGTATCAAAGTGCAGAATCTCCTCTTCCATCACAGGATTCTGGGTGATCACCTCCTGCACCTGACCTTTCATTCCCATGTTCGAGGCATCCTTATAATACGGCGATGAGTTCAGATAGAAATAGCGCAGCGTCTTGGCACCATCTGCATCAGTCTGGTGCGACTGCTGGATATAGCCATAGTCGTTCAGGAGATACAGCGAACCGTCGCCCTTCGCACTAAAGTTGCCCCACTCCCGTTGCAGTTTTCCGATGAGGTACTTGCGGTTGCGGTCGAAGAGCTCATAGGTGCGATAAGGGCCACAAGTCACCGTCACATCCGACAGCAGCTTTGTCTTCTCATCCACACAGGCCATCAGCTTTGATTTGATGCCGTAGAAGTCGCC
>Ga0256404_1007521_pt1 | contig 17150 bp, 15 predicted proteins | sample RumenRJG_01DNA_FD_185990 | JGI IMG/M metagenome (GOLD analysis project Ga0256404, IMG submission 185990) | Bovine rumen microbial communities from Lethbridge, Alberta, Canada - RJG_01 | ecosystem: Host-associated > Mammals > Digestive system > Stomach > Rumen | place: Canada: Alberta | collected...
TTCTATGTGCGGCTTGCTAGACCCGCACATAGTATACAACGGAGTTTTTCTCTGTTGCTTTGGTTATCGCCACTTGCGTACACGATTCTCCCCAGCTCTGCTGGGGGTTTGATAAGGTTTCAATCAGGTATTTTTACGGCCGTGATGTTACGGTCTGTGAAAAGTGTCATACAAAACTGGAGATATTTCCCCGTATGAGCAGGATCTCTGCGGTTATGCTCATACGCGCATCCTGAATGCGCATGTTTCATATGTTTTTCTTAAACCATTCCACAAGGATGGTTTGTTTGCTATGCAAAAATGTCTCTCCACAGGACGCTTTGGCTGATTTGTCGCCAAAGTCCTTCATTTCTTTCACTTTTAACCTGACATTTCACAAAAGGCTGAAAAAGCTTTCCCTATAGGATAAGTTGCTGGCCCCGGACGGACGGCGACTTGGTCCAAACGAAATATTTTTCATGCTGGCTCGTGATAGACGAGCCTTTTTCTATGCCGGGCACGAAAAACATTTCTTGTTAATTGTATTAACTATATAATTACACTTTTATAAATATTCATCTCCCCGCTCTGCCCCTACTCGGCAACATGTTTGCCGTTGCCCCGCCCCACGCATCCTGTTATCCTCAATATATAGGAACCCATCCGAATGAGGATTATTGTCATGACGAACCCTAATCCGAACAGATCCGGCCCGTGGAACGAGGCTGTTCCGCGAAACACTCGAGACAAGCGGAGCAATTCCGCTCCGCGGAAGCCAGCCACCCGCTTCACACTCCCGGATCTCCCAAGAGCCCAATGGTGCGACATCCGCGCCTCATACATAGAGAAGGGTCTGACCCTGGCCGAGCTGGCAGAGATTTACCAGTGTGACTACCGCACAATCAAAGCCTGCCTGATCAGGAACAAATCCAGTAAATCCTTCGGGAAGAAATCGACGCCGACGCGCATCGACCTGTGCAAGAATGAGCTGCAGGAGCTGCTGCGGCAGAATCTGGATCAGCTTCCGGAAGATGTTCATTCCATCTATCAGCTCAGCTGCTATCTTTTGCCACGGCTGAAAGAATGCGGGTACAGCGGCAGCGAACGGACGCTCCGCAATTACCTGCACACCAATCCATCGGTAAAGGCAATATTTGAGAAAGGAATTTCCACTCATGATCAAGATCAGAAACTCGAATAATCTTGTAGGTATTACAATACTCGGCGATTATGAAGATCTCCGTGCGCTCCGCGACGCATTATACTATTACACCGAACTGTTTCTGAGCAATCAGGATCATCCGGATGCTTACGACTGCCAGCAGAGTATACTGGGGCTGTGCTACGACATCCGGCACGCCTACCAGGGCGACCGCGATTTTGAAGCTGTTCCCAACAACGCCGAGAATATCGCTATTTTGGCAGAATGCATTTACGAGATCGATCCCGTATCCAAGGAATCGATTGAAAGTAGCAGAAAAACTTTCGGGCACGGCAACCTCTACTTCAGCGTAGACATTCTCTATCCCTGGGCCATTTACTATCTTTATGTCCTGCAGGCGATCATAGATATTCCCTGTGATCAATCCTGGTTCGAAAAGCTTGACTACCCTTACGACGAATACCGGGCCGAACACGATATGGCACTGATCCAGTATTTTGTCCAGCTCCTCTGGGGCTGTGTCAAAACAGTGCTGCCCCCCAGGGTCTTCAAAGCTCTCTGGGACTATACGCGGACTTTCAGCCACACAGATTACTACATTTCGTGCCCGGACTTATACGTGCAGTGGCTCAGCCATTACTGGGCTTCCAAAAAACAAAGCAGAGAAACCCGCGTTTCCCTGCTTCCGATGTTGTTTCTTGAATTGTCCTCTATTGATCCGGAGGATGAAGATAGTCTGCTGGAGGAATCCTCTGAGAAAGATGACCGGTTCAACGAATTCGTCCGGTCCATCAATCAGACAGCGCTCCAGTGTATGAATCTCTATGATAATTACTATGACCTGATGCAGTCCATAAGCACTCTTCCATTCTATTCCACGGATGAGTTCTACTCCATAATTAGCGAATATGTTGATGAACATGGTCCGTTCACGGAGGAATCGTTTGATGAGTATCTTGATGATACTTTGGGTAGTGTTGATTGGGATAATGTGATGTGGTGAGTGTCTGAGAGGGATATTCGTATAATATGAATAAAATCACTAGCACTTTTTAGCTATGAAACCAATAAAACTCTTCCTGGATTCGGAGTGCTCAACAAAGCGGAACACCTGCCCTAATAAGCCGGAATGGGTGCTCTATTTCACCGTGCAGTGTGCACTCATTGAGCGGTATATCCACTTAACGATACTACAGGTAGTGTTGATTGGGATATGATTAAGTGATGAGCGTCTGAGCCTAAGCCAATAGAGAGGTTCTATTTCACAGTATAACATGCCCTCAGAACACGTGAGAGTATGAAAGTTTTTCTGTAAAAATGGAATAATAGATTTCTCAAGGGTCTCCTGTGATATACACTAAATCACAGGAGGCCTTTTATGATGGCAAAAAGAGAAAAGAAACCCGTACACAAAGTACAGATGACCGAGGGAAAGCGCCAGATCATCCAACAGCTCCTACAGGAGTACGATATTGAGACTGCAGAAGACAATCCAGGCTGCGCTCAAAGACCTGCTTGGAGGCACCATCAAGGAGATGATGGAGGCCGAAATGGATGACCACCTCGGTTATGAGAAATCCGAGCGTTCCGACTCTGATGACTACCGGAACGGCTACAAAGAGAAGACAGTCAATTCGAGTTACGGTTCCATGAGAATTGATGTCCCTCAGGATCGCAAATCCACCTTCGAACCAAAAGTTGTCAAAAAGCGCCAGAAAGATATCTCTAAGATTGACCAGAAGATCATCTCCATGTACGCAAAGGGAATGACGACCCGGCAGATCTCAGAAACACTTATGGATATCTACGGTTTTGAGGCATCTGAAGGCTTCATCTCGGATGTGACTGACAAGCTCCTGCCACAGATCGAGGAATGGCAGAACAGGCCCCTTGATGAGGTTTATCCCGTCCTGTTCATCGATGCGATCCACTACTCCGTCCGTGATAACGGGATCATCAAAAAGCTGGCGGCGTATGTCATCCTTGGGATCAACTGTGAAGGAAAGAAGGAAGTACTGACGATCGAAGTGGGTGATAATGAAAGCTCCAAGTACTGGCTTTCTGTCCTGAACGGCCTCAAGAACCGCGGAGTCAAGGATATCCTGATCATCTGCGCTGACGGACTGACCGGAATCCGTGAAGCGATCCAGGCAGCTTTCCCGAAGACCGAGTACCAGCGCTGCATCGTCCACCAGGTGAGGAACACCTTGAAGTATGTAGCAGACAAAGACCGTAAGTCCTTTGCCAGGGATCTGAAAACGATCTACAATGCCCCGAATGAGGAGCAGGGCCGGATGAACCGTGACCGTGTCAGCGAAAAATGGTCCGAGAAGTATCCGAATGCCATGAGACGCTGGGAACGCGACTGGGATGTTATCACCCCAATCTTCAAGTTTTCTGCTGATGTCCGAACTGTAATCTATACTACAAATGCCATAGAGAGCTTGAATTCCACCTACCGTAAGCTGAATCGCCAGCGCAGCGTCTTCCCCAGCGGACAGGCACTCCCAACAATGCCTGCATATACCCGAAAAGCCGGCCCTGCATTCCTTTCTCCAGTTCATGAAACATAAAATGCTCTTCCGTATTCGGAATCCTTAGTGACCAAAATATATTCAGAAGGATTGCTCCTGCTGCCAATTCCGTCTGTACCTCTAAGCAGTTCATACAGGGTTACAAAAGGTACGATTCATATTATCAGAATCTTCTCGCTCACCGGATTCGTCTTCTTTCTCTTCCAGTCGCTGATGCTGCTTTATGCAATCCCCGTTTTCTCAGAGAACTCCTTTGGCTCATTCCCCGCGTATCCAGCAGTTCAAAAATCCTCTCTGATATTGTCATATGTTCCTGCCCTTTCAGACTTGAGTTCTAAGTTGCGTTTTCTATATTCTTTAGAGCGTCAAGCACCAGGTTATAATAGTAAGCTGATCCTGTCTTCTGTATACTCTATTATGAGTTTTACATCTTCTATTCCATATGATCCATGATTACTATCATAGTGTTGAATGATTCCATATCGGAAAGCTGTATCCATGATTCGGTTCCTGTCGCCCGTAGTTTATATTACCTAAAAAAGGAAAAATACAAATTCGTCACGCCTCTCAAAATTGACAGAAGCACATTTAAAGTCAAATAAATCTCAATTATTAATATTACTATGCCGACACAAACAGGAACATGTAGTCCAGACAAAAACATATAAAATAGAATCATCAGCAGTAAGAAAACTTCCGAGCATAAGGTATGTGAAAACTGTATGTGTAATCCTTGGTAAAGAGTAATATTGACATTATGAAGCATTCTACCTGTTTCAGTATCTTTTAATTTATCTACACTAGGCCCACTGCTAGTTAATAGTATAGTTATCAGCATTACAGTGAAGCCAATTAGAATAGAAATCGCAGTTGACATTATATTTGCAATACCATCTAATGCAATGAATAGTTTACCTGCTTTCCAATATAAAACTGTACAGAAAGTTGCAACAAGTGCAGGCATTATCACTTCAAATACTATTTCATTCTTCCTCAATGACCAGTAATAATCAATAATCGGAATAATCCACTCCATATAAACAAGCATCCCTAATCCCGATGCATTCCTGCCTGTTTTTTTCATTCTTCTACTCCAAGAACTTCCTCTAGCTTTGAAAACATAGAATATGAATCTACAACGCCATTTTTCAATAGATCCACCGTAATCTCATCTGCTTTTTTTCCATTTAAAGAATCTATTGTAACATTCATTTTGTTTATATCTTTACCACGAATTCGAATTCGAGAAACTTCATATCCTTCTGTTGCCAGCCTTAAATAAGCCTCTCGAACAAACTGTTGTCCTATCGATTGTCTTGGTTTAGATTTAACGGTCACGATAACATCTTCTTGAGTGTTATTATCTATGCCCAATACATTCAAATAATTGCTTCCCAGTACTTTATTCTCAACAAATAATTCAACAGAGGATATCTTTCTTGTTGTTCCCAATGAAGTCAAAAAATCTTCTGATGGAATGATACTCGCCCATAAAAGACAACCAGCATCCGCACCTTCTAATACCATAAAATCTCTTATGAATCGGTTCAGATACTGTACCATTACATGCATTGTTATGCCATTACGCCTTTCCTCGAAAGCCGTATATGCTTCATCTGCATTTATTCTCATGCATATATGAGTTAATTCTTTCTCTCCCTCATTCAATTGTTTATCAGACGGTCGTTCTGTACCATCTGAGCTAGACATATATGCGGGCGAATGATTAAACTTACAGGATTTAAACACAATTTTTAGTATTTGGACTCCCTGTACAGTTTCATTTTTTACGCTTTCAAGAGATATTGCTTTATTAGTTTTGGTATTCTTTTCTAAACGCTTCATCTCATCTAAACCAGCAACGTACATCATAAAACGACATAGCATAGCTGAATCAAACAAATGCTCTTCTTTTTTAATAAAATCTATACTCCAATAAGTTATTCTTCTTTTTTGTGTGCTCATTCCATTTCCTATAGTAGATTCCTATTATCAGTGTTTTCTGTTCTAACCTATCAACTTGATTTTACCATCTCCATAAACCACCACAAATCACATTTTTCTGATGAGATAAAGTTTATTATTATTACTTATTAGTAACCCCGCCAATCTTTGTAGTCTTCATCTGCTCAATTAGCCGTTCCTGGCGACGGGAACTCAAGGATATCACTTCATGAAATCAGTTTCCGGCGCAATGGAAATCATATTGCGCATCTACTGCCAGTCAAAGCCAAGCCGCTAAAGCGGTGGCTCATCGTTTAAGGACACAGGCGCCAATGCTTAACCAGGTTGTTACATGGTACCAATGTAAATGCGAAGATTATGTCGTGCTCGGCCTAAAATTCATGGAACCTCTCGTCTTACGACTGGTGTGATAATTTCCGACAAGCTCTCCTGATTCTTCAATCCAGAATTCCGCAGTTCCCTTATGGATCGCACTTCTATCACCTATTTCCGCTCTTGGTTCATTTTGATAGATATACACAATCTTTTTCCTATCTCCTACGGTTTCTATTGATGAAAGCACTGAAAAGCTTCTGCTCTCTTCAGTCTTGAATACTATAGAGACATTAAGAAAGCTTTGTTTAATATCTAAGTTTCCGCTATACTCCTTGTTCTCGCCTTGCCAGTCAGAAACAAATGTACCTGTGTATCTCTTAGCAAGAACAGGCATATCAACAATCTTGCTGACCCATTTCCATTTCCAAAAAATTGTGTTGAATAAGGTCATTAGAACTGTTGTAATTCCGATAACCTCACCTGCATAACCAAACACATTGTAACCGAGTGCACCCCATGCGCTGCCCTTCAAACAATCGCTAATATCAGTCTTTGCAATGAAGCAATTCTTATATTTCTTTAGCCTTGTAATAATAGTACATGACATTTTCATTCATTCCATTAATCGATTTCTTTGCTTCTTCCTTTGCCTTAACAAGGAAATCTGCCATTCGCAGCCCAGATGTCACTGCAGCTCCTGTAACACCAATTTTTGAGCCGATATTCAAAATAATTGATAACAAGTTGAGTGTACCAACTATATTACTATTTGTAGTTATAGTCGTAGCCAATCCTCCTGCTAAAAACCCCATCTCTTTTCGAAATGTTTCGTCAGCGAGGACTGTTTTCCCAAAGTTTTTTAATACACTTGTCTCCGATGATAACTGGTTGAGTTCCTCAATTCTTGGTGTAACCTCTGTCTCATATATTTTCAAACATTCATACTGAAAGTCATTATCCCAAGGTAATGATTGGATTTTCTCAGAAAAGCCATAAATTGCCTTTCTAAAATTAACTAGCGGACCTTGCATATCTTTTTTAAAATCTAAAATCTCGTCAAAACTGGCTTTTTCCAACGTTGGAAGTGTCATTAAAATATTAGTTGCCACCCCTGCATGCCGAAGGATTTCCTTGTTTATTGCACTCATACGTATTATGTTACTGTCCACGAAAGATGACACTGCATTATTACTAATCTTATCAAATAACGGAAACGCTGTATCATCTTGCATTGTTCGTAATAAAGTGCCAAAATATCCACCAGCCAAAATGCTTTGATCAAAATCTCGGTATTTATAATCATGTATAGATATTATTCCATCATTCGCTAACGATAATAACTGGTTTGCTCCATCAGAACTCAGAACTGATAGCAATTGATCCTCAAGGACAGGCATCATTCTATTCATTTCTTGCTTCATTTTTAATTGAGCTGTTATTTCCAGTTTATTACGATGCCTTTTTTTAGTGAATATTTTTTTATAAGGTTCGATTTGCAACAATAAAGACTCTATTTGAGTCTCTATTTCTCTAGTTTCCTGATTATCTATTGCTTTTAAAAGGGGACGGATTCCCTCAATTAACGAAAATATATCTTTTGCACCTTGTATCTTTGTCGGCAGGTAGCACAGTATCGCGTATTCAACCATTCCGATTAGTTCTATTTCATCAGCATACAGTAATGAGCTCTTAATCAAATGTAAATCTTCAGAAAAATCTATACTGTTTGATACCGTTCCAATTGTAAACTTCATTGTTATTACCATCCCTCAATTCAACGTATTTCCTCCAAAAACCTCATACATATTATACAGAAACATGTCCATCCAAACAAGCGTTTGTGTCATCATCCTAAAAGCTGTTTAACCAGATCTATTGCAACTTTTCAAACTGTTTCATAGTAAGCGCCAAATAATGACGCGTTGATGGCTACAAAAAAATTACGGGGCTCCAAAGTATTTTAGGGTCTGCCTTCGTTAGGCTTCTCAGTAGGTGCGGTCAATGGGGGCGGTTTTTAAGGTCTGGTTTTAGGGTCCATATTTAGGGGTTCCTGTATCATCTCCAATTATGGACCTGCTCTATTTTCTCATTTCAGCTGCTTGATTATTCCTTATCATATGTCAAGGGTGCCGTGCACCAGTCTTCTGGCATGCCCTTGACGTGTTTCTTTTATATGATTTTTTATAATCAAGCATTTGAAATGCAGACCCTACTCACTGCCCCGAAGGACAGTGGATATTACGGGGCGGCGAAGCCGCCTGTCCGGCGGTGGCGGAGCCACCTGTCCGGACTGACGGAGCCACCCGCTTATTATCAATTACTCCCGTTCATCGGGGCGAATGCCATAGACTTCACGCATTGAACGGTCTTTCTTTGGATCCTTTGCCCGAATGTTGATCTTGTAGGAATCATAAACAATACGGTCCATTATTGAATCCGCAAGTGGAGTTTCATCTCCGCCGAGTGCATTCTTTTTCTCTGGGTGCCTATATATTCTATATTATTGAAGTTAACTACATATATTATAACTGACTTCTTTATTTATATGCTTATCAAAGGGGGCGCTAGCCCTTCAGCAGAACAAGAGGCTCAGCTGATTCTTCTGCATGAGACTTTTTAATCATGTCTCCAACACTTACGCCCTAAGTATACCACCAGTCCTTTCAATATATCTATATTGAGGCATTTCCCTACGCTCTGTGCATCTATGCTGTTGCAATTGTCACTGGATCTGTGATTTGGAGGGATCTGGGTCCAATCACTAATTTCCATTGTTTTTTAAATATTCCTGAGTTTTAAATTTCAATTACAATTAAGCATGTTAATTATTATTTCGGTAGTCGCATCCTTACGCCGCCCTTGCGTGAACCTCATGCGGATGCTGTCTGGTCGATGACCGACGGCGAGGGACTCAGGAACAGGCTTTAAGTCACTGAGCGTCGAGGAAGGGCATTGTAGCATCCGCCTGAGAACCCCGCAAGGGTTCCCTGCGGCGGCTGGTGATGGATTAGCTAGTGGTGACCTCGGGCTCCGAATCTAGGAACATGGCGGTGTCAGCTGCTTAGTCTTGCTGAGTACTTTATAATGTTCAATTGCTTAATCGTTTTAAGCTACGAATTCTCGTTCAAAATCACGTTTTCAGCCTCTACCGGGAAATAAAGGGTTTTGAAACACTCATATATGCCTCCAAGAAATGAACGGGATATCATATTCAACCGCGTTTACTAACGAAAAGCCACTTCTTTATTAAGTTAGCCGAACATGACCAGAGTCCATCATTGATATGACGACCCCGAATCCGAAAAGTTCTGACCCAGATAGCAAGACCGCCGCGTTCAAAATGTTATAATAAGCAACACAAGCGTGCCATTGGGCAAATAACATCCACAAACATTTCGCCTATATTGACCAAATCTCCCTAATCTGCTACAATTCAACTGTTTTACGAATAATAACGCACAACCCACAAGTGTTGTTTTAAACAACACCGCATATACGGAGTCTATCATGAAAAAACTATCTCTCCCCCTGCTCGCCGATACGGTCATCACCCGGCGCAAGGGATTAAAGATGACGCAGACCGAGCTGGCCAAGCGCACCGGAATGAACCGCTCCATGCTGAGCAAGCTGGAAACGCAGGAATATACGCCTTCTATAGCGCAGCTTCAGGCACTTGCCGAGGTTCTATGTTTTGAACCGACAGATCTCTTCATCGATGAGGAGGACAAACCGGTAACCACCACTGCATCGACCACGGAACATTCCGCAGACGAAACCACAAGCACGACAGCCGAAGGTACGCACCAGCCTGGATCCGCCCCCTACAAGATTGCAGTCGCCGGAACCGGCTATGTCGGTCTGTCCCTTGCCGTTCTGCTCTCACAGCACAACGATGTCACTGCAGTGGATATCGTTCCGGAGAAAGTGGAGAAGCTCAACAATTATGAATCACCGATCAGGGATGAGTATATTGAGAAGTTTCTGAGAGAAGCGAAGAAAGGAACGAGAAAACTGAGCCTCAAGGCAACTACGGATGCAGCCGAGGCTTATAAAGAAGCGGATTTTGTCATTGTGGCTGCGCCGACTAACTATGATCCTAAGAAGAATTTCTTTGACTGCAGCGCTGTCGAATCAGTCATAAAGCTTGTCATGGAGTCGGCCAAAGACAGGGCCCCTGAAGAGGATCAGCCGACAATCATCATTAAGTCGACCATACCTGTTGGATACACCAGGCACATCCGCGAGAAACTCGGCATCGACAACATCCTGTTCAGCCCCGAGTTCCTGCGCGAATCCAAGGCCCTGTATGACAACCTGTATCCCAGCCGGATCATCGTCGGATATGATGAAACCTCCGACTACTCCAGAGAGAAGGCGCACATCTTCGCTGCGCTGCTGCAGCAGGGAGCATACAAGCAGAATATAGAGACCCTTTTCATGGGCTCCACCGAGGCCGAAGCCACGAAGCTGTTCGTCAACACTTATCTGGCGCTGCGCGTCAGCTACTTCAACGAACTGGATACCTATGCAGAGATCAAGGGCCTGAACACCGCTCAGATCATTAAGGGTGTCTGCCTTGATCCGCGCGTCGGCGATTACTACAACAACCCGTCCTTTGGCTACGGCGGTTACTGCCTGCCCAAAGATACCAAGCAGCTGCTCGCCAACTATCAGGACGTGCCCGAGAACCTCATCGAGGCGATCGTCCAGGCAAACCGCACGCGAAAAGACTTCATCGCCGACCGCGTTCTGGAGATTGCCGGCACATATGGCAACAGCGAGTCTTACTCCAGCGATAAAGAACGCCAGCAGAAAGACATCATTGTCGGTGTATACCGCCTGACCATGAAAGCGAATTCCGACAACTTCAGGCAGTCCTCCATTCAGGGCGTCATGAAGCGCATCAAGGCCAAGGGGGCCACTGTTGTCATTTACGAGCCCACGCTCGAGAACGGATCCACCTTCTTTGGCTCCAAGGTCGTCAACAACCTTAAGAAATTCAAGAATATGTGCGGCTGCATCATCGCCAACCGCTATGATCCGGCCCTCGACGACGTCAAGGACAAGGTATATACAAGAGATATCTTCCGCAGAGACTGATAAGCTGCATATAACGATACAAGAAAGGAATCCAGCACTATGAAAATCACCGTTGCAGGCGTAGGTTATGTCGGCCTCTCACTGGCCGTACTCCTGGCACAGAATCACGAGGTGACCGCGATCACCACTACTCCCGCCAAAGCTGAGAAGCTCAACAAGTTCATCTCTCCCATCCAGGATGATGAGATCGAGCGGTTCTTTGCCGAGGCAAGAAACGGCGAGCGCACCCTCAATCTCCACACGACTACGGATAAGGCTACCGCATACGGCTCCGCGGAGCTCGTCATCATCGCAACGCCTACCAATTACGATGATGTGCATCACTTTTTTGACACTTCTGCAGTGGAGGACGCGATCGAGCAGACCCTGGCTGTCAACCCCGACGTTATGATGGTCATCAAATCCACCGTTCCGGTCGGCTATACCGACTCTGTCCGGGCAAAATATAACATCGACAACATCATTTTCAGCCCCGAATTCCTTCGCGAGTCCAAGGCTCTCTATGACAACCTCCACCCGAGCCGCATTGTGGTAGGCGCCTACGAGCCCCAGCACAAAGAAGCGCAGATGTTCGCGGACCTTCTCCTTGAAGGCGCAAGGACAGAGGAAAAGAGAGCCGGTCAGGAGCCGCAGAACATTCCGGTCCTGATCGCAAATCCCACGGAAGCGGAAGCGATCAAGCTCTTCGCCAACACATATCTCGCCGTGCGCGTCTCCTATTTCAACGAGCTGGATACATACGCACAGACCAAAGGTCTCAACACCCAGCAGATCATCGACGGAGTCTGCATGGATCCCCGCATCGGCAGTCATTACAACAATCCTTCCTTTGGCTACGGCGGATACTGCCTTCCCAAAGATACCAAGCAGCTTCTGGCCAACTATCGCGACGTCCCCCAGACAATGATCGAAGCTGTCGTTAAGTCCAACACCGTTCGCAAGGACTTCATCGCCGACAGTATCATTGCCATGAAACCGGAAGTAGTCGGCGTTTACCGCCTCACCATGAAGAGCAACAGTGACAACTTCCGCGCTTCCGCCATCCAGGGCGTCATGAAGCGCATCAAGGCCAAAGGCATCCCGGTCATCGTATACGAGCCCACACTTGAAGACGGCAGCCGCTTCTTCAACAGCCTTGTCATCAACGACCTCGAGAAGTTCAAAGCCCAGAGCGATGTGATCCTTGCCAACCGCTTTGACGCCGACAACCTTGGCGACGTAGAAGAAAAGGTCTACACAAGAGACCTCTTCCGCAGAGACTAATGCCACAGACACCCTAGCTCCGCCCTTCGATACAGGCGCCCTGCGCCGCAACCGGGGCTTTCGGTACACTTATGAGGATATAAAAATGAGCAAAACTCCCCTTAATCTGAACGGCAGAACCATCCTGGTCACCGGCTCTCCCGGCTTTATCGGTGCCAACCTCGTCATGCGCCTCCGCCGCGAGCTGACCAGCGGCACTGTGATCAGCTTCGACAACATGAATGATTACTATGATCCGGAACTCAAAGAGTACCGTCTTCGCATGATCAACGCAATCGACTCCCCTGTCAGGCATGTTTTCATCAGAGGCAGCATCGCAGACAAGTCCCTAGTCGACGAAGTATTCGCAATATACAAGCCCTCCATCGTCGTCAACCTGGCGGCGCAGGCCGGCGTCCGTTACTCCATCGATCACCCGGGCGTCTACATCGAGAGCAACCTGATCGGTTTCTACAACATCCTCGAAGCCTGCCGCCACTCCTATGACGATGGATCCGCAGGCGTCGAGCATCTGGTCTACGCCTCCAGTTCTTCCGTATACGGCGGCAACAAAAAAGTGCCCTTCGCAGTTGAAGACAAAGTAGATAACCCTGTCTCCCTCTACGCGGCCACTAAAAAGTCCAACGAGCTTCTGGCGCACAGCTACAGCAAGCTCTACAATATTCCATCCACCGGTCTCCGGTTCTTTACTGTTTACGGCCCTGCAGGCCGCCCGGATATGTTCTACTTCTCCGCAACGCAGAAACTGCAGGCAGGCAAGACCATTCAGATCTTCAACTACGGCAACTGCAAACGCGACTTCACCTACGTCGACGACATCGTGGAAGGCGTCATCCGTGTCATGCAGGGAGCACCTGAGAAGCAGACCGGAGAAGACGGTCTCCCGCTGCCGCCCTACGCAGTCTACAACATCGGAGGAGGCACGCCCGAAAACCTCCTCGACTACATCTCCACCCTGCAGGAAGAGCTGGTGCGCGCCGGCGTACTGCCCGCAGATTATGATTTCGAGGGCCATAGGCAGCTTGTCGGAATGCAGCCCGGTGACGTGCCGGTCACCTATGCGGACAGCTCCGGTCTCGAGAGAGATTACGGTTTCAAGCCGCAGATCGGTATCCGCGAGGGTCTGAGGAAGTTTGCCGAGTGGTATAAGATGTATTACGGCTGATCAAAAATGGACGAGAAAGGACCTGGCACCTGCCAGGTCCTTTTATATTATCTTCCTAATGATACTCATGAAAGTATCGTACTGTTGACCGGGTCCCGCTGTTGCGGCCTGCTCCTATGACGTACATCTCGTCTGACCAAGCGGCGATCAGGCGGTTTCTTCTGGGAAAATGGTATGGCTTTGCAGATATGCCGGGCGGGTACTCAGACAGGATCATGCCATACTCACTGATCTTATCGAAGAGTTCTCTGTGCTCGCGGGGGTATGAGAGATCCGGGCCTGTGCCAACAAAGGCGATCGTGCGAAGTCCGTTTTTTATGGCGGCTGTGTGGGCGTAGCCGTCGATCCCCTTTGCGCCGCCGCTGATGATGATCGCGCTGGGGTTTTCTTCCCCGCAGCGTTCTACACGCGCAATGCATTTTCCCTTGTCTTCCCTGCTGCACCTCCTGGCCCCTACGACCGCGATCTTCCTATGTGGACAATCGATGAGAGGTTCGTCTTTCCACCACCAGTCATGTTCTGTGGGCACATAGTCCGGCCCGAAGGGCAGCCACTTCTGGCTGAAGTCGATCCCCAGGTCCGCGTCAGGCTTGAACAATTCCAGCTTTCCTCTCCCGTACAGCAGGACAGGCATATCCGGATATTGTCTTAATCTCTCCGGATATACCTCATCCCGGTCTGTCAGCAGGAACAGCCCGGCAGCGTGGCAGCTGTCCAGGATACGAGATGCTTCCTCCGTGTCATGCGATGAAAGGATAAGTTCTCTCCTCTTTTGGCTGATGCCTGCTTCCATCAGGTCTGATGCGGTTGCCCGCCAGACCCCCTCAGGGCTTCCGAATTTCCCTATCAGCGCATGCTGCGTAACAGGTCCGATCCCGCTGATGCCGGTCAGCCAGATATAATAGAGCAGCTGCTCATCGCGTTTTGTGTCTCCTCCCAAGTCTTTTGTTCCTCCTATACCGTGTACATCTTGCTGTTGTTCTTATCGAGTTCTCTTAGGCCAAGCACCATGATGATATCCTCCTTCTCTATGCCGGCACTTCCCCGCACATCCGCCGCGGTCCTTGCCATGCGCAGGAGCTTGTGGATGACCCTTGCGCTGTAACCGTATTTCTCACAGTTGTCCTTGAGGATCGCAGTACACTCGTCATCGATCGCGCAGTACTTCTGGATATGGCTGACGGACATCTGCGCGTTGCAGTAAATGCCTTCATCCTCCTTGTAGCGGTCCTCCTGGATCTTCCTGGCCTTTTCCACCATCTGCCGCATCCGGGCAGATGTGTAATCGGGTGCCTTCCCCTGAAGGTCGAAATAGTCGACCCGCCGGACCCATTTCTGGATATCCACGCGCTCCAGAATGGGCCCCGAGACTTTGGCCCTGTAGTGAATGGTCTCATAATCCGTGCATTTGCACCTCTCGCCCGGGTAATAGCCGCACGGGCAGGGATTCATAGCTGCTACGAACATGAAATTTGCGGGATAGGTGTGGTTGCCGTTTACGCGCGATATGGTGACAGCTTTGTTTTCCAACGGCTGGCGCAGGGCGTCAAGCGTGCTGCGGGAGAACTCCGGCAGTTCATCCAGGAACAGGATGCCGCCGTGGGCAAGGGATACCTCCCCGGGCTGGGCATAAGTGCCCCCTCCGATAAGGGCATTTAGGGACACGTTATGGTGGGGTGCCCGGAAGGGGCGCATCTTTACAAGTCCCTGCCCGGGCCGCAGGCTGCCCGCGATACTCTGTATCTTGGTCACTTCCAGGGCTTCTTCCTCTGTCATCTCCGGAAGGATCCCGGGGATCCGGGACGCGATCATGCTCTTGCCGCATCCGGGTTCACCGATCATAAGGAGATTGTGCCCGCCTGCCGCAGCAAGGATGACCGCATCCAGCAGTTCCTTCTGTCCCCTGACTTCCGAAAAGTCCTCTGTCCCGCAGGGAAGGTCAGGTATTTCCTCTTTCTCGCTGATCCCCACGCTCAGCCCCCTGCCCTCCAGAAGCCGCACGGCATCACGCAGCGTATGCAGGCCGTAAGCTTCTATCCCGCCGATCTTCTCCGCCTCCTTCAGGTTGGCGGCAGGCACACAGGCTTTCCGTATCCCACACTGCCTCGCCGCAGTGATCATAGACAATACGCCCGTACAGGGGCGGATCCTGCCGTCGAGGGATAATTCACCGATGAACACATACTGGTCTATATCCTTTGCCGCGATCTGGTCCGTTTCCGCAAGGAGCGCCAGTGTCATCCCGAGGTCATAGTGGGAGCCCCTCTTGCGGCGGTTCCCGGGTGCCAGGCTGATCAGTGTCTTGTCCTTGGGAAGGTCATAGCCGCAGCAGGACATCGCCGCCTGCATCCTTTCTCCCGCTTCCTTCACCGCCTGGTCCCCCAGGCCGATCACCGATATCATCTGCTGCTGGCCCCTGATCGTTGCGGCTTCGATCTCCACAGGAAAGCCTTCGATCCCTTCCAGTGCCATACTCTTCACCATGGTAGCCATAACTCGTTCTCCTTTATGTCTTTCATGATCAGCATCTCCTGCTCCGCGTGGGAGATCTTCCCTTCAACGAACATGCGGTACTGTTCGCGCGGATCCCGCCGGAACATATCCAGCACTCTCTTTGTATCTACGAGATCCGCGATCATGCTCCCTGCCTTTCCCGACTGCCGGGTTCCTTCTCCCGCCACATATAGTCCATAACTGCTGTACTCATACGAGAGCGGCTCTCTTACCATCCCTGCCTTCACCGGGTTGAGATGTATGTACCGGCTCACCTCCAGGAAATACCTGTCATCTTCGATCAGCTGCCCGATATACCTGTTCTCAAAGAGGTGCCCCGTAACCTTATATTTGATGTTGTAATTTGCCGCATAAGTCAGGAGCAGCCGGTGCATGATCTTCCAGATCTCAACATCTTCTGTCTCTATACACATGTGAAAGTGGTTCGTCATTAGGCACAGGGCATGGATCGTAAAAGCGCAGGTTTCTTTCGTCATGGCAAGGCATTCCAGAAACTCATGATAATCAGATCTTTCCATGAAAATAGCATGACGCCTGTTTCCCCTGCTCATTACATGATATGTCGCTCCCGGATACCACCTTCTCTTCTTTCTCGGCAAATCCTTTTTCCTCGTTCGATATAACATTATAAACAGATTCGTAAGTTTATAATAAATCCATTTATACGAATCTTTTCGTATTAATTCTTGTTTTACAGGTGAATTCCGGCCTCACTCCGTTTTACCGTCCAGAGCCCGCAGCGCCTCCAGGTACCCCATAACCCTGGCCCGCTGCTTCTCATCCAGTTCCCGGTACCCGCTTACGAGCCTTCCCAGCTCAGTATTCCTGTCGATAACATACCACGGAAGCTCATTCCCCCGGTTCCCTGTCTTCGAAGATCCCGAAAGTATCCATTGGGGTGTAACATTGAGTGTATCGCATATGATCATGATCTTCTCTGATGTCGGGTTCGTCCTCTTGCTCTTCCATTCGCTGATCGTACTCTGCGGGATCCCGGTCTTCTCAGAAAATTCCTTCTGGGTCATACCAATCTCCCCCAGTCTTTCAAATATCCTGTCGCCTATCGTCATGGCTGGTACCTCGCCGCTGTATCGATCCTGCCGGTTCCGCTTGTATCTCACATTCATGTGTCGTGATAATGGCCTCCGCACTG
>Ga0256404_1007523_pt1 | contig 17148 bp, 17 predicted proteins | sample RumenRJG_01DNA_FD_185990 | JGI IMG/M metagenome (GOLD analysis project Ga0256404, IMG submission 185990) | Bovine rumen microbial communities from Lethbridge, Alberta, Canada - RJG_01 | ecosystem: Host-associated > Mammals > Digestive system > Stomach > Rumen | place: Canada: Alberta | collected...
CCACCCGCTCACCATTGAGGTAAGTCTCGGGGAGCCCAGTCTCTTTGTTCAGTTTAAAAGTGATATGTATCTCCGGCATGAGCTTCTGCAGTTCATCAGTCTTCACACTCCCGTCAGCATTGAAGAGCTGATGACGGAGCGCAAACAGAGTCACGGAGCGATACATAGCACCCGTGTCCACATAGACATAGCCAAGTTTCTTGGCCAGTGCTTTTGCCATCGTGCTCTTCCCACAAGAAGAATAACCATCGATAGCAATTGTTATTTTCTTCATATTTTTATTTTACTTTCTTTTGATAATCTGCTACTGGTGGCCGGCACACGGCACGGCCACTACACTGAGTAATATTATTACATCGAATAAGCGATGCTAATGATGACACTGGAGCTCGACACATGATATTTTCCCCAGCTCACGGCAGCCTTGAAGCGATTGAGCGTGAGACCCGCACCGAGGCTCAGTCCAGCTCCATGACTGCTTGACTTGCCGTCAGAACTCGTAATCTTCATCTCATTGGCGCGGCGGAAATTATATCCCATTCCTATCCAGAAGTTATCGGAGAGGAGCGCATCGGCACCAATGACGACATGATTGATAAACTTATAATGCGGATGATTGAGGTCTACGAGCGTTGCGTGCACGCGCAATGGCATATTCACGAACCGTTTCGAGACACCTATCTGCATGTCGAACGGCATGCGGTTGTATTCCTCATCGTAAGCCTTCAGTTCGCCACCAAGGTTTTTCAGCACGAAAGAGAGCGACCACTCTTTATCAGGGTCATAATAGTTAAGTCCGAGGTCGACGCCCACCGCGATACTGTTGTAATCGGCAATATAAGAAGAGATAAACTTCGCTGTGATACCTCCCGAGAGCCTGTCAGTCAACAGATAAGAGAAGTAGCCAGCCAAAGAGATATCCTTTGCCGAGAACTCACCGAGATCCACATTGTTCTCATCCGTCTCCTTCATCTTACCATAGTCGAGGTATTGCCCGGAGACAGCCCACGAGGCACGGTCTGTGACAACCCGATTGAAAGAAGCGCTTGCTGTCTTGGCACCCTCCATGTAAGTCATATAGTTGAGATTCAATGACTTATCAGTGACTGATGACAGCAAAGCAGGGTTATTGAAGATGAGCGCTTCATCGTCATCGATCACAGAAATGTTATCCCCTCCGAGCGCTGCGGCATGAGCAGAGACAGGCAGACGAAGGAAGTTGTAACCTGTCTGACTGTCGTTCTGAGCCGTTGCCTTCGAGAGGAAGGCAGAGGCCATGAGGATGACGAAGAGAGCCTTTTTCATTTATTTTTTCCAAATTATTCCGCAAAAGTACTGCTTTTCTTGTAGAATAGCAGTAATTTTGCAAAAGAAGTTCTGACGTATTAATGTCTTTGACTATATAACGTCATTACCGGGCAATAAATTGTGATAACATCATAATTACGTGATTAATTTTTCATTGAATGGATATCAAGAAAAGCGATAAAGCAAATTTGGACAATCATCGTTCGACAGGGTTTCTGCTCGGTCTCATCCTTGCACTGGCTCTGCTTTTCGCTGCTTTCGAATATACCACCCGCCCACAGAGCTATGATGAGGACGACTCGATGCTCGACGACCTCGCCGAGGATCTCACGATGAAGTCAGCACCCCAGGATACGAAAGACATGGTCTCGGCTATCGCGGCACCTGCTTCAAAAGCCATCACACAGAATGTGCACGAGGTGGCGCATGTGGACAACTCCGATAAGATTGCACCCATCACGAGTAAGCTCGTTATTGGCTCGGGACAAGCCGTGCAGAAAGATGCCGATGTCACGGAGGCACTCCCACAGGTCACGGCCGACAAGGATACAGCCGTGATGCGCACGGTAGAGCAGATCCCTGAGTTCCCCGGCGGCATCGTGCAGTTCATGAAATGGATCACGCACAACCTCCATTATCCTCCCCAGGCGCAACAGCAGAAAATTCAAGGTAAGGTCGTCGTGTCGTTCATCATCAACAAGGACGGTTCCATCTCTGCGCCGACGATTGTGCAGTCGGTCGACCCATTGCTTGACCATGAGGCTATGCGCGTCATCAAAATGATGCCACGGTGGAAACCGGGTATCGAGAACGGCAAGCCGTGCCGTACCATGTTCGCCATCCCGATCAATTTTGTTTTATAATCATCAGACAATAAAGCTATTAAATATGTACACCTCTGAAGAACTTTTATCTAAGGTCAACAAGTTCTTGGCTGACCTTCCCTACGACCGTCAACCGTCCAGCCTCTACGAGCCTATCCGTTACGTGCTCTCCATGGGAGGCAAGCGCATCCGCCCCACGCTGATGCTGCTCGCTTATCAGCTCTATAAGGATGACCCTGAATCGATTCTCATGCAAGCCGTCGCCTTGGAGACTTATCACAACTATACCTTGCTGCACGACGACCTCATGGACAACGCCGACCTTCGACGCGGCCACGAGACGGTACATAAGAAGTGGAACGCTAACCAAGCCATTCTCTCCGGCGACTCGATGCTGGTGTTAGCCTATGAGCGCATGGCGACATGTCCGAAAGATAAGCTCGCAAGTGTGCTTTCCGTCTTCACGGAGACGGCCTTAGAGATTGGCGAGGGACAGCAGTATGACATCGACTTCGAGAACCGAACCGATGTCAGTGAGGAGGAGTATATTGAGATGATCCGCCTCAAAACGAGTGTTCTCTTAGCTTGTGCACTAAAGATTGGTGGTATCTTGGCAGATGCTCCTAAAGAGGATTTGGATAATCTCTATAAGTTCGGTGAACAGATCGGTCTCGCTTTCCAATTGCAGGACGATTATCTCGATGTTTATGGCGACTCGAAGGTCTTCGGTAAGGCTATCGGTGGCGATATCACGTCAAACAAGAAGACATACATGCTCATCAATGCTTTCAACAAAGCCAATGATGCTCAGCGCAAGGAACTGACTAAGTGGATCACCGTCAAGGAGTTTGACCGCCAGGAAAAGGTCGCTGCCGTGACAAAGCTCTACAATGAGATTGGTATCGACAAGCTTGCCCAGCAGAAGATTGCTTATTATTTCGAGCAGAGCAAGAAATATCTTAACGCTGTCAAGGTCTCCGATGAGAAGAAAGCTGAGCTCCGTGCTTATGCCGAGAAGATGATGGTGAGAAAATATTAGCCATTAGCTCTTGAGAGGTCCCCGAAGGGGGCCAATATGGTTAGCCCTAGGTGAGGCGGAGCCGAAACCTGGGGTTGTAATGCAGTGCATTAACCTGACTTGTCGGCCTCGAAGAGGGCGAACCTTGGCAGGGTGCTGGTTACAGATACGAGGGAAGGTTCGCCCTCTTCGAGGCCGGATTGCAGCCAAACCACACTGGACCTAAACCCCAGGTCGCGTCGCTGCGCTCCTTACCTGGGGCTAACCATGTGGCACCTCTTCGAGGTGCTAACCCAGTAACTCAGAAAATAAACATTAATTGTACAAAGAGCAATATACATCGGAATATGTCATATCATTTCATCGATACCCACGCACACCTTGACGGGGAAGAATTCAAGGACGACCTCCCGCAGGTGATCCAGCGTGCAAAAGACGCTGGGGTAGGGGCTATCTTCATCCCCGGAATCAATGCATCCTCGGTAGAGAGTGTGATGCGCGTCTGTCACGATTATCCGGGCTATTGCTATCCGATGATCGGCTTGCAGCCAGAAGAGGTGCGGGGTGACTGGAAGGAAGTACTGAACATGATGAAGAGTAAGCTTGATGAAAATCTTCATCAAGAGAAGAAGACGACAGAGATTAAGTCTTCTGATATAGCGTCCGAAAGAAAGCCCCGTTATATTGCTATCGGCGAATGTGGCCTTGACTTTTACTGGAGCCGCGAATATGAGAAAGAGCAGTTGGCGGCTTTTGAGGAACAAGTGAAGTGGTCAGTAGAGACACAGTTACCGTTGATGATTCATTGTCGGAAGGCACAGAACGAACTGCTCCATATCATGAAACCTTACGAGAAAGAGCTCCCTGGCGGTGTCTTCCATTGTTTCACAGGCAATCAGAAAGAAGCAGAAGAATATCTTCGCTTCGATAAGTTTGTACTTGGCGTAGGAGGTGTCTCAACGTTCAAGAGCAGTCATCTCCGTGAGGATCTTCCCGCTGCTGTACCTTTATCGCGCATCGTTCTCGAGACCGACAGTCCTTATATGGCTCCAGTGCCGAACCGTGGTCAGCGCAACGAGAGCGCCTTTGTTCGTCTCGTACTTGAGAACCTTGCCCGTTGCTATAACACCACACCCGAGGAAGTGGCAAGGATCACGAACGAGAATGTAAAGCGGGTGTTCCCAGAATACAAAGAATAAGGTTCCGGTTTTCGGGTTGATAAGTGCCTCGGAGAGGCACACTTTTTTTAACCCCAGGCAAGGAGCGTAGCGACGTAGCCTGGGGTTTGCGGAATAGGAGCTGATTCACTGATTTCCAGCCTCGAAGAGGCTGGCTGCGCCTTGGCGCGCTATGTTTCGTATGAGACTATCTATTAAAGACATAGCGCACTATCGTGCAGTCTGCCTCTCCGAGGCAGAAGGTCAATTGTTACAACTCTAACCTAACATACCCCAGGCTACGTCGCTGCGCTCCTTGCCTGGGGTTATGTAGAGTCAGCCTCTCCGAGGCTGTGTCACGCTATCAACCCGAAAAGAAAAGAACCCAAAATAAGAACAGAAGTCCAGAAGTTCAGTCAAATGTTAAAGCATGGTAATGACTGAACTTCTGGAATTCTGATTTTCTTGATAATTACTCAATCACGACCGTTGTCCAGCCGTGCTTATCCTCGACGGTACCATACTGGATGCCGCGGAGTGTCTCATAGAGCTTTGTGGACCATGGACCCGGCTTATCACCGAAGGAATATTTCTTACCTGTAGCAAGGTCATCGAGCTCAGAAATAGGAGAGATGACAGCTGCTGTACCGCAAGCACCTGCCTCCTCGAAGGTCGGAAGCTCTTCCTCTGGTACCGGACGACGTTCAACCTTCAGGCCGAGATCTTCAGCGATCTGCATCAGGCTCTTGTTTGTGATTGAGGGAAGGATAGATGTACTCTTCGGAGTGACATAAGTGTTGTTCTTGATTCCGAAGAAGTTAGCTGCACCGCACTCATCCACATATTTCTTCTCCTTGGCATCGAGATAGAACTCAGAGCCATAGCCCTTGCTTGCTGCGAACATATGAGCACGAAGGGAAGCGGCATAGTTGCCACCGACCTTATAGCGACCTGTTCCCAGAGGAGCAGCACGATCATAGTCGCGTACGATAGCGTACTTGTTGCAAGCGAAGCCACCCTTGAAGTATGGACCTACCGGAGTGACGAAGATGAGGAACAGATAATCTTTAGACGGATGCACCCCGACCTGCGGGCTGATACCGATGAGCAGCGGACGGATATAAAGTGTAGCGCCGCTCTCATAGGTAGGAATATAATCCTGATTGAGGCGAACAACCTTCTTTACCATCTCTTCGAACATCTCTGTCGGGACCTTCGGCATCACGATGCCATCGCATGTCGACTGCAGACGCTCAGCGTTATCCTTCACACGGAAGATACGAACCTTACCATCAGGACAACGATAAGCCTTCAGGCCTTCGAAAGCCTCCTGACCATAGTGAAGACAGGTAGCTGCCATGTGCATGTTGATGTACTCGTCGGAACAGACCTCGATCTCTCCCCACTTACCGTCACGGTAGTAACAACGCACGTTGTAGTCGGTCTTGCGATAACCGAAAGTCAAATTCCCCCAATCTAAATCTTTCATAATATCTATGTTTAAAACTCTTCGCTATGAATTCAATGCAAAATTAGCAATAATAATGATAAACTGATAATGTTTATTGAATTTTTATTCTTTATCCAATATTTTCTTTATCTCAGCATCCGTTTTTGTAAGCTTGTCCTTGCAAAGTTGGATGAGTTGTTGCGCCTTCTTCAACTCTGTAGACAACTCATCGATGCCGAGCTCGTTGTTCTCTAACTTCTCAACGATAGCCTCCAACTGATGGACAGCCTCCTCATATTTCAGTTCTTCTTTCTCAGTCTTTGCCATATTATTGTGCTTTATATTATTTTGCTTTATAGATAATCGATTCAAACGTACCTTTCTCTACTCTTGTCTCTATCCTGTCGCCTTCGTGAAGCGTCGAAGGATCATGTACTGCTTTCCCATTAAATAATGTAATGCTGTAGCCACGTCTCAGTAATAATTGTGGGTCAAGGGCGGCGGTGCGTAATCTCAATTGCTCCAATCGGTTCTGCTCCTTCAGTAATTTCCGCTCAACCAAAGGCTCGATATTATTGCTCAGGATAGCGACATGATGCTGGGCTTGAGAGAGTTGCTCCTTGACTGATGATACGATCTCATTCAGCATCCTGTCAAGCTTCGCCTCCTGTCGTTCTTTGACAAGCGAGAAGAGGATCGGTATGCGCTCAGAGACGCGCGTCAAGCGGTTCTTCTCACTCTCCATACGCTGCTGGACGTAGCCGACGATGCGCTCCCGCATGCCATCGATATGGCTCCAGACATTCACGAGGTTCTCCACAAGGAAAGCAGCGGCAGCTGTAGGAGTTTTCACGCGTATGTTCGACACCATGTCGAGGATGCTCTCGTCGCGGTCGTGTCCTATTCCCGTGATGATAGGCAAGGGGAAGTTGGCGACGTTCTCCGCCAAAGCCAAGGTGTCGAAGCCACTCATGTCCGCCGTGGCTCCTCCTCCGCGGATAATGACGACGACATCATAGTTGTCCACTTCATCGTAGATAGCGTTCAGTGCATTGATGACGGAGCTCTCCACCTGGTCGCCTTGCATGATAGCGGGGAAGAGCTGGATCTGAAATGCAAAGCCATATTCATTATCAAGCAACTGATGACAGAAGTCGCCGTATCCTGCTGCATTCTCACTGGAGATGACCGCCACACGCTGGGCGAACATCGGGATGACAAGTTCTTTCTGAAGATCGAAGACGCCCTCTTCCTTGAGTTGCTTGATGATCTCCATGCGCTTGCGAGCCATGTCGCCGAGGGTATAGGTCGGGTCGATGTCCTGCACGATCCATGAGAAGCCATAAGCTGCATGAAAGTTGGCGGTGACGAGAAGCAACACTTTCATGCCGGCATGCAGCTGTTGACCTGTGGTATGCTCAAACTTTGGCTTCAGCCGCATCCATGTCGTCTTCCAGCATTTGGCTGAAGCACGTGCCACGGGTGTAGCCGAGAAGATATCTTTCTGAACGAGCTCCATGTAGCAGTGGCCCCTTACCTCACGAGCCTCAGAGAGCTCGGCCTCGACCCAATAAGCATGGTCGAAAGCTGCGTCTATCACTTCGCCAACAAGCGAATTAAGCTCAAAAAGAGTAAGGGCATGTTGCTTCATAGTATTATTTTTTGCAAAAGTAGCGCGAAAAATGCGAAAGCCCAAATATTTTCGTTACTTTTGCACCATACTTTTGCATTATGTCAAGAGAATCAGACAACAAGAAAGCAACATTAGCATTAGGAACGCAGCCTGTAGGCAAGCTCCTTTTCCAATATGCCCTGCCTGCTATCATCGCTATGGTGGCATCGTCGATGTACAACATCATCGACCGGGCCTTCATCGGCCAGGTTGTGGGGCCTATTGCTATCTCAGGTCTTGCCATCACCTTCCCGTTCATGAACCTCTCGGGGGCCTTCGGCGCTGCCGTGGGTGTGGGTTCGGCTACGGCTATCTCCCTGAAGTTAGGACAGAAAGATTATCTGACGGCTGAAGAGATTCTTGGCAACACAGTGACGCTGAACCTTATCATCGGCTTCGGTTTTGCCGTTATCTGTTTTATCTTCCTCGACCCCATTCTTTATTTCTTCGGAGCCAGTAAAGACACCATTCCTTATGCGCGCAGTTTCATGCAGATCATTCTGCTCGGCAACGTCGTCACCCACATGTACTTCGGCATGAACGCTGTGCTGCGTGCAGCAAGCAAGCCGCGGCAAGCCATGGCGGCTACAATCTTCACAGTGCTGATGAACATCGCGCTCGACGTCCTCTTCATCCTCGTCCTTCATTGGGGTATCCGCGGAGCAGCCACAGCCACGGTTCTTTCTCAGACCATGGCGCTTATCTATCAGTTGAAACTCTTCTCCAACAAGAAGGAGCTGCTTCACTTCAAGCGGGGCATTTATAAGTTGAAGGGCCGCCTCGTGAAGAATATCATCAGCGTAGGTATCTCTCCATTTTTGATGAACCTCTGCGCTTGCCTCGTCATCATCTTTATCAACAATCAGCTTGTCAGATATGGTGGTGACCTCTCGGTGGGCTCCTACGGCATAGCCTCAGCCATCTCTACGATGTTTGTCATGATCGTCATGGGGCTCAACCAAGGCATGCAGCCCATAGCCGGATACAACTATGGCGCACAGAAGTTGGATCGAGTGATGCGTGTGCTTAAGATAGCCATTATCGCTGCTACTATTATTTGGACCATAGGATGGCTCATCTCGATGCTGTTCCCTGAATACTTGGCACGTATCTTCACGAGCGACGAGAAGTTGATCAAGCTGTCAGTCTTTGCCATCCGCGTGGATATGCTCGTGACACCAGTCGTCGGTATGCAGATGGTGGTGACAAACTTCTTCCAATGTATCGGCAAGGTGAAGGTCAGTATCTTTCTCTCACTCTCCCGACAGCTGCTTTTCCTCTTGCCGTTGCTCTACACGCTCCCGCTCTTCTTTGGTGTCAATGGTGTGTGGTACTCACTCCCTATCTCCGACTTCATCGCGGCTAATGTAGCCAACGTCATGATGCTGACATATATGCGAAAATTCAAGAAGCAATTAAAACAAGCACAGAATGGATAATATAACGATGGATACAGATAAAAAGATTATCATCAATGTGGGCCGACAGATAGGCTCTGGCGGCAGAATCATTGCCAAGATGCTTGCCGATCAATTCGGTTGCAAGTTCTATGACAAGGAGTTGTTGAATCTCGCCGCCAAGGAGAGTGGGTTCAGTGAGAAGTTCTTCGAGCAGAACGATGAGCAGAAAGGCTTCCTCAAGTCGCTCTTCCATGTTCATGTGCCATTGATGGGTGAGAACAACTTCTATAAGAACAACTTTTCGCAAGACTCGCTCTATCAGTTTCAGAGCGACGCCATCCGTAAGGCTGCAGAGGAAGGTAACTGCGTTTTTGTAGGACGAACAGCCGACTACGTTTTGCGCGACTTCAAGAACACTATCAGTATTTTTATCACTGCAAATATAGATCAGCGGATCCAGCGTGTGTGCAAGCGATACAATATGGATCGGTCAGCAGCCCGCAAATATATCCACTCCCGAGAGGAAGACCGCGCTTCTTACTATAATTATTATACCGGTAAGACATGGGGCCACTCAGAGAGCTATGATCTCTGTATCAACTCAAGTCTGCTCGGATTGGAAGAGACTGAACTCTTCATTGCTGAGTTTATCCGAAAACGCTTTAATCTGTAAATCGGTATGCTCTACATCATTAATAAATCGTGAATCATTAATTTATCTTTTATGAAAACATATCTTGTTACTGGAGCCGCAGGCTTCATTGGTTCAAACTTTATCAAGTATCTCTTGCATAAGAAATATGTGAACGAGGATATCAAGGTCATCATTCTCGACGCCCTCACTTATGCAGGTAACCTCGGTACCATCAAGGACGATATCGATAACAAGCGCTGCTTCTTCGTGAAAGGTGATATCCGCGACCGCCAGCTTGTAGACAAGCTCTTTGCTGAGAACGACATCGACTATGTCGTCAACTTTGCTGCTGAGAGCCACGTCGACCGTTCTATTGAGGATCCGCAGCTCTTCCTCAGCGTAAATATCCTTGGCACTCAGAATCTCATGGATGCTGCTCGCAAGGCTTGGGTTACGGGTAAGGATGCGCAGGGCTATCCTACATGGAAAGAAGGCAAGCGCTATCATCAGGTCTCTACCGATGAGGTTTATGGTGCACTTGGTGCTACCGGTTACTTCACTGAGACTACACCGCTTTGTCCTCATAGTCCCTACTCAGCAAGTAAGGCAAGCGCCGACTTCTTCGTACAGGCTTACCGCGACACTTACCACATGCCTGTGTCTATCACACGCTGCTCCAACAACTATGGTCCTTACCACTTCCCCGAGAAGCTCATTCCATTGATCATCAATAACATTCTCGAAGGTAAGAAGCTGCCAGTTTATGGTGCAGGTCTGAATGTGCGTGACTGGCTCTACGTGGAAGACCACTGCAAGGCTATCGACCTCGTCGTTCGCGAAGGTCGCGCCGGTGAGGTGTACAATGTCGGCGGTCACAACGAGATGCGCAACATCGACATTGTGAAGCTCACAATCAAGACGATCCACGATATGATGGAGAAAGACAAAGATCTGCGTCATGTGCTGAAGAAGCAGGTACGCGATGCCAATGGCGATATCGATATCTCTTGGATCAACGACTCGCTCATCGAGCATGTCGCAGACCGTCTCGGTCATGATGCACGCTATGCCATCGATCCGACAAAGATCAAGACGGAGCTTGGATGGTATCCTGAGACAAAGTTTGCTGACGGTATCATCAAGACCATCAAATGGAACCTCGACAATCAGCAGTGGATCCAGGAGGTGACAAGTGGTGACTATCAGAAGTATTACGATATCATGTACGGCAAGGAGCGCCATGGACAAGTCATTGGATAATCTTTCTCTCGACAGGTTCTCGTCGCAACTTGACAAATACCTTCGCCTCGCTCACAGCTCAGCCTTGCTTGTGAGCGAAGGCGACAAGGCTAACCTCAATATCCTGCTGACGATGCTCGGAGCTATCGACAAGGATATCTTCGACGCCTTCTACGGACTCTTCGGGGAGCCCGTCAAGCCTGTGGAGCAGTTGGCGTTGAAGTATCGTGTGCCGCAGTCGGCCATCTACGAGATCATCAGCAAGGATCTCCATCGTCTCTCCATTACTCCCGAATGGCAGATGATGATGCGCCAACTTAAACCCATCGTACAAAAAAGGATAGGATATAATAGAGAATAGGGATTAATATAAGGAACAAGCTTCTAAAAATATATTTACCAAACCATGAAGAAAATACTGCTTTTGGGCTCAGGCGAACTGGGCAAGGAATTCACAATCGCTGCAAAACGCGCTGGTCAGTATGTCATTGCTTGTGACAAGTACGACAATGCACCCGCCATGCAGGTCGCCGATGAGCGTGAGGTCTTCTCAATGCTTGACGGCGATGCTCTCACGGCTGTTGTTGAGAAACACAAGCCGGACCTTATCGTACCGGAGATTGAGGCTATCCGTACCGAACGTCTCTTCGACTTTGAGAAAGAAGGCATCCAGGTGGTGCCGTCAGCTCGTGCCGTCAACTACACGATGAACCGTCGCGCTATCCGTGACCTCGCCGCTAAGGAGCTCGGACTGCGTACAGCTAAGTATTTCTATGCCAAGACCTTCGACGAGTTCAAGCGTGCAGCGGATGAGATTGGATTCCCTTGTGTCGTCAAGCCGCTGATGTCTTCGTCCGGTCATGGTCAGAGCTATGTCCACAACGATGATGAGCTCCAGGAAGCTTTCCGCGATGCCATGGAAGAAGGACGCGGCGATGTAAAGGAGGTTATCATCGAGGAGTTCATCGATTTCGACTCTGAATTCACACTCCTTACCGTCACGCAGAAGAACGCACCAACGATCTTCTGTCCTCCTATTGGCCACGTTCAGAAAGGTGGCGACTATCGCGAGAGCTGGATGCCTTACCACATCAGTGACGAAGCCCTGAAGCAGGCCCAGCACATGGCCGACGAGGTGACGAAGGCGCTCACAGGCTATGGTATCTGGGGCGTAGAGTTCTTCCTCACGAAGAAAGGTGAGGTCATCTTCTCTGAGCTCAGCCCGCGTCCGCACGATACAGGTATGGTGACACTGAGCCATTGCACGAACCTCTCCGAGTTTGAACTGCATTTCCGTGCTATCATGGGCCTGCCTATCCCCGCCATCCATCTTGAGCACAGCGGCGCCTCAGCTGTTGTGCTGTCACCTGTAGAGAGCGACAAGCCGCTCGACTACAACCTCTACGATGTATGCAGTGAGGATCATGCCCGTGTACGTATCTTTGGTAAGCCTATCGCACACAAAGGCCGTCGTATGGGCGTCGTCGTTTGCTACGATAAGGTTGGCTGCGACATGAACGTACTCCGCGATAAGACCAAACGTCTGGCAAAGACGGTTCTTGGCACTGATCCATACATGAAGAAATAACGAACTCTATTTCGCATCATCGTTTGCCGAATGTCGACCTTTCGGCTGACATTCGACAAACGATTGTTCGACGTTCGACAAACAATTGTTCGACGTTCGACAAACAATCGTTCGACGTTCGACAAACAATCGTTCGACGTTCGACGAACAATAATAATTATTAATTAAACGACAAAGGGCAAGTAGCCATAATCATATCAATAAAATGATTGCAACATTATTACTTATCGGTGGTCTCGGGACCCCCGAACTTATCATCATCCTTATCGTTGTGCTGCTCCTCTTCGGTGGCAAAAAGATTCCCGAGCTCATGAAAGCTATGGGACAAGGCGTCAAGAGTTTCAAGGATGGTGTCAATGGTATAAACGACTCCATAGAAAAGGCAGGGGACAATACATCCAAGAGCAAGGGTGCGAACGCAGAGACGGCATCCGACAATACGTCATCTTCAAAGCCAACCGACGTTGACAAGCACTGATAACGGAGAGGCTACGTTCTGGGATCATCTCGAAGTGCTGAGATGGATGCTTATCCGCATCATTGTGGTGTGGACAGTGTTGCTTATTGTCGGTTTCGCTTTCATCCCCTGGCTCTTCGACCATGTTATCATGGCGCCCACCTCGAACCATTTTTTCCTTTACCGTTGGCTGGCGGCTCTATCGAGTCATTTCATCCCAGTACCCTCCGACCTCGTTAAGCCTTTCCACGTATCGGTCATAAACCTCAAACTTGCTTCCCAGTTCTTCCTGCAATGTGAGCTTGCCTTCTGGCTTGCCATGCTCGTTTCCTTTCCGTATATCGTTTTTGAGATCTGGCGCTTCATCTGTCCAGCTCTCTACAAGAACGAGAAACGGGGCGTGCGCTTCACCTTCGTTTTGGGTACCCTCCTTTTTTATGCAGGTTGTACGGTAGGCTATGGTCTGGTCTTTCCGCTGACACTGCGTTTTCTCTATACCTACCAGCTTTCTGCATCTATCTCCAATCAATTGTCACTGGAGAGTTATATGGACAATTTTCTCATGCTCACCTTCATGATGGGCATCATCTTCGAATTGCCCATTCTCTCATGGCTATTGTCCAAGCTTGGTTTCCTCCATCGTTCGTTCTTCTCCAAATACCGTCGCCATGCCATCGTTGTGCTGCTTGTCGTTGCAGCTTTCATCACACCGTCCTCTGATCCCTTCACACTCTTTGCCGTGTTTCTCCCTATCTATTTGCTGTGGGAAATGTCAGCAGTATTAGTAAAGTCTTAACTTACATAATATTTTGTCCGTCTTCTCGTTTATTATTATATGAAACATCAACTTGGACAATGGATAGAACTCCCGAAGATTGCTGACCCACGCGGCAATCTCACGGTGGCAGAGCAAATGAAAGAAGTGCCTTTCAACATCAGTCGTGTCTACTGGACCTATGATATTCCGGGCGGCGCACATCGCGGAGGTCATGCGCATAAGCATTGCCGCGAGGTGATCATTGCTGTGTCTGGATCATTTACCGTGACGCTCGATGATGGGAAAGAGAAACAAAGTTATATGCTTAATCTGCCTTACAAGGCATTGTTCGTTGATACCGGGATATGGCGGACCTTGGAGAATTTCTCGTCCGGGGCCGTGTGCCTTGTGCTTGCCGAAGATCCTTTCGACGAGAGCGATTATATCTATGATTATAACGATTATTTAGCTTATAAGTCATGTTTGAAATAAGGCGTTATACTGACAACGATAGTGCAGCTTGGAATGATTTCGTGAAGAAATCAAGGCAGGGCACCTTTCTCCTTGACCGGCATTACATGGATTATCATAAGGACAGATTCACGGATTGTTCTTTCTTGTTTTATAAGAAAGAGAAGTTGTATGCTCTGCTTCCTGCAAACATCGATGGCAATACGCTCTGGTCTCACCAAGGGCTGACCTATGGAGGACTCATCTCCAATGAGCATGGCACTACTGCAGAGATATGTACACTCTTCGATGAACTGATGCCTATTCTGAGAGATATGGGGATCAAAAAAATGATCTATAAACCTATCCCCTGGATTTACCAACAGTTACCGGCAGAGGAAGATCTTTATGCACTCTTCAATCATTGTAACGCCCAGCTCTGCGTTCGCAATGTGTCTTCTGTGATCGTGCAAGAACATGCGCTTAAATGGCGCCGCATAAGGGCTTTTGGAGCCAACAAGGCAGCGAAAGAGGGCATCGTGGTTCAACAGGATGATACAGCTTACGCAGACTTTTGGCAGGTGCTGGAAGATAATCTATCTCAGACTTATCATGCTAAGCCTGTACACACTCTCGCTGAGGTACTAAAGCTCCATGCGGCATTCCCCAATAACATCAAACTCTATGTAGCTCGATATAATAATGTGGTCATCGGAGGCGTATTGCTCTACATCGCGCCACAAGTCGTACACACACAGTATATCTCTGCTACCGAGGAAGGCAAACACCTGCATGCCATTGATGCTATCTTCCATAAGATTCTCACAGAAGACTATAGAACATGCAAATACTTTGACTTCGGTACCTCCAATGAGGATCACGGCCGTTATCTCAACGAGGGTCTCATCTATCAGAAAGAAGGATTCGGAGGCAGAGCCGTGTGCTACGACTGGTATTCAATTAATTTGTAATTAGGCAATGTATTTATCATTAAAAGATATCACGAACCTCCATCTTGCTGAGATTGAGAGTGCTATCAAGCAAGTCGTCGAGAGCGGATGGTACCTACAGGGAGAAGCAACGAGAAGGTTCGAAAACGATTACGCGAGATATATTGAGGCCTCTCCCCAGCCCTCCCCCGTAGGGAGGGAGCCAAGCGGCTGCATATGCATCGGATGCGGCAATGGACTTGATGCACTGACACTTATCTTCCGCGCCTATAAAGAATTAGGAAGATTGAAGGAAGGGGACGAGGTCATCGTACCCGCCAACACCTATATCGCTTCCATTCTTTCCATCACTGAAAACAACCTTAAGCCGATATTGGTTGAGCCGAATATCCATACGCTTGAAATCGACGACTCGCTGATAGAGCAAGCCATCACTCCGAGAACAAAAGCCATTCTCCTCGTTCATCTCTATGGGCGCTGCGCCATGACCGAGCGCATAGCTTCTATCTGCCGTGACTATCAGCTGCTGTTGGTGGAAGATAACGCGCAGGCACACGGCTGCACCTATAAAGGACTTCATACAGGGGCTTTGGGCGATGCCGCTGCCCACAGTTTCTACCCCGGTAAGAACCTCGGTGCTTTAGGCGATGCCGGAGCCATCACGACTTTTGATAAAGATCTTGCTGAGGTCTGCCGGGCCTTAGGTAACTATGGATCTTCGCGCAAATACGTCTTTCCCTATAAAGGCCACAACAGTAGAATCGATGAGATTCAAGCTGCCGTCTTAGACGTCAAACTCAAATATTTGGATGCAGAGAATCAAAGGAGAAAGGAAATAGCTAAAAAGTATTTTGAAGGGATTGACAATCCTTTGATCACGCTCCCCATGAGAGATGGAGAAGCAGACAATGTTTCAGACAGTGTTTCAGATAATGTCTTCCATATCTTCCCAGTATTGTGTGAGACAAGAGATAACTTACAAAGATATCTCAATGAGAAAGGCATAGACACGATGATCCATTACCCCATTCCTCCGCACAAACAAGCCTGCTACCGGGAATGGAATGAACTGTCACTGCCTGTAACGGAGAAGATTCACCGAGAGGAGCTAAGCATTCCCTGCAATCAATGCATGACGGAGGAAGAAGTGGAAAAAGTTATAGAGGCGATAAACGATTATAATGGATAAGGCCCCTCCCCAGCCCTCCCCCACCCAGGGGAGGGACTAATATGCTCCAAAGAGGCACACTGCAAATAATTATCTTGTACGGCTATGCAGTTTCCTAACCGATAAACCCAAACTAAGCATCGTTAAGAGCACGCCCACAACCCAATAGACCCAGTTGTGGTTCATCCATGTGAGTGCGTAAGCAACGATTCCGATTGGCAGTTGCTGCTGCAATAAGCTCCAGCAAGACTTTGAAAAGCGATAGCCGTAACGATAGCGCATGTAAACATTCAGCATGACGAAATCAAATATTGCAACAAGAACCAGTGCTAATCCTAATCCAAGGAGACCCATGGCATGGAAGCAAACAAAGGAGAGCAGAATATAAACAATTGCATAGATGCCTTCCATCAATAAATAAGCTCTCGAGTCACTGCGTGCCAATGGTAGATAGGCTATCGGGAGTTTTGCAGCACGAAGATATAAAGCTAAGGCTGACAATTGTGCCATGGCTACGATAGGAGAAAAAGCACCTGAATAGAGTAGGGGGATGATAAAAGGTAAACCTACAATAAGTGCGACAAGCATGGGTGAGATGATGAGAAGCGACACTTCTATTTGTTTGTTTACAGTGTCGTTGAGTTGCGCACCGGTGTTTACAATCGAAGATAGCCTCGGATAATAATCCGTCTCCATAGCAGAGAAGACCATGCCACCGTAGGTAACGGTGATCATGTAGCCTGCATTGTAAAGGCCGAGTGTATCCGGTGAGCCTGTGTTATTGACGAAAGAGCGAATGAGAAAATCGGCACCACTACCAAACATCCCAGCCAGGAGAAAGGCTACACCAAGTTTGATCATACCCCATCCCCGCATCAAGATAGGTTTATTGAATGCCCAATGCAGTGGACAGTAATGATAGGAGTAAGCGATTGTAACGATCATCTGTGACAGTGCGACAATCACCATTGATGGAACGATAGCCTTGACCCGCCACACAACAAATAGAGGAACGGATAAGACCAATGCAAGAACAACATTGATAATCGAGATGCTTGCTAAGCCCTTCAGATGGC
>Ga0256404_1007525_pt1 | contig 17145 bp, 14 predicted proteins | sample RumenRJG_01DNA_FD_185990 | JGI IMG/M metagenome (GOLD analysis project Ga0256404, IMG submission 185990) | Bovine rumen microbial communities from Lethbridge, Alberta, Canada - RJG_01 | ecosystem: Host-associated > Mammals > Digestive system > Stomach > Rumen | place: Canada: Alberta | collected...
AGATGTTGCAGTTCTTGAAAAAAATAGGATATGTAGTCATACTAGTGGAAATACAACAGGTAAAATAACATCTCAGCATGGAATATTTTATAATTATTTAGTTCAATCACTTGGAAAAGAAGCGGCACTTCAATATTTAATGGCAAATGAAATGGCAATAAAAAATATAAAAAAAATAATAGATGATGAAAAAATTGATTGTGATTTTGATATGCAAGATGCATATATTTTTGCACAAAGTGAAGAAGGATTACAAAAATTAAGAAAAGAACAAGATGCATTAGAGTATTTAGGATTTAATAAAAGTAATTTGCAAGAGAAAATAGATTTAAAAATAAAAGAAAAAGATTTAGAAGATACAAATCATTTGCATATTCAAAAGAAAGTGCTAGGAGCACTAAGGTTTAAAGAACAGGCACAATTTAATGCATATTTATATGGATTGGCTCTTGCTGAAAAAATAGAAGAAAGAAAAGGAAAAATATTTGAAAATTCAAAAGTTATAGATGTAAAAAAAGTAGATGATGGATATGAGATTATAACAGAAGATGGAAAAATAAATAGCAAAATAGTAATTATAGCATCACATTACCCAATTATAAATTTTCCAGGTTTTTATTTTTTAAAAATGTATCAAGAAACATCATATTTAATTGCAATAGAAACTAATGCTGAACTTTTTGATGGAATGTATATAAATGCCGAAAACGAAACAATATCTTTACGAACAGCAACATATGGAGATAGAAGAATTGTATTAATTGGGGGACAAAATCATAAAACAGGTGCAAAAATAGATTTAAGAGATTGTTATAAAAGGCTAGAAGAAGTTGCAAATGAGCTTTATCCTGGATGTAAGGTTTTGTATCGATGGAATACAGAAGATTGTATTACTCTTGATAAAATTCCATATATAGGGGAGTTTTCAAATCTTTGGCCAAATGTATATGTGGGAACAGGATATAAAAAATGGGGAATGACAAGCTCAAATGTTGCAGCAAATATTATAACAGATAAAATTTTAGGAAGAGATAATTTATATGAAGAAGTATTTACATCAACACGATTAAAGCCAATAAAGAATTATAAAGAACTTGGAAATATGTTAAAAGAAGTAGCATATTCTGAGGTAATAAATAAAATAAGAGCAACAGATGAACATATAAAAGATATAAAACAAGGAGAAGCAAAAATAGTTGATATAGAAGGGAAAAAGGTTGGCATATATAGAGATGAAGAAGGAAAATTGTGTGCTATAAAGCCATATTGTACTCATTTAGGATGTGAACTTTCATGGAATAATTTAGATAAAACGTGGGATTGCCCATGTCATGGTTCACGTTTTACAGTAGATGGAAAATCAATTTATGATCCATCAATAAAAGATTTAAAGTTATATTATATAGATAAATAAAATAGATATATAATTATTAAAGTTAAAAATTTTAAAACTTATTCACAATTCAGGAATGTTTTGTGGATAAGTTTTAAAAAATACTTATAGAAATTTAATAAAAACTCTTGAATTTTGTAAAAAAGTATGGTATTATAAATAAGCATTTGCAAGAAGGCAAAATAATTCGAGGTGTAGCGCAGTTGGTAGCGCGCGTGGTTTGGGACCATGAGGTCGCAGGTTCGATCCCTGTCACCTCGACCATATTTAGCCCTTTTTCAAGGGAATTTAAGAGTATTTATAAAAATTCAAAAGTTATGAATTATGCTATTTTTCAAAGAAATTTGAAAATGGCATAATTTTTTTGAGTTCAGAAAAATGTTGTAAAATTCATATTTTTTCTTCAACAAAACATTTCAACAAAAATTATAAAAATTTTCAACAAATTTCAACAAAGCAATTTTTGCTTATATTTCAGTAGTTATCAAAGTTCTTCAAAGAAAGGAGAATGTAGATAATGGAATTTATCCCATACAAGTCAAATGAAACACTAGAAAACAAATTTTATCAGATACCACAAGAGTTATTTGTAAACTCTTTATATAAAAACAAATTAAATTCTGATAGTAAAATATTATACGCTTTTCTAATCGACAGATTATCCCTATCACAAAGGAATAATTGGAAAGATTCCGAAAATAATGTTTATCTTATTTTTACTAGACAAGAAGTACAAGATAAATTAGGTCTATCAGAAAAAACTGTAATAAAAGCCTTTAAACAATTATCAGATGTTAAACTAATTGCAGATAAAAGGCAAGGTTTAGGAAAGCCAAATCTAATATATGTAGGAAAAATTATTCACGAAGAAAATCCAGAACAGGAAAATTTACAGTTACAGAACTGTAAAAATTACAGGTCAGGAACAGTAAATATTACAGGTCAAGAACTGGAGAATTTACAGACAATCAATACTAATAATATCAAGACTGATATTATCAATACTAATTCTATCAATCCTAAAAGCGATGAAGAATTTACTTTAAAAGAAATAAAAGATAAATGTAAATTAAATGAATTTACTGCAGAAGATAAAACAATATTAGAAGATGTAATTGATGGCTTATACTATAAAGAAAATTTAAATGTTGGACAAGTTACAATTACACATTTTAAAATATTAGAAAAATTAAAACTTATTGTAAAAGAAAACTTAACACAATTATTAGATATATTGAAAAATGTACCTAATATACAAAATGCTAAAAATTATTTGATGATTTGCTTATATAACAATTTAGGAAATACACATATATTTGCTCAAAAGAAAAAGGAAAATACTACTTCCTACAATGGAAGAAATTATGAAGATGGCTCATTTGATTTTTTATATGCTAACAATAATTTCGATGGCACAATACCTACTTCATAGAAATAGCTCTGATATGAAGTTGCAAGACAAACCCTAAACTGCAGCTTCACTATATATCATATATGACAATAGTCATTATGAAATATAGCCTAAAAAATGCTTTAGCAGTTTTTAGGTAAACCCCGTAGGGTACACGGATAAGTTTTGCAAATTTTTTAGCTGTTGAGGCTTTGCCGATTACAGATAAAATATGCCGTGCAAACTTGTCTAGTGTGTTAGACAAGTAAACTTATTTTAGTAAGAAAGGGCTACGAAGAATATGAGTTATGCAATAGTGAGAAATGAAAAATTAACAAGGAGCCAAGCACAAGGTATATGTGTCCACAATGATAGAAAAGCAAAAAATCATTCAAATAAAGAAATAGATATAGAGAAAACTCATCTAAATTATTATTTAAAGAAAAATGAATTAAACTATGTAAAGGAATTTGACAGACTAAAAGAGGAAAACAATTTAAAAGGTCAAATAAGAAGTAACAGCATTATAATTTGTGAAATGATATTTACATCAGATGAAGCATTTTTCAATAAAATTGGTGTTGATGAAACAAAAAGACATTTTAAAGAAAGTTATGAATTTATATGTAATTACAAAAATCTTGGAGAAAAAAATATAATATCTGCAGTAGTACATTAGATGAGGGCACACCACATATGCATTTAGTATATGTACCTGTAATTCATACACAAGATAAAAATGGAAACTCAATAGATAAAGTATGCTCTCGAGATTTTTGGAAAGGTCGAGATAGTTATAGAAAACTGCAAAATGCTTACTATGAATATATTACATCAAAAGGCTTTGAGCTTGAAAGAGGTTTACCTGCAGAAGAAACAGGAAGAAAGCATGAAACTATACAAAACTATAAACAACTTACAAATTTTGAAAATACCAAAGAAGTATTGAAAAATATAACACTTGAATTACCAGAAGTTCCAGACATTAAAGATATAAAGAAAATAGTATTTAATCGTGATGAGAAAATAGCAAATGAAATTATAAAGCCCAAAGATGAATTAATACAAAAGCCTTATACTGAAAATCGTTCTCTGCATGAGGAATTGTCAAAGCAAGAAAAATTAGTAGATATGGCTACTGAACATGAAAATAATCACTCTAAAATAATAGAAGATAACAATACACTAAAGCAAAGATGTAGCAAATTAGAAGAAGATTTAGAAAATAAAGAAAAAGACTTTGGTAATAGAATTGTAGATAAAATCAAAGATATAGACAGTCAATACAGGCAAAAAATTAACGATTTAGAAAAAGGAAATAAGAAACTTTATAAAATGATTGATAAATTTAAAGTTACATTGAAAAAATTTATAAGATGGCTTTGTCACAAATTTGATTTTTCGTCTGAGGATCAAATTATACACGATTTTGAAAGAGAAACACATAATAAGTTTAATATTGAAAAACAATTTGATATAAACCAATTTGAGAAGAAAGAAAAATATTATGAAAGATAAAAAGGAAAGGATAGGATTTTATGGAGTTATAATATACAAAAATAGGAGACTATTATATACCAAATTTAATAGCACCTAATATGAAAGATTTTAAAATTGGAAAATATGGAAGAATGAGATTAAGATATTTAAAAGGCAAGTTTGTGAAATCAAGAAAAATTATCCTAATATTTTAGCACCTTTAGAAGATAATGAAGTAAAAAGTTTAAATTCTGAAGAATGTAAATATCTTCAAAAATTGCTTTCACTCTATTCAAGAATGATGGATTATGAAGATAGAGAAATATTCTTTCTTGGTGCTAGGGAAAACTATTTTTATTTTAGAAATTTAAAATTAATCGGTGAATAATTAGAAGTCCTAAATAGCATATAAAATTGTTATTTAGGACTTTTAATATATAACAATTATTTTTGCAACATATATGGTGAATTACTTGAGCCATCTCCATCGATTACTTTTGTTGTTGATATTAGTCGTATAACAGGTCTAAATCCTGCAGTTTTAGTATCCCAGTAATATTCATAATCCTGTACTCCTTCTTCATATGCTACATCATTTGTATTAAGTATACTGTCAATTCGTCTCCAGTCATCTCTACTATATCGTGTACCTGCTCGGTCTTCATGAAATAACCCATAGTGTCCATTTATTGAACCAGATCCGTCCGTACCTCTAGATGCAAACCAATAATATTCATAATTGGTATCAGTAAAAGCAGCAGCGCCGATACTTTGTAATTGTTCAAAATCAGTTAGATAATTATTGTCTGGTGCCTTAATTTTATCATAACTTCTAAGAGTTCCTTCACTTAACGGATTCGTCGGATTACTTCCAACACATCTCGCTCTATCAGCAAAATCTTCAATTAGATAATTTTGTGCTATAGTATTCAATGTTGATATTGCATTATTATATGACCATCTAGCCCTATAATATGAATCAAGTGTTCCTTGTGCTCCTGTAGTATTATCATTTTTTCCTAAAGTAACTCTTTCTAAAGGATTTATCGAAACAATTTCTACCCAATTGTATTCTGAATCCATATCATATAAAACTATATATAGTTTATTATTATATTCAACATAATCTCCTGTTTTTAATGTACTACTTACTGTCGGATATACAATAGCTTTATCAACATTTCCATTTTCATCAACAGAATAACTATTGCCTGTTAATGTATAAGTAACCGTTAAAGGGAATTCTGTTGCATCATCTGTAGTAACTCCACTAATATTACTTTTTATATTAGAATTTACTGTAGCTATTTCTAGTTTTCCATTTTTATTGAGACTACCAAGTACTTCCATTTGTATTTGTTCTTTTTCTTGCCCTATTATTGTGTCATCTTTTGCTTGTCCTGCTCTTTGTAATATTCCGTTATCTCCACTTAACATTGATATAGAGATTCCAGCCAAAATCAATAACACGATTATGGTAATAACTAAAGCAATCAATGTAATACCTAAATCTTCATTTCTTACAAATTTCTTCATTTTGTACCTCTTTCTTTGTCTTCTGTAAAAGACACAATTAAACTATTTATTTTATATTATCATATTTCAGATTTTTTGACAATAGATTTTTTATATCTTTTCGCTTTATTAGAGATAATATTTTTTATAAAAATATTACAATAAAATCGTTAATAAAGCGAAAGAGGTAAAATAATGAAAATAACAAAATATAATAATGTAAAAAATATATCTGGAAAAAAATTAAAAGCATTGAGAAAAGATGCAAAAATGTCGCAACAAGATTTAGCAGAAAAATTACAATTAGAAGGAATAGATTTAACATCTAAAGAGATTTCTAAAATAGAAACTAATAATCGTTTAGTACAGGATTTTGAATTATTTGCATTTGCTAAAATTTTTAAAGTATCAGCAGATGAATTTAATGTAAACCAATAAGCATAAATAAAAGCCACTCATCACGAATGGCTTTTAAATTTTCTGTATAGTTTTGTGTATAGTTTTCTGTATAGCCAAATCAAATATTGTATATTTTTTCTCTGCCACTACTCTGCCACTGCTCTGTCATCTTATATTTTCTATTTGGATCTTTTTCACTTTTCCCAACAGTTGAAATGGTATTGTTATCAACCAATTTCTTCAAAATTCTTCTAACAGTTCTATCTGGAATTTTAGTATCTTCAATTATATCTTTTGCACCAATTAAAACATTTTTCTTAATGCATTCAATTATTTTTAATTCATTTTCAGAAAGTAATAATTGAGATTGGTCTTTCATTTCCTTTGAGTTCATCATTTCATCAATTGTATCATTTATCATTTTTAGCATAAATTCTATAAATTCAGTAGAATTTCCTGCATTATTACAATTATATATTGCTTTATAATAATCTTGTTGATTCTTCTTTATCATACTTTCTATTGGTAAATATTTAAACATTTCTTCCCAATCAGCAAGTATTGCAGTTTGCCATAATCTTGACATTCTACCATTTCCATCTCCAAAAGGATGTATAAACACAAATTCATAGTGGAATACACAAGATAGAATTAATGGATTTACAATTCCCTTTGATTTATTCATCCATTCAAACAAGTTGTCCATTAATGTACCTACCATTTTAGCAGGTGGACACATAAATATTAAGTCATCTCCATCATAAACTCCCTCGCCATGATTTCTAAATTTTCCTGCATCTTCTTCAATTAGGAAAGTCATTATTCCATGAAGTCTTTTTAAATCCTCAATAGAATATGGATTAATATTATCAAGCTCATCATAAGCCTTATATGCATTTTTAACTTCTTGAATATCCTTTTGTTCTCCAATTACCATTTTTCCATTTATGACATCTTCTACTTGAAACAAAGATAATTGATTATTCTCTATTGCTAATGAAGAATGTATAGACCTTATTCTTGTTTTTCTTCTTAATTCTGGATATCTATTTAATTTTTCAAAATAATTTGCTTCTCCTATTTTTTTCATAATTTCTGATACATAATTTAAAATTTTATCAGTTATTGTATATGGTGGATAATTCTCTTCCATACTTGCCTCCTATAAATCTTTATTTTCTCTCATCCATTTATTCAATGATTCTTTATCAATTTTTCCTGCTTTAAATTCCTTTATTTTAGTTTGTGCAGATTTTTTCCAATTATTAAAGGCTTCTTTTTCTTTAGGTGTAGCATTTGGATTTCTTGAAAGTTCCATAATCCTTTTTTGATATGTTCTTCTATATATTAAAAGTCCTTCAACTTCTTGAATGTTTTTGTTATATGTAACACGAGCACCTAATTCTCTACAAAGTTTTTCACCATTTGTTTTTGGTAAATCGCAATAAACCTCTGCATGTCTATTTACTGGAATAAAGTATCTCTCACAATTCTTACAAACCTTTATAGGCATATTGTTGCTTACTAATTCATTTAAAACTGTAAAACAAATATTGCTCAATTTTGTGCTTTTGTATTTTATTCCATCTTGTAAATTTATCTTTCCATTGTTAATATTCTGATTAAGTTCATTTAACTTTACAGTTACAAAATCATTTTTAAATATACTCATAGAATTAAAAACAACTTCTGTGTCATTTGTATATTGATTCATATTATATTTTAATGAATATACTTGAAATTTTACATATGGATCAATTTCTTTATCTTCCTTATTCTCATTTAAATTATATATGTAATCAATCCAATCCCTAAATTTTGCTTGTAGTTCTATTATCTCTTGTTGTTTAGCTTTAAATAGTTTATTTGCAATTCTTATATAATCAGCCTCATTTTTATATTCTACCTTTAATGTATGTCTATCGTCTATAAGTTCTAAACTATATGCATAAAAGAAATCTCTATATGCCATATGAAAAGTGTCAAATCTTGCATTCAAGAAATTTATTAAAAACATTCCATATCTTTCTTCATAAGGATTATATAAATCTATTAAATGAAGATTTAATGCATTTTGTATATATGCTGCTTTATTTCTTTTTGGTGTTACTTTTGCAAGATAACTTTCAGCATATTTTATATATGAATGACTTTTATTACTATGTATTTTTGCTTTATATAGAGTTATTGGCATTGAGTAATATTCTTTTTTATTCTTTTTATCAAACCATATGTAAAACCCAGAAGCATTTGACATTGTTGCTTTTGCATTCATTTGTATTCAATCCTTTCTAAAAATATTTGTGAGAAATTTTAGAAATTTTAAAAATTGTATTGACTTTTTAAAACAGCCATGATAGAATACCCATAAAGATGACAATAGAATCTAACAGTAAAATTTCTCACTCGTATATTGATATGATACTACAAATTCAGAAAATATGCAAGAAAATCAGCAAAAAAAGTGAGAAAAATATAAAACGAAAGGAGGAAAAATTATGGACAATGAAGTAAAATTTTATTCAACAGCAGATGTAAGAAGAATACTAGGAATTGGAAATAAAACTTGTTTGGAGTTATTTCATAGAAAAGATTTCCCTTGTATCAAATTTGGAAAATCATTTAAAGTTGCTGTTGGTGCTTTCAATGATTATGTAAGCACAAGAAGAGTATTCAGCGAAGTAAATGACTAAAAAAGAAAAGAAGATTTAAATATGCGACATTTAAATCTTCTGTAGAAAACATTATTAATACTCTATCATCACAAGGTTTACCTTGCATTAATGTTTCTAAAACTATTGTAGCACAGAAACTCAAAATGTGCAAGGTAATTCCTTAAATTTTATGAAAGGACGGATGAACATTGAAAATTAAAGGAATTACATCGGGTACTTATTTGGAAAAGCGACCAAAAGATAAGAATACAAAGCTTTCTAAAAAAGAAACCTGTAACAACTGCAAATATAATGATATTTGCAAGTACAAACAAATTAGTAAATTTGAAAATGGAAAGGTCTTTAAAAATAACGTAGAATGTGAAAATTTTTATTTTACAATAGTACCTAAAGCAATATTAACAACTGACAGAGATACAACAACAGGTAAAACGATGACAAAGACTTTTACTGGAACTAATGAAGAAGAAGCAATAAACAAAGCATTATCAGAAAAAATAAAACTAGAACAAAATGGTGGCATTAGGATAATTACAAAAAGCAATAAAACCTTATATGATTTATCTGAAAGTGTAATAAAGGAATCTTTTAGACTTGGTAAAATAAAAGCAAATACTAAAAAGAGAAAAACAGATACATTAAAAAAATTACAAAAAGAAAAATTCGTTACAATTCCAATAGTTAAAGTAAAAAGAGAAGATGTTGTAAAATATCTTGAAACTTTAAAGCCTTATTCTGAAAGCACTATAAAGCAGATTTATGAAATAATCTGCATGGGATTTGGACAAGCAAAATATGAAAATATTATAACAGACAACTTTATGGAAGGTTACAAAAGAGTTGAAAAGCCTATAAGTGAATATATATATCATAAAAGAAAGTCATTAACTATACAAGAGCAGAAGAAATTAGTTGATTATCTAAACTCTGTAAGCTATAAAGAATGTCCAAACAAATATCTCTTGTTATTTATATTAACAACAGGTGTTAGAATTGGGGAGGCTTTAGTTATAGATTATGAAAAAGATATAGTTTTAGCAGAAAACAAAGTAGATATTAACAGAACTCAAACAAAAGATGAAAATGGAAAAATCATAATTGGAGAAACTACAAAAACTGATAATAGTAGAAGAACACTAATTTTAAATGATATAAGTAAGCAAATACTCGAAAAAGCACTTGAAAACAAAATACCTAATAAGGATCATCTTCTTTTCTGTAAAAAAGATGGAACTATGCATCTTGAAAATTCAATTAATAGTTGCTTAAAAAGAATAGGCTTAAAACTAGAGATTGGTATTTATGAAGATTATAATAAAAAGGGAGAACTTGTTAAAAAGACAGATATTCATACTCATATGCTTAGAGGAACATTTGCAACAAGATGTGCAGAGGCTAAAATTGCTCCTGCTGTACTAATGAAAATATTAGGGCACAAAGATATTAAGGTTACTATGGAATATTACATTGATGTAGATGTAGAATTTCAAAAATCAGAAAATGAAACAGTTATAAATTATCTTATGGATAAAGATATTTTTGGAATTGATTTTAATAAAGAAGTCAAAACTGCTTGAAACACAAAAGAAAACTGCTGAAAATTTAATAGAATTTAAAAGTATAAAAAGCATTAAATTTTCAACAAAAAATTTCAACAATTAAATAAAGTTCTTTGAAATTATTGAAATATAAAGAAAAATAGCATAAGAGATGTATCCTCACCTCGACCATATTTAGAAGAATTCGTAAGAGTTCTTCTTTTTTGTTATATCAGGTAAATGCACTTATATCAATAATTTAAGCGATTTAAGAAAATCTTTCTTATCATTTCTCAAACTCTATAAAACTCTGTAAAAATTCATTAAAGTACATTCAAATCAAAAAATCAAAATTATTGTAAATATAAGGCTTGTATGATATACTATTTAAGAAAAAAGATATTAACAAGATAAGTAATATTGCGAACAAGTAGGATAGAAAAAATAACGATTTATAAAAAGATAAAAATAGGGATTTGAAATATAATTCCTAATTTTTTTATAAAAATTTTTAAAATGTAACTTACCTGTAACTTTGGCTATTATATAATCTACTTGTAAAATGAGAAAGGAGTTATTAGTTATGGAAATATTAAGAGTTGAAAACTTAACTAAAATTTATGGAAAAGATACAACAAAAGTTGTTGCACTTGATAATGTTTCTTTTTCTGTTCAAAAGGGAGAATTTGTTGCAATAGTTGGTGCATCTGGTAGTGGAAAATCAACATTATTGCATTTATTAGGAGGAGTAGATAGACCAACAAGTGGAAAAGTTTATATAGACGGAAAAGACATATACGATTTTAATGATGATAAACTTGCTATATTTAGAAGAAGGCAAGTAGGATTAATTTATCAATTTTATAATTTAATACCAATATTAAATGTTGAGGAAAATATAACTTTACCACTTTCTCTTGATAATAGAGAAGTTGATTCTAAAAGACTAGATGAAATGCTTAATTTACTAGGACTTCAAAATCGAAAAAATCATTTACCAAATGAATTATCTGGAGGACAACAGCAAAGAACAAGTATAGGTAGAGCCTTAATTACAAATCCTACAATAATTTTAGCAGATGAGCCTACAGGAAATTTAGATTCAAAGTCAAGTGATGAAATAGTTGCTTTATTAAAGAAATCTAACAAGGAATTAAAGCAAACAATTATTATGATTACACATAATATGGAAATTGCAAAATGTGCTGATAGGATTTTAAAGATAGAAGATGGAAGATTGCTTAAGGAGGTGTAAAAATGGGCTTACTTAACAAATTAACCATAAAAAATTTAAAATTAAATAAAAAGAGAACTATTGTAACTATTATAGGAATAATGTTATCTGTCGCACTTATTACAGCAGTTGCATCAATGTATTCAAGTGCAATACAATCACTTATAAATTATGAAACTCGTGAAAAAGGAAACTTCCACGTTGCATTTTTTGATGTTCCAGTAAGCGAAATCACTACATTCAAAAATAATAGAAAAATTGAATCTATTAACTTAACACAAAGTATAGGTTATAGCAAAATCGATTCACAAAACGAATATAAACCTTATGCCTACATAAAATCATTTACATCTGATTCACTTAAAAATCTTTCTATTAAATTAGTAGAAGGAAGATTACCACAAAATGAAAATGAAATAATTATTCCGACACACTTAAAAACAAATGGCAGAATATTTTTAAATGTTGGAGATACTATTAGTTTAGATATTGGAAAGAGGGTTGATAGTACAGGATACGAATTAAATCAATTTAATCCTTTCCAAAAAAATGAAGAAAATAATAGTAGTGAGCAAATAATTGATACACAGAAAAAAGAATATAAAATTGTAGGTATAATAGAAAGACCTGCAACTAATATTGAACAACATTCAGCACCTGGATATACATTTATAACTTATCTTGATAGCAATAATTTAAGTGGTAATGTAGATTTATATACAAGATATACAAAAGATGGAATGAAGAATGTATATGAAGTTACAGCCAATATTTTAGGTGTAGATGCAGAAAAATATGAAAGATACTTAAATCCTACTGGAGAAGAACCTGATGAAGATATAATCAAGTTTGGTGCAGAAGTAGAAAATAAATATAAAACTAATATAAATCAATATTTAATAGATTTAGAAACAGATCCTATAGGTAGCAGTAGTGTTGGAGGACTCGGAATAGTTGTAGGCATTGTAGTAGGAATTATAGTATTTACATCAGTATTCTGTATAAAAAATAGTTTTGATATATCTATAACAGAAAAAACAAAACAATATGGAATGTTAAGAAGTATAGGAGCAACTAAAAAACAAATAAAGAGAAATGTATTTTATGAGGCAACAGTTTTAGGAATTATTGGAATACCATTAGGAATTATTTTAGGATTTTTAGCTTCTTATATACTAATAATTATTAGTAATTACTTTTTAGGCAATAATTTCGTAACAGGACTTGTTTTAGAATTTGAATTTTCTTATATAGCAGTTATAGTAGCTGTGTTACTTGGAATTATAACAATATATTTTTCTGCTTTTAAAAGTGCAAGAAGGGCATCAAAAATTTCTCCAATAGAATCAATAAGAAATAGTGGAGATATAAAAATAAAATCTAAAAAGTTAAGAACACCAAAGTTTATTAGAAAAATATTTGGAATTGGTGGAGAAATATCTTATAAAAATTTAAAGAGAAATAAAAAGAAATATAGAACTACGGTAATTTCTATTGTTGTTTCAGTATTTGTATTTGTAGCATTATCAAGTTTTATGAGTATGGCTTTTGATACAGTAGAAAACGAATTACAAATATCAGATTATAATGTTTCTTTATCATCTACATCTATTTATGATGCAAGTGAAGAAAAGTATAATAAATTTATAGATACAACCAAATTAGATAATATTGAAGATTATACTATATTAAGAAATGTCGGTTTTGAATATAAGAATAGAAGATTTAATCCAGAGTATATAAAATGGGGAGATTTAGATTTAGATGAAAAAGTGGAAAATGAAGCCACAGAGTATTTTAATATATATACATTAGGAAAAGAACAATATAATAAATATATAAAAACACTTGGCTTAAATTATGATGAGATAAAAGACAAAGCAATTTTAATGGATTATTCAAAAGTTCCTAGATATGTAGAAGGAAAAAATAAACCTGAATTTAAAACTATGAGAATATATGATTATCAAAAAGGAGAAAAATTAGAAGGAAGATTGATTGATGATAAGCCATACACAATAGAAATTGGTTATGTAACAGATGTTGTGCCTTTTGGCTTAAAAGACCACGCAGATGGATATTTAATTATTAGTGAAGAACTTTATAATAAAATAGCACCTGATAAAATGTCAAAAGTTATTCAAATTATGTATAAATCCAATAATGCAGATAAATTACAAAATGATATTGATGAGCTATTAAAGGGAGAAAATTACAATTTAAATAACAAAGAAGAAAAGGTTAGAGCAATGAATAATTTATTTACATTAGTTGGTATATTCTTATATGGATTTATAATTGTTATTTCTTTAATTGGTATTACAAATATCTTCAATACAATTACAACTAATATGGAATTACGAAAGCAAGAATTTGCAATGTTAAAATCTATAGGAATGACAAATAGTGAATTTAAAAGAATGATAAGGTTAGAAAGTACATTTATGGGTGTAAAATCATTATTATTCGGACTTCCAATAGGAATTGGATTATCATATTTAATCTATCATTTCTTGACTGAACAATCTGGACTTCCATATAAATTGCCTGTTGTGGGAATAATTATAGCAATAGTTGCTGTTTTCATTCTTATATCTTCACTTATGAGATATTCTATGAACAAAATTAACAAACAAAATACTATTGAAACAATTAGAAACGAAAATATATAGCAGGAGAGGGAAAAATTCCCTCTTTTGTGGTATAATGTATGATGAAAGGACAAAGATAGATATGAATATTTTATTAGTAGAAGATAGTTTAAGTATTATAAAAGGGTTAAAATACTCTTTTGAAAAGAATAATGATAAACTCATATACAAGACTAATGTAAAAGATACTATCCAGTATTTAAAAGAAAATAAAAGCAAAATTGATTTTATAATTTTGGATATTACTTTGCCAGATGGAAATGGCTTTGATTTGTTTGAAAAACATATAAAAGATACAAATATTCCAACAATATTTCTTACTGCGAAGGATGAAGAAGATGACATTGTAAAAGGATTAAATATTGGAGCAGAAGATTATATAACAAAGCCATTTTCTACAAAAGAGTTATTAGCAAGAATAAATAAGATTATGCTTCGTACAAAAAAGCAAAGTATTATTATTGTAAAAGATATTAAATTTGATATGGATAAAATGATTGTATATAAAAGTGAAAAACAAGTAGAATTAACAAGTTTAGAGATAAAATTGCTTAACTTATTATTCTTAAATATAGGTAAAGTTGTATCAAGAACTATTATACTAGATAAAATATGGGAATGGACTGGTAATGATGTAGATGATCATACAGTTACAGTTTATTTTAAAAGGATAAGAGAAAAATTAGGAACAGATATAATTAGCACAGTAAAGGGAATAGGATATAGAATTGATGAAGAATAAAGTTAGATTAAAGAAATATTTACTTTTGTCTGCTTTCATATCTATTTGTATATTAAGTCTGTTCCTAATAATAAGAGTATATGAGTATAAAACATATACAAATAATTTTAATAACAAATTAGATATGATTATTGGCACGATTAAAGAAAAATATCCAGACATTTCAGATACAGAAATAATTAAAATAATAAATAATGAAGAAACAACTGCAACAGATATATTTAAACAATATGGAATAGAATTAGATAAAGATAGCTTAATTTTAGAAAATAATAAGGATTTCACTAGATTCTTGATATTAGATGGAATAGCTTTTATTGGTATAATTTTTGGTTTAATTGGATTATTCTTAATATATGATAGAAAAAAAGATAAAGAACTTGCACAAATAACAAAATATATTGAAGAAATAAATAGAAAAAATTATTCATTAAAAATAGATGAAATATCAGAGGATGAATTATCCATTCTAAAAAATGAAATATATAAAACTACTATAATGCTAAAAGAAAATGCCGATAATTCTTTAAAAGATAAAATAAACTTGAAAAAATCTTTAGAAGATATATCACATCAATTAAAAACTCCATTAACATCAATTTTAGTTATATTAGATAATTTAATTGATGATGAAGATATGCCAAAAGAAGTAAGGCAAGACTTTATTAGAGATATAAAGAGAGAAGTAAGTTCTATCAATTTTTTAGTGCAATCTATTTTAAAATTATCAAAGTTTGATAGTAATACAATTAAATTTATAAAAGAAAATATATTACTTAAAGATATTGTAAATGAATCTGTGAAAAATGTATCTATGTTATGCGATTTGAAGAATGTAGATATTGAAGTAAACGGAGAATCTAAAGCTAAAGTAAATTGCGATTTTATGTGGGAAGTTGAAGCAGTTACAAATATCATAAAGAATTGTGTTGAACATTCAAATAATGAAAGTAAAATTATTGTAAATTATGAACAGAATAATGTATATTCAAGCATTACAATACAAGATTTTGCAGGAGGAATTGACAAGAAGGATTTACCACATATTTTTGAAAGATTTTATAAAGGAAAAAACGCATCACAAGATAGTGTAGGAATTGGACTAGCATTAGCAAAAACAATTATAGAAAATGATAATGGAAATATAAATGTAGAAACTGATAACATAGGAACAAAATTTATTATAAAATATTTTGCATTATAATTTACAAAGTAACTTACTTGTAACTTTCGTTTGCTATACTTTAATTAAAGTAAAATTAGAGGTAGTAAATGATGAAAATATTTAAAAGAGTAATAGTAGTATTAACATTGATAATAATTGTAGTTTGTACTGCTTTTGGAATTAGTGGTTATAAGATGTATAAAAATGCTTTGAATGAAATGCCTTTAACAGATAAAGTTGCAAGTATTAGGCAAAAAGAAAATTATGCTACAATAGAAGAAGTACCACAAATCTATAAAGATGCAGTAATATCTGTAGAAGATCATAGATTTTATAAACATAATGGAATAGATGTAATTGCAATAGGTAGAGCTGTTGTAAACGATATAAAAGCATTAGAATTTGTTGAAGGTGGGAGTACAATAACACAACAACTCGCAAAAAATATATTTTTTACACAAGAAAAGAAAATTGAAAGAAAAGTAGCAGAAATTTTTATGACTTTTGAAATAGAAAAGAATTATGATAAAGATGAAATATTAGAATTATATTTAAACACAAGTTATTATGGAGATGGTTATTATACAATAAAAGAGGCTTGTAATGGATATTTTGATAAAGAATTATATGAAATGACTGATTATGAGTGCATACTATTAGCAGGAATACCTAATGCTCCAAGTGTATATGCACCAACTAAAAATCTAGAATTAGCAAAACAAAGGCAAAGACAAGTAATGAAAAAAATGATTGAATATGGATATTTGACAGAAAGTGAAGCAAATAATATATTAAATGAAAATAATGTACGGAATATTTTGATATTCTGCACAAGGATTAGAAAGACAAATTACATGTATACTGTTAGATGTAAATAAATGAATTTACATCTAATTTTTTTGGTTGTAAAATTATTTACAAAGAATTTAAGTTAGAACATCAAATTACAGAGGTCTTTGAATCT
>Ga0256404_1007527_pt1 | contig 17140 bp, 13 predicted proteins | sample RumenRJG_01DNA_FD_185990 | JGI IMG/M metagenome (GOLD analysis project Ga0256404, IMG submission 185990) | Bovine rumen microbial communities from Lethbridge, Alberta, Canada - RJG_01 | ecosystem: Host-associated > Mammals > Digestive system > Stomach > Rumen | place: Canada: Alberta | collected...
CATGGCGACAAGGCGGAGACGATGGACCTGAGACAGAACGTCATCGAGAGCATCCGCACCCTCGCCAAGCGGAACGGGGTTTGCAAGGTCATACTCTCTGGGTCCCGCGCGCGTGGCGACAACTCTGCGAGAAGCGACATCGACCTTGCGGCATCCGGTGGGAATGTCGCAAAGTTTGCCTTGGACGTTGACGAGGAGACGCCCACGCTGCTTTCATACGACGTCGTCGACCTCAACCGACCCGTAAGGCAGGAACTTATCCAGGACATTCGTCGCGATGGGGTGGTCCTCTTTGAGCAACAGAAAGCTTGAGAACTTCTCGAAAGCACTTAAGAACCTCGAGGACTCTACCTCCTACCAGCCCCCATTCGATGTCGTTACCGAAGCGGGCTTGGTGTCACTGTTCCAAATTTGCATGGAACAATCGTGGAAGGCCATGAAGTACACACTCGATCAACACGGCTTTTCCGAGGCGCAGACCGGATCGCCCCGGAAGGTTGTCAAGTGCGCCTATTCCGCCGGGATGATTGACGACGAGGAGGGCTGGCTTGACGCGCTGGAGTCACGCAGCCTGATGAGCCACGCGTATGACGACTCGGTCGCGCTATCCATCATCAGTAAGACGCGCGAGAAGTACATCTCTATCTTTCGAGCGCTAGAGCGAGAGCTGAGGGAGAACTGGTCGCTCGAGGAATAGAGGCGTCGCACGCGCGGACTTCACGAACCATGTGCGGCATGTACTTTCAACCAAATACTTGTAAGACCCACGGCATTCACGTCACGTAATCCGCGGCACCTAAAGAGACACCCTCAGCAACAGGGCGCCAAGTCAATATGCTCTCTGATAACATGAGGAGTCATTGGCGGACGATGTGTCAGCGTCGGTTCTGGAAATACCATCTCGCAGTGTCCAGTCTCCTGACACGTGCCACCCCGAAAGGACAGCGATATGGATTCTGGGTCAGACGGAATAAGCTCTGGAGCCACAGTTCCAATCAACGAAGAATTCTTTGAACAGGCCATCATTGAACACATGGTCGACAGGCTCGGCTATGAGCACCTCTACGGTCCCGACGTCACCAGGACCGATTCTCTCTATCACGATGTCTTCCTCATCGACGTCCTGCAGTCCAGTCTCTGGCGAATCAATCCCGGACTGCCAGCCGCGGCCATCCACGAGGCAATACTTAAGCTCAACGATGTCGAGGCGGGGTCAATCGCTCAGCGCAACGAGCGCTTCTCAGGCTATGTTCAATCCGGCGTGGAAGTCCGCTTCTTCGACGGCGAGGAGGAGCGGAACGACATCGTCCGCCTCGTCGACCACGAGAGGCCGGAGAACAACACCTTCCAGGTAGTTAACCAGTGGACGTTCGTGGAGCATGAGAGGAAGCGCCCCGACATCGTCGTGTTCGTGAACGGGATGCCCCTCGTGGTCTTCGAGCTGAAGAGCCCCTCCCGCGAGGAGACGGACGCCTCGGACGCCTACCTGCAGCTGAGGAACTACCTCAAGGCGATTCCCTCCTTCTTCGTCCCCAATGCCTTCCTGGTCATGACGGACATGGCCACGACAAAGGTGGGCACCATCACCTCGCCCGAGGACCGCTTCAGCGAGTGGAAGAGCCTCGACGGCGACTACTCGAAGAACAACACGCGCTGGCAGACAACCATCGACGGCATGTTCCGCAAGGACCGTCTCTGCGACATCCTGCGCAACTTCATTTGCTTCAACGACTCCGACGAGAAGGTCGTCAAGATTCTGGCTGCGTACCACCAGTACTTCGGGGTGCACAAGGCGGCGGAGCGTGCCGTGGAGGCGGTCTCGGGTGACGGCAGGATCGGTGTCTTCTGGCACACGCAGGGCTCGGGCAAGTCGCTCTCGATGGTCTTTCTCGCCCACATGCTCCAGGAGCGCATCGATAGCCCCACGATCGTGGTCGTTACCGACAGGAACGACCTCGACGATCAGCTGTTCGGCCAGTTCTCCCGGTGCTCCACCTTCCTGCGCCAGACGCCGGTGCAGGCGACCTCCCGCGATGACCTCAGGAGGCTCCTGGAGGGCAGGGAGGCTAACGGCATCGTCTTCACCACCATGCAGAAGTTCACGGAGCGCGACGAGCCGCTCTGCGGCCGCAGCAACGTTGTGGTGATGATCGACGAGGCGCACCGCGGGCAGTACGGGCTCACCGAGACCATCAAGGACGACGGCACCGTTTCCATCGGGGCGGCCAAGCAGGTGCGCGACGCCCTTCCGAACGCCTCCTACATCGGCTTCACTGGCACGCCGATCGCGCTCGACGGCAGGAACACCCAGGAGGTGTTTGGAGGCTACATCGACGTCTACGACATGACTCAGGCGGTGGAGGACGAGGCGACGGTGCCGGTCTACTACGAGAGCCGCGTTGTGGCCCTGAACCTCAATCCCGACGCCCTCGAGGAGCTCGACCGGGCGTACAAGGAGTACGCCGACGAGCACGACCAGGAATCGACGGAGCGCAGCAAGCACGCCATGGGCGGCCTCGACGCAATCCTGGGGGCTCCCGAGACCATAGACACGCTCTGCCGCGACATAGTGGCCCACTACGAGCAGAACCGCGAGGGGCTCCTCACCGGCAAGGCTATGATCGTGGCCTACTCCCGCCCCATTGCCATGGCCATCTACTTCAAGCTCATGGAGCTCAGGCCGGGATGGCGGGACAGGGTCGGCGTCGTGATGACGACGAGCAACAAGGACCCGGAGGAGTGGTACGACGTCACCCACGGAATCTCCGACAGCTCCAAGTCCGGTAGCAGGAGCCTCGACCACAAGAAGGACATGGAGAGGCGCTTCAAGAGCGACGACGACCCGCTCAAGATCGCCATCGTCGTAGACATGTGGCTTACCGGCTTCGATGTCCCATCACTCGCCACAATGTACATGTACAAGCCCATGAGGGGACACAACCTTATGCAGGCCATCGCCCGCGTGAACCGGGTCTACCCCGGCAAGGAGGGTGGCCTCATCGTGGACTACATCGGCATCGCGAGCGCGCTCAAGTCCGCGATGCGCGATTACACCAAGCGCGACCAGCGGAAGTACGGCGACATGGACATCGCCAAGACCGCCTACCCGAAGTTCCGCGAGAAGCTCTCCGTGTGCCGAGACCTTCTGCATGGCTTCGACTACCGCGAACGAATCTTCTCGGGGAGCAAGGAGGAGCTCGCCTCCTGCATCGTCGAGGGATCGGACTGGCTTCTCGACAGGGACCGCGAGGGGATGCGGGAGGAGTTCCTCAAGCAATCCCAGCTGCTCATGAGCGCCGAGAGCCTCTGCAAAAGCATGGTCTCCGAGGAAGACCAGCACGAAGCCGCCTTCTTCCAGGTGCTGCGGGTGCAGGTCATGCGCATCCTCGGTCGTTCGGGCTCGGGGGGCGGCGGCATGAGCTACGAGGAGTTCAACAAGCGCGTCGGCGCCATCCTCGAGCAGACCGTCCAGAGCGACGGCGTCATCAACCTCTTCGAGGAGGGAGGTGTCGAGGTCTCCCTTTTCGACGAGTCGTTCCTGGATGAGATTGCCAGGATGAGGGAGAAGAACGTTGCCCTGGAGACTCTCAAGAGGCTCATCGAGGAGCAGGTGCGTTCCTACAAGAGGACGAGCGTCGTGAAGTCCGAGAAGTTCTCCGAGATGCTGCAGCGCACCCTCAACGGCTACCTCAACGGCATGCTGACCAACGCCGAGGTCATCGAGGAACTTCTCAAGATGGCCCACGAGATGATGAGGGAGCGCGACGAGGGCGAGAGGCTCGGCCTCACGAAGGAGGAGCTCGCCTTCTATGACGCGCTCACCAAGCCCCAGGCAGTGAGGGACTTCTACGCCAACGATCAGCTTGTTGCCATGACCCACGAACTCACCGACGCGCTGAGAAAGAATGCGACTATAGACTGGCAGGAGAAGAAGACAGCGCGTGCCGGCATGAGGCGCGCCATCAAGCGGCTGCTGAAGAAGTACAAGTATCCGCCCGACGAGGAGCGAGAGGCGCTGGATACCGTGATGGCGCAGTGCGAGACGTGGGCAGACAACCAGATGTTCCAGAGAAACTAGCGGGAGAGACAGGACATGGGAAGACCTAGGGGCAGCAAGAACAAGATGACGAAAGCCACCAACACGCAGGAGATCGGCTTCGAGGAGAAGATCTGGCAAGCTGCCGATCGAATGCGCGGCCACATCGACCCGTCCGAATACAAGAATGTGGTGCTCGGACTCATCTTCCTGAAGTACATCTCCGACCGATTCGAGCAGAAGCACGCCGAGCTCGTGGCCGAGGGCGAGGGCTTCGAGGAGGACCGCGACGAATACGAGGCGGAGGGCATCTTCTGGGTCCCCAGGGATGCCCGCTGGGAAGCCGTGGCATCCGCGGCGCATACCCCGGAGGTTGGCAAGGTCATCGACAACGCAATGAGGCAGATAGAGGCTGAGAACGACTCCCTCAAGGGTATCCTCCCCAAGAACTTTGCGCGCCAGGAGCTCGACAAGCGCATGCTCGGCGATGTGGTGGATCTCTTTACCAACGTGAAGATGACCTCCGAGGGCAACACACAGGATGTTCTCGGCAGGACCTACGAGTACTGCCTCGCGAAGTTCGCCGAGCAGGAGGGAAAGAACGCCGGCGAGTTCTACACGCCCACCTGCATCGTACGCACGCTCGTCGAGATCATCCAGCCCTACCACGGCCGCGTCTACGACCCTTGCTGCGGATCGGGCGGCATGTTCGTCCAGTCGGCCCAGTTCGTCGAGCACCATTCCGGGAGCATCCGCGACATCTCGGTCTTCGGCCAGGAGAGCAACCCGACCACCTGGAAGATGGCCAAGATGAACCTTGCCATCCGCGGCATCGAGGCGGACCTCGGCCCACACAATGCGGATACCTTCTTCGAGGACCTGCACCAGGACAAGCGGTTCGACTTCGTGCTGGCCAACCCGCTACGTATCGTTACTCCCGCCTGCTGTCTGGATGTTGAAAAGCTCGTCGCATAAGGACGATCGTGGCTCCTGTCCTGCGACTCTAAGAGCCACATCAGGACTTTGAAAGGCTTTGACTCATCGAAGCGAGCCTGACAGACCCATATGCCCAGAAAGGCTCGTGGAGCACGACCGGTCTTGTAGAGTGACACGAGGGACCGAAACAAAAACGCTGGAAGAAGCTACCGCCGCAAGCCATGCGGCTTGCTCTGGTCACCGCGAACAAAGACGAAGACAAGTCAAAAGAGAGAGAAGCCATAGACAGGCATCGAAAGGCACGATACCGCCCTTCAACGACAGCGACTGGGGAGGGGAGCGGCTTCGCGACGACCCGAGGTGGGACTACGGCGTTCCGCCCGTAGGCAACGCCAACTTCGCCTGGATGCAGCACATGGTCCATCACCTCAACGACCATGGACGCATGGGCATGGTGCTTGCCAACGGCTCACTCTCCAGCCAGCAGAGCGGCGAGGGGGACATCCGTGCAAACATCGTGAAGGACGATATCGTGGAGGGCATCGTCGCCCTGCCCGACAAGCTCTTCTACAGCACGGGAATCCCAGTCTGCCTCTGGATTATCGACAAGGGCAAGAAGGCTCGTTCCGAGGAGTCCGGCAAGGTTCTCTTCGTGGACGCGCGCGAGCTTGGCACGATGGTGACCCGCAAGCTTCGCGAGCTCAAGGACGGCGACATCTCCAAGATCGCAGGTGCCTTCGACGACTTCCGCAAGGGTGCTCTTGAGCCCGAGAAGGGCTTCTGTGCCGTTGCCACGCTAGGCGAGATTGAGAGGCAGGACTACATCCTCACTCCCGGACGATACGTCGGAATCGCGGATGAGGAGGATGACGACGAGCCCTTCGACGAGAAGATGAAGAGGCTTACCGGCGAGCTCTCTAAGTGCTTCGAGGAGTCCGACCGCCTGCAGGAGGAGATTAAGAAGAACCTGGAGGCTATTGGGTATGGGATATAACACCAGCAGGTACCGGCTCGGGGACCTATGTGAGTTCTACCGAGGGGCGAGCGTGCCGCGAACTCGGATGCACGACAGCGGTGATTGCCTCTATATCCACTATGGGGACCTGTATAAGGGTTTCTCATATTGCATCGATGTAGAACGCCAGCAGAAACCAATCCCCTATATCCTGAGCAGTGAGAAGATAAAAGATGAGCAACGCCTACTCGACCAGGACATTGTTTATGTTCTAACTTCTGAGACAGTGGACGACCTCGGCCATTCTTTTCTCTTCAACAATCCGCAACATGTGCCCGCAGTTGCCGGCACAGAGACGACAATCGTAAGGGTGAAGGACCACTGTATCCTGCTTCCGGCGTACCTGAACTACCTAATGCATTCCCCTCGGTTCTTGAAAATGCTCAGGCAGTATGTACGCGGTATGAAAGTTTTTCGTGTGCACCCCAGAGATGTTGCCCGAATCGAAATAGAGCTTCCCGCCATCGAGACACAGCGCGAGACAGTACTGATGCTCGACGCTATACACGAGAAGCTTTTGGTCAACGTTCGCACAAATGGCTATTTGGAAGAACTCCTCGACGCCGAGTTCGCTGAGATGCAGGCAGAAGCTGACGATACCTGGAAAGATGCCAGCCTCCTCGACATAGCGAATTACAAGAACGGTCTGGCAATGCAGAAGTTCCGTCCCCAACCTGGTGACAAGGGACTTCCTGTGCTGAAAATCCGCGAGCTGGGACAGGGCGAGTGCGGTCCCGATGCAGAATGGTGCTCCTCAGACATCGAGGATTCTGTTCACGTTCGCGACGGAGACCTGATTTTCTCCTGGTCGGGTACTCTGATGCTCAATTTCTGGGCCGGAGGCGATGCTGGACTCAATCAGCACCTCTTCAAAGTGACTTCTGACAAATACCCGTGTTGGTTCTACTACATGTGGACGAAGCATCATATGCGCAGGTTCATCGCGATGGCCAAAGATCGCGCGACAACCATGGGTCATATCAAGAGAAGTGCCTTGGCAAATGCGGCCGTCAAGATTCCCTCAAGCGATGTCTTATGCTCCCAGACGAAAGCCATGCAGCCGCTCATTGACGAGATAGTAGGACTCAAGATTCAATCCCGCAAGTTGGCCAACCTGAGAGATGCCCTGCTTCCCAAGCTCATGTCCGGCGAAATCGACGTCTCGAAGGTCTACCTCACGCAGCCAAATAGCCATTTGCACGAGCGTTAACCTCAATCTTCTCGTCAAGAGAACCGAGTAGTTCGACGACCTGTCGTTGCTTCTTGAGTGATGGCAGGTCTATAAACTGCTTTGAGAGAGTTCTAACTGATAACCCTGGCTGCGCGGACTGGCCAGACAGGCGGCCAAGATTCATGGTAGATAACAGATATGCAAGATAATGCGAGTCATTGCCATTGGCAGCACATGCCACTACGGCATGCTCCGTCATGTAAGCCTTTCCTGAAAAATAATGTACGTTTCCGCAGGCAGCCCCTTGTCTGCCGATGACTGCGCAGCGGCCTTCAAAGTTATAGGAATTTGTGAATCCCCGCCGGCCGTTACCACCTATGACCGGATAGAGTCCCTTATCCAAGACCTTATTCGACAGTATTGACTTCCCACTGCTCAATCTCGAGCAAGCTTCTCCTAAGGTCTGACGGCTCATTCCAAATACTTCCTATGCGATGTCTTCACGTTGTTCTGATCCACCATGGCGTAGCGCATGGTTGTGTCTATTTTCGCATGGCCGAGGAGCTTTTGCACCTGCTCGATAGGCATCCCCTTGTCGATCGCTCGCGTGGCCAGAGTGCGTCGGAATATGTGCGGGTGAACACGACCCACACATGTTGCCCTTCCCAGTTCTCTCATCCGCGTCTCAACATTGCCAATGGTCATTCGCTTGGGCTCGCCTCTCAGGGAAACGAAGAGCGCCGGGCTGTCATCATGACGCAGCGCGAGATACTCGTTGATGCGCAGCTTGGTACGGGCGTCGAAGTAGACTGGACGCTGCTTGTTACCCTTGCCCATGACGACACATTCCCGCCCCTGCAGATCAACATCGGCGATGTCAAGCCTCACAAGCTCTCCCACTCGCATGCCGGTTGACGCCAGCATTTCGATAATCGCAAGATCCCGGGTACATGCGCATCCATCGCGCAGGCTCTCCACCTGCTCGTCGGTAAGCACCTCCTTAGTAGCCTGAGCGCACTTTACGCGATGGATACGACGCACTGGGCTCTTGACCACGTAGTCCTCATCCTCCAGCCATGAGAAAAAGCTCGACATTATGCGGCGAATGTTGTCTACGGTCACCTTCCCCGCGCCTCTTTTGAGCTCGTAGTCGGAAAGGTAAGACCGCAAATCATCGCTCGTCACCTGCGTGTATGGCTTGGCGACAGCTTCCGTCATGTGCTCCAACGTCGTTCGGTAGTAGGCAATCGTCTTGGGTGAGCAGCCCTCAACCTCCTTCGCGGTGAGAAATAGGGCGAGGAGATCCGCCGGATCTTCTTTTGGCGGTTGCTTATCGTGCTCGAACGCTGCTCGCAGCGTTATAGCGAGTTGTTTGAGCTGATGGCCATTGAGCAGGGGCTGCATCTGGGCAAGGACCGTGTTGATGATTGCTTCCATTGTTGTTCCTTTCCATATACGGATGGGAACAGTTTGTAGGATGCAGTACCAATACACTGGTAAATGGCTATTTGGCCGCGTAGGCAACTCGACTTCTGAGACGTCGACTTCGCCGGACATGAGCTTTGGCAATAGCGCATCGCGCAGTGCTTCCAACCTCTTACTTTCAACCTGATTCGCAACAATTGCCTTAACGGCTGGTTCGGCAATTGAATTGAACCAGCTGAGGGTTGCTGCATCCGGAAGAACAAAGCGGATTGCTTTGACATGGTCACGAGGCAGTTCTGTTTGCCCGGTGCTACCCGTGTGAAGGGACTCGATATACCTTTCATGCGCAAATGCCCAGAAGCCAAGATAAAGGGCATGCTCGGGCTTTCGAGTTCTCACTATAGTGATATGCGAGTCGACGGTAAGCTTTTCAGGCTCGAACCATACTTGCGCAGTGCGCCCGAGCGACCCTACGCCAGTCGAATTAATCAGCAAGTCGCCTTCCCGCAGCCACTTCTCGTTGATCTTCTTGGGTTTATGGTGCCTTCCGTTCTCTATGAGCACTAGGTTGTTGCGCACGCAGGTTTGTCCTAGCACGGTCTCGGCACTGCTTTCGTCGTACTTTGGAGTTATGCCTCGAGAAACGAGCTCCGCGATTTCTTCAACCTCAACCCATCGCCACCCATCGGGCAAAGGCGCGTCTGTAGTCTCAATTTCCCGGTAGATGCTCTTTGATGCAGCCATGACCAAGTCATGCAAATAGCCATTTATCAGGCTTTAAGAACGTCTACTACAGAGATTCGTTGGCACGCTTGTTCTACTGTCGCCAGACACCTCACACATCGGAGAGAACTACCGTAGTTCGGAAAAGACGCTCGTCACCTTTACGCCCCACCTTTACGTCCCGCATGAGTCCACTTACTCCCCCGCGTAGCTTGCGGCCTGCTTCACGAACGTGCCATCCTCAAGCTCGCCAAACGCGTCGAGGAGCTCCTCCTTCGTGTTCATGACGATGGGGCCGTACCACGCGACGGGCTCGTCCAGCCGCACGGACGACATAAACAGCACCTCCGCCGGCTCGTCCAGGGCCCCTATGGTCACGGTGTCGCCGTCACCTAGCTTGACCGCGTTCTTCTCGGCCACTTTGTGGCCAGATATCGCCGCGCCGCCCAGCAGCGTGAACGCCATGACGGAGCGCGCACCCGGCACGTCTAGCGTGATTGCGGCATGCGGGTCCAGATGGATGTCGTAGTAGTCCAGCGGCAGGTATTTGCCCTGGTAGCCATGGGCGTCGCCGTAGGTGCTCGCCACAAGGCGCAGCGTGCCGCCCTCAAACGGGAACTCGCGGATCTCTTCGCGCGTGATGCCGTGGTAGCTGGGCGGCGCGGTGAGCTTGTCCTTTGCGGGCAGGTTCAGCCATAGCTGGACGCCCAGCAGGCGCTCCGTCGCCTGCGGCATCTCGGAGTGAAACGCGCCGGAGCCCGCGGTGAGCCACTGCGCCTCGCCGTCGGTCACCGTGGCCTTCGTGCCCAGGTGGTCCTCGTGCACCATGGTGCCGCGCGCGGCGAACGTGACGGTCTCGATGCCGCGGTGCGGGTGCATGGGGAAGCCGGCACGGTAGTCGTCGGGATCGGTCGAGTCAAACGAGTCGAGCATGAGGAACGGGTCGTAGGTGTCGGTGGTGTTCGCGCCAAGCACGCGCATGAGGCTGACACCGGCGCCGTCCGTGGCGCGGACTCCCTTGAGCGTGTGGGTTACCTTCCTGAGCCGCACGTTCTTCTCCCCTCAGCCCCTCGCGGGGCGGTTTGCGCGCCGAGCGGGCGCGCCGGTTGGTTTGGTTTAGGGTCAGTCTCCCCTGCGCGGTACGTATTTGATACCTAACGCATAGCATTTATATACGCCACGTATTTATATACGCCGCGCGCCCATGCAAAAACGCCTTGGGCGAGAAGAACGGCGACGCCGGTCGCGGGCGCTCTGCGGGCGCCCCTGCGCTACCATGAATGCGACGCCTTCGACGAGAGGAGAGGCCAATGGAGGCCTACAAGCAGGAGTTCATCGATTTCATGGTCCAGAGCGACGTGCTGAAGTTTGGCGACTTCACGCTCAAGAGCGGCCGCAGGTCCCCGTTCTTCATGAACGCCGGCGCGTATGTGACGGGCGAGCAGCTCAGCCGCCTGGGCAAGTACTACGCGCAGGCGATCCACGCCAACTTTGGCGACGACTTCGACGTGGTGTTTGGCCCGGCGTACAAGGGCATTCCCCTGGCCGTGGTGACGGCCATCGCGTACCACGAGCTGTACGGCAAGGAGGTGCGCTACTGCAGCGACCGCAAGGAGGTGAAGGACCACGGCGCGGACAAGGGCCAGCTCTTGGGCTACGAGCTGCACGACGGCGACCGCGTTGTGATCGTGGAGGACGTGACCACGTCCGGCAAGTCCATCGACGAGACGTACCCCAAGCTTAAGGCCGCCGCGGACGTGCAGGTGGTGGGCCTGATGGTGTCGCTCAACCGCATGGAGGTCGGCAAGGGCGGCAAGGTGACCGCCCAACAGGAGATCCAGGAGCGCTACGGCTTCCCCGTCGCGTCCATCGTGACCATGGCGGAGGTCGTGGACGCGCTGTACGACCACGAGGTCGAGGGGCGCGTGGTGATTGACGACGCGCTGAAGGCGTCCATCGACGCATACTACGAGAAGTACGGCGTCAAGGAGTAGCAAGACATCCGCAAGCTTTGGGCGGGGCGCGGCCGGCGCACGACGCGACGGCACGCGCCCCGCAGCCATGTGAAAGAAAGGACCCTGCATGAGCGACGTTCTCGACCGCTTCCTGCGCTACTGCGCGGTGCCGTCGCAATCGAACCCCCTGACGGCGGATGCCGTGCCCTCCACGGCAAGCCAGACAGACATGGCAAACGTGGTGGCCGCGGACCTGCGCGAGCTTGGCGCCCAAGACGTGACCGTGACGCCAAACGCCTACGTGACGGCGCACTGGCCGGCAAGCGCGGGCGCGGAGGGGCTGCCGGCGCTTGGCCTGTGCTGCCACCTGGACACCGCATGGCAGACGTACGGGGAGCCCGTGCGCCCGCAGGTGAGGCGCTACGAAGGCGGCACCCTTGCCATTGGGCGCGGGCGCGACGGGCGCAAGGTTGCCATAAGCCCCGTCACAAACCCGCAGCTTGAGCACATGGTGGGCTGGGATTTGGTGACGAGCGACGGCACGTCGCTTCTGGGCGGCGACGACAAGGCCGGCGTCGCCATGGTGGTGTCGCTGCTTGCGCGGCTTCGTCAGGACCCCGCGCTCCCCCACCCGCGGCTGGCAGTTGCCTTTGTCCCGGACGAGGAGATCGGCCACGGGGCGGCGCTTCTCGACCTTAAGGAGTTTGGTGCAAGCTTTGGCTACACCATCGACGGCGGGCCCCTGGGCGAGTTCTGCTACGAGACGTTCAACGCCGCGGAGGCAAAGGTGCGCGCAAGCGGGACCTCCGTGCACACGGGCACCGCAAAGGGCGTCATGGTGAACGCGTCCGAGGCCATCATGAGGTTCCACGCGATGATCCCCGCGCAGGAGCGGCCGGAGTACACAGAGGGCTACGAGGGCTTCTATTACCTGGAGCGGATGGAAGGCAACTGCGAGGAGGCACGTGCCGACTACATCATCCGCGACCACGACCAGGCGAAGGTGGAGTCTCGCAGGGACGTGATGCGGCGCGCCGTGGACCTTGTGAACCAGACGTACGGCGGCGGGCGAGAAGTGCTGACCATCCGGATCGAGGACCAGTACCACAACCTGGCGGACGTGGTGACGCGGCCGGAGTACAGCCACCTGATAGAGAACGCCCGGACCGCGTATGCGACGGTGGGGCAGCAGATGCGCTGCGTGCCCATGCGCGGCGGAACCGACGGCAGCCAACTGAGCTTTAGGGGCTTTGCGTGCGCGAACCTCTCCGCGTGCTACTACAACGCGCACGGGGTGCGCGAGTTTGTGCCCGTGCCGGAGCTCGAGGCCATGGTGGACGTACTGCAGGAGCTGGCGGCGCTGTACGCCCGCCCGCAGGGCGGACGCTAGCGGTTGGCCTTCAGCGTCGCGAACACCTTGGTGTTGTGGCGCTTCACGAACGAGATGAACTTGCCCTCCTGGTAGGCCAGGGCGGCGTTGCGCTGCTTGATGGGCACGAGCATCGCGGCCATCATGCGGGAGCGCGGACGCGCCGCGACCACCGCGATCTGCGCACGCTCGCTGTTGATCATGGCGTCGATCTGGGAGAGCTTGTCCTTCTCGCTCAGTTCGCACTTGGGGTTGCACACGTTCTCGATGCAGCCGATGAGGCGCTCGATGTAGCGGCGCTGGATCATCTCGTTGCTGGCGACGTCGCCGGACAGGCCCCAGTGCCGGTAGAGATCGAGCATCCAGGTGTGCTCCTCCTCGCGCTTTGCGTACATGTCCGGGCGCCAACGGGCGGTCTCGGACTCTTTGCGCTGGCGAATGAAGTGGTAGTACGGGCGGGACATCACGCCCACGCGCTGCACGTCGCGGATGAAGTCGAGCACGAAGGGGAAGTCGTCCCAGAACGTGGGGCGAAAGCGGATGTTAAGGCGCTCGATGCGCTCGCGCAGGAACAGCTTGTTCCAGGGCGGATACAGCTGGTTCTGGTCGAACAGGCGAAACGCGGCCGCGCGAAACTCCTCCTGCGTCTGGTACACGGCGTCCGCGCAGGACTTGAGCTCCGTGGTGTGCTCGTCCGCGTTGCCGTAGTACGTGTCGATGTAGAAGCCGGAAATCGCAAGCTCCAGGCGGTTTTCCTGGGCAAACGCGTACATCTCTTCCAACATGCGCGGCTCGACCCAGTCGTCGGCGTCCATGAACATGACGTAGGTGCCGCGCGCGCGGTCAAGCGCGTAGTTGCGGGCCGCCGGGGCGCCGCCGTTCTGGCGGTGGTACACCGTCACGCGGATGTCGCGGTCTGCGATGGAGTCCAGGATCTGCCCGGTGCGATCGGTCGAGCCATCGTCCACCACCAGGAGCTCGAAGTCGCCAAACGTCTGGTGCTGCAGGCTCTCGACGGCACGCCGCACATATCCGTCCACGTTGTACGCCGGCATGATGACCGAAATTCCAGGCGTGTGAGGAACCATTCCGCAAGCTCTCCAAACGACGATTGGGCGACCGTGCCGCGCGATGCGGCGGATAGTGCTGCAGGTCGAATTATCCCCTACCGTGCCTAGCGTCGTGTGATGGAGTGGTGGAGTTCAACAACTGTACAAACCGCGGGGCGATGCGGCGCCGCGACGGCGCTACGCCGCGGGCACCATGATCCCGATGTCCGCACCCAGCTGCGCGGAGTTCAGGACCGACCAGTTGCCGCCCGCGCCGTCCGCCTCCTGGCTCGCCGGCGCGTCCATGCGCTTCAGGTTGTTCACGCCGATGGACTGCACCAGCTCGGCCACGTCCATCAAATCGCCGGTGCTCATGTCCGTGTTGATGCTGTACAGCAGGTCGGCGCCGTGGCTCAGAAGCGCGCTCACGCCGGCGCCCTTGTAGCCCTCGATCTTGTCCCACACGTCGTCCGAGGCGAGCATGGCGTGGGTCATGCGCAGGTTCGCGGCTGTCGCCAGCGGCACGATGCACGCGGACGCGCCGGAGCCGGAGTACAGGTCCTGCAGGCGCACGTCCGCCTTGCCGTCGTTCACCTTGGTGTCCAGGGGGATGGTCACGAGCGTGCCCTTGCGCGCCGTGGCGTCCAGGCTCAGGATCTGGGCCTTCGTGAGCTTGGGCGACTGCGCGTTCACGTCGTCCACCGTGAGCACCAGCACGTTCGTGAACGAGTCCTGCGACACGGTGTAGCCGTCCGGGCTCGTCACCTGCCCCTGCGCCTGAATCGACTTGCTCAGGGACTCGTTGCCGACGCTGATGGGCTTCTGCGCCTTCGCCCACAGCGTGCTCAGCAGCACCACCAGAAGCACGCCCACCGCCACCAGCACGCCAATGGCGACGGCGTTGCGATACGGGCTGTAGCGAGGGACGTCCGTGCGCTCGAACCTCTCGCGCTGTCTAAATGGCATGCTTCCTCCCCAGGGCCGAATGCGCCCGAGGGCGCCCTATCAGAAGATGATACCTAATCCAGCGACCACAAGCCCCAGAACTACGCCCACCACGTACACGAACGCCGTGATGACGAGGTTCTGCCGCATGTCGCGATTGGTACGGAACAGTACGAGCAGACCCATGCCACCGGAGACCAGAAGGCCGGCCATCATGGGGCCCGCCGCAAGCGAACCCTGCAGGTACAGCTGGGTGATTGCCACGGAGGCGCCGCAGTTGGGGATGAGCCCGATGAGCGCGGCGAGCATGGTGGCGCGCACGGGGTGGCTGCCCAGCACCTGGGCGATGGCGTCGGTGCCGGCCGCCTCGATCACGAAGCCAAACACCAGCGTCACCAGGAAGATGAAGAACGTGACCTCCGCCGTGTGCACCAGCGCGCTGCGCACGATGTGCCACACTCGGCGCCCGCGCGACGCACCATGGCCGTGCGCGTGGTTGTGGCCATGCGCATGGGCATGATTGTGAGCATCGCCCTGCGCCGCGGCCGCGGCAGTGTTCTTCTCGCCCGCGGAGGGCGCCCCGGGCGAGAAGAGCGCGCCATCCGCGTCCGCATCGATTTCCCCGCAGTCGCAGTGGGCGGCCTCGCACAGCTCCGCAATATGCGCGTGGCCGTCGCCCGCGCGATGCAGCGCGCGCAGCACCGCGTCGACCAAAAGGCCCACGATCATACCCGCGACCACCTTGAAGCCGATGATCGCGAACATGCGGCCCGCCGGCTCCGCGTGCGCCACGAACACGGGAATCATCTCGTCGGACGTCGCGAGGATGACGGAGACGAGCGTGCCGGCCGAAACCACGCGCGCCGCGTACAGCGTGCCGGCCATTGCGGAGAAGCCGCACTGCGGCAGCGCGCCCAGGAGGGCACCCACGATGGGGCCAGACTTGTCGGCGCGCGCGATGATGAGCTCCGTGCGACCGCCGGCCGTGTGCTCGAGCGCCTCCATCGCAAGGTAGGTGAGAAAGAGGAACGGAATCAGCTCCAGCGTGTCGTGCACGCTGTCCAGAAGTACGTCCAAAATGGTGCCTGGTGTCACGTGTGCTCCAACCTGTTTACATCTTTATGTTTAATGCCGTCGCGCTGGGCGTCCACATCGCCAAGCGTCAACATATGAGCAGATGAACATATGTATTTACCTGCGCTTTTGTCGCAAAACGCGGAGTGCATTATACCCAAGGCACACAATGTACGCCTTGGGCTAAAAATCTTCACACACGTTAATTTGAGTCGTCATGCAGCCGTCACGCGATGTCCGAAAGCGGCGGCACGGCTACCTCCACGCCTCGAGCGCACCTTCGGGGTAGTCGACCCGCTCGAACACAAGGCCCCGCGCTGGCGCCGTGGGGCCGGCTGCCGAGCGGTCCCGCGCCGCAAGCGCACCCTCGAGCCACGCGGCATCGCGATGGCCGCGCCCAACCTCCACGAGCGAACCCACGATGATCCTGACCATGTTGTGCAGGAATGCGTTGCCCGTCACGTCCACGGCCACGAGCTCCTCTCCCGCCTCACAGACGTGGCTCACGCGCACGGACGAAAGGCAACGGCACGAGGAGCGCCCGTCCGCCTCGAGCAGGTGCGCGGACGTCGCCTTGCAGAAGCTGCGGAAGTCGTGCTCCCCCACGAGCGCCTGCGCCGCTACGTCCATCGCGTCCGCATCGAGCGACGGCACGCTGCGCAGCCACCACGCGTGGTCCCAAGCCAGCACGGGCCGCGCCGGACCGCAGCAGATGCGGTAGCGATACGAGCGCTGCGTCGCATCGAACCTCGCGGAGAAGGACGGCCCTCCCAGCCGAAGCCCGCGTATGGAAAGGTCGTCAGGCGTAAGCGCAACGAGGGACGCCATCAGACGGCGCGCCGGGCGCTGCAGCTCCCCTGCGGTGACGGGCACGCTCACGACCTGCCCGAGGGCGCTTACCCCCGCGTCCGTACGGCCTGCGCACTCCATGTCGACGTCGCGACGCAACAACGTCTGCAGCGCCTGGCGAAGCTCGCCGGCCACGGTACGCTGGCCGGGCTGCTCCGCATAGCCCGCGAATCCCTCGCCTCGGTAGCCAAGCGTGATCGCAATGGTCCCGGCAACTAGGTCCTCGGGCAGCGCCAGCTCCCGTGCCGACTCGTCGGCATCCTCACGGATGTCACCCCGTGCCATTTCTTCCCGTTCCACGCAAGGCTCCGTTTCATCCAGAGGGCGTCATCGCTCTCCACGCAGCGTGTGCTGCCCTATCAGCTATCCAAGCGATTGTAAGGCCATATTCGGCCCGTTTCAAAGTAGGCGTAAAGATACTCGTTCATCGCGCTAAATGCCCCAAATCCAGCATCAGAGCAAGCCAGGTACCGTCAAGTTTCTTGCGCACTTTCTGACAGGCGGGCGGCCCGCCGTCCGGTACGGCTACTCGTGCAGCAGTGACACGTCCAGGTAGCGGCGCGACCCCCACTCGCTCTCGGCGACGTACTTGA
>Ga0256404_1007528_pt1 | contig 17134 bp, 14 predicted proteins | sample RumenRJG_01DNA_FD_185990 | JGI IMG/M metagenome (GOLD analysis project Ga0256404, IMG submission 185990) | Bovine rumen microbial communities from Lethbridge, Alberta, Canada - RJG_01 | ecosystem: Host-associated > Mammals > Digestive system > Stomach > Rumen | place: Canada: Alberta | collected...
GCTCTGGATCACAAGGTCCGCCCCCAGGGTGATGGCGCTCTCAGGGAACCCGCCCTCTGAAAAGAGGCCAAAGTGGGCCCCGTGGGCCTCATCGACAACAAGGGGCACCCCGTGGGCATGGCAGATGTTCGCAATGTTTCCGATGTCCGAGACAACGCCCTCATAGGTGGGACTTGTCAGAACGACGCAGGAACACTTCGGATGAGAGGACAGGCCCCTTTCCACATCCTCCGGGCGGATGCTCCCCGGGATCTTCCAGTCTGCATCCTCCGTTGGCATCAGCCAGTGCACGGAAAGATCCAGGAGCTCAATCGCATGATAGACGCTCTTGTGGCAGTTCCTGGCCGCAAGGATCTCCGAGCCCTTTTTTGCACAGGCGCGGATGGCAGCGAGGTTCCCCACCGTGGAGCCGCCCACCAGGTACCAGGTTCTTTTTGCATGAAAAAGAAGCGCGGTCCGCTGCATTGCCGCCAGTAGGATTCCCTCCGCGTGATGCAGGTCATCCGCCCCCTCCACCTCGGTGAAGTCCCAGGAAACAGGGAGATCTTCGGAGGGCGCAAGGCGCCGCTTGTGTCCCGGCATGTGAAAGGGATATGCTGTTTTGGCAAGACAGCGCAGCTGCGCTTCCAGGCTCTCGTTTGAATGGATACTGTTCACGGGTTCCTTACTTCTTCTCCACCTGCTTTTCCTCCGTCAGCATCGACGTGCAGTGAGGGCACCTCGTTGCCTCGATCGGAATCTCAGAGCGGCAGTACGGGCACATCTTGGTGGTGGGCTTTGCGGGCTCCTCTTCCTTCTTTCCGGTCAGCTTCTTCATGTCCTCGGTTGCCCGGTTCATGAACTTCACGATGGCGAACAGAATCAGCGCCATCAGGAGGAAGTTGATGACCGCATTGATGAAGTTTCCGATGTTGATGTAGGAGTCCCCGGTGAGATGGATCTTCACTGCGGAGAAATCCACACCTCCTGCAACGCCCAGAATGGGGCTGATGATGTCATTGACGAGGGAGTCCACGATGGCCTTGAAGGCAGCACCGATGATGACGCCGACGGCCATGTCCATGACATTGCCCTGGTTGATAAACTTCTTGAATTCGTCAAAAAATTTCTTCATGTTCTCTCCTCTCCTGCCTCTTTATGGGTCAGGCTTTCTCTTTGCGTTCCGCGGCAGCTCACCGCGGATGTGCCTCTACTTCCTGTTTTTCATGAACGCTTGCATGAAATCGATCAGGCCCTCTGCATTCTTCTTTGCCATGGGGCTGCAATACACGGATCGCCTTCTCTGCCTTCGGGAGATCGTCGAGAAAGTATCCGTCCAGCTCTGCGAAGTGCTCCAGGTCAAACGGAAAGATGCAGCTGATCATCAGGGGATTCTCTCCCCCGAAATAGGTCTTTTTACGAGATCCGCGAGCTGCTCGCCCGGGCGGATGGACAGCACGCCTCCATAGACCTGGTCCGGGGAACAGCAGATCCATGCCATCTCCCATCTGTTTCATGAGGTCCAGCGCTCTTTATCCGTCATAGGGATGTCTCCCTCCGTTGTATGCAGCCTTCCGCTTCTTTCACGATTCCTCTGCGGGAATTCCCGCGAATCGGGGCCCTGTGCAGCGGCACCAGGGCTGGTAAACCTTTTCCTCTATCAGAATAGCAGTTTTGGTCGGGAAAAGATACCGGAAATCCGGTCTCCAACGCACTGTTTCTGATCCCTTTCCCTGCTTTCTTCCCGCTTCTTCCGGATCTCGATTCGGTTCTCCTTAAAGGCCTGCAAGCTTCCGGAACGCATCGCCGCGCTCCTCGAAGTTCTTAAAGTACCCGTAGGATGCCGCAGCGGGGGAGAGGACGATGGCCCTTCCCCTGTCCGTGACCTTCTTTGCCCGCGCCACAGCGCCCGCAAGGTCCTTTTCAAGGAGCAGGTCCGGGACGCGGCCGTTCAGCTCCTTTGCGATCCGCTCTCCCGAGGCGTAGCAGAGAACGTAGTGATACTCCGGGTGCGCTGCCATGAAGTCCTCCAGGGCATTGTACTCAATGCCCCGGTCCATGCCGCCGAGGATGAGCGTCTGGACATTGGGGACAGAGCGAAGGGCCCGCATCGCAGCCTCCGGGATCGTGGAGATCGAGTCGTCGATGAAGGTGATCCCGTCCTTCTCTCCGCAGTACTGGAGCCTGTGGGGAAGCCCCGGGAAGGTCTCGATCGCATGTTCCACTTTTTCAGGATCTGCCTTGCAGACATCCACTGCAATGCGGCGGACAAACTCCGCGTTGTAGAGGTTGTGGGCGCCGGGGATTCTCATCGGGACCTGTTTTGCCATGTCCGGGGTGATCTTCCGGATCCTGGCCTTTGTTGCAATCTCCGGCACATCTGCGCCGACATAGAGGAGATCCCCCTCCTTCTGGTGCCTTGTGATGCCGCACTTGGCGTCAAAGTAGTGCTCCATCGTGTGATAGCGGTCCAGATGGTCCTCATACAGGTCCAGGAACACCGCGACGTGGGGATCTGCCTGCAGGCGCTGGCACTGGTGGCAGGAGAGCTCAAAGACGGCAATGGCATCCTCTGTCATCTCCGCAATGGCATCAAAGCAGGGGATGCCGATGTTGCCGACAAGAAAGACCTTCTTTCCCGCCTCCTTCAGCGCTGCTGCCAGCATCGAGGACGTGGTGGACTTTCCTTTGGTCCCGGTGATGCCGATGGTCTGCCTCCCGTACTCCTCGAGAAAGAGCTCTGTCTGGGAAGTGAACTTCCGGTTGTCATAGGCCGGGGCGTCCTCCTCAAAGGGGATGCCGGGGCTCACAAAGACATAGTCGTAGTTCTCCTCATGGACGCCCTCTCTTGGTCCCTCATAGATATCCAGTGCTGCCGGCGCGCAGTACCCTCTGATCAGCTTCTCTGTGCTCTTTCCCTCTCTGCCGTAGCCCCAGATCAGGATTTTCTTTTCCTTCAGCTTGTCGATGGTTGCTTGCATCTGTATCCTTACTCCTTCTCCGGCAGAACCGGTTTGTTCTCATTCCCTGATCCAGCTCTTTACGAGGGCGATCTCCTTCCGGTACCCTGCATCGTCATTCGGCGTCTCGAGGATAAAGGGCCTTCCCTGGAGGGCAGGGTGCTGCACGACGTGCCGCAGGGCCTCCAGGCCGATCTCCCCCTCCCCGAGCTTTTCATGGCGGTCCTTTGCGGCACCGCGGGGATTCTTGCTGTCATTTAAGTGAACGGCCTTCAGGTGGGAGAGGCCGATCACCGCATCAAAGGCCTTCAGGACGCCGTCCAGGTCGTCTTTGATGTCGTATCCCCCGTCCCAGATGTGGCAGGTGTCGAGGCAGACGCCAAGGTGCTCTGCTTTCTTTCTCTCCACAAGGTCCAGGATCCCGCGAAGCTCCTCAAAACTTCTTCCGATCTCCGAGCCCTTGCCCGCCATGGTCTCTAGAAGAACTGTGGTCTTCTGATCAGGATCCAGGACCCGGTTTAAAATCTCCGCGGTCTCCTGGATTCCCGTCTCCGCACCCTGGCCTGTGTGGCTTCCCGGATGGAAGTTGTAGTAGATGGGCTCTTCCGGGGAGAGTGCTGCCATCCGCTCCATCTGGGCAAGGTCCTCCGCCATCATCTGCCGGGCGAGGTCCCGGATGTCCTCCCTTGCGGAGCAGGGATTCATCGTGTACGGCGCATGGGCGACCATCGGGCCAAAGGCATTGGCCCTCCGGATCTCCTGCATCCTCTCAAGATCTGCCTCCTCCGGGGCCTTCATCTTCCCGCCCCGGGGATTTCGGAGGAAGAAGGCATAGGTATTTCCCTTATAGTCTCCTGCCATCTTCTCTGCCATCGCGGCATACCCTGCCGAGACGGAGAGGTGGCTTCCGATCGTGATCATGTCTTCCTCCTTCAGGGGCGCTTCCTGCTGCCCCCTGCTGCTGTCTTCCTGTTCCTCTCAGGAGAGGTCCGCGTCGAGAGTTGCCGTTACCTGATAGCCTGGGAAGGCTGCCCGGACCTCGTCCAGGATCGTATTGCACTCTTCTCTTCTGTTCTTGCAGCCAAAGGAGATCACCATGTCAAAGCGCATGGTCTTCTTCTCCAGATCGGCGTAGAAGCCGTGCATCTGAAGGACCGTGTCATGGCTTGTCACGATGCGGCGCACCTCCTGGTAGAGTCTTGCCTCCGCGTTGTCCCTGGTGTTCCTTGCATAGATGCCGATGCCGGTCAGGAGGACGTTATACTGCTTTAGGATCTCCATGGCGACATTCCGCTCGAGGACGTCGAGTTCCTCGGCGGTCAGGTAGTCCGGCACCTCCAGGTGGATCGAGCCCAGGTACCGGTCCGGGCCGTAGTCGTGGATCACAAGGTCATAGGCGCCGTAGACGTTCGGAAAACTGGAGCAGGTCTTCTTGATGCTGTTTACCAGGTCCTTGTCCGCCCGCTGGCCGAGGATCCGGCTCAGGGTATCCCGGAGCATCTCGATGCCGGATTTGATGATGAGGACCGAGATGACCGCGCCGAGCCAGGCCTCCAGGGAGAGCCCGGAAAGCAGAAACACCGCTGCCGCTGCCAGCGTGGAGGCGGAGATCACGGCGTCCATCCTGGCATCCTCCCCGGATGCCACAAGGGATCCGCTGTTGACCCTCTCCCCGGTCTTCTTCACGTAGGTGCCAAGGAGGATCTTCACGGCAACGGCTGCTGCGACGATGACAAGGGAGACCGCCGTATAGCTGGGCGTCTCCGGTTGGAGGATCCCCTTCACGGAGGACTCCAGGGAGGTGATGCCGGCGTAGAGCACGATGACGCTGATGATGACCGCGGTCAGGTACTCAATCCTGCCGTAGCCAAAGGGGTGCTTTCTGTCCGGCTGCTTTCCCGCAAGCTTCGTGCCCACGATCGTGATGAGGCTCGATGCCGCATCCGAGAGGTTGTTGACCGCATCCAGGACGATGGCAATGGATCCCGACGCCGCGCCGACAATCGCCTTGAACACAGCAAGGAGGACGTTTGCCGCGATGCCGACAACAGAGGTCCTGACGATGACCTGGTTTCTCTCCTCCTCGCGGTTTGCCGCCTCCGGCGCGGCGCCTTTTCTCTGTTTCGTCTCCATATTCTTTTCCTGTTCTTCCATCACTCTCACACTGCTTTCTAAGAGTTTTATTGTCTCCCGTGTGCCCCTTCCTTCTTCCTGCGGTATACTTTTCTGAAGGGGCGCTTTCTTTGGGAGCGCTTTCTATTGTAGCGCGATTGCGGACCCTGTGCCAACTGAAAGGCGCCTCTGGGGGGCATTTTCCTGCATCTTTTCGTTTCACAGGACGTCCGCCTCTTTTCGGAGGGATTGCCGCCATGTTTCGATACTTCTGGCTCGAAGGGGAGGATCTCCCCGCGGGGATCGGCTTTGGCCACTTCACGCCGCTCCACTTTCTGCAGCTGTTCTTCTGTTTTCTCCTGTGCCTTGTCCTCTGCGTGACCTTCCGCCGCTGTAGCTTCCGGGGACAGACGAGGTACCTGAAGGTTCTCGCCGCCGCCATGCTCGCAGGGAACCTTGCAAGGGACGCCTTCCTCTTTTCCATCGGCAGGATGAGCCTTGCCTTTATGCCGCTCCACCTCTGCAGCTTTTCGATCTTTGTCTACCTGCTGCACGCCTTTCTCCCGGAGAGACAGGACCCGGAAACCGGGGCGGTGATCCAGTCCAGGTTCCGGGAGCTTCTGGGGGAGACCGGCTTTGTGCTCCTTCTTCCCGGCACGGTGAGTGCGCTCCTCTTCCCGGACTGGACGGACTACCCGGTTCTCAACTTCATGAACCTGCACAGCTTTCTCTGGCACACGGTGCTCTCCGCCTATCCGATCCTTCTGTATCTCACCCGTAGAATAAAGCCCCGCATTCGGCACATCTGGTTTCCGGTGTGTTTTCTTCTCGTCATCACACCGCCCATCTATGCCTTCGACAGGGCTTTTGGATACAACTACCTCTTTATCAACTGGCCCCTCGAGGGGACCCCGATCTGGACGATCTACGAGGCGATGGGGGATTCCTGGCGCATCGGCTACGCCGCCCTTGTGATCACCGTCATCACCGCCGTCTATCTCATCATAGAGGGCCTACGCCTTCTGGTCCACGCCCTTCATCGATAGGGAGATCCGGTTCTTTTTGGAATCCACCCCGAGGACCTTCACCCGCACGATGTCGCCCACCCGGACGACGTCCAGGGGGTTCTTCACAAACCGGTCAGACAGCTGCGAGACATGCACGAGGCCGTCCTGATGGACGCCGATGTCCACAAAGGCGCCGAAGTCCACGATGTTGCGCACGGTCCCGGAGAGGACCATCCCCTCCTTCAGGTCCTTGATGTCCAGGACATCCTTGGAGAGCATGGCACCGTGCACCTTCTCTCTGGGGTCTCTTCCCGGCTTTTCCAGCTCTGCGATCACATCCTTCAGCGTGAAGGCGCCAAGGCCGGTATCTGCTGCGAGCTTCTCCAGGGCCTTGCCGGTACCCGCCCTCTTTCCGATGTCGGAGGTCCTGCCCTCCTTTACGTCCTCTTCCGTGTATCCCAGCTCCTTCAGCAGGACCTTTGCCGCAGGATAGCTCTCCGGGTGGACCGCCGTCATGTCGAGGGGCTCGCTCCCGCCCCGGATTCTCAGAAACCCTGCACACTGCTCATACGCTCTTGGTCCAAGCTTCGGGACCTTTAAGAGGTCCTTCCTTGCGCGGAAGGCGCCGTTGTCCTCCCGGTAGGAGACGATGTTCTTTGCAAGCGTCGGCCCGATGCCGGAGATGTAGGATAAGAGCGCAGCTGATGCGGTGTTCGCATCGACGCCGACCCTGTTCACGCAGGTCTCCACAACGCCCGTCAGCGTATCCCCGAGCTTCGTCTGGTTCATGTCGTGCTGGTACTGGCCGACGCCGATGGAGCGGGGATCGATCTTGACAAGCTCCGCCAGGGGATCCTGGAGCCTTCTTGCGATGGAGGCGGCACTTCGCTGTCCCACGTCGAACTGCGGGAACTCCTCGGAGGCAAGCTTCGATGCCGAGTAGACAGAAGCGCCCGCCTCGTTGACAATCGCGTACTGGATGGGAAGGCCGGACTCCCCAATGAAGTCCGCGATAATCTTCTCGGACTCCCTCGAGGCAGTGCCGTTGCCGCAGCTGATGAGGTCCACGCGGTACTTTGTGCAGAGGCCATAGAGGACCTTCTTTGCCTCCGCCACCTTATTCTGGGGTTCTGTCGGGAAGATGACCGCCGTGTCGAGGACCTTCCCCGTGGGATCCACCACCGCGAGCTTGCAGCCCGTGCGGAAGGCGGGGTCCCAGCCAAGGACCGTCTTTCCGGCAACCGGGGGCTGCATGAGGAGCTGCTCCAGATTGGCAGAGAACACCTTCATCGCGCCGTCCTCCGCGCGCTCTGTCAGCATGCTCCGGATCTCCGTCTCCATGGATGGTGCAAGAAGCCTCTTCCAGGCATCCGCACAGGCTTCGCGAAGGTAGGGGATCGTAACGGGATTTTCCCGCACGGTCTCCGGCGCCCCTTTTGCCCCTCTCTCCAGTGCCGCGAGGTCCCGGAAGGAGTGGACAGCGCCGGTTTTCTTTGCCGCAGGCATTTCCACCCTGCAGTACTGCCGGACGAGATAGGAAAGGATCTTCTCCTCCGGCATCTCGATCTTTACAGTTAAAAACTTCTCCGCCTCGCCCCGGTTGATCGCAAGGATCCGGTAGCCGGGGATCTTCGACACCTGCTCCCGGAAGTCCGCGTAGTTCTCGTACACATCCTCCCTGGCGGCAAGCTTTTTGTTCTTTGGCTCTGTCTCCCTGGCATCCTTCTTTTTGGATTTGGCTGCTGCCTTTGCGGAGACGACAGTGCCCTCCCTGGAAGCCAGATCCCGGATATACGCCCGGAACGCCGCAGAGTCAGAGATCTCCTCGGCGAGGATGTCTTCCGCCATTTTTATCGCGGTCTTTGCATCCGGGATGTCCTTTGCGGGGTCTACGTACTTTGCGGCTTCCTGCTCCACCGGGATCTTCGCGTCTTTGTTTTTGATATAGTCCGCAAGGGGCTGCAGGCCCTTTTCCCTTGCGATCGACCCTCTTGTCTTTCTCTTCTGCTTATAGGGCCGGTACAGGTCCTCGAGGGCGGTCTGGGTCATCGCCTCTTCGATCTTTGCAGAGAGTTCCCTGGTGAGCTTTCCCTGCTCCTCAATCGCAGAGAGGATCGTCTTCTTTCTGTCCTCGAGCCCGCGCAGGTACTTAAGGCGCTCGTCCAGGGCTCGCAGCTTCTCATCGTCCAGCGCCCCGTGCTGCTCCTTGCGGTAGCGCGCGATGAACGGGATCGTGTTGCCCTCGTCGATCAGCCGGATGACCGCATCGGTCTGCCACTTCTGTATGCCGAGCTCCCCTGCAATGACCTTTGAGATGTCCATGTGTTGTTTTTTCCTCCCTGCTATTGTTTCTCATGGTCCGGACGCTGCCCGAACGGTGGGTATTGTACCATATGCTCCCCCTTCCCATCCGGCTTTTTTCTTCTGCGGCCGGATAGACAGTCTGCCGGAGTGTGTTGTGTCCTCCCGTCCCACTTTCTGGGCAGATCAGCGGTTTTTCCGGGCTTTTTTGCCCTCTTTTTGAGACTTTTGTTTGATCTTTGGCCGATTTTGGGTAAGATACAAACATGCAGTTACTGCTGCAATAGGTGGCTGGCGCCAATAAGCGGCTGGCACCACTGATAGGAGGATATGACGATGGACAGATGGGTCAGAGAGCGGTTTCACCCGAGTCTCCCGCTCGGGGAGGGCGGACAGCGGGTAACCGCATCAAAGGAGCACATCAAGGTCTCCCGGGAGGCTGCGATGGAGGGCATGGTGCTCCTCAAAAACGACGGCGGCGTGCTCCCCCTTCCGAAGGGCTCGAAGGTCGCCCTCTTTGGCAAGGGGACCTTTGACTATGTCAAGGGCGGGGGCGGCTCCGGCGACGTGACCGTGCCCTATGTAAAGAACCTCTATGACGGACTCTCAGCCTACCCGGAGGAGGTTTCCCTCTTTGACGGGACGGCACGATTCTATCAGAGCTATGTGACAGAGTGTTACCGGCAGGGCGGCATCCCCGGCATGATCCGAGAGCCGGAGCTTCCGGATGTGCTCCTGCAGGCTGCGGCAGACTTTGCAGACACCGCCATCGTCTCCATCAGCCGCTTCTCCGGAGAGGGGTGGGACAGAAAGTCCGACTACGGCGCACCCGGGGACTACGCCTGTGATGACAACGAGACAATCGCCCTGGAGAATGAGATCTTCTCCCGGGGCGACTTCTACCTGACGGATGCGGAGCAGGCGCTTGTAAACCAGGTGCTCTCCCGGTTCCGTAGGATTGTCGTCGTCCTCAACGTCGGCGGCGTTGTGGACAGCTCCTGGTTTGCCGATGAGCCGAGGATCAATGCCGTGTTCCTCGCCTGGCAGGGCGGCATGGAGGGCGGCGCTGCCGAAGCAGAGCTGATTTTAGGACACCGGAACTTCTCCGGGAAGCTTGCCGACACCTTTGCAGGGAGCCTCTCCGACTATCCTTCTACGGCTTCCTTCCACGAGTCCGGCAGCTACGTGAACTACACCGAGGACATCTATGTTGGATACCGGTACTTTGAAACGCTCCCCGGGGAGGCCGCAAAGGTCAGCTACCCCTTTGGCTTCGGCCTCTCCTACACGGACTTTGCGATCTCCCCGGAGGGGGCAGAGCTGCTGACGGTACCCACAGGGGCAGAGGATCCCGAGGCACCGAAGGAGAAGGATGCGATCCAGGTAAAGCTCACCGTCATGAACATCGGGGACTACCCGGGGCGCGAGGTGGTGCAGCTCTACTTTTCCGCCCCGCAGGGACAGCTGGGAAAGCCCGCAAGGCAGCTCGTCCGCTACCACAAGACGGCACTGCTCTCCCCCGGAAACTCCGAGGAGATCACATTCACCTTCGATGTCTCCGAGATGGCATCCTACGACGACACCGGGCGGATTCAGAAGTCCTCCTGGGTGCTCGAGCGGGGAGACTATGCACTGTACCTTGGCACGGATGTGCGAAGTGCCAAGAAGCTAACCTTTGTCTATCACCTGGACGAGGATGCGGTGACAGAGCGCCTCATCTCCCGGATGGCACCAACCCAGCTCCCCTTCCGCCTCCGCGCAGACGGAAGCTTTGAGGCCCTTCCCCTGGGGACGCCCCATGATCCCAACGAGGATGGCCTTGTGCACCTCGCAGGGGAGGAGATCGAGGGGAGAGAGCCCGGCGTTCCTGCAAGGGCACCCTGGTACCTCTTCGGGAACCGGAAGGTGACAAGGCCCCAGCTCCTCGACGTGGCAGAGGGGAGAGCCACCATGGACGACTTCCTCTTCCAGCTTTCGGATGAGGACCTCTGTAACCTCGTAGGCGGCCAGCCAAACGCCGGCGTCTCCAACACAAACGGCATCGGGAACCTCCCGCAGTACGGCGTCCCGAACGTCCTCACGGCAGATGGGCCGGCAGGCGTGCGGGTCCTTCCGGAGACCGGGATCCGCACGACCGCCTTCCCCTGCGCAACGCTCCTTGCCTGCACCTTTGACCCCGACATCTGCTATCAGGTCGGCCGCGCCGGTGCAGAGGAGATGAAGGAGAACAACTTAAGCGTCTGGCTCACCCCGGCGGTCAACATCCACCGCTCTCCCCTCTGCGGCAGGAACTTTGAGTACTACTCCGAGGACCCGTACCTTGCGGGAACCCAGGCAGCGGCCATGGTGCGCGGCATCCAGAGTCTGCACATCGGAGCGTGTGTCAAGCACCTCTGCTGCAACAACAAAGAGACGAACCGCAAGGACTCCGACTCCCGCGTCTCCGAGCGGGCGATCCGGGAAATCTACCTGCGGCAGTTCGAGATCATCGTAAAGACCGCCCACCCTTACATGATCATGACCTCCTACAACGAGATCAACGGGTGGCGCGCCTCGGAGAACCGGGCGCTTCTCGAAGGGATCCTGCGGCAGGAGTGGGGCTTTGACGGCTGCATCACCACCGACTGGTGGAACTACGCGGAGCACTACCAGGAGGTCAATGCGGGAAATGACCTTCGGATGCCCTGCGGGTATCCTGACAGGCTGGAGGAGGCCCTGCAGAAGAAGCTCCTGACAAGAGGGAAGCTCGAGAAGGCGGCCAGAAACATCCTGAACCTCATCCTGAAGCTCGACTGAGGCGGAACCTGCAGCCGGATATCGGGAGGAGACGGAATTCAATAAGGAATGCATGACAGGGCGGAGAGGATAGCCTCTCCGCCCTGTTTCTGTTCTGCTTCTGTCGCTATTTCTGCTGCTGTTTCTGTCTCAGCTTCTGGTTCTGTCTCCATCTCTGTCACGATCTCTGCTTCTGCCTCTGTCTCGTCAGTATCCCCGCACGCGGAAGTCCCGCTCCTTCGGGTCCACCGGGATCTCCTCCCGCTCCACGTCCGTGATCTCGATCCAGCTGCCATCGGAGAGGGAGAGGAGGAGCTTTTCAATCGCCTCCTCCCGCCCCTGCACCTCCATGGTGACGGTCCCATCCAGCTCGTTCTCCACCCAGCCGGTGCAGTCCAGATCCCTGGCGGCGTAGACCGCCCGGTACCGGAAGCCCACACCCTGGACTCTCCCGTAGAAGCGGATTCTCTCCCGGACGAGGTCCCCCTCCAGAGGGGGCTGCTGCTTTTTTTCCCCCTTTTCCCGCTCCCTGCTGTGAAACCATCTCAGGAAATCTGACATCTGCCGCCTCCTTCTGCACTTTTTGCGCGATGTTCATACTTTGTTCAACATTGTAGCTTATTCTTGAAGGGGTATACCACAGCTTTTCAACAAGGAGGACTTTTGTCAGATGGGTGTTCCAAGTACAGCAGAACGGATCCGGTCCGGGCTTCCTGCGGTGCTGACGGTCACGATGATGGCCGGCATGGCGCTGGCAGCGCAGCTGACCGGCCAGCGGGAGATCCTGTTCCCGGAGATCGCAGCGCTCTCGTTTGGGTATCTCCTTGCTCCGTCCCGCGCCTGGATGGTGAACAAAAAGCGGATGCTCCTTCTGATGACTTCCTGCGCGGTGGTGGGGTATCTCTACTCCGTCTTCCTCCCTCTCCCCTACTGGGCAAGAATCGCCGTCGCCTTTGCAACGACCCAGGCGGTCTATCTGTACAGCGGAACGAGCCTCGCCCCCCTGGTCTCCGCCATCGTGCTGCCCGTCGTCCTTCGGACGGACTCCCTTGTGTATCCCGTCTCCGCCTTTGTCCTCACGCTTCTTGTGATCCTGCTGCGGACGCTCCTCGAGAGGCTTGGAATCCGGAGAGACGAGCCCTATACACCGCTCTCCCGCCCCTCTGCCGGTGCCATCACCATGGCCGCCATCCGGGCCGCCATGGTCCTACTCCTTGCCCCCTTCTGCGTCCGCTTTGGCGTGATCTATCTCATCGCACCGCCCCTCCTCGTGTTCTTCACGGAGGTCACCTCCGCAAGAGACGCAAAGCCTGTGAAGACCCCGGTCTCCACCGTGCTGTTTCTGACCCTCTGCGCCCTCGCGGGAGCGAGCACAAGGCAGCTCTTCTGCATCCGCTTTGCCCTGCCGGTGACCCTGGCAGCCCTTGCCGCCGCCATCCTCTCCCTGGTGATTGTCTACATCTTCGGTATGACGGTGCCGCCCGCCGGGGCGCTGTGCATGCTCGCCTTTCTCGTCCCGGAGCAGAGCCTTCTGACCTACCCGCTGCAGGTCCTGGCGGGCGCCGCGCTGTTTATGCTGACCGCAAGGATCCGGGCTGCTTCCCTCCGGAAAGGGAAGGCGGTGCAGAGACGGTAATCCGCTGCTGCCGCTTTGCCTGAACGACAAATCCCCTGCAGGTCCGCCCTGCAGGGGATTTCTCCTGTCTTTATCTTTGTCTTTGTCTCTTCTCCGCTTCGACTTTTCTCGCTTTACCCTTACCCGAGGACCTCGATGTCCTTGGGGTAGTCATTGAGCCTTCGATAGCCATCCTCCGTGATGAGCACCAGGTCCTCAATCCTGGTTCCGGGGCCTCCCGGCAGGTAGATGCCGGGCTCGATGGAGAAGGTGTTCCCCGCCTCAGTCAGGTTCGAAAAGGCACTGGAGACATCGCCGTACTCGTGGTCCTCGATGCCGATGAAGTGGCCGAGACGGTGTGTGAAGTAGGGGCCGTATCCCGCCTCCGTGATGATGTCTCTCGCCCTTTTGTCGATGCTGCAGAGGGGAATCCCGGGGCGGAGCATCGCCTCTGCCTCCTCATTGGCCCTGCGGACGGTGTTGTAAATGGTTCTCTCCTCCTGTGTGGGCTCCTTCTTCCAGAAAAACGTCCGGGTCATGTCAGAGCAGTAGTTCTCATAGACGCAGCCCACATCAAAGAGGACGATGTCACCCTCTTTTAAGGCCGTGTCGTCCGGTTCGTGGTGCGGATCCGAGGCATGGTTTCCAAAGGAGACGATCGGCGGGAAGGAGTGGTCCGTGGCGCCGAGGGACTGGTAGATGCCAAGCATCTGGTCTGCGATCTCCTTCTCGGTGACGCCGTCCCGCACAAGGGTCTTAAACTGCGCCATCGCGGCATCGTTGATCTTCGATGCCTTTATCATCTTTTCCTGCTCGCCGGCATCCTTGATGGCCCGCGCCCGGTCCACCGCAAAGGAGCCGTTCTGAAAAGCCTTTGCCGTATGGTGCTCCATCATGGCAAGGAGGAACCTTGCCTGCATGGTCTTGTCGATGCCGAGGGTCTCCTCCGGGTCCACAATTCCCTTCAGGACTTCTGTGATGTCATCGGTATCCTTGATATAGCGCTTTTCAATGCCGATGTCCTCCTGGAACTGAAACAGCTCATTTAGGATAAGGACCGGTGCCTTCCCTTCCCCGATGCAGAGCGCAAGGAACCGCTCTCCCGGGTGGATCCATCTGCCGGTCATGTAGAAGATTGCGGCGGGGTCACTGACCAGCATCTGGGAGAGACCCAGGTCCTTTAAAAACGCCACCGCTTTGTTCACTTTTTCCATGTGCATGTTTCTTTCCTCTTTTCATTCCTGTGCTATAATTACTTCCGCCACATCGAAGTCATTATAGCGCAGGAGAAGGAGGTAAGAGAGAATGAAATTACGGGACAGAATGGACCCCAAATACACCAGGATCTCCCTGTACGTCATCGGAACCTGTGCAATCATCTACCTTCTGGGCTACATCATCCGGAACCTCCCCACGGTCAGCGGCGCCATTGCTGTCGCCTTCCGCTGGTGCTGGAGGACCTTCACCCCGGTGTTCTGGGGCTTTGTCCTCGCCTATCTCCTCTTCCCGGTCAACACCGCCTTTGAAAGACTTGAGGACAGGCTCCACATCTTCCGGAAATCCCCGCGGCGGAAGCGCGCCCTCTCCGTCGGCCTCACCGCCATCCTGGTGGTGGCCATCCTGGTCGCCCTGATGTCCATCATCGTCTCCGCCTTCTCGAGACAGCTCTCCGTCATCGACGCCGAGAGCTTCATGAACCTCGTCAACATGGCCACCCGCTCCATCAACTCGTTCTACACGACCGCCGTGAAGTGGCTCTCCCAGCTCAATTTTGAGTCCAAGGAGATCAACGACTACGTCCAGAATATCGGCACGGTTGTCGCCTCTCTGATCACCCAGTGGGGACAGAATGCCCTGGGAGCCCTGAAGAACATCCCCTCCTTCTTCTCGAACCTCATCTTCACGATCATCTTTGCGGTCTACTTTCAGCTCGACCACGAGGGACTCCGGAAGTACTGGGGTCGCGCCTTCCGCGCCCTGTTCCCCACCCGCTTCAACGACGGGATCCGGCTCTTTGCCAAGGACGCGAATCGGGTCTGCTCCGGGTACATCCGCGGACAGTTCCTGGATGCCATCCTGATGGCGATCTCCATCAGCATTGCCCTGTCGCTCGCCGGGGTCCGGTTCTCCGTCCTCATCGGCATCTTCACCGGCATCGGCAACCTGATTCCCTACGTGGGGCCGATCGTCGGCTACTGCTCCACGATCCTGATCTGCCTGATCAATGGGGACTACCTGCGCCTTGTGATCGGCGTCGTGATTGTCTTTGTGATCCAGACGATCGACGGCAACATCGTCAATCCCAAGCTCCTCTCCTCCAACATCGAGGTGCACCCGATGCTGGTCATCATCGCCCTGATCATCGGCAGCTCCACCGGCGGTATCATCGGCATGCTGGCAGCGGTTCCCATCGCCGCACTCCTCAAGATCCAGTTTGAGCGCCTCGTGGACTACCTGATGAAAAAGCGGGGCATTGCGGAGCCGGAAAAGGCACCCGTGCAGGAGAGCGCACCAAAGCGCCGCATCCGCGTCAGAGGCGCCATGCCAAAGACAAAGGATGAATCCTGACCCCCGGTGTCTCTCATCAACATCTTTCATCCAACAAGGAGGTTATTCATGGCTGCATCTGATCTCACTGCCGATCCCAGGCTCTCTGCAGAGGGCGGGGATCCGGACCTTGCCCTCACGCAGGATCTTCTCACGTTTCTTGAGAAGAGTCCCACCTGCTTTCAGGTGATCGCAAACTTCAAAAAGGCCCTGCTGTTCAAGGGCTACACGTACCTTCCCGAGGATACGCCCTGGGTGCTTCTCCCCGCAGGAAAGTACTTTACAACCCGGAATGGGTCCTCCATCATCGCCTTCCGGACGCCGGATCCTGCCCCCACGGGCTTTCAGATCACGGCTTCCCACAGCGACTCCCCGACCTTCAAGATCAAGGCGAACCCGGAGCTCAAAGAGGGGGAAGCCTATATCCGCCTCAACGCAGAGCCCTACGGCGGCATGCTGATGGCGCCTTGGTTCGACCGGCCCCTCTCTGTGGCAGGAAGGGTCCTGGCACAGGCGGAGGGCGGCGTTACAGAGATCCCGGTCGTCGTGGACCGGGACCTTCTCCTCATCCCGTCCGTTGCCATCCACATGAACCGGGAGGCAAACAAAGGCTATGCCTACAACGCCCAGACAGACCTCCTGCCCCTTCTTGGGGAGGGGGCCGATGCCGGCGCCTTCCGGAGGATCGTGGCAGAGACTGCCGGGGTATCGCCGGATGCGATCCTCGGGAGTGACCTCTTCCTCTACGTCCGCGGACGCGGGAGCGTCTGGGGCGCCTCGAATGAATTCGTCTCCGCAGGGCACCTGGATGACCTGCAGTGCGCCTTCTCCTGCTTCCGGGGCTTTGTCTCCTCGGAGGGGACAAAGACTCCCGCCGTTCCGGTCTTTGCCTGCTTTGACAACGAGGAGGTGGGGAGCCTCACAAAACAGGGTGCGGACTCAACCTTCCTCGAGGATGTCCTCTCCCGGATCGCAGAGGGCACCGGAATGACAAGGGAGGCGTACCACGCGGCGGTTGCGAAGAGCTTCATGCTCTCTGCAGACAACGCCCATGCACTGCACCCGAACCACCCGGAGAAGGCGGATCCCGCAAACCGCCCGCTCATGAATCACGGGATCGTGATCAAGTACCACGCGGGGCAGAAGTACACGACAGACGGCGTCACCGCCGCCCTGTTCAAGCTCCTCTGCCAGGACGCAGGTGTCCCGTTCCAGGAGTTCACGAACCGCTCCGACATGGCAGGCGGCTCCACCCTGGGGAATCTCTCCAACGCCCATGTCTCCTTAAACTGCGTCGACATCGGCCTTCCCCAGCTTGCAATGCACAGCTGCTTTGAGACGGCGGGGGTCCGGGACACCGGGTACCTTGTGCGGGCAGCCAGGGCTTTCTACGGCTCCTCTCTTCGAAGAGACGGGGATACGCTCTCCTGGGTCCAGGGCTGAGAACAGAACTGCAGGCATCAAAAGGAGTACCCCGGCCGGGGTACTCCTTTTTTCTTTCACTTTGTCCTATATTTCTCTTATCAATATGGCGTCGTCTGGTTTGCGTACTGTATTTCTCTGCAGTCTTTGAGAGATCTCATCAGCTGCCTGCCATATTCCTGCGGATCATAGTGCTCGGGCAATGGCTTTACGGGGATATCCAGCATCTTGAAAACTTGATTATCGTAATAATATCAATTGATACATTCTTCCATGTTGTGTTCTCCTTCTAACAACCATTGCGGAAGCTTACAGTTTTCTTTCGATTTGCATGACATTTCCGGCATTGTGCACAGTTTCGCTCTGTTTCTCTGTGCTTCTTCGGGCATGAAAAAACAGGCGCCTTGTTGGAGGTG
>Ga0256404_1007531_pt1 | contig 17128 bp, 15 predicted proteins | sample RumenRJG_01DNA_FD_185990 | JGI IMG/M metagenome (GOLD analysis project Ga0256404, IMG submission 185990) | Bovine rumen microbial communities from Lethbridge, Alberta, Canada - RJG_01 | ecosystem: Host-associated > Mammals > Digestive system > Stomach > Rumen | place: Canada: Alberta | collected...
CCCCGGATGAAAAGGTAGTCGTGACGCTGGACAATTTTGAACAGCGTCTTATGGTCAGCGGACTTGCTGACTTCCGCAATGACCTTCTGCGTGATGAAAAGCCCACGGAAGACGTGGACGATCTGATCCTTAAGGTCATTGACGCCCCTACACAGAAAGAGAAAAAGAAGGCTGACCGTGAGGCGAGATAAGCTATCAAAACAGAACATCATTCTGTACTGCTTCGGTGTGATTCCCGTCATATGGATAGCACTTCTTACCGCGCCTTATATCAATGGCGGATTGTTTGAATTCGTCAAAGGCTTCGGGACGGCTATGGGGGATCCCTTTCACATCACCTTATGTGAGGGGACCCCCAAGACGATCCTGCTGATGCTTGCGGTTTACGGATTCGCACTTGCGATCTACCTGTCAAATGACCGCAATTACAGACGGCGCGAGGAACACGGTTCGGCCAAATGGGGCGTGCCGGAACGTGTCAACAAGAAGTACGCCGAGCCGGAGAAAACACAGAACAAGATCCTGACGCAGAACGTGGCCATCGGTTTCGACGGCAGAAAGCACAGGCGCAATCTGAACACGCTGGTCATAGGCGGAACAGGTGCCGGTAAGACAAGATTCTTTGCCAAGCCCAACATCATGAACACCAATACCAGCTTTGTGGTTCTCGATCCGAAAGGCGAACTGCTTGCCTCAACAGGTAATCTGCTAGAGCAACAAGGATATGATATCCGTGTGCTGGACCTGGTAAATCCCGAACGGTCGCACTGCTACAATCCGTTTGTCTATCTTCGGAACGACAACGATATCCAGCGCCTTGTGACCAATCTGTTCAAGAACACCACGCCGAAAGGCTCACAGACACAGGATCCTTTCTGGGACCAGGCAGCGACCATGCTGCTCCTGGCCCTTATTTTTTATCTGCATTACGAGGCACCGCCTGAGGAACAGAACTTCCCGATGGTCATGGAGATGATCCGTGCCGGTGAGGTCAAGGAGGACGACGAGTCCTTCCGCTCCACGCTGGACATTCTCTTTGAGCGCCTCGAAATGCGAAACCCGGAGCACATAGCGCTCAAATACTACCGAAGCTATCACTCCGGTTCCGGAAAGACTCTGAAGTCGATCCAGATCACCCTGATTTCCCGCTTGGAAAAGTTCAACCTGGAGAGTCTGGCGAGCATAACCCAGAACGATGAAATGGAGTTGTGGAGCCTGGGAGAAAAGAAAACGGCGATCTTCGCCGTGATCCCGGACAATGACAGTTCCTTTAATTTCCTCGTCGGCATGCTTTATACCCAGCTGTTCCAGCAGCTCTATTACCAGGCGGATATCGTCCACGGCGGTAGGCTTCCCGTCCACGTCCACTTCTGTATGGACGAGTTCGCTAACGTCGCGCTGCCGGACGAGTTTGACAAGCTGATCTCCACGATGCGTTCGCGCGAGATAAGCGTCAGCATCATTATTCAGAACCTTGCTCAGCTTAAGGCTCTGTTTGAAAAGCAGTGGGAATCCATCGTGGGCAACTGCGACGAGTTTCTCTATCTCGGCGGCAATGAGCAATCCACTCACGAATACGTATCGAAGCTTCTCGGAAAAGAAACGATCGATACCAACACCTACGGCCGCTCAAGAGGAAGAAACGGAAGCTACTCAACGAACTGGCAGATCACGGGCCGTGAGCTCATGACGCCGGATGAGGTTCGCATGCTGGATAACCGCTACGCGCTGCTGTTCATCCGCGGTGAAAACCCGATCGAGGACCTGAAATATGACATCATGAGGCATCCGAACATCAGCTTCACCACGGATGGCGGAGCCGAGCCGTACCGGCACGGTGAGGATCTGATCAGTATTGCGACGCTTGAGATCGATGAAAACCTTCTCAGAAAAGCTAACTCAGATCCTGTCGGTGAAGACGAGTACCTCTTCTTCTGCGAGGAGGAGCTTGAAGAATTACTACACAAAAAGATGGAGGAAAAGAAAAATGAGCAGAAAAAACAAGAACAAGCCTGAGATCCCCGCCAAGGTGAAGAAGGGCTACCGCGTCTACGTCGGGCTCGTCATGTGCCTGACCCTGCTGATGCTTAGCAGCGTGTCTGCTTTCGCGGCGGGCGGAGATCCCATCACTGTCGTGAACAACCTCAGCGATTTCATCTTCGGACTTATTCGAGCCGTCGGCCTGATCATCCTGGGCTGGGGTATCGTTCAGGTGGGTATGTCCTTCCAGAGCCACGACCCTTCCCAGAGATCCAACGGCTTCCTGACTCTTGCGGGCGGTGTCATCATCACCTTCGCAAAGGAGATCCTGAATCTGATCGTCGGCTGATCCGTTGTCTGTAAGGGACGGTCTTTCCCAAAAGAGGCCGTCCCTGAAAGGAGGTGCTTAAATGTCAGATAACTGGATCGTACAGAATCTTGAAAACGCACTGAGAGTCTGGAACGAAAAACTTGCTGAGATATGGACGCTTATTACTCAGTCACCTGAGACATTCAAATCCGGATCGATATGGTCCGTCATTACGAGTATTCACGGAGCCTTGCAGGCAATAGGTTACGCACTGCTGGTGCTCTTTTTTGTTATCGGGGTCATGAAGACCTGCGGCAGTTTTGCTGAAGTAAAAAAGCCGGAGCATGCGGTCAAACTCTTTATCCGTTTTGCCGTCGCAAAAGGCATTATCACCTATGGACTTGAGCTAATGCTGGCGTTTCTGAGCGTGATTCAAGGCGTTATCAGCACCATTATGAACAGCGCAGGATTCGGAGGGAACGTCGAAACGGTACTCCCCGCTGAGATCGTTACGGCGATCGAGGACTGCGGTTTCTTTGAAAGCATTCCGCTGTGGGCGATCACCCTGATCGGAGGACTGTTCGTCTGGGTGCTCAGCTTTGTCATGATCCTGAGTGTTTACGGACGCTTTTTTAAACTGTATATGTACACGGCCATTGCTCCGATCCCGCTGTCCACCTTTGCCGGTGAACCGACGCAGAACGTTGGCAAGAGCTTCCTCAAGAGCTATGCCGGAGTTTGCCTGGAAGGCGCGATCATCGTTCTCGCCTGCATTATCTTCTCTGTGTTCGCTGCCAGCCCGCCGGTCGTGGATACGACTGCCACTGCCGCTTCTATGGTCTGGAGCTATATCGGTGAGCTGATCTTCAACATGCTGATCCTTGTGGGATCGGTCAAGATGGCGGACCGTATCGTGCGCGAGATGATGGGGCTGTAATGAGAGAAAGGAAAAGAGATATGAATTCATACGAAATCAAAAGCTATGAAGATATCCGTGACAGCCTGCGCGTCAGAGTCATGGATATCAAGGAAAACGCGGAAACGCTACAGAACGCGGTTTATGAGCCGGTAGGTTGCGGTCTTGCGCTGGTAGCCTATATGGAGCTTCCGGATGAGATCGCGGAAGGCGGCATTGCCAATGTTCCCAGAGGACTGATTGAGAAGATGCCGGACGTCGATGCCGGAAAGGTGCTTGAGGACGCAATGGAAGGCTCTATCGGTTCCGATGATGTGAAGCTCTGCGCTATTCAGGATATGCTGATGGGCCCGATCCTCGGAGAGGAACCGGAAAACTATCTGGAAAGCGACCGCACACCGGAGGAAGGTGTGCTGGTGCTGACCACCGGAAAAGGACGGCTTGGCGCATCCGCGCTCTTTTATCCTGAAATGGATATTGAAATCGGAAAACGGCTCGGCAGAGACTACTACGTCCTCCCCAGTTCCGTTCATGAAGTTCTCATCATGCCGGATAACGGGCAGATGACGCCGATGGAGCTTGCAAAGATGGTCAAGGAGATCAATGAATCGCAGGTTGCACCTCAGGACAGGCTCTGCAATAAGGTTTTCCGTTTCCATGTGGAAACGAATGAACTAACTGTGGCAGCCGATCCTGACCGCCGCAGAGAAATGGAGAGGTGACGATGGAAGTAAAGATAAACCGAGAGATCCGCAACTATACGGAATCTATGTTTTTCGGACTGTCCATGAGACAGTTCTTTTTTTCTGTCGCCGCAATGGGTGTAGCAGTGCTGCTGTACTTCCTGCTGAAGCCTTACTTCGGTACGGAGACCGTTTCCTGGATGTGCATCCTCGGAGCGGCTCCATTTGCCGCGATGGGATTCATCACCTATCACGGAATGACGGCGGAAAAGTTTCTGTGGGCCTGGCTCAGGTCCGAAATGCTGGAGCCCAAACAGCTGAAATTCGAATCGGGAAACTATTACTACGCGGCGATGAAGAATCTGATCACCGCTCATGAAAAGGAGGTCTATAAAGCCCATGATGAAATCAATCAGTAATACGCTGAAGACTGACAGGGAGCGTTATACGGTTCCGAAGAAGGTCCAGGATATCATCCCCATCAGAAGGATCTGGACCGACGGGATCTTCCTCGTGGGAAATAAATACGCCAAGAGCTGGAAGTTCACGGATATCAACTATCTGGTCGCCAGCCGCAGCGATAAGGAGAGTATGTTCCTCACCTATTCGGAGGTCCTGAACGGCCTGGACAGCGGTGCCTGTACCAAGATTACGATCAATAACCATCATATGAAGCAGTCCGATTTCGAGGACTCAGTTCTGATGGCTCTGAAATCAGACGGCCTGAACATGTACCGGGATGAGTACAACAGGGTCATTTTGGACAAGGCAATGGATGCCAATGGGATCGTTCAGGAAAAGTACGTGACCGTCACTGTCGGAAAAAAGAATATTGAGGAGGCCAGAAACTACTTCGCCAGAGTGGAGACTGACCTGGTAGCTCACTATGCGGCACTGGGATCCAAATGCGCTCCGATGGACGCTGATGAGGCTCCGTGCGCTCCATGATTTCTACCGCTGCGGCGAAGACAGCGATTACGCCTTCGATATCCGCACGGCTGCAAAGCACGGTCATGACTTCAAGGATTATATCTGTCCGGACAACGTGGAGGTCAAAACCGATCACCTGAAGCTTGGCAACCGCTATGCTCGTGTTTTCTATCTGAAGGATTACGCCAGCTATATCAGGGACAGCTTTGTAGCTGAACTTACGGAGATCAGCGGCAACATGATGCTCTCGATCGATATCCTTCCGGTGCCAACGGATGAGGCTGTCCGTGAGGTCGAAAACCGTCTTTTGGGGGTGGAAACCAATATCACCAACTGGCAGCGCAAACAGAATCAGAATAATAACTTTTCGGCTGTTGTTCCTTACGATATGGAGCTTCAGAGAAAGGAATCCAAGGAGTTCCTGGATGATCTGACTACCAGAGACCAGCGCATGTTCTTCGCTGTCATCACGATGGTTATCACGGCGGATACCTGGCAAGAGCTGCAGAGCATGACGGAAGCGATAAAGTCCACGGCCCGAAAGCATATGTGCCAGATCGCCACGCTGAAGTATCAGCAGCTGGACGGTCTCAACACGGTTCTGCCGATCGGGACTCGTAAGATCAACGCCTTCCGCACCCTGACCACTGAAAGCCTGGCAGTTTTCATTCCGTTCAAGGTGCAGGAGATCATGGACAAAGGCGGCGTTTATTTCGGAGAAAACGCAATCTCTCACAATCTGATCATGTGCAACAAGGAGAATCTGCTGAACCAGTCGGCATTTGTGCTAGGCGTTCCCGGCTCCGGTAAATCCTTCAGCGTCAAGGAACTGATCGCATTCCTGATCCTGAATACGGAGGATGACATCCTCATTTGCGATCCTGAGGGCGAATACGCGCCGCTTGTAGAGGCGATGGGAGACATCGGTTCCGTGATCCGTGTTTCTGCCGGAGGAAAGGACCGGCTCAACGCCATGTATATGGTGGACGGCTACGGTGAAAACAATCCGATCGTTGTCAAGTCTGAGTTCATCATGTCGCTGATCGAACAAATCGACAAGAAAGGCGTCGGACCGCAGCACAAGTCCATCATCGACCGCTGCATTGCCAACGTCTACCGCGACGCTTACGGGACCGGAACCACTCCGACGCTCTGCACACTCCGTGAGATGCTGCTGGAGCAGCCGGAGCCCGAAGCCAAGCAGATCGCGCTATCACTGGAGCTTTATACCACCGGTTCTCTTGATATCTTCGGTCATCAGAGCAATGTGGACCTGGATAAGCGTGTAGTCGTGTTCGACATCCACGGTCTCGGTGCTCAGCTGAAGCCCACTGGACTTCTGGTCATCACCGATACCATGCTGAACCGCGTGACGCTCAACTGGAAGAAGGGCAAGCGTACTCACGTCTTCATCGACGAGTTCCATGTTGTCTTTGAGAATGAGTTTTCTGCTCAGTTCTTCAATTCCGCATGGCGTCAGTTCCGTAAGAGAAACGCATATCCGACGGCCATTACGCAGAACGTGGAATATCTGCTGGATTCCGTTCAGGCCAGCACGATGCTCTCAAACTCCGAGTTCATCGTCATGCTGAACCAGGCTGCGTCAGACAGAGACCAGCTGGCAAAGCTTCTGAACATCTCCAATGAACAGATGAGCTATATCACCAACGCCGATCCGGGCTGCGGGCTAATCAAGTACGGCGGATCGCTGGTTCCTTTCGTGAACAGGTTTCCGAAGGACACGAAGCTGTATCAGCTCATGACGACCAGACCCGGTGAGGGTATTTTCGCGGGGCAGGTCTCCTAAGGCCTGCCTCAGTCAGGAGGTAAATATGGATAAGAAAAAGATCGTCGGCATCGTCCTGATAGCCGTGCTCAGTATCAGCGCTGTCTTCTCCGGCATCATGTTCGCCCGCCAGTACAGAGACTCTAAGACCAGCCAGGAAGCGTTTACCGGTCTGGCGGATCTTGTCATGGACATCAACACCGCCGCACAGACAGTTTCGGACGATTCTGAGGCTGATGAGTCGGAGGAGCTTACCGAAGAGGAGCTCCTTGCACAGCAGGCCGCGCTGGCACATGAGAAGTACGGCGCGCTATTTGAGCAGAATCAGGACTTTATCGGATGGATCTCCATCGACGGGACCAATATCAATTATCCCGTTATGCAGACGCCGACCAACCCGGACTACTATCTGAAGCACAGCTTTGAAAAGACCTGGAGCGACTACGGTGTCCCGTATATCGAGGAGTCCTGCATCATGGGGATCAGCAACAACATCGTCATCTACGGTCATCATATGAAGGACGGTAGCATGTTCGCAGACCTCTGCAACTATACGGATGAGGCGTTCTGGCGCGATCATCCGGTCATTCACTTCGATACGCTCTCTTCTCTCGGAGAGTACGAGGTCGTAGCGGTATTCAAGTTCAATACGAACAAGGAACAGTTCAAGTACAACGAGTTTGTGACCATGAACGAGGCAGAGTTCAATGAGTTCATGGAGAATGTCCACGCACGTCAGCTTTACGATACCGGAATCGACGCTGAATACGGAGATCAGCTCATTACGCTTTCCACCTGCGAATACACCTACAAGAACGGTCGCTTTGTCGTTGTAGCGAAGAAGGTGGTGTGATGCCTGAGATCAAAACCAGAGAAACCGTAAAGGATATCAAAGTGCTGGACAAGGCCGCCGTTGCCGGAGAGCGGATGAAACAGGCTTTTATCCGCTCAAAGGATACTGCGGAAAACCTGATGGACGACGGACAGGTCTCCCCGTCTGAATATGCGGAGGACAAGATCCGCTATATGGCGGAAGACGTTGTTCATGACACCGGTCATGCGGTAAAAAAGGAAGCCGACAAGGCCGTCGAAAAAGGCCGCAAGGCTCTGCGTGAACATAGAGAGGAAAAGCGTCTGGAGCGCCGGGAAAAGAAGGTCGAAGATGCCGTCCGTAGGTATGAGCAGTCCTCCAGAGAAACAGCAAACAACACGGTCCGTGAGACTCACCGTACCGTAAGGGCAAAAGACAGGACTATACGTACAGCCCAGCAGACCGAACATACCGTAAGGCAGACTGCCAGGTCCACCGGCAAGGCCACCATAAAGACGGCGGATGCTTCCGTTAAAACGACTGCGAAAGGAATCAAGACGGCCGAAAAGACATCCAAGGCTGCCATCAAAACCGCTGAGGCCACTGCAAAGGCGTCTAAGAAAGCGGCGGAAGCTGCCGCCAAGGCCGCACAGAAAGCCGCTGAAGCTGCAAGACAGGCTGCAATAGCGGCATATAAGACAGCAGTAGCTGTGGGTAAAGCAATCGTGGCAGCTGTCAAGGCGATCATCGCTGCAATTAAGGAACTGGTGGCTGCCATTGCCGCCGGAGGCTGGGTGGCTGTTGTGGTGATCATCGTAATCTGTCTGATAGCGCTGATCGTGGGATCCGCGTTCGGAATCTTCTTTTCCAGTGAGAAGAACGGGCAAAACGATATGACCATGCAGCAGGTCGTCAGAGAGATCAACGAGGATTATCAGAACCAGATCGAAACGATCAAAGCCAATAATCCTTATGACGATCTTGAATTGTCCGGCTCCAGAGCCGTCTGGCCACAGGTGCTGTCTGTCTACGCAGTAAAGACTACAACAGATCCGGACAACGCCCAGGAAGTCGCCACGATGGATGACCAGAAGAAACAGCTCCTGACGGATATCTTCTGGGAGATGAACGATATCTCCTACAGGACTAAGACCACAACGGAAACACAGATCATCGAAACGGATGACGGACGCGGAAACATCCTGGAGGAAGAAGTGGAGGTTACGCACACGACTCTCTATATCGTAGTCAGCCACAAGGATGCTGATACCATGGCAAGCCAGTACAGCTTCAATGATGATCAGAACGAACAGCTTGAAGAGCTTCTCTCAGCTGACAGTTCCATGTGGATGGCGGTACTTTACGGCATCTACGGCTCCGACGATATGATCGTTCAAGTGGCGCTGACACAGATCGGAAACATCGGCGGTGAACCTTACTGGTCCTGGTACGGTTTCGGTTCCCGTGTTGAATGGTGCGCCTGCTTCGTTTCCTGGTGCGCCGACCAGTGCGGATATATCGAGAACGGTGTAATTCCGAAATACTCCGGATGCGTAAACGGTGTGAACTGGTTCAGAGATAGAGGTCAGTGGGCCGATAACTCCATAGAGCCAACGCCCGGCATGATCATCTTCTTTGACTGGGACAACCCCAACGGGTCATCCGGTCCGCAGGACGGAGAGTCCGATCATACTGGTATCGTTGAGAAAGTCGAGAATGGCTATGTCTATACCGTTGAAGGAAACAGCGGAGACAGCTGCCGTGAGAACCGATATCCTGTTGGGTACTATGAGATCCTGGGATACGGTATCCCTGCTTATTAAGAATGAGCTCCTGTATCAGGCCTGTATAGGGCTTGGTGCAGGAGCGTTTTTTGTTTATGACGGATTAGATGTCGGTTATGAGTGCCATCAGGGCATGCAGACCGATGAAAAACACGGGTGCATCTTGAAAAATCAAAAATCTTGTGATATAATACATTATCTATTATTGTATCCAGCTGTGTCGGCTGGCATACGGCTATAAATATAACGCTGAATGGAGGCGCTACATGAGATTAAGTTATGACAAGCTCTGGAAAGTAATGAAGAATAACAAACTACGTAAAGGCGAGCTTGCAGCAGCCGCCGAAGTCAGTGAATATACCATGAGTAAGCTCGCTCATGATGAGCCGGTATCGATAGAAGTCATAATGAAGTTCTGCAAGATCTTCCATTGTGACATTGGGGATCTGGTTGAAATAATTGAAGAGGACTGAAAGGATGGGTAGTCTATTATGTTTGGTGCTTTAATTGGCGATATTGCAGGATCCAGATTTGAATGGAATCCGACCAAAAGCAAAGACTTCGATCTATTGACGCAGATCGGTGGTTGTAAGCCAACCGATGATAGCGTGATGACTGTTGCAATAGCGAATGCTATTCTCGAATGCGATGGAGATTATGCTGACCTATCTGAGAAAACGATAAGTCAGATGCGCACTACTGGAAGGCGGTACCCTCACGCCGGTTATGGCGGAGGCTTTCGAGCTTGGCTCGAAGCGCCAGTCCCACGCCCGTATAATAGTTTTGGTAATGGCTCAGCTATGCGCGTGAGCCCTTGTGCTTATGCTGCTAATACGCTTGATGAGGCAATTGCCCTTTCGAGAACTGTTTCTGAAGTCACTCATAATCATCCTGAAGGAATAAAAGGCGCAGAAGCAGTTACGGTGGCAATTTTTATGGCCCTTCACGGGAAGAATATTCTTGAAATCCGTGACTACATCAATAAGCACTATTACCCGATGGACTTCACGCTTGATTCCATCCGAGAGTCATACAAGTTTGATGTTACATGCCAGGGATCTGTCCCTCAGGCAATCATGGCATTTCTTGAATCATCTGACTTTGAAGATGCCATACGAAATGCAATTTCTCTTGGTGGAGATGCTGATACGCAGGCTGCTATAGCGGGCAGTATTGCTGAGGCTTATTACGGTATTCCTTCAGAAACAAGAAAGTTAGCATTTACTTTCCTGGATGATTACTTGCTTGCATCTGTTAATCGTTTTGAGGCAAAGTATGGGATCCGTCTTCAGAAAGAGGAAGAAAACTACGTTCGCAGAGAGGAGCATAACTCCAGTGCCCAAGGTGAGCAGCTCTCTTTTGAGGGAATGTCTCGTGAAGAGCAAATAATGCTTGCTGTGGATATTACTGATTCTGCGTCTGAAGAAGAAAAAACTCGCACTATGCGAGCCAGCGAACTTCACAGCTTCCTTTATGCAGCATGCACCATTCTTTATGGATCCGTCCTTCCTTCTAAGTACAAAACATATGTCCTTCCGCTCATGTTCTTAAAGCGAATCTGCGACTGTTATGACGAAGAGATCGAGACTGCCAAAAAGAAATACGGATCTGATTGGGTAGATTTTGACGAAGACGAGATCCATAGATTTATCATTCCCACAGGATGCCACTGGAGTGATATCCGCAACTGCACAGAAAACGTTGGCAGCGCTATTCTGAATTCCATGCAAGGCATTGAAACTGCAAATCCTGATACCCTTTCAGGTATATTTATGGGCTTCAGTGGTGCAGATTGGACGAATAAGAACACTTTCCCTGACAGAAAGCTTAAAGACCTGATTGAGCACTTTTCTGAAAGGAACCTCGGAAATAACAACTATGATGCAGATATCATGGGTGACGCCAATGAATATCTGATCCGCCATTTTGCTGACGATGATAACAAAAATGCTGGCGATTTCTTCACGCCGAGAACTATCGTTAAGCTGCTCATTAAGATGCTTGCTCCGGAAGCGAATCATTCTATTTATGATCCCGCATGCGGAACGGGCGGCATGCTTATTGAGTATATACGTCAGACAAACAGCAAAGCCGGTGCCGGTCAATTCATATTTGGTCAAGAGAATATGACGTCTACATCGGCAATCGCTAAAATGAATCTTTATCTTCACGGCATTGAAGATTTCCATATCAAGACCGGTGATACTCTTCGCAACCCGCTATTCATTTATCGCGGTCAGTTACAGAAGTTCGACTATGTTGTTGCTAATCCTCCCTTCGGCCTTGACGGTTGGGGCGCTGATCAGTTTGAAACTGATGTGTGGGGTAGAAATATCTGGGGTTCTCCAACAGATTCAAATGCAGACTATGCCTGGATTCAGCATATTGTCGCATCTATGGATGAGAAAACGGGACGAGCTGCTGTAATTATGCCGCAGGGTGTTCTGTTCCATGGTGGAAAAGAAGGCAAAATCCGTGAGGCATTGATTAAATCACACAAACTGGAAGCAGTTATCAATCTCCCGAGTGGAGTCTTCTACTCCACAGGAGTTTCTGCATGCGTTCTGTTCTTAAACAACAAGAAGCCAGCTGAAAGAGATGAAAAAGTGATCATGATTGATGCTGGCACAATTGTACATGCTCGCAGAGCTCAAAAGTATATGGATGAGAGCGATGTCGAAACAGTGTACAACCTCTTTTCAAAATATGAGGACCTTATCGATTTCGCTAAGGTGGTTACTGAAGATCAAATTGCCGAAAAGGGCTACACGCTTGCAGTAAATACGTATATCGATAAAACACCTCCAAAGCCAATTGATCCAAAAGAAGTGCGAGCAAATTATTTAAATGCTTATAACGAGGTTGTTGCCCGTGAAGAAAAACTCAGAGCACTTCTCAAGAAGGGAGGCTACATAGAATGAGTAGAATAACACAAGCTGATCTCGAAAAGTATCTTTTCGGCTGTGCCGACATCCTCAGAAATTATGTCGAGGCAAGTTCTTATAGAGACTATATCTTTCCTCTTCTGTTTTTTAAGAGAATAAGCGACGTTTATGACGAGGATATAGAGAACGCTAAAAAGGAATATGGGGATAGCTGGACTACTTTCTCTGAAGAGGAAATACATGATTTCATTATTCCTGAGGGCTGTCATTGGAGCGATCTGCGCGTCGTTACTGATAACGTTGGTTCTGCGATTCAACAATCATTTCAGAAACTTGAATCCATGAACACCGACAAGCTCGGCGGCGTATTCGGAAATGCAAACTGGTCAAACAAATCTGAGCTCCCTGATAGAATGCTTAAGGACCTCGTTGAGCATTTGAGTTCTTTGACGCTCTCAATTGAGAACTGCCCTGAAGATGAGCTTGGTCATGGGTATGAATATCTGATTGGAAAATTCGACTCGGATGACGGACATACTGCGCAGCAGTTCTACACGAACAGAACGGTAGCGCACCTCATGGCAGAAATGCTTAATCCGCAAACAAAGGAATCGATTTATGACCCGACATGCGGTTCTGGTGGAATCCTAATCTCCTGTATTGATCACATTAAAAGCCGTGGCCAAGAATGGCGAAATGTTAAAGTTTACGGTCAGGAAATCATCCCTCCTACGGCTGCTATATGCAGAATGAATCTGTTCTTGCATGGAGTTCAGGAATTTACGATTCGTACAGGTGATACGCTCTCTAATCCGGCGTTTTTAGACCGTGATCGATTAAAGACGTTTGATCTTGTAGTGGCAAATCCTCCTTATTCCATCAGCAACTGGGATAGAGATGCATTTAGCACTGACAAATACGGCCGAAACTTTCTCGGTACACCTCCTCAGAACAAGGCGGACTATGCCTTTATTCAGCACATTTTAAGGAGTATGGATCCTGTAACTGGACGATGTGCGATCCTTCTTCCCCATGGCGTCTTAACTAGAGATTCAGAGTATGAAATGCGCAAAAACCTAATCAACTTGGATCTTGTTGAAGCAGTAATTGGAATTGGAAAGAATCTGTTTTATAACTCGCCGATGGAGGCATGCGTTCTGGTGTGCCGGTCACGGAAAGCATCTGAGCGGAAGAACAAAATTCTGTTCATTGATGCAAAGAATGAAGTGACCAGGAAAAATTCCGAAAGCTATCTGGAAGACAGACACATTTCTAAAATTGCAACAACATATCATTCTTTCTCGCAGATTGAGAACTTCTCGTATGTAGCCAGCCTTGATGAAATAAGATCTAAAGACTTCTGGCTTGGCATTCCGAAATACGTTTATAGAGGATTTGGTGGCGATGAAAATAGCATTTTGGATGATGCTATATCAGAGTGGTATGTGAGTTCGAACGAAGTTCACAGCAGCTGCGCCGCGTTGATGCAGCTTGTCAATTTCGGAGGTAATGACCATGCAAAAGGTTAAGTTAAAAGATGTGGTAATGCGTGTCAAAAACAAGATCGATAAAGACAGCACCGATCTTGAATACTATGTTGGCGGTGAACATATAGACAGCGGTGAAGTTTGCATCACAAAAAAGGGTAGAATCGAAGGGAGTACCATTGGACCCGCGTTTCATATGCATTTTATGCCTGGAGATGTTTTACTAATGTCTCGTAATCCGCATCTAAAAAAAGCAGGCGTCGTAGATTTTGAAGGTATATGTTCTGACGTTAGTTATATATGCAGAACCAAGGATGAAGACGTTCTTAAACAGCGGTACCTGCCGTTTGTTTTTCAGACGGATCATTTTTGGCAATTTGTCGAAGAAAACAAAAAAGGTGGGCTTCCCTTTTTCTTAAACTGGTCCGATTTTGAAAAGTATGAGTTTGTGTTGCCTGATCCGGAAAAACAGCAAGAGTTGGCAGATCTTCTTTGGGCTGCTCAGAACACAAAACTTGCTTATTTGGAGTTGTTAAAACAGACGGATGAACTAGTAAAATCGCAATTTATCGAGATGTTTGGATTGCCAGAGGAAAACAAACACGGGTATGAAATAGCTCGTATCGGTGATGTGGTTTGCGACGTTCATTATGGAACAAGTAAAAAGGCCTCAGATGATGGCGAGTACATCTACCTCCGTATGAACAACATAACATACGGCGGCGAACTGGATTTGACAGACATAAAGAGGATCGGTATTCCCGAAAAAGAGCTTGCTGGCTGTATGGTAAAAAAAGGAGATGTGCTTTTCAACAGAACAAACAGCCGGGATTTAGTAGGAAAAACCTGTGCATTCAATCTGAATGAGCCAATGATCATTGCTGGTTATATCATTCGACTAAGGATGAATGGTCGCGTGCTACCGGAATATCTATCGAAATTTCTAAATTTGGAGAGTAGCAAGAAGATGCTGATGGCGATGGCAAAGGGTGCGGTCGGCCAGGCGAATATCAACGCGCAGGAAGTGCAGTCGATTCAGATTGTCATCCCGCCAATGGAGGCACAAATGTCATTCCAACAGTTAGTTGAACAGAGCGATAAATCAAAATTTGAACTAAAAAAAGCGATCAACGACATCAATGAACTGATCAAGTCGTTGATGCAACAGGATACCTAATAATGACTTGGCGTAGGATGTTGGTAAAAAAGGAGATTTACCAACATGACTACAATGATGATCAACAGAATTAAGCAAGAGATGGCTCGATTCCTTACGGGCGAGCAACTAAGGCAACTTCAGACTGTATTGGAGAAGATCGATTCGGAAGAACAGTCTGAAGAGACGAAAACAGATCTGGTTACTGCTTTCCTTTCAGCAAAACGTGTGGAAGGCTGTTCAGATAAGACGGTCAGATACTATGACTCAACAATACGTAATGTTCTCTCTTCTCTAAACAAGGACGCTGGAACGATTACGACTGACGATCTGAGACGGTATCTGGACAACTATCAGCAGAAAAGCGGTGCGAGTAAAGTTACCATCGACAATATTCGCAGAATTCTATCAAGCTTTTTTGCCTGGTTGGAGGATGAGGACTACATCGTAAAAAGTCCAGTTAGGAGGATACACAAAGTCAAGACCTGCAAAACTGTGAAAGAAACGTATTCCGATGAGGCTCTTGAGCTAATGCGTGACAATAGCGAATGTCCAAGGGATCTCGCAATCATAGATATGCTTGCATCTACCGGAATCCGCGTTGGCGAACTGGTGAAGCTGAATCGCGGAGACGTTGATTTCGTCAACAGAGAATGTGTGGTTCTTGGCAAGGGAAACAAACAGCGTAGAGTCTACTTTGACGCTAGGACAAAGATTCATCTGCAGAATTATTTAAACAGTCGAACGGATAGCAATGAAGCATTGTTTGTGTCATTGCAGAAACCGTATAACCGTCTACTGATAAGTGGTGTTGAGATACGCCTCCGTGAACTCGGTAAAAAGCTGGATCTGAATAAGGTTCATCCGCACAAGTTCAGAAGGACACTAGCAACAATGGCGATAGATAAAGGAATGCCTATTGAGCAAGTGCAGCAGCTTCTGGGCCATCAGAGCGTAGATACAACACTTCAGTATGCAATGGTGAATCAGAACAATGTAAAGCTGTCGCACCATAGGTTCATTGGATAAACGAGTCGCAATTTATCGAGATGTTCGGACATCTCGGAGAAGATGAAAAGGGTTGGGGTATTACTACACTTGGAAAGTGTTGCGAGCTCAATCCTAAACGGCCAAAAGGAATCAATGATGATTTGGCGGTCTCTTTTGTCCCGATGCCAGCAGTATCCGAGCAAGGAGAAATTGACTGCACCGATATAAAACCATATTCAGAGGTTAAAAAAGGCTTTACGTATTTTGCAGAGCATGATGTACTGTTTGCCAAAATAACTCCCTGCATGGAGAACGGGAAAGGTGCGGTGGCTGAAGGGCTTTCAAATGGAATTGGCGCTGGCTCGACAGAATTCCATGTTCTTCGTCCAATTGAGGGCAAGTCGAATCCTTACTGGCTCTACATTATAACGATGTTTAATGGATTCCGGAAGGATGCCAGGAAAGCGATGACAGGTACCGGAGGCCAATTACGAGTGCCGATAAACTATTTGAATGAGTATCCCATAACGTTGCCTCCTATTGAGCTTCAGAATACGTTTGAGCAATTCGTGAGGCAGAGCGATAAATCAAAATTTACCGGTTCAAATCGCAATTTATCGAGATGTTTGGAGATCCGGAAGACAACCCCAAAGGATGGCCTGTGTTGAGCTTCGACGAAGTAGCCACAATTGATGCAAACATGACAACAGATTATGAAAGGTATGCAAATTATCCACACATAGGTATCGACAGCATTGAAAAAGATACAGGAACGCTCTTCGGCTACCGAACCGTAAAAGAAGATAACGTGATTAGTGGGAAATATGTTTTTGGCCCTCAACACATTATTTACAGCAAGATTAGACCCGCTCTGAATAAGGTGGCGTTACCAGACTTTGAAGGCTTATGTTCCGCAGATGCATATCCGATCCTTCCGAAGAAAGATATATGTATCAAGGAGTTCTTAGCACACGTTCTGCGGTCGGATTACTTTTTGAGATACATATTGGCGTTCAGCGGTCGATCTCAAATGCCAAAGGTAAACCGCAAGCAGATCTCCGGTTTCAAGTTTCCGGTACCACCAATTGATCAACAAGAAGAGTTCGTTCAGTTTGTGAAACAGAGCGATAAATCAAAATATAGGCCCTTACGGGCAAGAATCTAAGTGAAAGATAGGAGAGAAACCAGATGTTTACAGAGGCAGATTTCGAAAAACTGGTTTGCCAAACACTAGCAGATAACGGATGGAAATACATTCCGGCAGAAATGCTCGCCCGGAATTATTCTGACGTGCTCGTGGAGCCCATGGTTAAGGATGCACTTATCAGATTGAATCCTGTTATTGCCGAAGAGCCTTCAAGGGCGGATGAAGTGTTACAGAGGATTCGAGCGATCATTCTGTCTGTTGAG
>Ga0256404_1007534_pt1 | contig 17127 bp, 12 predicted proteins | sample RumenRJG_01DNA_FD_185990 | JGI IMG/M metagenome (GOLD analysis project Ga0256404, IMG submission 185990) | Bovine rumen microbial communities from Lethbridge, Alberta, Canada - RJG_01 | ecosystem: Host-associated > Mammals > Digestive system > Stomach > Rumen | place: Canada: Alberta | collected...
CGCTCATTTTTCAAAGAAAAATGGCTACTTCCTCATGTTTGGCGGGACCCATGAACAGAAATTTGCAAGTACACTCGCAAATTTTGTTCATTTGTCCCTTAGCTCATGTTTTATCACACAGGAGGAGTCAGATCATGTTTAAGCATTTGAAAGCGATTCTCCCGATCACATTGACGGCAGCGATGCTGCTTTCGGCCTGCGGAGGGCAGAAACCCGCTGAGACGAGCGCTGCAGCGCCTGAGACCACTGCGGCTGCTGAAACCACTGCAGCAGCGGCTGAGACTACGGCCGAAGCGGAAGGGTCGAAGGCTGAGGAAGCTGAAAAGGAGAGCGGTACCGCCGCAGAATCTTCAGAAGCCGCCGATACAGCTGAAGCCGCGGAATCTTCCGAAGCCGCCGATACAACAGAAGCTGCAGCAGACGAAGCGGATATTATCTCGGCACCTTCGATCAGCGCAGAGGAGTTCCCGGTCACGGACGGTTCTACCGCAACGCTGCCGCTTTCCTGGATGCTCTACCGGCTCTGTACCGGTGAGAGCCAGGAGGCTGCGGAATCGGCCCTTTCATTTACCAAGACAAACAACGCCTATGTGCGTCTGATGGACAAAGAGGCGGACCTTGTGATCGCCTATGAGCCCGGTCCCAATGCCAAGGCGGACGAGCGCTATGACGACCTCGAAATGAAGCCGATCGGCCTGGACGCGCTGATCTTTATCTGCAATACGGCCAATCCGGTCGAGTCCCTTACGACCAGACAGATCCGGGAGATCTACACCGGAAAGATCACCAACTGGAAGGATGTCGGCGGTGAGGACAGCGAGATCATCGCATTCCAGCGGGAGGTCAACTCCGGGTCGCAGACCCTGATGGAGAACCTGATGATGCAGGGCCTGGAAATGGCGCCTGCTCCGATCGAGTACCGTCCCTCTGAGATGGGCGATCTGATCGAAGGTGTTGCACGCTATGCCAACAGCGGCAACGCGCTCGGCTATTCTGTCTATTTCTACGCAAAGAACATGTACGCAAAGCCAAACCTCCGCTTTATGGCTGTGGACGGCGTGATGCCCTCCAACGATGCCATCCGCAGCGGGGAGTACCGCTATACGAACCCCTTCTATGCCGCGGTCCGTAAGGATGAGCCGAAGGATTCGAAAGCATATGAGCTTTTCGAGTGGCTGACAAGCGACGACGGCCAGTCCCTGATCGAGGAAATGGACTATGTCAGCATCGAGAAGGGCACAAAGAAGCTCCCGGAGGAGCTTGTCGCAAAGACCTCTCTGCTGGAGCCTGTTCTCGAAGGAAATACCCACCGGCTCGCGGTCAACGGCCAAAACTATGACGGAGACGCCGGCGTGGTCATCCTGGATGAGAACGGACAGTTCCTTCTGCGGCGGGATGACATCCGTATACGGGACAATGATGAGTATGCCCTGATCCGCGGCAGCGTGTTCCCGGCCTGCCGGCCTGCATTTGCAAAATCGAAGCCGGCGCCTTACCAGGGAGAGAACGGCGAAAGCATTACCAATTATGAAGAGGATGCTTACGATAACATCCCAATCGGACTCTTTGACGTTGATAAAAACGACTGGGCGGTCGAGCCTGTCTATGATTACTGCTATACGGAATGCCATGACGGGGACCATGCGGTCTTCTACATGGGGAACTGGTGGAGCCACTACGGCTTTGATGAGAACTGGGAGTACGTCTATATCGAGGAGCCCGAGGCGGATATGTTCCTCTATGACGAAAACGGCGAGGCCCTCGGCAAAAAGACCTTCTCAGGATATGAGGGAAATGAGGAACTGATCTCCGGTACTCTGCTCCGCCGGCATATGGATGCGGAATATGATTCAGCGGCAAGCAGGACGACCTACCCGCTGGGCCCGGACTCCAGCTTCATCACGGAATGGAAGGATAATGGCACCGCCTGGCTGATCCTTAAAGGCGAGGAGATCGCCAGGGGCAGCGACGGATACGTGCTTCCTTACATGTCCGATTTCATCAGCGAGGATATGATCCCCGAGGGCTGGTATGTGGTCCATCTCTATGATGCAGGCGTGGATGAGAAGGGAGAGTATTATTACCATGACGCCGGCCAGTACGTCATCGACCGGGACGCAGAGCTTAGGTATATCCTGAATAACAGCGAGGATGAAAGCATTGAGCTCGTGGATGAGCACTTCCTGGTCATCGGAAACTACAGGTCCGGAAAGCAGCGCATCATCGATTATGAGGGCAATGAAGCCGCTTCCTGGATCACGCCCTATGATTATGAGTACGCAGACTGGTAAAGAATTGTCACATTAAGAAAACAGCGTACACAAATCCCCTTCTACGGTTCCCCTCACGCTCGTGTTTTCGCACTGATTTAATTAACCGAAGTTCGGAAAAGAAGTCAATGAAGCGAAAACGCTCGCTGCGGGCCGACGACGTCCGTAGAAGGGGATTTTGTACGCATATCAATTTCTCTCCTCACAATAAAAGATAAGGGGCTGTCTTGTGACAGCCCCTTAATTCCTTAGTGTGAAGCTTTGCGGTATGCTCAACCCTTGCGTTCGATCGCGCGCTTTGCGGCAGCGATGATGTCTGCAGCGGTGAGGTGGTAGGCCTCCTTCAGATATGCGAGAGGGCCGACCTGACCGAAGCGGTCCGTTACGCCGACCATTTCGATCGGAGTAAAGGAGGTGCCTCTGGTCGTGACTACCTCTGCGACGGCGGAGCCGAGACCGTTGATGATGTTGTGATTTTCGGCGGTAACGATGGCGCCGGTTTCGGAGGCTACGGCAAGAATGGCATCCGCGTCGATCGGCTTGATCGTGAACATGTCGAGGATGCGTGTTTCGATGCCTTCCTTGGAAAGCTCGTCGGCAGCTTTTAAGACCTCGGGCATCATGACGGCGCCTGCGGTAATGATGGTGAGATCCCTGCCTTCCCGGAGCGTCGCGGCCTTCCCGATCTCGAAGGTGGAGCCTTCCTCATAGATCTTCAGTGCGTTCTTACGGAAGAGGCGGATGTAGAACATGCCGTAGAGCTCCGCGACCTGGTCAATGATGCTGCCGAGCATGACGGGGTCGGAGGGCTCGATCACGGTCATTTTCGGGAATGCACGGAAAATGGCCACGTCCTCGAAGGGCATGTGGGTGCCGCCGTTCAGCTGTGCGGAAACGCCCGGGTCAGTACCGATGATGCGGACATTGGAGCCTGCATAGGCACCGCTGATGAAGGCCTGGTCGGTCGCGCGGCGGGATACGAAGGCGGCAAAGGAGTGCGCAAACGGTATCCGGCCCATCAGGGAAAGCCCGGCAGCGACGCTGATCATATTGGCTTCCTGAATGCCGCAGTTGATGAGCTGCTTCGGGAATTTTTCACGGATCTCCTTCATGGCGGGAGCGCCGAGAAGGGACCCGCCGAGGTCGGACTCAAGCTCCATGACAGCCGGGTTCTTCGCCATCAGTGCCTTCAGATGCTCGACATAGACGGAGGTCATGGTAAAATCCGCAGTTGTTTTATTCTCCAGAATTCTGTATGACATGATATTCCTCCTTCTTATTTCGCGGTCAGAGCTGCTCTCTGTTCATCGAGCTCCTTAAAGCACTGGGCAGTGATCTCGGGAGTGAAGTTTACATGATGGCAGGCATTCGGTACGGTAAAGGATACGCCGTAGCCCTTGATCGTGTTGCAGACGATCACATGCGGATGTCCGGTACGGTCTGCCTTGGCAGCGTCTACGGCAGTCTTGATGGCTTCCACATCGTGTCCGTCGATCTCTGCCGTGTGCCAGCCGAAGGCGTGGAATTTGTCCACGTAGTCGCCCATATCACAGATATCCTTCGTCCAGCCGTCGAGCTGAGCTTTGTTGTAGTCGACAAAGAGGATCAGGTTGTCGAGCTGCTGCTGTGCTGCGAAAAGGACAGCCTCCCAGATCTGGCCCTCCTGGGACTCGCCGTCGCCGATAATGCAGTAAACGGTGCGTCCGTCGTCATCGAGATGCGCTGCGAGAGCCATGCCGCAGGCCGCGGAGAAGCCCTGTCCGAGGGAGCCGGTCGTCATTTCAATGCCGGGAACATGCAGACGGTCGCAATGGCTCGGAAGCTCAGTGCCGCCGCGGTTTAAGGTGTCGAGACGCTCCATCGGGATAAAACCTTTAAGAGCGAGCGCGCCGTAAAGGCAGGGACCGGCATGACCCTTGGAACAGACCAGGATATCACGGTCCTTTAACTTCGGGTCGGCAGGATCATACTTCATTTCGCTGCCGTAGAGCACAGCCACGATGTCCGCAATGGAGAGGTTGCCGCCGAGATGGCCGGAACCGAGCGAGCTCATCTCACGGATGATCTGCTTGCGGATATCGATGGCGAACTGCTGCAAACGGATTTTTTCTTCTGCATTCATTCGAATAATACCTCCGGAATAATGTGCCGGCAGTACTGCCGGAGAGGATGTGGTACGATAAATCATAAAATCGATCGGGAACCATGAGCATGGATCTGCATGAAAAGCTGCAGATCAATGCATAGTTTAACCCTTGCTCATTATAGCATACAGCATCCCGATTATGATGCCTGCCGGGCAATAAATTTGTATCAAATTCAGTAACTGTTCAGCACCTGCCTGATTGAATGGCAAAAAAGCATGGTTACATGCTTTTTGACAGTTACCAATTTTATGAAATTTGAGTTATACTAAAAATGCAGCAAGAATAGTCTGATGACAGGAGAGCAGCCTTATGAAGACCGGCATTGTGGTGATCGGAGCAACATTTGTGGATATCAAGGGGTATCCTTTGAGCCAGTATATTCCTGCGGGAAGAAATTCCGGCAGGGTCGTGCAGGTGCACGGCGGCGTCTGCCGCAATATTGCGGAGGATATTGCCAATGTGGAGCTGAACCCGACGCTGATCACTGTGGTGGACAGGAGCGGCATCAGCACGGACGTGATCCAGAAGCTTAAAAAACATCACTGCAATACCACCTTTATCCGACGGACGGAGGACGGACTGGGGACATGGCTCGCTGTGTTCGACAACAGCGGCGATGTGGTCGCGTCGATCTCCAAGAGGCCGGATCTAAGCGAGATCGGCCGGATCCTGGATGATCAGGGAGACGAGATCTTTTCAGGAGCGGACAGCATAGCCGTCGAGTTTGACATTGAGGCGCCGATCCTGAAAAAGGTGCTTGCGCTTGCGGAAAAATACCATAAGAAGGTCTATGCACCTGTCTCCAACATGTCGATCGCGATCGAACGCAGAGATCTCTTAAAGCGCATCAGCTGCATCGTCTGCAATGAGCAGGAAGCCGGGATCCTGTTTTCGGAGAACTATGAAGGCACTTCGCCGGATGAGCTTCAGGGGATCATCCTGAACAAGATCCGGCAGGCGCAGATCCCGTCCATGGTGGTGACGCTCGGATCAAAAGGCGCGGTATATGCCGAGTCGGAGAGCGGCATCTCAGGACATTGTCCGCCGATCAGGGTCGATGTCAAGGACACGACCGGCTGCGGGGATGCCTTCTTCTCCGGAGTAGCGATCGGACTGACCTACGGCAAGACCCTCGGAGAAGCCTGCGCCATCGGAACGAGGCTCGCCGCCTCCGTGATCATTACGCAGGAAAACGTCTGCCCGAGATTCCTGCCCGCGGAGTTTGACCTGGAAATTAACTGATCAGCATTCCCTAACGAGGAACAGATTTCCAGGGGAGACAGCTTGCTGGTTCCTGAGGAAATCTGTGACGAACATGTCTGCGATCAGCAGACAGTCGGCTCATGAGGAAGAAGGCCCGAAGGGCCGGATTCCGAATGGGCAGACAGGGAATGCAGAGAAAAATGTACAGTTTTTCGAAATCAGATTCACATATTACATCTTATACTATATAATATTGCCCATGAATATCGGAATTGTAGCAGACAGCCACAGCAGCCTTACGCCAAAGGAGGCGGAACGTCTCGGCGTATATCTGCTGAACACACCGTTCTGCATTGACGGAAAAGATTATTTTGAAAATGTCGACATTACGAGGGAAGCATTCTTTGAAATGCTTTCTTTGGGCGTGCCGCTTTCCACATCTCAGCCGTCCCCGGATATGACCATGGAAATGTGGGACCGGGCGCTTGAAAAGCACGACCAGATCCTCTACATGCCGATCAGCAGCGGACTGAGCAGCACCTGCCAGAATGCGGCGGCGCTTGCGGAAGATGAGAAGTATCAGGGCAGAGTATTTGTCGTCGATAACGGCCGTGTCTCCACGCCGATGCACTGCACAATCCTGGATGCTCTTAAGATGATCGAAATGGGCTGGGATGCTCCGCAGATCAAGGCAAAGCTCGAAGAGTACCGCAACCTGGAGGTGATCTACCTCGCTGTAGATACGCTGGAATATCTAAAGCGCGGCGGAAGGATCAGCAGCCTTGCCGCCATGGCCGGCAGCATTCTCCAGATCAAACCGATCCTGAAGCTGGATACCGGGCTGCTGGTGCCGCACCGCAATGCGCACGGCATGCAGAAAGCCCGCCAGATGATGATCGATACGATTAAAGAGGATCTTCGCACCAGATTTGCCGAATACTATGAGAGGGGAGCTTTCCATCTGATGACCGCAACCAGTGCGGATCCGAAAGGAAATGAAAACTGGATCAACCAGGTGAAGGAGGCATTTCCGGGAGTACCGGTCTTAAGCGATTATCTTTCGCTTGGCGTCTGCTGCCACAGCGGACCCGGGGCGCTTGGGATCGGCGTATCCTGCAAGCCGGTGTAAACACGTCAGTGTGAACGGCCTATATCAAAAGTCAGGGGCAAAACACATTTGACCCTTACATCATTTTTTCTGAGTTATAAAAGTGCAATTGACAGAACAGAAACCTTGTTCCGTCAGCTGCACTTATTTTTTTTTACTTCAATGTTCGTGTTTGGCGAATGCTGTGCAGGGCGGGCGCTGATTAAATGTGTTTCTCAGAGGGCACAGCGTACGCACCTGACTGATCATGGGACCCGATGGAAGAGGGGTCAGATGAAAACCTAAAATAGTAAATGCATCATGAATGATAAATTACAATTTGCGAACGGTCCAAACGGTTTCTGAAAACCGACATTTTCGGTAAAACGGCAAAAACAGGTGCGGGAAAACCACGTTAAATCAAGGGCTGATATCAGAAATATATATATCAAAATGCATAATTCTCCGGTTATACATTGCCCCTATGGCCAAAAATGGTAACTCAAGAATCGATATAACGGTTTGGAATATCGACCGGATTTTAGAATATATAAAGCGTGTACCGGGCGCATGCAGCTATCCACATAAGGGCTTGTGGAATTGTTGACAAGTGAAGTTTATTCACGGCCTGGCAGAAATGCGGGTATAATTTCAGGATACCGGGAAACGGCGGAGCACTTGAATTTTTCCGGATCAGGCTTGATTAAAACGGATAAATACGGTATAATAAGGATAAATTATTATGCTGATTTATCCGAATACGAATGAAAGGCAAGTCTTTATTAAGGCTGCGCAGGAGCTTGGAATTTATGACGGAATTTATGACGATCGAAGAGATGAACAGGATCAGAAAGGAGCGCGGCTACAGCATTGCCCTGCTCGCGGAGTATACGGGGGTCCCTGTCGGGACGCTGACCAAGATCTTTTCCGGGGTCACAAAGCGGCCGAGGACTGCTACGCTTCTTGCGATCGAGAAGGTGCTGAAGGAGGACGGCGGGCATTATAGCGGGAAGGCGACCGGCTATGATCTTCGGAGCAGGAAGGAGCAGGCACCGGCTGTGGTCAGAGACGGGCCGGAGGCAGGGATTTACCGGAGCTATGAGGGCGGCCTGCACGCCTATGTCGACTGTGATGTGCCGGGGCCTTACCGTGTTTCAGATATGGAAGAGCTTCCGGAGGAAACAAGGGCAGAGCTCATCAACGGGCATCTGTTTTACCTCGAGTCTCCTACGATCATTCATCAGGAGATCATCAGTGCCGTTTTCCTGGCATTTGCAAATCATATCCGTTTGAAGAAAAAAAAGTGCAAGGTGCTGATGGCACCGATGGATGTCCAGATCCTGAAGGATGATATGCATCTTTTTCAGCCGGACCTTATGGTTGTGTGCGACCCGGAAAAGGTCTCGATGAAACGGATCGTGGGAGCCCCCGATTTTGTGCTGGAGGTGCTGTCTCCCGCAAGCAGACGAAAGGATCTGATCGATAAGACGATTTGGTATGAAAAGGCCGGCGTCCGTGAGCTATGGTTCATCGATCCGGACCGCAAGAAGCTGCAGATCTATGACTGGACAAAGGAACATAAATACCAGCTGGTGCAGCTGATACCGCTCGAAGGGAAAAAGGATGTTGCCATATCACAGGGGGAGCTTATGATCGATCTGGATGAGATTCGTGAGATCGCAGAGCAATTTGATTCATAAGGTTACTACTCAAGGGTCAGCAAGCCATCATTTTGCGAATGACGGGTTGCGGACCTGTGGGAAGGAGCCTTATTGGCGCAGATGTCATTGACAAAAGGCCACGTTTCATTGAGAAGATGCCAGGCGGCAGGTATAATGAAACTGGAAGTATATATGTTTCGAGCCTGCCCGGCCGGCTTTTAATCATGTTAATGTGTTTTTGTCAGGCGGAAAGCAGGTCTGAAACGATATGATCACATTACTGCAGGAGGTAGCCTTATGAAGAAACGACACAGTATTTGGACTTATTTCATACCTGTTGCCTTAGTCATGATCCTTATGATGGCCCTTGCCGCATGCGGAGGAAAGCAGGAGGCTCAGACGACTGCTGCTCCGACTGCTGCAGCCGAGACCACGGCTGCCCCTGAGACGACTGCGGCACCCGAAACGACTGCGGCACCTGAGACGACTGCGGCCCCGGCCGAGACAGAGCCGGAGACCACTGCAGAGCCGGAAACTAAAGCACCGGAAACAGCTTCCCTGCCGGCAAATTCTGCGAAGGCAGAGGATTTTTTAAGCGGCCTCGGAGGTGTGAAGGAGGCTGCTTTGATGCCGGTGGAGGGAGATTATACGGCCTTTGGTATGTCCAACGGGACATATTCCGTTGCAATAGCGGAGGCGGGGCTGGAATCCACACTGAGCCTTAAACAAGATGGCACCGGAACCATGACGTTTGACGGCGATTCTGCCGGCATCACGGAGTGGACCTATGATGAAAAGACCGGGAAGATCAAGATCACGGTCGATGACGGAGGCATTGCTGAAGGCATTGTTAAAAACGGCCTCATTGAGCTCGATACTACCGGAGCCGGGGACGCGATCATTTTCTATTCGCTGGAAGGCGCGGATATTTCCTCCTATGAGCTGCTGACGATGGAGGAGCTCAATCAGAAGATGATAGAGGAGCTCAGCGCCAATACGGATAAGAGCAACGGTTCCCGCCTTTCAAGGCTCTGGGAGACTCTGGACGGGAGCAAAGGCATCCATTTAAGCTATGACCGCTATGTAGAAGCGCAGGATGTCACCCAGCAGTTTGAGGTCTTTGTTTTAAACGGCGAATACATTTCCCAGAGGATCACGGATCTGAACGGCTTCCAGGAAAACCTGGTCACGTACTATAAGGACGGAAAGGTATATAACTACTATCCGAAGGACAAGACCGGAAAGCTTGTGACCGAAACGGAGTCCACGATCATCAAAGAGAATCCGGAGCTGATGGATACCCTGCTTCAGGACATCTATGAGCGCCTGCAGGATACGGATTATTATGAAGAGACCACCGATATGAACGGTGAGACCTACACCGGAGAGGTCTATCTGAAGGGCGAATACCGTCCGGAGGGGGTCTTCCTCTTTAATCAGGACGGAGCTCTTTGCTATTATCTTCGGACGGAGGATCCGGAAGCGGATAAGCCGTCGGCAAACGATGCCGTTTATACGATCTACGCCATCGATGAGGATGTGGATCCGTCTCTGTTCGACTTCTCGGATTATACGCTCGAGTAGTCCCCATACGATGAATCTCGTAACCATGTATATGAGCTCCCGGATGACTCCGCTTACGCTCTCGTCATCCTCAACCAGTATAGCTAAAGCACGCATGGAATGAGCGCTCGCTTTTGCTCGCTGCATTCCATAGTGTCGGAAATCGCTTCGCTCGCACGCTGTGCTTCGCTAAGCTTTTTTCCTCATACTTGTTGCCTTATCAAGTGTCCGATTTTCCGTGCGTACTTCGTACGCCCAAAAATCTTCCACTTTCTGAGAGCTTATATAGTATAATTAAGCTGCGTATAGTATGATCAGTCATGATCAATACGCAGCTTCTTTTATTGCGGCTCTTGCCGCGTGAGGCTTAAATTTCCGAAAGGATATAAAAGTAATGATTCCCATACCAAAACTGTTCCAGAAAACAATGACCGTGAAGCGGATCGAGGAGTATATGGACCATACGTTCTGTGAGGTCCTGCATACGACGCTGAATCCGGACGGACCCGGCGTGATCCGTATCCACCTGATCCCACCGAAGAAAGAGGAGCATGCGCTGAATCCGAGCATTGCGATCATTAACGGTACGGATATCATACCGGTGAATTTCGTGTGGGCTGTGATCCTGGCGGAGCTGATCCGGGAAACGAACCGCTTTGACGGCCGGGAGCTTAAGGAGGAAGAAATCGGCACGATCCTTAAGCAGACGGCCGATAACGTGAAGAAGGTCATTCCCGTCCTTACGAGAAACCGCATCGAGGATGATATCCGGACGATCTACAGGACGATCAAAGAGATCGCCTACCGCGAACCGGTCACCACGGATGTTCATTACATGAGCATCGGGGAGTACGCGGAATATATGAATGCGCCGCACCGCATGGATCTTATGGTCAGCGCCATGACCAAAAACGGAAAATGGCACTGCAACCAAAAGTGCATTCACTGCTATGCCGCCGGCCAGGAGCATTCGGAGGAAGAGGAGCTTTCGACAGAAGAGTGGAAGAAGATCCTCGATCAATGCCGGGAAGCGGGCATTCCGCAGGTGACATTTACCGGCGGGGAGCCTACGATGCGTGACGACCTGTTTGAGCTGATCGCCTACGCCCGCTGGTTCATTTCCCGCCTCAATACCAACGGGATCAGGCTCACGCCGGAGTACTGCAGAAAGCTTCATCAGGCGGAGCTCGACTCCGTGCAGATCACCTTTTATTCCTCTGATGCAGACATCCATAACCGGCTTGTCGGGGCCGAGCAGTATGAAAATACGGTGCACGGCATCGATCATGCGCTCAAGGAGGGGCTCTCCGTAAGCATCAATACGCCGCTTTGCACCCTGAACCGGGACTATGTAAGGACGTTAAAATTCCTGCATGAGAAGGGAGTGATCTATGTGACCTGCTCCGGCCTCATCACAACCGGAAATGCCGCGGAGGAAGCCTCCGAGCGCCTGCAGCTGAGCAGTGCGGAGCTCGAGGAGATCCTCAGGGAAGCGGTTTCCTACTGCCATCAGAACGGGATGGAGATCGCATTTACCTCTCCGGGCTGGATCCCTCAGGAGGTATTTGATGAGCTGAACATTCCGTCCCCTTCCTGCGGCGCGTGCCTCTCCAACATGGCGGTGACGCCGGGCGGAAACGTCGTTCCCTGCCAGAGCTGGCTGTCGGGAAAGCCCCTCGGAAACATGCTGACGGATGACTGGGAGACCATCTGGAACAGTCCGGAATGCCTGGAGCGCCGGAACTATTCCACGGATATGACAGGCGAATGCCCCTTAAGGAGGTACTGCTGATGAATATGAAGATCAAAGCGGCATTCCGCAAAGCTTTGCTGATCACAGTCCTGATGATTGCGGTCTTCCTTCCTTCATTTCATGCATTTGCCGCGGCAACGGATGAGATCCTGAACTTTACGGTCACGGTGGATGTCAATGAAGACGCATCCCTGGAGATGCTCTATCATATCGAATGGAAGGTCCTGGATGATCAGGCTTATGGACCGCTCGAATGGATCGATCTCGGTGTGCCCAACAGCAGCCATGAAAATATCCGCGCGATAAGCTCCACGATCGACCGGATCGAGGACAACGGTTCAAAGCTTGCGATCTGGCTCGACCGTCCCTATATGGCGGATGAAACGGCAGTGGTGGAGTTTGCCATGACCCAGGATAGGATGTATCAGATCGACAAATGGGTCGAGGGTGAGACGGCCTATACCTTTACGCCGGCCTGGTTTGACGGCATGGATATCGATCATCTGGAGATCCGCTGGAATGCAGCGGATGCCGGGGCCTGGCAGCCGGACTGCAGCATGGAGGGGGACTACCTCGTCTTTACGACCAGCCTTTCTGCGGGCGACCGGTATACGATCAGTGTCGTGTACCCGAATGACGCCTTCGGCTTTGCCCCGGAGCGGCAGGCAGAGGGCAGCACTTCGGGCGGCGATGATAACACATATGCATATAACGGAAGCAGTTCGGGATTGGGCGACATTGGCGTGATCCTGTTTATCCTTGCTTTCACAGCCATAAGCTGCGGCGTTCCGATCGTCTTTATCGTGCTGCTGGTAAAGTGGATCCTGAAGGGGACCGGCTTCGGGCAGGCAACGGAGAAAAAGATCACCAGAACCAAGATCGAATACTACGATAACTGCCCGGGCTGCGGCGCGGTGCGCCAGGAGGGCAAGGACAGCTGCCCCTATTGCGGACGGAGCATGATCAAAAAGAAGGAAGTGGTCGAGGAGAACCAGATCGAAAAGCCCGAACGCTACACGAAGAACGGCACCTACCGCTACGGCAGCTCTCCGAATACCTACATCCATGTCAATGTAGTCAATGTACCGGTCAGCCGTCCGCGTACTTCATCGCGGTCCGGCGGCTCCTCGCATCATCATTCCTCCTGTGCATCCTCGTGTGCCTGCGCATCGAGCTGTGCATGTGCGTCGTCCTGCGCCTGCGCCTGTGCCTGCGCATCCTCCGGCAGAGCCGGCTGCTCTGTGAAGGATTTCTTTAAGGAAAGCATTCATGAGGAACGCATCCGGGTGGACAGCAAACGATGATGCAAGGTCTGGATTATTCTTTGAAAAATGAGCAGCTTCTGATTGCCTTAAAGTGATTTTGAGCAATTTTGCATAGGAAGCGCGCTACTCACAAAACTGCCCGTTTGCCGGGTAAGTCATAAGAATGAGAACATAAGCAGTGCATCTGAAATTAAAAGCAGAAGGTAACTATGGTAAGCAGAAAATTGGAATTTAACGGACTGAGCAATTTGAGGGATCTCGTCGGCATGAAGGGAGCGGACGGGCGCAGTGTGCGGCCGGGGAGGCTTTACCGCAGCGAGCATCTCTACTCTGCGGACGGTGAGGACTTAAAGAAGCTCGAAGGGATGATTTCTGCCGTTTTTGATTTCCGCTCGGATCAGGAACGCATTGAAAAGCCGGATCCTGCGATCCCCGGTGTCGAAAACATTCATCTGCCCATCGTGGAAAACCTGGCAGCCGGCATTTCCCGCGACAAACAATCGCAGGACGTGATCTTTCTGAGGCTGGCAAAGGATCCGAATGAGAGCAGAGACTATATGTGCCGGATGTACCGGAATTTTGTCATGAATGATTTCTGCGTCTCACAGTACAGAAGCTTTGTACGGCACCTTATGAAGGAACGTGAAAGGGCAGTGCTCTGGCACTGTACAGCCGGAAAGGACCGGGCAGGATTTGCTTCCGTCATCGTAGAGGAGATGCTCGGCATTGACCGGGAAGCCATCCTTCAGGATTATCTTGAGACGAATGTCTGCCTGAAGCAGGATATCCTGAAGCTCCTTCAGATTGCCGAACATATGCTCGGGGGACTTGACGACAACGCCAAAGCCGCACTGGAATATGTATTCGGTGCGCATGAGGCCTTTTTTAACGCGGTCCTTGGTGCCGTCGAAGAGCGGTACGGGGATTTCGGCGGATTTATCGAAAACGGGCTCGGGGTCACAAAGGGGGAGCTTCAGCGCTTCCGGGATCTGTATCTGGAATAAAAATTGAAATTATTCAACTAATTTTTATAAAAAAATTGAAAAGTTTCAACTTTTTCGCACCAATCAGCTGTTTTTTAAGGAAATGCATTCATCATCATTTCGTTAAACTTCTGATTTATACCCAAAGCACAGGAAGCGGTGTATACTGAGTCACGAAGAAAACAAATTCCCGTAAGAACACAGGCCTGCATATTCAGGCCCGTACTATACACAGTATTTCAGACAGACACTATGGAGGAGCATGATACCTATGAGATATACATCAGCGGAGGCAGCCAAGCTGCTTCGAAAGCTCAATGAAGACTACCAGGCATTGACCCAAAGGGAAAGCAAAGCTTCTGTCTTTACTGCGGCAGTGGAGGAAAATGTGGAGGATGTCCGTCCGCTTTATGATTTTGCGGACACAAATGCGAAGATGCGCGAGCTTACGGAGAAGATCCGAAAAGTAAAGCACGCGGTCAATGCCTTCAACCTGAAGACGGAAGTTCCGGGTTTTCAGATGACCATCGACCAGATGCTGGTCTATATCCCGCAGCTTTCCGAGCAGAAGCGCCGCCTTACCGAGATGGCGGCAAGGCTCCCGAAGGAGAGAGTGAACTCCTTTGGCGCAAGGACCATTGTGGAATATAACTACACGAACTACAGCGTGGAGGATGCCGCAAAAGAGCTTGCAGCCGTTACGGATGAGCTTGCAAAAGCCCAGACGGCTCTCGATGTGGTCAACAACAGCGAAGCATTCGAGATCGAGTTCTGACAAGCTTTCGGGTCCGATATCTGACAGGCTTTTGGATGCGATTTCTGATAAGCTTTCGGAAGCCATATCCGTAAATGTTACGGAACGGATGTCCAAATCGTTATCCGGGACAGATATTTCATTTTCCATGACAGTCCGGCTTACTTTTGATCTCTGGTGGTAAATGTTCAGGGTCAACGTCAACGTTTTCCGTTATTTCGGGCTGTGTCAAAGTTCAGTGTAAATGACAGAAAGCCTCAAAGGAGAATTCTAAATGCACCATAAGCCGTTCTGTCAGAAAACCTGGCATGCTCTTTAGAGCGTGCCCGCGGCGGAGGTTTGGTTTCAGGCCGCAGCATACAGAAAAACATGGGAAAGCATTTCGGCAGCATGAAAAATGTGACAAAACTGATGTTCCGGCTCTTGCCGGCACAGGTCCTGCTGGCTGCCACAGGGCTCGTGAACAGTATTATTTCCGGTTATTTCGCAAGCAATTATATCGGGACGGAAGCCCTGGCGGCGATCGGGTTTTATATGCCGCTCAACATGCTGATCTCTGCAATAAGCAATGTGCTGATCGGCGGCTGTGTGATCCTCTGCGGGAGGTTTTTGAGCAGAAATGATGAGAGAGCACTGCAGAAGACATTTTCCTTAAGCATTTCCCTCACGCTGGCCCTCTGCGCGGTACTGACCACAGGTCTTTTGGTACTTTCTCTTTTTGATCTTACCGGATTTCTGACGGGGGATTCTCCGGTCCGGCCGGCCTTTAACCGGTATGTGCTCGGGCAGGCGCTCGGTGTGTTCCCCTTTCTTCTGGGGAACCTGCTGACAGCAGTTTTGTCTCTGGAAAACAAAAGGAAGCTCATTACGGCGGCGGGAATTGCCTGCTTTATATCCAATCTGTTCTTCAACATTCTGTTTATATGTATTCTCGGATGGGGCGTATTCGGTCTTGCAGCTGCCGCAGCGCTGAGCTGCTGGGCCCTGATGCTCGTACAGCTGCCGTATTATTTCTCCGGTGCTTCGAAGCTGAAATATTCCTTTGAGAGGCCCGTGCCGGCCGAGATCATTGACATTGTAAAAACCGGCTATCCCGGCACCGCGTCCATGGGATATCAGTCTCTGCGCGGCCTGATCGTGAACCACCTCCTTCAGGCCGTGGTGGGCAGCGTGGCGATCTCCGCCTATGCGGCTACAGGCAATCTTTTTCAGATCTTCTGGGCGATTCCGAACGGAATGCTGGCTGTATGCAGGATGCTTGTAAGCGTAAGCATCGGGGAGGAGGACCGGCAGACGCTGACCGACATTACCCGCACCATGTTCCGGGCGTATGTGCCCCTGATGACAGCCGTGTCTTTATGCATCATTGCCATGGCAGTGCCGCTCACTTCTGTTTATATCCGGGACACGTCCGACCCGGTTTTCCTGATGACGGTCCGGGGTCTTCAAATCCTTCCTCTCTGCATGCCGCTCAGCTTGATCTGCATGTATTTTACCTGCTGGGGACAGGCATCCGGTAAGCAGGTACTGGTCAATATCCTGGCGGTTGCGGACGGTGTCATTGGCGTTGCGCTGTTTTCTTTCCTTCTGATCCGGCCCTTTGGCATTCACGGAGTTTATGCAGCCGGTGTTTTAAACGGCGTACTGACCACGGTCGTGATCATCCTCTATTCATGGATCCAAAAAGGCGGGATTCCGCGGAATGCGGATGATCTGATGGTGATCCCGGAGGATTTCGGTGCCGCGCCCGAAGACCGCATGGACCTGACCGTCAGAAGCATTGAGGACGCGGTACAGGTTTCTCAGAAGGTGCAGCTGTTTTGCAAGGGCCGCTCGATCGATCCATCCCGCGCCAACCTGGCGGCGATGGCATTGGAAGAAATGGCGGGAAATGTTGTGCTGCACGGATTTGTGAAGGATAAAAAGCGCCATACCGTGGACATCCGGGTGGTCCATAAAGGAGACGATGTTATCTTAAGGATCCGGGACGACTGCATTCCCTTTGACCCCGCAGAACGCCTCCGGCTGACAGACCCGGAAAACCCCGATAAGAACCTCGGGATTCGCACGGCTTTTCAGATCGCGCGCGACATTTCATATCAGAATATCCTCGGGATGAATGTGACCACGATCCGGATCTGAAAATGCCTTAAGATAGGCTTTGCTGCCGGCGACGGGATCCAGTTTTCGGTTTACATCACCGGATCCGGTATCCTGATTTCGGTTTATACCATAGGATCCGGGCATGCCTGCGATTCAGTCTGACGCTTTAGGAAGGAAAAACAGACTGAAATCAATGTTTTGTATCTTTTGGTCTGATGAGTTGACCGGCAATTTCAGACTACACCAAGGTAAATGCTTGATTCAGTCTGACAAATATTGCAGGGAATTCAGACTGGATGAAGTCGCAAGGGGGATGTAGTCTGACAGAGCTCAGAGAA
>Ga0256404_1007535_pt1 | contig 17125 bp, 22 predicted proteins | sample RumenRJG_01DNA_FD_185990 | JGI IMG/M metagenome (GOLD analysis project Ga0256404, IMG submission 185990) | Bovine rumen microbial communities from Lethbridge, Alberta, Canada - RJG_01 | ecosystem: Host-associated > Mammals > Digestive system > Stomach > Rumen | place: Canada: Alberta | collected...
AGAGCTGTGTCGCTCCGATCTATCGGAGTTTTTTCAACAAGCCACTCGGTTATCTCTGAGGGGTGGAAAATCTTCCTGCAGTAAAAGCATCCGCAGAGGTGGTCCAATTCCAGCTCCGGCTTGTGATTGGAGCACATCTCATGAGCCTGATTCAGAACTGTTTTTGAAAAACGCATGAGATTATTCTCCCTTTGAATAGCCGAGCCCCATCAGATCCTGTTTGTAGAGGAGATAATTGATCTCGTCTATGTCATAGTTTCTGTTCCGAATAAACTCCTCCACGAGTCTGTCGGTGGGATAATGCTTTGAAAAGGTCATCCCGGCTCTCAACAGAAGATCTTTTGCTTCATCGATATCAAGTTTCAGCCCTATTGCACAGGCAAAAACAGTGTTTTTCTTCGGTGCCCGGTCAGGATGAAGCTTCATATTTGAAAATGTGGCTCTGGTAATGTTGGCGGATATGAAGAACTGTCCCTTCTTCAAGCCTTTCTTCTCGCACCACCATTCGCACATCTCCGCGAAAGAAAGATCCACATCGGCATAATTGAGCTCAGGTTCCTGCACTGCTTCAATGGAGCTTTGCGAACTGACGTCCTTATCCCATAAGATGGAATTGCCTACACGCCTTCTGTAACGACGGTTCAGTTGCTGATATTCCGGATAATCAAAATATTGCTTTAGTGCTTCCTTGTGACTTGAGGTATAGTTGTCGGTAATATAATCCTGAACACCATAGTCAACGGATTTCCCCAGTTCAACGGCGGATTTTTCATAGAGCACCAACGCAATATCGAGATCCGGACAGTCATATCTGAAGATCCAATCACGAATTGTTGAAGTGGCAATTCGGTATGCTTCATTCTTTGGATAGCCATATGAGCCGGCAGAGAGAAGGGGAATGGCAATAGATTTGCAGTCGTGTTCAGCTGCAAGACTGAGAACAGTCCTGTAGCAGCTTTGAAGAAGCTCCTCATCTGAAAGATCCCCATTGATATACCTGGGAGTGACGGCGTGAATAATATACTTACAGGAGGGAATGTTGAATGATTCGGTTATAACAGCAGAACCGACCGGACAGAAACCAATCTTATCCAAGGCTTCTTTCAGCTTTGGGCCTGCTGCATAGTGAATACTGGCATCTACGCCAAGTCCACCGACAACAAAATGCGGATTGGTTGAGTTGACGATAGCATCGGCGCTGATCCGAGTGATGTCATGACGGACGATATGAAGAGCCATTAATATTCCCTCCTTCAGGCGTGCTTGTTACTGCAATAAAACATTCGCTGGGCCCTAAACAAGGTAAATCAGAACAGGTAACTCAGTCTTTTCTGGAATATCCAAGCAGTGGAAGATCCATCTCAAAGAGTTCATAATTGATCGCGTCAATGTCGTACTGCTGGCAAAGAATGCATTGAGAAACGTATCGATCCAGGGTGTAATATCTGGAAAGCGCCATACCTGCCCGCAAAAGCAGATCCTTTGTCTGGTCCAGGTCGAGCTCCAGCCCAATTGCACAGGCCAGAACCGTTGTCTTTTTGGGAATGGTATCCGGATGACGGAGTATATTGGAAAAGGTTGCTCGCGTAATGTTCGATCTGCTTAGAAAATCGCTCTTTCCAATGTTCTTTTTCCTACACCACCATATGCACATCTCTGCAAAAGACAGATCCTGAGCAGAATATTCACCCGTTTCTGATGCGGTCGAGAAAGGAGCACCGTTTCCTGCTAAGAGGGGAGCGACAATAAAGTCCCGATATGGATTTTCGTAGTCATGCTCAGGATGAAAGACGCTGTGAGGCGCTTCAAGGACAAACTCAGATGCAGCGTCTTCATGTGAGATTCGCTCAGCTGTCCGCTGATAGTAATACCTGTAACCGGAGTTGATCATCTTATGAAGATGTGCTCTGCTCCTGGGGTCAGGCACTATGCGCACATCCAGGTCATCGCCGCGGCAAAGCCATTGCCGAATGCTTGATACCAACACCTGATAAAGCCTGGCAGTTTCATAAGCCATGGCGCCATAAGAAAACAGCGGGAATGCAACGGATTTGAGATGGTGGGACACAGCTATATCCAGCGCTGAAAAGCAGCAGTTTTCAAACTGCTGTTTTTCTTCCTGAGTGTGGATTGAGTCGGATGGGCGTGCAACATGAATAATATGCTTGCATTTGGGCATGTTAAAAGAATCGGTTATTACCGCTGAGCCGACTTCACAATGCCCGATCTGAGAGAGTGCTTTGCTGAGCTCTAGCCCTGCTGCCTGACGGATAACAAAATCCGCACAGCAGCCTTCATCAATTAGGGAGGAATTTGAGAAATTGACAACGGCATCGACTGCGATCTTTGTAATGTCCCGCTTTTCAATAATCAGGGCCATCTCACACACTCCTTCCAGTTATTTCATTTGTTTTTATTCCTCCGATTGTAATCCTTGTCTACGTTATCACGCCAGGAAGGATCCAAATCAAGAGATCTGCGCTCTCGGACATTTCGCATCGCACGGTTTACGGAATGGTACATCTCCGCGGTTCCTTCAGCATCCGCATGATAGTTAACAGCCCTGCTCCGGTCAATCCCATAGGATTCGGCGGTTTCAATGGCGTCGATATTGGCAGCAAGGAAGATAAATTCCCAGCCGTATTTTTCCTGCTCATGCTTGATTTTGTCCTTCACATATTCGGCACTGAACTTGTGAGAAGCGTTTTCCATTCCGTCAGTCGTAATGACGAAGACAGTGTGCTCGGGAATGTCCTCCTCGCGCGCATAGCGATGGATTCCGACAATGTGCTCGATTGCCCCGCCGATTGCATCCAGCAGCGCGGTGCAGCCCCTTGCAGAATAATCTTTTTCCGTCATGGCAGGGACGTTGGCAATCGGAAGACGATCGTGGACCATCTTGCTCTCGTTGTTGAAGACATAGGTAGTAACGAGGACTTCGCCCTTACCGTCGTTGTGCTCCTTCAGAACGCTGTTGAAACCCCCGATGGTGTCGTCGGTCAGATGAGCCATGGATCCGCTCATATCGAGGATGAATACCAGTTCTGTGAGATCTTTTTTCATTTTTCTATTCCTTGTATTATAGAGTAGTAGTTTTTTAGTGACCCTCTCCAAGGTCATGTGCTACACTGCAGAGGATGCTGTGGATTGGTTCTCATCTCCTACCGCACAGACGGTTCACGAAAGGCTCCGACCACAGCCCTTTGCAGATTTGTTAATCAGTTAGATACCGCCAGACGGTTTATGTGGAACAAGGTTACAAGGCAAAGTGCTCTGTGGATGCAGCATCATAAATCTTTACCTTGGAGGTATCATCATGGTTTGCGTTGGAATTGATGTGGCAAAGGATAAGCACGACTGCTTCATTCTCAGCTCGGAGGGCAAGGTTTTGGCCGATGTGTTCACCATTGCCAACAACCGGGAAGGTTTCGAGACACTGCTACAGCGTATTCGTTCCTGTGCCTGCCCTACAGATAACATAAAAGTAGGGCTTGAGGCTACCGGACACTACAGCTACAACATCCTCGGGTTTCTTCTTGAGAAAGGTCTGGCCACCTTCCTCATCAACCCGCTGCACACCAATCTCTACCGAAAAAGTCTCAGCCTTCGTCAAACTAAGACCGACCGGATCGACGCGCGGACGATTGCATCTATACTCATGTCTGATGTGGACCTCAAGTCCTACACAGACACAGCATACCACAATGAGGAGCTAAAGTCACTCACAAGATACAGATTCGACAAGGTCAAGGAGAGAGCACAGCTCAAGCAATCCATTTCCCGTCTGGTCAACATCCTGTTCCCAGAGTTGGAAACGCTGGTGCCAACGCTCCACATGGCGTCTGTCTACGCCATGCTCAGTGAGTTTCCCGGTGCAAAGCAGGTTGCCAGCGCCCATCTGACACACTTCAAGGCCATCCTCTTGGACGCTTCAAAAGGCCGCTATGATCGGGACAAGGCTGTTGAGCTCCGTGAGGCTGCTCGCCACTCCATCGGTTCCGCCATGCCCGCCAAGTCCCTTGAGCTCCAGCACACCATCCGTTTGATCTGTGAGCTGGACAAGGAGATTGACGAGATCGAAACTGCCATCAAGGCGATCATTGACGAGATGGCCCCGCCGATCCTCACCATTCCCGGCATCAGCTACCGCATGGGCGCCATGATCCTGGCCGAGATCGGAGACTTCTCCCGCTTCGACTCGCCGGACAAGCTTCTGGCCTACGCTGGCCTTTCGCCGTCTACTTACGAATCCGGCAAGCTAAAAGCTACTGGCGCTTACGCTCACATGGAGAAGCGAGGCTCTCGCTACCTGCGATACGCCCTTTTTAACGCCGCCAAGTACGTCTGCCATTGGGAACCGTCATTCGCTGCCTATCTAGCCAAAAAGCGAGCCGAAGGCAAGCACTATAATGTCGCTATCTCTCACGCTGCAAAGAAACTCGTCCGCCTTATCTTTGCTTTACAGACTTCCGGCAAGGCTTTTCAGCCAGCTTGATTTCATACATCCTATACGGTTCAGAGCGCCCTGCCGGGCGCTCGGTTTTCTGCGCCTTTTTTATCGCTTTCGCCAATCCACGGCTTTTCGCATTTTGGGGCTTGACTTTTAATAGTTAGTCTTTCGTAATATGTTATTTCGTGATCACGAACAAAGCATATCACAAAAGGAAACAGAAAAGGTCAAGCAGCATTTGACGTATTTATTTCTAAGAACAGTATATCATGAAATTGAGAGTTGGACCACAGAAAACAATTCTGTTGAGTTGAAGAAACAAATCTTTTCTGATAATATAGACAGCAGAATTAATAGTGTAACGCTAGCGTTAAGCGAAGATAGGATTTATTATATTTGAAATGCAGTCCAAATAATTGTACTTTGAAGCAGAATCCGATATAGGAGAATAACGATATGAACATCTGGACCGAGCAACTTCAGAGACAGCATCTGACGCTGCTTGAACGCTGGCTTAACCGTACTGCCGGAACCCTTACAGCGAATGATTTGCCGGATAATGCTGAACTTCTTACAGAATGGTTTGGGCAGAGAGCGCAGGATGATTACCTGATCTCGGTATATGAGACTCCTGTAGGCGTGGGAGGACTCCGAGGGAACGAGTATTATCTTTTCCTTGGCGAGGTCGGCTATAACCTCATTCGGACGGCAACATATGCAACATTGCGAATCCTGGATCAGGCATTCATTAAGCTTGATACCGTAAACGCCTGGGTGTATAGTAGCCACAATGAGTATTTGTCAGCATTGAAAACAATGGGGTTTTCACAGATTGACGAGAAGGACGATCTGATCAAAATGTCTGTGCAGAAAAAAGAACTCGAAAGCCGGAAATACCTCTTTTGAGATCCCAGATTGTATTTCTCAGAACGACGAAGAATTATTCTAATCATAAGAAGGGAGCTGCAAGCAATGAACCGGAATGTTCCGTGGAAAGATATCCTTTTAATTATTGCCATCATTTATTTCCTCTCTCCGATTGACTTCGTGCCGGGAGTGCTTGCAGATGATTTAGCTGCTCTCGGAGCTGCGCTGCTTCCATTTCTGAAGCGGGCGATGTGGTTATGATATAGAGGAGGTTATTGTAATGAAGAGAATCATAAGCGCACTCTTGTGCTTTGTTATGATTATATCCCTTGGGACAGCTGCCGTGGCAGAAGAGGAGACAGACAACATGAAGATCATTTACCTTGCAGGAGGCTGCTTTTGGGGAACCCAGAAGTTCTTCGACCAGTTTGACGGAGTTGTCGAAACGGAAGTGGGCTATGCAAACGGCCCAACGGAGAACCCAAGCTATAGGGAAGTATGTATGAAGTCAGGACATGCCGAGACGGTGAAAGTAGTCTATGACCCCGCTGTGATCAGTTTGGAGCAGCTGATCGATTACTACTTCATGACCATCGACCCGCTGGCGTATCACAGGCAGGGGAATGACAAAGGCATCCAGTACCGAACCGGAATCTATTACGTGGATGAAGAAGATTTTCCGGTACTGCAAGCATGCTATGCAAAGGAGCAGGAGAAGTATACGCATCCGATGGAAGTAGAGCTTCTGCCTCTGGAGAACTTCTATACTGCGGAAGAATACCACCAGAAATATCTGGATAAGAATCCCGGCGGATACTGCCATAATCCGAAACAGCTGTTTGAACTGCAGAAGAATGATTCACAGCAGGAAACCGAAGAGGAACTGCGTGAGAGAATCGGCGATCTGGCGTATGAAGTCACGCAGAACGCAGCCACAGAGCGCGCATTCACAGGAGAATATGACGAATTCTTTGAGAAAGGGCTCTATGTGGATGTTGTCAGCGGTGAACCTCTGTTTACTTCCATGGACAAGTATGATTCCGGCTGCGGCTGGCCAGCGTTTACCAAACCGATTACATCTGACGCGGTAAAAGAAAACGTTGATACGAGCCACTTTATGATCCGCACGGAAGTTCGAAGTTCCGGAGCTGATTCACATCTCGGACACGTATTTAACGACGGCCCGACAGAATCCGGAGGTCTCCGCTACTGCATTAATTCGGCTTCACTTCGTTTTATTCCATATGATGAACTTGAAGCAGAGGGATACGAAGAATACATAGCTTTGTTTGAATGAGAAAGCGCCCTCCACATAGAATAGCACAATGAAAAGAAGATCAAGGGGACAGTAACACTTTAACCGACTTGTCGAGGAAACCTGTATGAGAGTTAATGATCAATGTGCCGCATTGATAACGTGCAGTGACATGTTGTTGAAGTGCTGTAAATAGCTGCAGCAGGAAGGAGAACCACTACATGACAAATCCAATCTTCGATTTTGATGATAGTTCTTTTGCTTTTCCAATTTCCGATCAGTTCGCTATTAGTGCAAATGGAAAGCCGCTGATGCGGCTCAATGATAATATTGCCGTGGACGTCAACACGGGTAAACCGCATTTTACGATGGGTTGGACAAGAGATGACGAAAAAGACGGTCTCATAATGGAAAGCGAAAAGGAATAAGATGAAAATACTCTGTATCGGGGATTCGAATACATACGGATATGATCCGCGGTCCTATTTCGGCTCCAGATACCCGGATACAATTTACTGGACAAAGAGAATTCCCATGGCAGAAGTAATCAATTGTGGAATGAATGGACTGCAAGTCCCAACTGACAGCGTTCCATGGCAAAATCTGATCGACAAAAAGCAGCCGGATCTGGTTATAGTCATGCTCGGATCCAACGATTTGCTTGAAGGACGTTCTGCTGAAATAGTCTCTACCCGTATGGAAAATTACTTGAAAGAGCTGATGGAAACAAGAAAACCCATCCTCCTGATAGGCCCACCGCCATTGAAGCCGGGTGCATGGGTTGAGGATGAGTCTCAAATTACAGAATCCCATAAACTGGGAGCGCTATACCGGGATATCTGCGAACGTCTGGATATGGATTTCGCCGATGCCGGAGACTGGAACGTGGAGTTAACATTTGATGGGGTACATTTCACGGAGTATGGCCACGCGGCATTCGCTAAAGGCCTTCAAGATCATTTATGCAGGAGAGAACAATGAGCTGTGATATCAGAGAACGTTTGATTTCGGGAAACCGCACATATATACAAAACGGAGATCAGGAACGCAGGTTTGAAACTGCCGATCACGGCCAGCATCCTTACGCCATAGTCATTGCATGCTCAGATTCCCGGGTTATCCCTGAGCAGATATTCTCAGCAGGAATCGGAGATCTATTTGTGATCCGGGTAGCGGGAAACGTCCTGGATAACCATCAGATGGGAAGCATCGAATACGCTGCAGCCCATCTGGGCTGTAAACTTATCCTTCTTCTGGGCCATACAGGCTGCGGAGCAGTGTCCGCTGCTTTGAGCGGACATCATGACGGATTCATTACATACATTGTAGAGGATATTCTGGAAGCAGTCGGAGAAGAGCGTGATCCCGGTCAGGCATGCAGATTGAATGTGATTCACGGGGTAGAGAAAATCAGAAAAGAATTTGAGGATCATCCTGAGATGCCGGATGTAACAGTCGCAGGTGCTGTTTATGATATCAGAACTGGAGAGGTAGAATGGCTGGATTGAGGAAAGTATATTTCGTGCGTCACGGAGAGTCCCAATGGAACGTGGAAGATAAAATATGCGGGGTTACGGATTCGCCCCTAACGGAGAAAGGGCATCAACAGGCTGTGGATACAGGTAATGCGATCCTTCAGCTTGGGATTGATGCTGATATGATTCTTCATTCCCCGCTGCAGCGTGCAAAAGATACCGCACAGCATATTTCTGAGATAACGGGTATTCCCATGAAAGAGGAGCATCGACTTATTGAACAGGCTTTTGGTGTGTGGGAAGGCACCAGCCCGAGAAACAGCAGGGATTTCTATCAAGCCAAGCTGAATTTCATCAATTCGTTTGGAACAGGGGAGTCCATGTTTCGGGTTGCCCAAAGAATCTATAATCTCCTGGATGACCTGAAAGCAGATGATCATACATACATTCTTGTTGCGCATAACGGAATAGCTCGTTTTGTGAAGTCCTATTTTCAGGATCTGGGTAATGAAGAATTTGCCGCATTTGGCATCAAAAACGCCGAGGTATGCGAGTTTGAATTTTGATAACAGAATCATATGGGAGCAGTCAAGAGACGCACTTGTGGCCATGATTGTATCGATCGGATTCCCGGCTGAACTTGGAGAAATGATTGCACTTCATCTTGGCAGCCCTAAAGCCATCGACAGGATGACGGCTTATCTGCAGTATGAAAGACCGACAGATGACAGAATGATTGTTGATGAGATGCTTGCGATATCAGAAGAGATCGAAGCGTGGCGGGAAAAGAAAGAGAGCCGGGCATCGAACGTGGCCTATAATGAACTGCTCTATTACGGGCTGGAGTAAAGCATAATAAGGAAAAAGCCGGAGAGCGAAAACAACAAATGCGATTTGGAAACAGTCAGGAAGGAGTATGTACCATGAAAACATTAATTACCTATTTCAGTGTTGAAGGAACTACAAAGAGCGTTGCGGAAAATGCAGCAAAAGAACTCGGCGTGGAGGTATATGAGATTCAGCCACTGCATCAATACACAGCGGCGGATATCAGGTACACAAATCCGCTGGCACGTTGCAATAAAGAGAAATTCGGGAAGAAAGATGTACCGGTATCAGGCAAAGTGGAGAACTTTGATGAGTATGATACCGTGTTTATTGGATTCCCAATCTGGTACGGAGCTGCTCCGAATGTCGTAAACACCTTCTGCAAAGAGTACGATTGGACCGGAAAGAAAGTGTATGCTTTCGCTACTTCCGGAGGCAGCGGAATAGGGAAGTCAGCTGAGAGACTTCAGCCATATGTAAAGGGCGGGGTAGTGGCAGGTGGAAAACTGGTCCACAGTGCCGGTGACCTGATCGAATGGGTGAAATCTGTATAAAAGAGGTATAATCCAATGGAATCATTATGGGAATGTTCTGGCTTTGAGAGAAACGAGAAGGGCGAGGTATGGCTTGTCTGGGAATGCACCAACTTTGGTACAGAGGTGTTTGGGGCTTTGAATCCACCGACAGCTCCATGCCCCAATTGCCACAAGACAGTACAGGAAACTCCATGATACTGATGAGCAGCGAGTTGGTTTCGCAGTATCGTGAGTAAAGGAAAGCCACTATGAATCTGACAAAAACAAGCAAGTTTATAGCCCTGATTCTGCGGCATAAGCCTGAGACCATAGGCATCTCCCTGGATGAACATGGATGGGCGGATGTGCATGAACTGATTGACGGTATTAATGCGACTGGAGAGCATCATATCGATATGCTGGATCTGGAAGAAATCGTGCGTATGGACGAGAAACAGAGGTATTCTTTCAATGAAGACAAATCACTTATCCGCCCAAATCAGGGCCATTCAATTCCGGTGGATGTAGAACTCAAAGAATGCACACCTCCCGCAGTCCTTTACCATGGGACAGGCGAGAAATATGTTGCCTCCATTGATTCACAGGGACTCATCCCAAAAAGCAGGCTCTATGTGCACATGTCAGCGGACACGGATACTGCCAGAAATGTAGGTAGCCGGCACGGGAAACCTGTGATCTATGAGATCGACTGCAATTCTATGGTTTCTGACGGCTATAAGTTCTACCTGTCCGAGAATCATGTCTGGCTCACAAAAAGTGTTCCGGCCTGCTATCTGAGGAAACTGTCATGACTAAATCGCAACAACTTGAGCTAATACTGGCTACTAACCCCGCACCCGATAACATCCATACATGGGTGAGATCAGAAGATGATATTCATACATTCAAAGAGGTCATAGTGGACTATGACCCGGCACCGGACTATACGACAGCAATAATGAAGTTTGCAGCTGAGTATGGCATTATAAAGGTGTACAGCTCAAAACCCATCGAACCAGGTGTATTCGTAACGCCTTCCCAACAGGAAGCAAAGAGCTACAGCGGCGGGGATGTATTCGAGAAACTGGTTGGGACTGATGAGATCGCCTGGATTGACGCTATGGAAGGAATGTACACGGGAAGATGAGCTCACCATCCTGTAATACCTGCAGTTTTCAGCATATCAGAACGGAATCATGATATATTGAAGCAAACGAATGGAGGGAGAAAAGCGGATATGACTTCCTGGATTTTTGATATGGACGGCGTCATTTTCGATTCCGAAAACCTCTATCTCTCCTGCTGCGCGGAGGAAGCGGAACGACTTGGAATGGAGAACATAGAAGAGACCGTCCGCAGATGCATCGGGGTTACCACGGAGGTCACGGAGGCGATCCTGCTGGAAACGTATCAGGACGCTGCGCTGGTACGGCGGTTCCGGGAGAACACCGCTGCGCTCTTCAGGAAGAAATATCAGGACGGGCAGCTGAAAATCAGAACGGGCGTGCGGGAGCTTCTGCAGACTCTGAAAGATGCCGGCGCCAGAATGGCAATAGCCTCCTCCACGCAGACGGAGATCGTGAGAAGCGAGATCCGGGAGGCGGGGCTGCTGGACTTTTTTGACGTGATCGTTGGAGGAGATCAGGCACCCCGAAGCAAGCCGAATCCGGATATCTTCCTGAAAGCCGCGGAGCGTCTGGAGGCAAAGCCGGAGGACTGTGTGGTGGTCGAGGACTCCTATCACGGGATCCGTGCAGCGAAAGCGGCCGGCATGACGGCCATTATGGTGCCGGATCTGCTGGCACCGAACGATGAGATGAGACAACTGGCAGACGACATTGCGGAATCTCTTCTGGTTATCGCAGAGAGCATGAAGAAATACTGCTCCGGCGCTTTGAGAACAGACTCGGCGTGACCCGCCCGGGGATCAAGTGCAGCTCGCTGTAACCCCGAATCGCCGCCTGCATTTTTTCGAAAAAAGACCCTGGATTCGTCCTCATTATGAGAATGAACCCAGGGTCTGTTTCTGTGGAATCAGGCGTTTTCACCTACCCGGATCAATGGCTGCTCTTCGCTGCACGTTGCGGACTTTTCGTGATGCATCTGTCCAAGCGCGGCAAAAACGCGGTTTACTGCGTCCAGCTCTTCAGGCGTGATCTCATCCAGCACGTTAAAAAACTCCCGGAAAAGATTCTCTCTGGCATATACGCTGTATTGAGCATATTCCTGCTGTGCCATAGGCGTAAGCATCAGGATAATGTCCTTCCGGTTCCCTTTCACATGGTATTTTTCCACAAGCCCCTTATCCACCAGCTTCTGGATATACTTTGAAAAAGTCGCCTGACTCAGGCCAAGCCTGCTCGCATACCATTTCATATTTTTCCGCTCTTCCGCGTATTCCATGATATGCTCCAGAATCTGCACTTCATAAGGGGAGAAGGGGACCGGATCGCCGAACATCTCTGTTTTGCAGATTTGGGAGTATCCATTGGCCGAGCGGTAGAAGTGGCCGATCAGTTCACGATATTTTCCCATCCATTCGAGTTTCATCATCTTTTTCTCCCGGTTCTTTGTTCTTCCAGTATAGCATAATGGAAAAGTGTGCGCAATCGGTTGCGATTTCGTGATTTTTCACAAAAAGAGGGATACTTTTTTGTGTAGAATAAATACTTGCCAACGAAAAGTATTTATTCTATAATAGAAACTGTTTTTGATCCTGAAATATTCTGAAAGGAGAAAAAGAGATGGAAAAAACGAAGAAGACAGCAAAGATTTTTCTGGCCATTTCCCTGGCGCTGATGCTTCTGTGCGGCATTGTTGTTCATGCAGTGCAGACCAACGGCGGCAAGGTGGTCATGAGGGAGCTCAGTTTTGAGACGGACAGCGGCTACACCATGTCCGCCTACCTCCTGATCCCGGAAAACGCGACGGCTGAAACCCCGGCACCCGCTGTCGTCACAAGCCACGGGTACCTGAACAACAAGGAAATGGCGGACGCCAACTATGTGGAACTTGCCCGCAGGGGCTTTGTTGTGCTTTCCATTGACCAGCCGGATCACGGCGACTCGGATGTGACGCCCGACTTCTTTATTCTGGCGCCGGACGGTGTTTATCAGGGGGTTCTCGCGCTGAGCCGCATGCCGTTTGTCGACAGCAGCCGTATCGGCGTAACCGGGCACTCCATGGGCAGCTGGTCGGTGAACGCGGCGATTCAGACCGACAACATGAACGAGACGCCGCTGATTGCTGCCGCCCTGATTCACTGCAACGATCCGCTTTACCAGGATAACGACGGCAACTATGCAAATCCCTATGGCAGCCGTGATGTAGCCGTGATCTCCGCGGTATATGACGAATTCTTCGGCACCTCAGTCAGCGAAGACGGGACACCCCTCAGCTCACCGTACTTCATGGAGACGGTGACCGCCCAGAGCTTCCTGAACTTCGGGCGCGATCCTGCAGAATCGGAAGTGCGCGAGGCCTACACCGAGTACCGTGAAGAAGTAGACGGGAAGGATACCCTCCGCATTATCTACCGCCCGCCCATCATCCATCCGTGGTCTCACTTCTCTGCCCGTTCAGAGAGCTATATCTGCGACTTCTTCTCCAAGACCCTGAACGCCCCTGTCAGCATCGATCCAACCAATCAGGTCTGGCAGTGGAAGGAAGCCTTCAACTTTGTGGGTGTGATCGGGTTTGCGATCTTCCTCTGCGCGTTCACGACGCTGATGGTCTTTACTCCTGCCTTCTCCGCTCTGCGGGCGGACGCCCCGGTGAAGGCGGAACCGGTTCCAGACAAGTCCGGAAAGCTGTGGTTCTGGCTGTCGCAGCTTCTGTGCGCGCTGTTTGGGTCCCTGGTATATCTGACGCTGGTGAACAAGGGTAACTCCATGCCGGTCGCCCAGGGAGAGGCAATGGGACTTGGCCTCTGGTCCACGGCCTGCGGCGTCTTTACCATTCTGATGATGATAGTCAGTTACCGGATGTACGGGAAAAAGAACGGGATGAACCTTGCTGCCCGCGGTGTCTCCATGGACGGAAAGAAACTGGGTCTGACGGTTCTTCTGGCGCTCATTGTCGTCACGGTTGCCTACGGCCTGGTCTTCGTGGCAGACTACTTCTTCCTGGCGGACTTCCGGCTCTGGACATTTGCCATCAAGGCCTTTGAGGCGCCGATCCTGCGTTATCTGCCTTATGTGCTCCTGTTCCTGACCTTCTATATCGCGAGCTCCGTTGCTGCCAACAGCTTCAATTATAACGGCATCGGCGGCAAATTCAACGGGGTCATCTGCGCGGTGATGACTGCCATACCGGCGCTGGTCCTGCCCTGGATCCAATACATCACCTACTATAAGACCAATCACATGATGTGGTTCCAGGCGACGATGGCGGATCCGAACTATCCGATGTTCGTGCTGTGGCTGTTCCCGATTGTCCTGCTTCTGATCGGGTCTACCCTGATTTCGCGTGTGATTTACAAGAGCACGAAGAATCCGTATATTGCCGGTATCATCAATGGCCTGATTGTTGGTCTGATGACCATTACCAACACCTGTACGGTCTTCACCTGAGTCTGCATCCAATCTTCTAATCAGCGAGCATGGTGATCAAGCCATGCTCGCTTTTACTAGTGCGCCCGGCGAGCGCACGTTCTAAAGGGTGAAAGTCCCGAGACCGCCCGGCAGTGGGAAGGTCATAGCCAAAGCCAAGGGTGTCCGCTGCGAGGCGGAATCTGAAGGAGGGCAGCGGCAAAACTCTGGCCCGACGTACAGGAATCATGTCAGGCCGTAAGCGAGGGCAAGACTGCTAGACAAGCCAAAGCCCAATAGCTGCACGGAATCGCTTGCGGTAAACATGGCGGGTATAAGAGCGAAAGAATGTGTGAGTACCCGGGGAGATCTCACAGGTGGAACGGGCGGGAGAATACCGTTATCCCAGTGACAGCAATGAGCGGCTGGGAGCCGAGCCATAGTAACAACGAACTGTGAGAAGTCAGCAGAGGCCATAGTACCTCAAAAAAAAAATGAGGAAAGGGCCGAACAATCGTAAGTCCGAAGAAACGGAAAGAAGGAGGTCAGTATGAAGAAAGCAGAATACCCCGGAAACGAGGGCTGCCCGCAAAGGGATAGTGCGGAACATGAAGAGAATGCGGGAGCGCGGAGTATTGGCAGACGGGAAACCGGAGAAACGGACGGTGCAGACTTGCTTGAACGCATCCTGAGCAGAGGGAATCTGAACAGAGCCTACAAGCGGGTAAGAGCCAACAAGGGAGCACCCGGTATCGACGGAATGACGGTAGAGGATGCCCTGCCTTGGCTGAGGGAACACAGGGAAGAACTTCTGGACCAAATCCGAAATGGCAAATACAAGCCACATCCTGTGAGGCGGAAGGAAATCCCGAAACCGGACGGCGGAATACGAAAGCTGGGAATCCCAACAGTCGTAGACCGCATTATCCAACAGGCAATAGCGCAGCAGATAACCCCAATCTTTGAACCGCTGTTCTCAGACGGGAGCTACGGCTACCGTCCGGGCAGAAGTGCACAAATGGCAATTCAGAAAGTGAAAGAGTATGCGGAACAAGGATACACCACAGCAGTACTCATAGATCTGTCCAAGTACTTTGACACGCTGAACCACGATCTGCTGATGAACATGGTACGAGAGGAAGTCCACGACAGGCGTGTGATTGAACTCATCAAGAGATTCCTCAAAAGCGGCGTGATGGAAGACGGACTTCTGATCAAGACGGAGGAAGGCTCCCCACAGGGCGGCCCACTCAGTCCGCTTTTGGCGAACATCTATCTTAATAAGTTTGACCACGAGATGGAAAGCAGAGGCGTCCATGTGATTCGCTATGCAGACGATATTGTAGTGCTTGCAAGAACACCGCGGGCAGGACAACGCCTGCTTGAATCCAGTCGCAGATATCTTGAGGGGAAACTCAGGCTCAGGATGAACATGGAGAAGAGCCGGGTGGTAAGTGTATACGCAATCCGAAATTTTAAGTTTCTGGGCTTTGCACTCGGGAAGGGGAAGAATGGAGTATTCATTCGAGCCCATGCAAAGTCCCTGAAGAAAGCAAAGCAGAAGCTCAAAGAACTGACTTCCCGCAGTCAGGGCAGAAACGTTCGCGCGGTGATGTACAAGGTGAAAGTGTTCATCCGCGGATGGCTTGGCTACTTCAGCATAGCGAGTATGCGAAACACAATGAAGGAATGGGACAAATGGCTGCGTCGCCGCTTTCGGATGTATATCTGGAAGCAGTGGAAGAAACCCAAAACCAGGATGAGAAGCCTGATGAAATTAGGTGTGCCAGACTGGAGGGCTTGTGCGGTTGCATATTCCCGAAAAGCTTACTGGAGATGTGCCAAACACGCTTGCGTAAATGAGGCTATATCCAGCAAAAGACTCGCACAGGCCGGATACTACAGTATCCTTGACCGGTACGAGTCTCTGCACTTATGCGGTTGAACCGCCGTGTACCGAACGGTACGCACGGTGGTGTGAGAGGTCGGGGCTTACTCAGCCCCTCCTACTCGATTTGCAGGCCGAACCGGTCCTTTTCCTCCTGGTGTCGTGTTGGTTTCCTCCATGGCCTTCCATCCTTACAGGAAAATTTCGTCTCCGCTTCGGTTGTCAGGGCCGGGATGCAGGTCAAAGCACAATATCATTACTGTCAAGAAAGATCACCGCTCAGTGATACAGCGACCAGTACATTTACTCTCCCAAACCAGTCGATACACGTCTTGTGAAACTGCATAACGGCCAGAAGCTCTTCTATGAACACGGCGGAGAGATTAAAGAGGGGATTGTTTTCAAGATTAGCCAGGATACATTCTGGTTTATGACTGAAGGAGAGAAAAGAGAGCTGGATTATGCCGTGGTTGGCCATCAGCTCTTCTTTACACGCAAAGGTGCGGGCATGAAAAACCATGTCTAAGAACTGAGAAAGGCATAGTAGATAGTGAAACGGACAATTGATGGAGAACCATGTGTGGTGCTCAGGCCACTGGCTCAAGCGGACTTGAATTTTTTATATAAGCTTGTCAACGACCAAAATGTTGCACACTTTATCGGAGCATTAATCAACGATAGAGATATTCTGAAATCATGGATTGAAAACCTTGAGCCCTCCGACCACGAGTACGTAATAATGAGCGACAGTGTTCCGGTAGGAGAATGCAGCCTGACGATAACAGGTGATTCCGGAGCGATCGGTTGTATGATCATCCCGGAGTATTGGAATCATGGCTACGGTTTTTCTACTATCAAGAAACTGATAATGTTAGCGCAGGAAAACGGATTAAAAGAAGTTACCGCTGCTACAGATGAAAAGAATATCGCATCTGTACGAATACTTGAAAATGCAGGCTTTTCGGCACAGGCAATCGGATGGATGATATCAGATGAAGAGCTCGAAAGCATGAAAACAGGCAGAACTATAATGACATATGTGAAGAGGTTGAATTGATGAAAACAGTAAATACTATCCGGCACCATACGGTAGGTAGCTGCTCCTGATTGATATGCTCTAGCATATGGGGGTCTTCCTTTCTAAACAATCTACAACATATTATAACTTACAATCAAGGCACTTTCTAATGATTTGTCAGTTATAACTTTCAAAACTGCCTTCTTGATAACTCGTCATTTATATGTCTTGAGCTCTTTTCTCCTCAACTTGTTATGGAGTCGTTTTTTGACAGCTCGTCTAGCAGGCAAATAACAAGTC
>Ga0256404_1007536_pt1 | contig 17122 bp, 17 predicted proteins | sample RumenRJG_01DNA_FD_185990 | JGI IMG/M metagenome (GOLD analysis project Ga0256404, IMG submission 185990) | Bovine rumen microbial communities from Lethbridge, Alberta, Canada - RJG_01 | ecosystem: Host-associated > Mammals > Digestive system > Stomach > Rumen | place: Canada: Alberta | collected...
AAATCATCAAGAAGATCGAAGACGCGCAGCTTCGCGAGGATGCGCCGCAGTTCCGTGTCGGGGATACCGTCAGGGTCCACGCAAAGATCAAGGAAGGTACCCGCGAGAGAATCCAGATTTTTGAAGGCGTCGTCATCAAGAAGCAGGGCGGCAGCAACAGAGCAACCTTCACTGTCAGAAAGTTTTCGAACGGTGTCGGAGTCGAGAAGACATGGCCGCTTCATTCCCCGACCGTCGACAAGGTCGACGTTGTCAGATCCGGAAAGGTGAGACGTGCAAAACTTACATATCTCAGACAGCGTACCGGCAAGGCTGCGAAGCTGAAAGAGATCGTCAAGTAATCAAGGGGAAACCTGAACATGAGGCTGCCGCGCAATGCGGCAGCCTTCTCTGTATCCGGGCAGGTAACAGATATGAAGTATATCAATGACAAGCCGATTGACTTCACGAACGATGACTGGAAGCAGTACACCCCCAGGGAACGGGCACGGCTTGAGCAGCAGGAGCAGAAACAAAGAAAACAGAAGGTCCGGAAGAAACGGTCACTGCCGGTCCGGATCTTTACAGCGCTGTTTCAGGCACTGGTTGTTGTTCTGATTGCATATGTCCTTGTCTATACAGTCGGACAGCAGCGGACGATTGTCGGGCAGTCCATGGATACCACGCTGGCCGGAGGGGATGTTGTCCTGATCAATGTGATGTCCTACCAGGTCGGAAGCCCGAAGAGGGGGGAACTTGTCTCCTACCGCCCGAATGGATCCTCGAATGCCAGGGCGGATATCAAGCGTGTGATCGGACTTCCGGGTGACAAGATCCAGATCAAAGACGGACAGGTTTATATCGATGATCAGGTCTATCTGGAGGACGGAAATTATCCGGCGATCACGAATCCCGGAATCGCGAAGGACCCGATCGAGCTCGATGAGGGAGAATACTTTCTGCTTGGAGACAATCGGAACAACTCGGAGGATTCCAGAAACACAGAGATCGGACTGGTTTCCAGCAGCATGATTGAGGGAAAGGTCTGGTTTGTGCTTTCTCCGGCCAGTCACAGAAGGTTTATATAATGGATTATCAGTGGTATCCGGGCCATATGACCCGGGCAAGAAGACAGATGCAGGAGGATGTCCGTCTCGTTGATCTTGTGATCGAGCTGACGGACGCAAGAGCGCCTCTTTCCGGCAGAAACCCGGATATCGACAGCCTGGCAGCCGGGAAGTCCAGAATTCTGGTGCTGAACAAAAGTGATCTGGCTGATCCGGAGCAGAACAAGGCATGGACAGCCTTTTTCCGGAAAGACGGGCTTGTTGCCTGTGAGGTGAATGCTCGATCCGGCAATGGAATCCGGCAGATCCGTCCGATGATAGCCGAGGCTTGCCGGGAGAAAATCGAGAGGGATCGAAGCAGAGGCATCATGAACCGCCCGCTTCGGGCGATGATTGCCGGGATCCCGAATGTCGGAAAGTCGACCTTCATCAATTCCTTTGCAGGGAAGGCATCCGCGAAAACAGGAAACAAGCCGGGGGTCACGAGAGGAAGACAGTGGATCAGCGTGGAGAGGACGCTTCAGCTGCTTGATACGCCCGGGATCCTCTGGCCCCGGTTTGATGACAGGCAGGTCGGAATCCGGCTGGCAGAGATTGGCTGTATCCGAGACGAGATTCTTGACGCTCAGGAGCTGGCCTGCGAGCTGATAAGCTGGATGCGTGCGGCGTATCCGCAGGTCCTTTCAGAACGCTACGGGATCAGTCCGGATGGAACTGCTTTTGAGGTGCTTGGCAGGATCGCTGAAGCCCGGAGGTGTCTGAAGGCCGGAGGAGAGCCGGACTGCGGCAAGGCAGCGGCTTTGCTTCTGGATGAATTCCGCTCCGGGAGACTTGGCCGGATGACGCTTGAGAAAGCGCCGGATTGAGTCAGGTGAAAAGCGGGGGAGTACAGCATGGCAAACAGAAGACAACGAAGAAGGCATAGAAATCCCCTGGGGGTCATTCTGCGCTGGACGTTGCTGCTTCTGGCTGTTATTCTGATCCTGATTGCCGGAATTTCCTATGCACAGGGGACAGTGAATGTGACGGGCAGTTCCATGTATCCGGCTCTTCAGCCGGACGACAGGGCGCTCTCCGAAACGGTCAGTTATCTGGTTCGGGAACCGGCAAGGGGTGACATCGTGCAGTTTTCCACCGGAGCTGGAAGCGGGCGCGATTTGGTCCGGCGCATTGTCGGCCTCCCGGGAGAAACGGTCCAGATCATCGGAGGAAAGGTCTATATCAATGGAACGGTACTGGACGAATCCGCATATGTGTCCGGGGAGATCCAGTATGCAGGAACGGCATCCATGCCGCATACACTTTCGCAGGACGCCTATTTTGTGATGGCGGACAATCGCAGCAGCAGCTTTGACAGCCGGGATCCGACCGTCGGTGATATCTATAAGTCCGATATCAACGGAAGACTCTGGTTGCGATATGCACCGTTTCGACGGTTCGGACTGCTGGAATAGACCTCAAAGGATGCAGGGGGAAGCGGATGGCAGAGACAACAGCGGCAATAGCGGAAAGATGGAAGAACATATCCAGAACGGATGAGGCGGGACTGATTCATTTCGCAGAACAGTTTGGCAGTGACGGCCGGACGGCAGTCCGGAAACTGGTGCAGAGTGCGGAAAGAGCGCTGAGACAGCTGGAGAAAGAAAAGAAGCGCCTTGAGGAGATGCGGTGCTTCGAACGGAAGTGTGAGGAGGACGGCTATACGCTGATCTGCGGAATTGACGAGGCGGGCAGGGGACCGCTCGCCGGACCGGTTGTGGCTGGGGCGGTGATCCTTCCGGATGACTGCATGATCTTTGGCCTGAATGATTCCAAAAAACTGACCGCCGGGAAACGCGAGGAATTGTATGAGGAGATCATGGAAAAGGCAGTCGCAGCCGGGTACGGGATTGTCGGCCCGCAAAGGATCGATGAAATCAACATCCTTCAGGCCGATTACGAGGCAATGTGCGAGGCCATCGGGACACTTCGGGTGATGCCCCAGATCCTCCTCAACGATGCGGTGACGATTCCGCAGGTCCTGATTCCGCAGATCCCGATTGTCCACGGGGATGCGAGGAGTCTGTCAATTGCTGCAGCAAGCGTGATCGCAAAGGTGACGCGTGACCGGCTGATGGTGGAGTATGACGCTGTATACCCGGAATATGGGTTCGCAAAACACAAGGGGTATGGGACAGCAGAGCATTATGCCGCGCTGAGAAAATATGGTCCTTGTCCGATCCACAGAAGAACATTTCTGAAAAGCAGCGGCGGAAGCTGGGGAAAATCGTCATGACGGGAGAGCCGTCAGCCGCAGAAAACGGAGGCCGCGTCCACGGGTGGAGGACACGGGAGACGGCTGCCTGAGAAGATGGAGAGGCCGGCTGTGCGGCGTATGACAGAGGGGAAAGCAGACAGCAGGGAAAAGACCAGAGGATGGGAGCGTGTGCGGCAGATCGGGCACATGAACAACAGACAGGAAGGAACTTCATACGAAAGAGAGGCCGGTGCCCTGCTTGAGCAGGAAGGGTATGAGGTGCTCCAGTATAACTTCCGCTGCAGACAGGCGGAGATCGATATTGTTGCCAGAGAAGGCCAGTATCTTGTGTTCATCGAGGTGAAGGGACGCCGTTCCAGGAGAAATGGAATGCCGGAGGAGGCCGTCGGGCGCCGCAAGCAGGAGCGGATCCGGCGGGCGGCCCTCTATTATCTGGCACGATTCCGGGTTCCGGAGAGTACGCCTGTCCGTTTTGACGTTGCGGCAGTGGACGAGGAAGGATTCCGGCTGATTCGGAACGCATTTCTGTTCTGAGCCGGCATCATCAGGATATGAGACAGGAGGGGCCGGTGGAATACGAAAAGCAGTTTATCAGAAAACAGACCTTCAGGAAGATGGACAGGCTGACACTTCACGAAAAGAACGGTGTGGTGTGGATATCATTTCCGCTTCTGGACCAGTTTGATTTCGTTGTCAATGCCTTCAGCACCCGGATCGGGGGTGTGTCTGAAGGATATACCTCAGCCATGAACCTGAGCCTGTCCAGGGAAATGAGCGGCGGCCTCGGGAATATGGGACTCCGGACGGATATACCTGAGCGTGACATATGGGGAAGTGCGCCGGACGGAGCAGCGATGAAGCGCTTTCTGGAGAATCACAGGAGATTCGCGGAGGCGGTCGGCTACGATCTGTCTGACCTGGTCTTCTCGGATCAGACACACACCGACCGGATCCGGGAGGTGACGAAGAAAGACCGGGGAAACGGCATCCTCAGGCCAAATGCCCTTCACGATGTGGACGGACTGATGACCGACCAGACAGATGTCGCAATGATGACCTTCTATGCGGACTGCGTGCCGCTTCTGCTTGTGGATCCGGTGCACAGAGCGGCTGCGTGCGTCCATTCCGGATGGAGAGGGACAATCGCGGGGATCGGGACGAAGGCGGTTCAGAAGATGCAGAGACGCTATGGGTCAGACCCGGCGGTGATCATGGCGGCGATCGGCCCTTCCATCTGCGGGGACTGCTATGAGGTCAGCGAAGATGTCGCAACGCGGTTCTCGGAGAAGTACCGGATGGAGGAGGGCGATGGGCAAAACCGTGCGGATGGTGCAGTGGGCCGGATTGTATCTCCGGGCAGGGACGGACACGCGATGCTGAACCTGCAGGAAGCCTGCAGGGCGAATTTTCTTCGCGCAGGCCTTTTGCCGGAACATATCTCCGTACCGGATATCTGTACGGCGGAGAATGCAGCCGTTCTGTTTTCCCACCGGGCACTGGACGGAAAACGGGGGAATCTTGCCGCTGTCCTTGAGATTACGGACGGCTGACGGGAACAACATTTCACCGCGAAAAAACGGCACAGGAGCTGTTCCTGTGCCGTTTCTGATTCATCCCTTGAGCTGCTGCAGCAGCTTGTTGATCTTTGCTGTCGGAGACTGGATGCCGCTGATCGATATATCATGATTCATGTGGTCAATGATGGAGGCCAGATACTTGGTCATGTCGGCCTCAGCGTACCAGGGGCGGTCCAACAGCTCCGGCGGACGGTAGTTGAGGTTCGTGGTCACGACCTTTGTGATGTAGCCCTTCTCATAGTAATCGTCAAAAGCATCCAGACCGTCTGTAAACAGGCCGAATGTGGTGCAGACGAACACGCGATTGGCACCGCGCTCCTTGAGCTGTCTGGCGACATCGAGCATGGAGCCGCCGGAGGAAATCATGTCATCGATGACCAGTACGTCCTTGCCCTTCACAGACGCGCCGAGAAACTCATGAGCGACAATCGGGTTCTTCCCGTTCACAATCCTGGAATAGTCGCGGCGCTTGTAGAACATGCCAAGCTCGAGGCCCAGAATATTCGCAAAGTAGACGGAACGCTCCATTGCTCCCTCGTCCGGACTGACGACCATCGTCGTATCCTTGTTCATCTTCAGATTCGGGACTGTGCTGACAAGTGCCTTGAGAAACTGGTAGGATGGCATGAAGGAATCAAAGCCCGAGAGGGGAATCGCGTTCTGTACCCTCGGGTCATGAGCGTCAAAGGTGATGATGTTCGATACGCCCATCCGCGCGAGCTCCTCGAGCGCAACCGCACAGTCCAGAGACTCTCTCTTTGTCCGCCTGTGCTGCCTTCCTCCGTACAAAAACGGCATGACAACCGTGATCCGCTTTGCCTTTCCGTCAGCAGCAGAGATGATCCGCTTGAGATTGGCATAGTGGTTATCCGGGGACATATAATTTGTCTCACCGCACACCTTGTACTCAATACTGCAGTTCAGAACATCGACAAGAATGTAGAGATCGGCTCCGCGGACGGAATCATTGATGATTCCCTTTCCTTCACCGGTTCCGAAGCGAGGGCAGGCGCAGCTGATCAGATAGCTGTCCTCGCAGTATCCGACAAGCGGGAAGTCCTTCGAATTATGAAGCGGAGTGTTATGCCGGAAATCGACGAGATAGCGGTTCACTTCTGATGCAAACGCCTGACAGCCGTCGAGCGCTGCGATCTTCAGAGGACCGACAGGCATGGAATCTTTCTGTATATCAGTAATCATCAAAACCCTCCTGAAGTGGGGACTGACTTTTGCATCAGCCTAATACAGAGGAGTTATACCATGCAGCCTCAGGGAGCGTCAAGACAGGCGGATGGAGCGTCTTGCTTTTTGTCAGAAGCACATTTATCATGATTACAGCGTCAAAAAGCCAGCCACCTCGCATGCCTGCATGGAGAGGCGGCAGGACTTATTGACACGCCCCACATGCGGCATGGAGTGGCAGGACTTATTGACACGTCCCATATGCGGCATGAAGTGGAAAAGAATGAAGTACTTTATTTTTTATGGAAATGACACCGGAAGGGAATAAGATGGAATACCTTCATAAAATAGAATCGGTCGATGCCGGAAGCATCGCGGAAGAACTGGATATTGAACCCGGAGACGTACTCGTCTCTGTGAATGGAAAAAAAGTCGAGGATATTTTCGACTATCGGTATCTTTGCGATGACGAAAAGCTTCTTGTCGTGATCCGCAAGCCGGACGGAGAGGAATGGGAACTTGAGATCGAAAAAGATCCGGATGAAGATCTGGGGATTGGGTTCGGCGGAGGGCTGATGAGCGAATACAGGTCCTGCAGGAATCATTGTATCTTCTGCTTTGTCAACCAGATGCCGAAGGGAATGCGGGATACCCTGTACTTTCATGACGATGACGCAAGACTGTCCTTTCTGCAGGGCAACTATATCACGATGACCAACATGTCGGATCATGACATCGACCGCATTATTCTGTACCATCTGGAGCCGATCAACATCTCCTTCCACACGATGAATCCCGAGCTTCGCAAAAAGATGCTGCATAACCGCTTCGCGGGGGATATTATGCCGAAGGTCATGCGGCTGAAGAATGCCGGCATCCGCCTGAATGGGCAGATTGTCCTTTGCAAGGGGTGGAACGACGGAGAGGATCTGGAACACTCGCTGAAAACCTTTGAACAGCTTCTGCCGGAGCTGGAGAGTGTCTCTGTCGTCCCGGTCGGCATGACGAAGTTCCGGGACGAAAACCATCAGGTTCAGCTTGAACCTTTCAAAAAAGAGGATGCAGCAGCCGTCATTGACCAGATCGAAAGATGGCAGAATTATTACTTTCAGAAGTATAGTACGCATCTTGTACATGCCAGCGATGAGTGGTACATCCTGGCGGATCGGCCGCTTCCGCCGGAGGATAACTACGATGGATACCAGCAGCTTGAAAATGGAGTCGGGATGGTCCGTCTTCTGATTGAGGAGACAAGAGCAAGCCTAGCGCAGCTGAATGGGGATGGGAGACACCGGAGGGCAGCAATCGCGACCGGAAAGCTGGCGGCACCCTACCTTGCAAAACTCGTGAAGGAGATTCAGGGGAAGTTTCCGAACATTTCCTGCCGGGTCATCCCGATCCGCAATGATTTCTTTGGGGAGATGATCACGGTGTCAGGGCTCATTACAGGGAGTGACCTGAAAAAGCAGCTCCGGGGGCAGGAACTAGGGGAGGAGCTGCTCCTCCCGGTCAATATGTTCCGGGCGGGGGAACAGGTCTTTCTCGATGATGTGACAGTTCAGGAACTTGAGCAAACTTTACAAATCAAGGTGCGTATTGTAAAATCGACCGGACAGGATTTTGTCCATGCAGTGATTGGAGATCAGGAACAATGAGCAAACCGATTGTTGCGATTGTCGGAAGGCCGAATGTCGGAAAATCCACGCTTTTTAACGTGCTGGCAGGCTCAAGAATCGCGATTATTGAAGATACGCCCGGTGTAACCAGAGACCGCATCTATGCAGATGTCGAGTGGTCCGGGAGAAGTTTTACATTGATTGATACCGGCGGGATAGAGCCGGATGCAAAGGATATCATTCTTTCCCAGATGCGGGAGCAGGCCCAGATTGCGATCGACACGGCCGATGTCATCCTGTTCCTGACGGATTTCCATCAGGGACTGGTCGATGCGGACGCGAAGGTCGCAGATATGCTGCGCCGAAGTCATAAGAGTGTTCTGCTGGTTGTCAACAAGGTTGACAATTTTGTCAAGGATGAGGCGGGCGTCTACGAGTTCTACAATCTTGGAATCGGCGATCCGCATCCGATTTCCGCGGCGAACCGGACGGGAATCGGTGATCTGCTTGACGAGGTGCTGAAGGATCTTCCGCAGGCACAGCCTGGCGAGATGGAGGATGACCGGCCCAAGGTCGCCATTGTCGGAAAGCCGAATGTCGGGAAGTCTTCGCTGATCAACGCGCTGCTCGGCGAGAATCGGCTGATCGTGTCCGATATTGCGGGAACTACCCGGGACGCGGTGGATGCTGTCGTGAAACACAATGGAAGAGAATATGTATTCATTGATACAGCAGGCCTTCGCCGCAAGAACAAGATTAAGGAAGACCTTGAGCACTATATGATTGTGCGGGCCGTGACGGCCGTTGAGCGTGCGGATATCGCGGTCCTCGTAATTGATGCAAAGGAAGGCGTGACGGAACAGGACGCCAAGATCGCCGGGATCGCCCATGAGCGGGGCAAGGGGATCATTGTGGCAGTCAACAAGTGGGATGCCATCGAAAAGGACAACAGCTCCGTGAAAAAGTTCACGGAACGGATCCGGAACACCCTTTCCTTCATGCCTTATGCGGACATCATGTTTATCTCCGCAAAGACAGGGCAGAGAATTCAGAAACTTTATGATGAGATTGACACGGTTCTGGACAGCAGCAAGAGACGCGTGGCGACAGGTGTGCTCAACGAGATTCTGTCGGAGGCGACCGCCATGCAGCAGCCGCCGACCGACAAGGGAAAACGGCTGCGCTGCTACTATATGACACAGGTCTCTGTGGCACCGCCGACCTTTGTCCTCTTTGTGAATGACAAAAAGCTCGCGCATTTCTCTTATATGAGATATATCGAGAACCAGATCCGCGAGACCTTCGGCTTTAAAGGAACGGCCATCCGGATTCTGGTGCGGGAGAAGAAGCAGAAAGATCAGTAACGGCTTCGGAAGGAACAAGAGATGGAAGTGTGGTACAGGCTGATCAGCCTTTTGATCGGATATGGATTCGGGCTGTTTCAGACAGCAATCGTGATTGGAAAGATCCAGGGGTTTGACATCCGGAAAGAGGGAAGCGGGAATGCCGGCACGACCAATATGCTTCGGACAAAGGGGGCAAAGGATGCGCTTCTGACGCTGATCGGTGATTTTATGAAGGCGGTCTGTGCAGTGCTGATCGTGCAGGCTGTCTTTGCACACAGAGCGCCCCAGATGCTTGTGCTTCTGAAGATGTATGCCGGTGTCGGCGCCGTACTCGGACACGACTTCCCCTTTTACCTTCACTTCAAAGGCGGGAAGGGGGTAGCGACGACGGCAGGGGTGATTGCAGCAATTTCTCCGCTTGCGGGAATTCTGTGTATTGTGGTCTTTTTCGCCCTGTTTTTTCCGCTCCATCTTGTATCTGTCTGCTCCCTGTCCGCCTACAGCTTCTTCTTTCTCCAGGTCCTGGTTCTGGGAGCCATCGGCCGGTTCCATATGACTGTCCCGTATGTCATCGAGACGGATGTCCTGGCAGCTGTCCTGACGGGGCTCTGCTTCTGGCAGCACCGCTCCAACCTCAGAAGACTGATGCGGGGGGAGGAAAAGAAGGTTTATCTCCACAGGAGCCTGAATGAAGAAGTGCAGAAGGGGCAGAGATAATTTGTTGACTTCATCGCTTTAAAGCGTTAAAATTCTCCTTGAATTTCATCTCCGTGACGTCCGGTTTTGCCGGGGAACGGGACATCCATTCATGAAGGAGGATTTTAAGTATGAATCAGAATGTTGTACGGATCCTTGCAGCTGCTTCAGTTTCTGCCATGACACTTTCAGGTCTTGCTCTGCCTGTATATGCAGGAGAGACGTATCATGTAGGGATCTGCCAGCTGGTGCAGCATCCGGCGCTCGATGCAGCGACGAAGGGCTTCAGAGAGGAACTTCAGAAGGAACTTGAAGCTGACGGGGACTCAGTTGAATTTGATGAGCAGAACGCGGCAGGAGATTCCGCAACCTGTGCGACAATTGTGAATTCCTTTGTGACGGATGGCGTGGATCTGATCATGGCGAATGCAACGCCTGCACTTCAGGCGGCACAGGCGGCGACCGGATCCATTCCGATCCTTGGTACGAGCGTCACCGATTACGGGACGGCGCTTGACATCTCCGACTGGAAGGGAACCACCGGGACAAATATTTCCGGAACATCCGACCTGGCTCCGCTTGACAAGCAGGCAGCCTTGTTCAAGGAGCTCCTCCCGGATGCGAAGAATGTCGGAATTCTGTACTGCTCCGCAGAACCGAATTCCAAGTACCAGGCAGACACGATCACGCCGGATCTGGAGAAAGAGGGCTACAAGGTAACCGCATATACCTTTGCAGATTCGAACGATCTTCAGACTGTCGCGACGACAGCCTTCACGGAGAATGATGCAGTCTACATCCCGACCGATAATACGGCAGCATCCAATACAGGCATCATCAAGGCTGTCTCGCTTGACAAGAAGGTACCTGCTATCTGCGGCGAGGAAGGAATCGCCGAGGGCTGCGGCATCGCAACCCTGTCCATCAGCTACGAGGAACTCGGACAGACAACCGGTTCGATGGCATACCAGATTCTGAAGAAGGGCGCGGACATCTCATCGATGGAGGTCCAGTTTGCACCGAACGTGACGAAGGAGTACAACGCAGAGCTCTGCGATGCTCTTGGCATCAAGGTTCCGTCGGATTATGTGGCAATCGGCGCTCAGAGCGAGACAGAGGCGGAGACCGAGACTGCAACCGAGGCAGAGTAAGGACCGCCATGCGGACTTGTCAGCCGGACGGATGAGCTTCAGGCGGAACCCGGAGGGTTGACTTTCGCACGGATTTGACAGTATATTCATTAAGACGTATAGGGAAAGGCCGCAGAGAGGCGCCCCACGTGCGGGCAGCTGCTGCGGCTTTTTCAAAGCCGCAGGCGCTTTCAGGGCAGAAAGACCAGGGCGGCATGGACTGAGCATTTCAGTCCGACATGATTCAGGACGCAGGAGGATAGAAACCCATGAGTTTACTCGCATTGAGCCCGCTCCGGCTGTTTGCCGCCATGCCGGGCAACATCGCACAGGGAATTATCTGGGGAATCATGGCGGTGGGTGTTTATATGACATTCCGGCTGCTGAATTTCGCAGATCTGACTGTTGACGGTTCCTTCACGACAGGCGGAGCGACGGCAGTCATGCTGATCACGGGCGGCGTCCCTGCCTGGGCAGCTCTTCTTCTGGCGTTTCTGGTGGGCATGGTCACAGGGCTTGCAACGGGGCTGCTCCACACAAAGCTTGGTATTCCGGAGATCCTGGCCGGCATCCTGACACAGATTGCCCTGTATTCGATCAACCTGAGGATTATGGGCGGCAAGGCAAACCAGGTTGTGTCGGTTGACAAATACCATCTGGTTGTCACAATGCGGAAGATTCCGCTGGCGATTCTCTCAGGCGGTATCATCTGCTTTGCCATCATCTGCATCATGTACTGGTTCTTCGGGACGGAGATCGGGTCAGGCATCCGCGCAACAGGCTGCAATCCGAACATGGCGAAGGCCCAGGGAATCAACGTCGGTTCCATGAAGGTGTTGACCCTTGCGCTCTCGAATGGGCTCGTCGCACTGGCCGGAGGGCTGCTGGCGCAGTACCAGGGCTTCGCGGATATCAACATGGGCAGAGGTTCCATCGTCGTCGGGCTTGCAGCAGTGATCATCGGTGAGACACTTGGCGAAGCCATCTTCGGCAGAAGGCTGAATTTCATGGGACACCTGCTCTTTGTGGCCATCGGAGGCGTGATCTATTATATCGTCATCGGCTTCGTACTCTGGCTCAAGATGCCGGCGAACGATCTGAAGCTGTTTACAGCCATCGTGGTGGCGATCTTCCTGGCTGTGCCGTATCTGCAGGCAAAGTCGAGAAATTCATTCGCGAAAGCGGCAAAGAAGGGGGCTGAGTGAGATGGCGAACGCACCGCTGATGCTGGAACTGAACCATATCCGGAAAACATTCAACAAGGGAACCATCAACGAAAAGCCCGCCCTTCTGGGCGTGACGCTTAAGCTGAATCCCGGAGACTTCTGCACGGTCATTGGTGGAAATGGCGCCGGCAAGAGTACCTGCCTGAACGCAATCGCCGGTGTTTGGCCGGTGGACGGCGGGTCAATCATTGTGGACGGAGAGAATATCACCGGGCTGCCGGAATACAAAAGAGCGGAATTCCTCGGACGTGTCTTCCAGGATCCGATGAATGGAACAGCGGCTACCATGCAGATCGATGAAAACCTGGCGCTTGCAGCCAGACGCGGAAACAGAAGAGGACTCGGCTGGGGCATCACAAAGCAGGAGCATGAGATCTACCATGAGCAGCTGAAGACGCTCGAGCTGGGGCTCGAGGACCGTATGACACAGAAGGTCGGGCTCCTGTCCGGCGGACAGAGGCAGGCGCTGACATTGCTGATGGCGACGCTGAAGAAACCGAAGTTGCTGCTGCTCGATGAGCATACGGCTGCCCTGGATCCGAAGACAGCGGAGAAAGTCCTGCGCCTGACGGACGAGGTTGTGAAGCGGGACAGCCTGACGGCTCTGATGGTCACGCATAATATGCGCGACGCGATTCGGATGGGGAACCGTCTGATCATGATGAACGAGGGCCGGATTGTCTACGAAGTGTCGGGTGAGGAGAAAAAGCATCTGCAGGTGTCAGACCTGCTCGAGAAATTCAGCGATGTCTCGCATGGACAGTTTGCGAATGACCGCATGATGCTTGCGTAAACGGAACCTTTCGGCGCGATGAATGAAACCTGCCCGGCAGAAAGAGGGGGCAGCCCATACAGCCGGAATGACAGACCTGTCTGTGATTCCGGCTGTTTTTATGAAAGGACAGATAATACGATGGCTTCCTTTATGAAATTCAGTGACCTGATGAAGAAGCGCCAGACCCTTTCCTTCGAAGTCTATCCGCCGAAGACGGAGAAGGGGATGAACAATCTCCCGGGTATGATCCGGCGGCTTGGGGAGCTTCAGCCGGATTATATTTCCTGCACCTATGGAGCCGGCGGCAGCAATGTCGGCAAGAACAGGGAGGTTCTTCGTGAGGTGGAGAAGGTTGCGGTCCCGGTCACCCATCTGACCTGTATCGGGCAGACAAAGGAGAGCGTGAGAAGACAGCTCCAGGCATATCTTGATCAGGGCGTCACGCACATTCTTGCGCTCAGGGGGGACATCCCGTATGGCCAGAGCGGAACGGGGGGAGAATTCAGTCACGCGACGGATCTGGTCGCTTTCATCCGGAAAGAGTTCGGGACGGCCTTTGAGATTGCAGTCGCAGGAACGCCCGGCGGTCACGTGGAGTGTTCAAGCCTTGAGGCGGATATTATGCATCTTCGTCAGAAGCAGGATCTGGGGGCGGACTACATCATCACGCAGCTTTGCTTTGACATGGATGTGTTCCGGCGCTGGCATGAGGCAATCCGAAAGGCAGGAATCACCATCCCGGTTGATGCAGGCATCATGCCGGTCATTTCAAAGAAATCGGTGATCAATCAGTGCTTCAGCCACAATGCCTGCCCGGTTCCGCGCGACCTGGCGCTTGTTCTGACGCACAACTGGTTTGATACAGACCCGGAGGGAAATGAAATTCCGGGGGCACGGGAAGCGTTCCGCGAGGAAGGAATTGCCTATACGGTCCGGCTTCTTGAGCAGTATATTGCGGAGGGGATCGACGGGATTCACCTCTATACGATGGACAGAAGCGAGGATGTGAGGGAGGTCCTTCAGCGCGCCGGTCTCCGGTAAGATGGTGTCCGGCAGAACCGGACAGACCGGGAATCAGGGGGTAAGGATGTTGAAAGAGGGTGTGGAACAGATGCAGCAGATGACGCTTGCGGATTTTACGCGGGAGCTTTCGGGAAATGCACCGGTCCCGGGCGGCGGAGGGGCGGCGGCGCTCTGCGGCGCACTTGCAGCCGCTCTCAGCAGCATGGTTGCTTCACTGACGGTTGGAAAGAAAAAGTATGAGGCGGTTCGGGAGGACATGGATGCGCTGATCCGGGATGCCGGCCGGCTGCGAGAAGAATTTCTGAGCCTCATCGATGAAGATGCAGAGGCATTTAAGCCGCTTGCTGCAGCGTACCGTCTTCCACACGGGACAGAGGAGGAGAAGGCTGCCCGCAGGAATGAGATGGAGCAGGCGCTCAGGCGCGCGGCCGAATCGCCGCTCCGTATCCTGGAAAAGACACGGGAGGTAATGGCTCTTGTAAGGGAGGCTGCCGGGAAGGGCTCCGTGATCGCAGTTTCGGATGCCGGCTGCGCGGCTGCAATTCTTGAGGCTGCTGCCCGCTCAGCTGCCCTGAATGTTATGGTCAACACCAGACTGATGGAGGATCAGGAGACGGCCGGGGATCTGGAGCGGCGGTCACAGGAAATCCTTTCTGAATGCCAGGCAGAATCAGAAAGCATCTATCTGTCAGTCGGCAGCTTTCTTCAGCGGAACCAATGAACAGGGAAGCACGGAGGCAGCCAGAGTGAATGGAATGCACAGAACGGAGGACAACGGCGTATGGCACAGCTGATGCTCGGAAAGGACGTGAACGAGTCTCTTGCAGACAGGGTCAGAGAGAAGGTTCAGAAGGCAGAGAACAAGGGGGTCATCCCCGGCCTTCTGATCATCCGGGTTGGAGAGAGGGAAAGCGATCTGTCCTATGAGAAGGGGGCTGTGAAAAGGTGCCGTTCATTCGGGATCAATGTGAGGACGGCTGCTTTTCCTGAGCATGTGGGGGAGGAGGAGCTTCTGGCTGCGATCCATGGGGCCAATGAAGATCCGGCTGTCCACGGGGTTCTTCTTTTCCGCCCGCTTCCAGGCCACCTGAACGCATCCCGGATTGAGAATGCGCTCACTCCGTCAAAGGATGTCGACGGTATGACAGACTTGTCGCTCAGCGGGGTCTTCCAGGGGAAAAACCTCGGATATCCTCCCTGTACAGCACAGGCAGTGATGGAGATTCTTGATTATTACCGGATTGATCCGAAGGGGAAAAGAGCGGTGGTTGTCGGCAGATCCTCTGTAATCGGAAGACCTGTCGCAATGATGCTGCTGCAGCGGCATGCGACCGTGACCATCGCACATACGCGGACAGCCGATCTGCCGTCTGTTGCAAGGGAAGCAGATATCCTGGTCGCTGCTGCCGGTCACGCAGGAGTTGTAAAAGGAACGTCTCTGCGTGAAGGACAGGTTGTCATCGATGTAGGCATCAATGTCGGACCGGACGGGAGACTGTGCGGGGATGTCGCCTTCGAGGAGGCAGAGCCGGTCGTATCGATGATTACACCGGTGCCGCGCGGAGTCGGAGCAGTCACGACATCCGTGCTGGCGCTGCATGTGGCGGAGGCGGCTCTGAAGAAGTGACGCGGGAAACACAGCACATGTGACGTTGCTGCTGACAAAAAGGACCTTTTGTTGCTCATTTATGATTACGCGTGGTTTCGCTGCTTCGCAACTCCCACCACGCTGCCACATTCGGCATTCTCGTGTCGCCTGTGCGCCGCTTCATGCCTCATGCGGGGCGTGTCAATCAGTCCTGCCACCACTTGTATGCAAGCATGCGTGGCGGAGGGCTTATGGACACTGTAATCATCTAATCATCACATTGAAAACCATATAAGGAAAGAAGGAGCTTGAAGAACGATGAAACTTGGACTGGTGCTGGAAGGCGGCGGCATGAAATGCGCGTACACGGCTGCAATTCTGGACCGCATGATGGATGATCAGGTAAAGCCGGACTATGTGATCGGCGTGTCGGCGGGGTGTGCGTGCGGGGCTTCCTTTCTGGCGGGACAGCGGGACAGAAACAGAAGATTTTTCGTCGACCACGTACAGGATCCGGAATACCTTGGCCTTCAGGCCTGGAAGAGCAGCGGCTCCATTTTCAATTTGAGGCGTATTTATCAGGACTATACGGCAGAGGGAGGCATCGACCCGCTTGACTACGACGCAATGGTCAAAAATCCTGCCGAGTGGTGGGCGGTCGCGACCGATGTGGAAACCGGAAAACCACATTATTTCACCAAGGAGGACGTCTCTGCGACTGATTATTCAGCCATCATGGCCAGCTGTTCCATTCCGGTCGTCTGCAGGCCGATTGAGGTGCGCGGCAGAAAATACTGTGACGGCGGATGCAGCAACTCCCTGCCGGTGCAGCATGCGCTGGAGGCAGGCTGCGACAAAGTCATTGTCATTCTGTGCAGACCGAAGGATTCCGTCAGGGAACCCGAAAAGATGAGGTTTGCCTATCGGACAGTGCTTCGGAACTACCCGAACCTGATCCATTCCATCGAGATGCGGCATATCCGCTATAACCGCCAGCTCAGAGCGACACGGAGGCTGGAGGAGGAGGGGCATGCATTCATCTTTGCACCGCATGAACCGATTCATGTCTCGACCTACACAAAGGATCCCGGCGTGCTGCAGGGGATTTACGACACAGGTCTTAAGGAATATGAGGAGGACAGGTCAAGGTTTGAAACATTTCTGAAGAAGCAGCTGACCGCAGAAAATGTTTGAATCTGAAGAATTGTTCCAAAAATATAACAGATACCGCCGGTACATCGGAATTATTTCCGGTAAATGCTTGAAAGCCGCAGTTTCTTCGACTATAATAGGAGCGTTGAGGCATTACGACAATTTATCAGGTTCAGGAGGACAGATTCATGTCATATGTAGACGAAGTCTATGACCGTGTCGTAGCACAGAATCCGGCGCAGCCGGAGTTTCATCAGGCCGTGAAGGAGGTTCTGAGCACCCTTCGCCCGGCGATCGAGGAGAATGAGAAGGAATACAGAAGAGAAGCGCTTCTGGAGAGACTGACGACGCCGGAGCGTGTCATCATGTTCCGTGTTCCGTGGGTAGATGACAAGGGGCAGGTTCAGGTCAACAACGGGTACCGCGTCCAGTTCAACAGCGCCATCGGGCCGTACAAGGGAGGACTTCGTTTTCACCCGTCTGTCACGCTTGGAACGCTGAAGTTCCT
>Ga0256404_1007537_pt1 | contig 17118 bp, 10 predicted proteins | sample RumenRJG_01DNA_FD_185990 | JGI IMG/M metagenome (GOLD analysis project Ga0256404, IMG submission 185990) | Bovine rumen microbial communities from Lethbridge, Alberta, Canada - RJG_01 | ecosystem: Host-associated > Mammals > Digestive system > Stomach > Rumen | place: Canada: Alberta | collected...
CGACTATACAGATAAAACTGTTGAAAACAAAGATATCATATCTCGGATTAGGCCAAATGGCAAGACATCTGCACTTTGCTAAAATCTTCGATGATAATTTTTGGGGTACGCAATGACGAAGTCAGGAGTTGTCGTAGAATAGGGAAAAATATATTATCTCATATCGACATTTTTATTGAGCAGTTTTTGTACCTTTGCGGTATTGGAAACCGCGATGAACATTGACTGTAGAGTCTCGACGCGTGACCTGTCTTAATCGTACCATACAGGAATTGAAATGGGACCACTTCGCGGCACAAAAATGGAACTAATTTTGTCTTAATCGTACCATACAGGAATTGAAATAGGAATGATATCGTCGATGACGAACTCACATATCAGGAGTCTTAATCGTACCATACAGGAATTGAAATATTAATTCTCATTTTACGTATTTTCCATTTAACTTAGTCTTAATCGTACCATACAGGAATTGAAATCTAAGTTTGCGCGAGGTGGCTATGTTAGCGGTGCTGGGTCTTAATCGTACCATACAGGAATTGAAATAGATCAAACATATCAATTCGTTCTTATTTGTACATTGTCTTAATCGTACCATACAGGAATTGAAATAATTGGCAAATTCCGGGAAGTAATAGTCGAGCTTAGTCTTAATCGTACCATACAGGAATTGAAATGTTATGAAATTTCGATTAATTTGCGACGATTGTAGTGTCTTAATCGTACCATACAGGAATTGAAATTCATAACGACCGGCTCTGTTATAAATTGGACGAATTGTCTTAATCGTACCATACAGGAATTGAAATGTACTCGAACGAGACGGCGGAAATCATTAATGGTGAGTCTTAATCGTACCATACAGGAATTGAAATCTCAATCAGTAACACTCTTTCACTTGAAGCTCAACGGTCTTAATCGTACCATACAGGAATTGAAATGAATGATAGTAAGATAAATAAGTACAAAGTACCTGTGTCTTAATCGTACCATACAGGAATTGAAATCTTTAGGCGCATGTTATGGCTATTAATCATCTCCAAGTCTTAATCGTACCATACAGGAATTGAAATAGGCGTAGCTTGACGCCCCGCTCGTCTCATGATAGAGTCTTAATCGTACCATACAGGAATTGAAATCATTGATCATCTGCTGGATCTCTTCATTTTGCTTACGTCTTAATCGTACCATACAGGAATTGAAATTGACGATATCGACTTGCTTAAAGCCTTCTTCTATTGTGTCTTAATCGTACCATACAGGAATTGAAATAGTTTTACTCCGAAGAGGAGGACGACCCGATCGAGATGTCTTAATCGTACCATACAGGAATTGAAATGTTGCAGAACGAAGGTCAGCCTTAACATTCGCCCAATGTCTTAATCGTACCATACAGGAATTGAAATCACTTCGTTATAACACAACCGTCATACTTACCTGAGTCTTAATCGTACCATACAGGAATTGAAATGACAACAATCCAGCGCCTGCTGTAATAACTTCACCTAGTCTTAATCGTACCATACAGGAATTGAAATTTACCTGAAGGATAGGTACCGTTATATTGTTGTAATCGTCTTAATCGTACCATACAGGAATTGAAATTGTAAATCAGACGATTAGGCACAAAGAAAAAATGAGTCTTAATCGTACCATACAGGAATTGAAATCATACGTTCTATACCCTGCTGATACGAAGGTGTAGGGTCTTAATCGTACCATACAGGAATTGAAATTGCAAAGATAAGCTTACAACTGTCATTGCATTGCAGAGTCTTAATCGTACCATACAGGAATTGAAATGTGATATATGATTCCCAATCCTTGTATATAAGACGAGTCTTAATCGTACCATACAGGAATTGAAATATAAATTAATATATTATGTATCGTAAATCGTATCGGTCTTAATCGTACCATACAGGAATTGAAATTGCCATGACCTGACATGTTGCCCTGAGGAGACTGTGTCTTAATCGTACCATACAGGAATTGAAATTGCGCATCGAAGAATTCACGCGCTGCGTCTTCAGCGGTCTTAATCGTACCATACAGGAATTGAAATTTCTCATGGAAGAATTCACGCGCTGCGTCTTCAGCGTCTTAATCGTACCATACAGGAATTGAAATCTTGCAAACAAGTCTCTGATTACAAAGGTATAAACTAGTCTTAATCGTACCATACAGGAATTGAAATAACAGAGTCCTCAGGGTAACATGAGTGGTCATGGTTGTCTTAATCGTACCATACAGGAATTGAAATACTCGCGTATGCGAGTTGTCTAATTAGCGAAGTAGTGTCTTAATCGTACCATACAGGAATTGAAATATCTTGGTGAGCAGGAGATTAAGGAAAAGGAGCTTTGTCTTAATCGTACCATACAGGAATTGAAATAAAGGAAACATATCAATTACATTATTATTACGATACGTCTTAATCGTACCATACAGGAATTGAAATTACGCCATGCGCGATTACGCAACTTAAGTAACTGCGTCTTAATCGTACCATACAGGAATTGAAATATTGCTCTTGGTACTAAAATTTCAGCTCTTCCCTTGTCTTAATCGTACCATACAGGAATTGAAATGGGGGGACTGTTCAGTACCTGCAGAATTCTGCAATGTCTTAATCGTACCATACAGGAATTGAAATTACCTGAACACGCACCAGGCGACGAAAATCATTAATGGGTCTTAATCGTACCATACAGGAATTGAAATGGCACGATTACGCAACTTAAGTAACTGTTCTTGTAGTCTTAATCGTACCATACAGGAATTGAAATAGGATCTTTTTGTATATTCGGAACATTGTTTTTAATTGTCTTAATCGTACCATACAGGAATTGAAATATAGTTGACGATGGACAAAATATTCATATTGATCTTAGTCTTAATCGTACCATACAGGAATTGAAATTCACTTAATTCGGATTTTGTCCATTGCGATGAGTCCGTCTTAATCGTACCATACAGGAATTGAAATTATTCAGAAACCACGAAATAACGTAACTTTATAGGAGTCTTAATCGTACCATACAGGAATTGAAATATAGGTGGAATTTTCGAAGTCAAGAAAATGCGAGGGTCTTAATCGTACCATACAGGAATTGAAATTGAGTGAGCGATGCGGCCAAAATCGCTTGCGATTTGTCTTAATCGTACCATACAGGAATTGAAATAAATCGCTTGCGATTTTGTCTAATTAGCGAAGTAGTAGTCTTAATCGTACCATACAGGAATTGAAATATTTCGCAAGTTAATTTAACTTCGTGGGAGAGATTAAAGTCTTAATCGTACCATACAGGAATTGAAATTGGTTCCAGTGTTGGTACTTTTGGACAAATTCTTAAGTCTTAATCGTACCATACAGGAATTGAAATCGACGAGAACGAGAACGACGTACTACACGACGACGAGTCTTAATCGTACCATACAGGAATTGAAATTTCTTAGGTGAAGTGATTACTGCAGGCGCTGGCCTTCGTCTTAATCGTACCATACAGGAATTGAAATCAACTTGAGGCCGCTTTTTACGCGGTCTTGGTATACGTCTTAATCGTACCATACAGGAATTGAAATAGGACGAGAGCTTCTTGTTCGCGCCCTTGAGGAGGTGTCTTAATCGTACCATACAGGAATTGAAATTCCTCCCGGGTGAGCTTTGCGACGGCGGCCATGCCCGCGTCTTAATCGTACCATACAGGAATTGAAATTGGTCACCACGGCCCATTTGACGTAAGTGCCTGAGGCGTCTTAATCGTACCATACAGGAATTGAAATGACCTCTCTGAGGCCAAGGAAGCGCACTTGTAAAAGTCTTAATCGTACCATACAGGAATTGAAATGGAATTTATCCGAGCTTAACCGGTGGACACGCCCGCGTCTTAATCGTACCATACAGGAATTGAAATTTCATGGAGGTGAAGAAGTATCAGCATGATTACAAAGTCTTAATCGTACCATACAGGAATTGAAATTGTCAACGAAACGCCCGAAAATGTGACACATCCTGGTCTTAATCGTACCATACAGGAATTGAAATTGATGTGGCGGAATCTTACCGTGCCCGTACAATAGTGTCTTAATCGTACCATACAGGAATTGAAATTACAGGTTCACTCAGGAATTTCGCAACATGTTTATTGTCTTAATCGTACCATACAGGAATTGAAATCGAGCAGTATCAGAGTGCTGCACGAGCAGTCTGGTAGTCTTAATCGTACCATACAGGAATTGAAATCATCAAATGCCGCATCGGGCATATAGCTTTCAGGAGTCTTAATCGTACCATACAGGAATTGAAATAGAATGGTATTTTGTGCACAAATTCGAAGGTCATAAGTCTTAATCGTACCATACAGGAATTGAAATTTCAGACAATTAAAACGAACTGGGATATGATGTTGGTCTTAATCGTACCATACAGGAATTGAAATTAAGCGCTCGTTTAGGTATCGTAGTAGTCGTGGTGGGTCTTAATCGTACCATACAGGAATTGAAATAATTTGATTTATGGTCAAGGTAATCCTGGTAATGCGTCTTAATCGTACCATACAGGAATTGAAATAATTTTGCGGTAAGTGCTCATACAAGTCCTGTCGGGTCTTAATCGTACCATACAGGAATTGAAATGTTGTTGCATTACAGAAATTTCATAAGCGACTTCGGTCTTAATCGTACCATACAGGAATTGAAATGATTAATAATATAATTGTCAATACTGATAAAACGCAGTCTTAATCGTACCATACAGGAATTGAAATGCTGTAATAACTTCACCTAAAGGAAACATATCAATCGTCTTAATCGTACCATACAGGAATTGAAATTTCCGTCCTCGCTTGCGCGCGGACTGGGCGACTCTGTCTTAATCGTACCATACAGGAATTGAAATTGTCGTGCTGCTTGGTGGCTATCTCCGTCACCTTGAGTCTTAATCGTACCATACAGGAATTGAAATCAGGATGTGTCACATTTTCGGGCGTTTCATTACACGTGTCTTAATCGTACCATACAGGAATTGAAATAAGTCTTCGATGTAGGTCGTGGTGTTCTCGAAGTCTGTCTTAATCGTACCATACAGGAATTGAAATGCACTACGCGAGACAATAGTATGGCCGGGGAAGAACGTCTTAATCGTACCATACAGGAATTGAAATCGGCGTGCCTGTCTGTGATGCTGTGATAGTGTTGCTGTCTTAATCGTACCATACAGGAATTGAAATTCCTGGACGATGACAGCGCTACACGGCAGGACTTCCTGTCTTAATCGTACCATACAGGAATTGAAATGAGGCTTCGGGTGTTAAACTGAATACTTCTTAGTTAGTCTTAATCGTACCATACAGGAATTGAAATACGTACTTGTGCGCGTGTCGCCGCTCGCGTTGTGCAGTCTTAATCGTACCATACAGGAATTGAAATCACCAATAACGGCGACATCACCAACAGCGGGAATATGTCTTAATCGTACCATACAGGAATTGAAATGTGTCCCCGTCGCAGATGATGTAAACTTACGTGAAGTCTTAATCGTACCATACAGGAATTGAAATTAGGTCGGTAACGTCTGCGCCCGAGAAGGTTATAAGGTCTTAATCGTACCATACAGGAATTGAAATTCGGGTTTAATCCGAAGATAGATGATTATTTAATAGGTCTTAATCGTACCATACAGGAATTGAAATACATCCACCAGCACAGCCGCAATATTCGTATTAAGGTCTTAATCGTACCATACAGGAATTGAAATATCACCGCTGAGTTCGCATCGTAGAGAGTTATTGTGTCTTAATCGTACCATACAGGAATTGAAATATGGGTTTGTCACCGAGAAGGTAATCCACACTGACGGGTCTTAATCGTACCATACAGGAATTGAAATTCAACAGCGGGCTGAACAAGATATTTAGTACAATAGGTCTTAATCGTACCATACAGGAATTGAAATACAACAATTCCTGGCAACTGAGAATCATTAGGACCGTCTTAATCGTACCATACAGGAATTGAAATTATTCAGACACTACAAAATACCTTAAATGTATAGGAGTCTTAATCGTACCATACAGGAATTGAAATAACTTCGGCATAGGCCTGCTTGCACGTATATCATTGTGTCTTAATCGTACCATACAGGAATTGAAATTGTTCTGGGAAATACTTTTTTATACGATTCTCTCGAGTCTTAATCGTACCATACAGGAATTGAAATCGGACAAGGACAGCGGCGAAGTGCTTACCGACCGCCAGTCTTAATCGTACCATACAGGAATTGAAATACGTTGAGAACAGCATCGCTGTTGACGGTGATTTTGTCTTAATCGTACCATACAGGAATTGAAATTATAGCGGGGAAATTCACGGATGACGTTATTGCGCTGGTCTTAATCGTACCATACAGGAATTGAAATTTATCCTGCCGCTGCTGTCACGGTGCATGACAACCGTGTCTTAATCGTACCATACAGGAATTGAAATTAAATTCAACGCGATTTCCCGATGCCGAAGCGTGCGTGTCTTAATCGTACCATACAGGAATTGAAATCTGAGCAAAATAACGCTCAGAATGCCCTCAGAGGCGTCTTAATCGTACCATACAGGAATTGAAATAGAAGGTTATAAGCGGTACGACCAAGACATACAAGAGTCTTAATCGTACCATACAGGAATTGAAATCTGTTATTTGGCAAAGCACATTGTAATTGACGTGCAGTCTTAATCGTACCATACAGGAATTGAAATGTTACAAAACAGCAGATGGAGTTTAAGGGCAGTTGTGTCTTAATCGTACCATACAGGAATTGAAATTCTTGTAGCACACAGTGAGCGTCAGTTTGTCCCCGAGTCTTAATCGTACCATACAGGAATTGAAATACAGTTCCACGTAACCGTTCCTTAGGAGCAAGTTCGTCTTAATCGTACCATACAGGAATTGAAATTAATCATAGTCCCCGCGTTCTCTGTCAAGTTCACGGGTCTTAATCGTACCATACAGGAATTGAAATAACCTGAACACGCACCAGGCGACGAAAGTCATTTATGTCTTAATCGTACCATACAGGAATTGAAATATTTATTTGGACACGCGATAGCTCCGATACAACAGGTCTTAATCGTACCATACAGGAATTGAAATGTCTTCATGCGCGTTCAGCTCTACGACGCGACGAACGTCTTAATCGTACCATACAGGAATTGAAATGTGATATAGTCTTCCCAGTCCTTATATAATAAACGGTCTTAATCGTACCATACAGGAATTGAAATTCCTGACCACCAGTAATGTAATCTTCCCAGTCCGCAGTCTTAATCGTACCATACAGGAATTGAAATTTTTCATCGAAGAATTGACGCGCTGCTTCTTCAGCGTCTTAATCGTACCATACAGGAATTGAAATTGCTCGTTACTGGAAAACAACTGCTGAGGCCGGAACTGGTCTTAATCGTACCATACAGGAATTGAAATTTCGCATAGAGACACTTGCAGAACGTGCGGCCTGTGCGTCTTAATCGTACCATACAGGAATTGAAATATCCCTCGCACTTTACTTGGGAAGTTGCTCGATTGTCTTAATCGTACCATACAGGAATTGAAATACGATCACCAGGCACAACCTCACGACAGAGAAAAGGAGTCTTAATCGTACCATACAGGAATTGAAATGCGCTCCTTAATGCTCATCGTCTGCGAGGTTAACGGGGTCTTAATCGTACCATACAGGAATTGAAATTCTGGTGAAGTTGATGAAGTTGTACAGGAACAACTTGTCTTAATCGTACCATACAGGAATTGAAATAAATATTCACATTGATCTGAACACTTCTATCCCCCAGTCTTAATCGTACCATACAGGAATTGAAATGACCTGTACACGCACCAGGCGACGAAAGTCATTTAGTCTTAATCGTACCATACAGGAATTGAAATTAATTGCGTTTAAATTAAAGGGTTGATATAGAATTCGTCTTAATCGTACCATACAGGAATTGAAATTGATGTTATTGTTTAAGATATTTGTTTTGTAATTCGTCTTAATCGTACCATACAGGAATTGAAATTCGTTGAAGATACTGGGCATAGGGGATACGAGTGAGTCTTAATCGTACCATACAGGAATTGAAATCATGGGCGCCCGCAAGTACGGAGTTTGCGAATTGGAGTCTTAATCGTACCATACAGGAATTGAAATCGTCGATGACCGCGTCGCTCGTATTGCTGATTTCGAGTCTTAATCGTACCATACAGGAATTGAAATACCTTATAGGGCAATACGCGTGGGACGGCAGCAAGCGTCTTAATCGTACCATACAGGAATTGAAATCGAGACTTCGGGCGCGTCAAGCTACGCCTCAGGCAGTCTTAATCGTACCATACAGGAATTGAAATGACCCTCATCGCCGGGTGGCTGCGCTCGTGGATGCGTCTTAATCGTACCATACAGGAATTGAAATAAGCAATCCGTCGAACCGTCAGAAATAGCTGTGAGTCTTAATCGTACCATACAGGAATTGAAATTGTGTATCTCTCCTCGTTTAATTAAATCTTACTCATTGTCTTAATCGTACCATACAGGAATTGAAATTTATTACTCCTCAACTTCTCGAAGTTGATAGTACCGTCTTAATCGTACCATACAGGAATTGAAATTCTCTTTCTCCAGTTTCCTGTAGCGATTCATGGCCGGTCTTAATCGTACCATACAGGAATTGAAATGACCGCCGCAGGCGTGGACCTCGCGTCGCTGCTCGAGTCTTAATCGTACCATACAGGAATTGAAATGGCGAAAGCGGTAACCCGAAGGGGAGACCGCCCAACAGTCTTAATCGTACCATACAGGAATTGAAATGCTCGTCTACTTCGTTTTTAAGTTCTTCTTCCTCGTCTTAATCGTACCATACAGGAATTGAAATGAGTTAGCAGATTCACGATAGAAATTACCAGCTGCAAGTCTTAATCGTACCATACAGGAATTGAAATTGCGAAAATTTGAATGCCAGCGGCGCTGAGGATGCGGGTCTTAATCGTACCATACAGGAATTGAAATCGGTACAAAGTAATGACTTGCGCCCGGCTTCCAACCGTCTTAATCGTACCATACAGGAATTGAAATTTAGGATCAAGTCTTAAAGCACTAGACCTCTGTGTGGTCTTAATCGTACCATACAGGAATTGAAATAATGTATTTTCATTTTTAGATCCATCTGCTGCATAGTCTTAATCGTACCATACAGGAATTGAAATTCGATAGGATAGCGAGTATCCTTTTGAAGATTCGGTGTCTTAATCGTACCATACAGGAATTGAAATTATTCGCCCAATTTTCTGCAAAGACGGAAAGTATGAGTCTTAATCGTACCATACAGGAATTGAAATAAAGGTCAACACCAGAGGCTCGCAACGCAGCAAGCAGTCTTAATCGTACCATACAGGAATTGAAATGACACCAGCACCCTAAGACTATCACTCTGCTGCATAGGTCTTAATCGTACCATACAGGAATTGAAATCCCCTACCGGCGTAACTGCAATTAACCTTTAATCAGTCTTAATCGTACCATACAGGAATTGAAATCAGGTAGTATTGCTTCTGTATACCGTAGTAATCCGTCTTAATCGTACCATACAGGAATTGAAATTGCCGTCCGTTCCCTTGTTGACGTTGCGAAGGATAAGTCTTAATCGTACCATACAGGAATTGAAATCACCAAGCGCCGCGCGTGGGAAGCAATGCGCTTCGCGTCTTAATCGTACCATACAGGAATTGAAATTATGCTACAAGGTGGACAGCGCGGACACGGTTATCAGTCTTAATCGTACCATACAGGAATTGAAATTTGTCATTGAAGAATTTACGCGCTGCTTCCTCAGCGAGTCTTAATCGTACCATACAGGAATTGAAATCACGCAATAGATATTAAGCAAGAGCAAGCACAGAAGGCGTCTTAATCGTACCATACAGGAATTGAAATACGTAGTTGCAATTAACCCTCAATCAGGGTGTTAGTCTTAATCGTACCATACAGGAATTGAAATTGCATCAGCGAGAGATATAGCGCGATATCTGCAGCGGTCTTAATCGTACCATACAGGAATTTAAACTGATAAGATTAGGATTAAGACCAGCAGACTGCAAATTCTTAATCGTACCATACTGTAATTGAAACACCGAATGGCAGGCGAAGCAGAAAAACGCAACAATATGTCGCGCCCCGTGTGGGCGCGTGGATTGAAACGCAAACTCTGGAAAATAGTAATCCAACTTATCTGTCACGCCCCTTGAGTGTGTGTGGCTTGAAGCTTGTGCGATTACGTGCAAGTGGTTGCAACGTCTCAATCGTATCATACTTGAATTTAATCGCAGCAGTTGAATTATTGAGCCTTGCAATATATCTCTTCTTTTATGAAAGCGATATTCGTGCTTAAATTTAGGCTCGGAAAAGCAATTATTTCGATGTTAATTGCTATTTTTGCAGGACTATCAAACTATTTAAAGAGACGACTATGAAGAAGTACATTTGCAAAGTATGCGGATACGTTTACGATCCCGAAGTAGGTGATCCTGATAATGGCGTTCAGCCGGGAACTGCATTCGAAGATATACCCGATGATTGGGTGTGCCCTCTTTGCGGCGTAGGAAAGGAAGACTTTGAACCGAAGGAAGACTAAAACATCGGCATGCATTAACACAGCTGTTTTGACAGACGCATTATTTGGGGCAGAATAGTAATGGCATTCCAAATGGAGTGTGATTATATTCTGCCTTAATGTTTATCTATGTGAGTAGATAAAGCGGACTTTACATTTTGTGTGCTTCCATAATTTTAAAATAGCTAATTTAGTAGCAATAAAAGCCCGAAAGTGTTTTTATTTTCTAAATTCGCGGTGATTAAAAATATGTAATCATATTTCTGTATGATAAGCAAGACGATAAAATTGCGCAAAGGATTGGACATTCCCATACAAGGAGTGGCTATCGATGAAATCCATGACGTGAGAGACAAGGTAGCGGAAGTGGCTGTTTGTCCTCCCGATTTTTGCGGGTTTATACCGAGAGTAGTTGTCGCTGCAGGAGACAGTGTGAAGGCAGGGTCTCCGTTGTTTACAGACAAGCGCAACAGTAGTCAGGTGATATGCTCGCCTGTAAGCGGTAAGGTCAAATCGGTCAACCGTGGCGAGAGACGCAAACTGGAGAGCGTTGTCATCGTGAATGATGGCGAGTATTCTTCGCTCGACTTCGGCATTACTGATCTGGACAAGGCCGACGCCGTCAAGGTGGTAGAGCTGATCAACGCGGCGGGTATCACACCCTATATCAGTCAGCGTCCGTATGATATCGTGCCCGACACAAGCACCATGCCCCGTGACATTTTCATCTCCATGTTCAGCCTCATGCCTCTGGCTTCTGATGTCAGCGTAGCGTTGAGGGGGAGAGAGGAGGACTTTGTGCAGGGTGTTAAGGCGCTCGCCAAGGTAGCTAAAGTATATATCGGTATCTCGGAGCAGCAGTCTGAACCTGTACCTGAGGGGCTGGCGAATGTGGAAGTCAATCGCTTTATCGGCCGCAATCCTGCAGGTAATGTCGGTGTGCAGATCAATAACACAAAGCCGGTAAACAAGGGCGAGGTAGTCTGGACTCTCAATCCGTGGGCCGTAGCCGTGCTTGGCGGCATTGTAAAGAGCGGCAAACCCGATTACACCCGCGTGATGGCCATCGCAGGCAGCGAGGTAAAGGCTCCGGCCTATTATAAGACAGTTCCGGGCGCAGATCTGACGCACATACTTCCCGATCTGCTGACAACGGACGAGCACATACGCATTATTAATGGGAATCCTCTGGTCGGCAAGGTAACGTCCCTTGACGGCTATATATCTTCTACAGCATACGAGATAAGTGTCATTCCCGAGGGGGATAACGTGGACGAGATACTGGGCTGGATACGTGTGCGTCCGAAGGAATTCTCCACAAGTCATTCTTATTTCTCCTGGCTCCATCGGGGCAGAAAATATGATATAGATGCCCGCATCAAAGGCGGCGAGAGACATATGATAATGTCGGGCGAATATGACAAGGTGTTCCCGATGGACATCTATGCGGGCTACCTGATCAAAGCCATCATCGCGAAGAACATTGACCGCATGGAGGAGCTCGGCATTTATGAAGTGGCGCCCGAAGACTTTGCTGTGGCAGAGTTCGTCGATTCCTCAAAACTGGAGTTGCAGAAGATAGTACGCGAAGGTCTGGATTATTTACGTAAAGAGCTTGCTTGATATATTTAGAAGAAAATGGGAAAACTAAAAAACGCATTTGACAATATTAGGCCCGAGTTTGAGGAGAAGGGGAAATTGCATTTTCTCCGCTCCGTGTATGAGGGCTTCGAGTCGTTTCTGTTTGTACCTTCGCGGACAGCAAACAGCGGTGCTTCTATACACGATGCGATAGACTCCAAGCGAATAATGTCCTTCGTGGTTATCGCCCTCATGCCGGCATTGTTGTTCGGCATGTACAATATCGGCTTGCAGAATTACAAGGCGGCAGGCATTACCGACGCTTCGGTCATGACGATGTTTGCTTACGGATTCCTGCTGATGCTGCCGCGCATCATAGTCTCTTACATCGTAGGTTTGGGCATAGAGTTCGCCTTCGCGCAGTACAAGCACGAAGAGATACAGGAGGGCTATCTGGTGACCGGTATGATAGTGCCGATGATCCTGCCCATCAACACGCCCTTGTGGATTATGGCAGTGGCTATCGCCTTTGCAGTGATCTTTGCCAAGGAGATCTTCGGCGGAACGGGTATGAACATATTCAATGTAGCTCTCGTGGCGCGTGCATTCATGTTTATCTCCTATCCCTCGCAGATGTCGGGCGACACTGTCTGGGTGGCCCACTCATCAGTGCTGGGCTTGGGAAATGATTTGCCCGAGGCATTCTCTCAGGCCACTCCTCTGGCCGAAGTGGGTGCCGGCACAGCGCCTTCGTGCTCGCTGAGCGACGCATTCTTCGGTTTTATCCCCGGCAGCGTGGGCGAGACAAGCGTTGTGGCGATATTAATTGGCGCGGCCATATTGCTCATCACACAGATAGCCAGCTGGAAGACGATGCTGAGCGTGTTTGTCGGCGGTGCTGTTATGGCTGCCATCTATCATGCAGCCGGCCTCACCGAGATTCCCTGGTACGAGCATCTGATACTGGGCGGCTTCTGCTTCGGCGCAGTCTTTATGGCCACCGATCCGGTGACCAGCGCACGCACGGAGGGCGGCAAATATATTTATGGCTTCCTCATAGGCGTGATAGCAGTTACCATCCGCGTCCTCAACCCCGGTTATCCCGAAGGAATGATGTTCGCCATTCTAATGATGAACATGTTCGCTCCGGCTATAGACTATTGCTTCGTGCAGAGCAACATAAAGCACCGTATGCGCAGGGCTAAAGCTACAAAGGAATAACTATAAAATCAATCCTTATGAAATTAGATACTAATAGCAATATATACACCATAGTTTATGCCTCTGGTGTCGTGATTATTGTGGCATTCCTGCTTGCGTTTGTCTCGAAGGCTCTCGAACCGGCTTCACAGGCGAATGAGCGAATAGATAAGAAGAAGCAGATTCTGGCCTCTCTTAATATCAGAGGAATTAGTAACAATGATGTTGAGGAGAATTACGACAAATGCGTCACTTTTGACAAGGTAATCCGTTCGGACGGCAGTGTGGTCAAAGAGGGTACAAACAAGGACAAGGATGGATTTCTGATAGACTCCAAGAATATTGATGACAACAATCTCCCTCTCTACCAGTGCTATGTGAACGGGCAGGTGAAATACGTTGTCCCGCTTTACGGCAAAGGTCTCTGGGGACCCATCTGGGGCTATATCGCGCTGGACAGCGACAAGAATACCGTCTACGGTGTCTACTTCGGCCATGCCAGCGAAACTGCCGGCCTCGGAGCACGCCTTACAGAGGAGAGCTTCCAGAGCCAGTTTGTCGGCAAGAAGGTGTTCGATGACAAGGGCGACGATGTGGCTCTGAGCGTAGTGAAAAAACGCGACCCGTCGAAGAACGCATTCCAGTGTGACGCCATTACCGGAGCTACGTTTACGAGCAACGGCATCACGGCGATGCTTCATGATTGCCTCACCAAATATAAAGGCTTTCTCGGAGAGTAGTATTTAGTAAAAGACAAAGACAAGGTTAATAAAAAGATATGGCAAAACTGTTTTCGACAGAGAATAGAGAGGCGTTTGTTACACCCCTTGGCAAGAATAATCCGATTACAGTACAAATATTGGGTATTTGTTCTGCGCTTGCCGTCACTTCTCAACTAGAGCCGGCTATAGTAATGGGCTTGTCGGTAGCTATTATTACAGGCTTCAGTAATCTGATAATCTCTTGTATCCGCAACACTATCCCCAACCGCATCCGCATCATCATCCAGCTGGTCGTGGTGGCCACGCTGGTGACCATTGTGAGCATGGTGCTCAAGGCCGTGGCCTACGACGTGAGTGTGCAGCTCTCGGTATATGTCTCCCTGATCATCACCAACTGTATCCTGATGGGCCGGCTTGAAGCTTTCGCCATGAACCACGCTCCGCTGCCCAGTTTCCTCGACGGCCTGGGCAATGGTCTGGGCTACGCTTACATCCTGGTTATCGTCGGCTGCATCAGAGAGCTTCTCGGCTCCGGATCGCTGCTCGGGTTCAAGTTTATCCCCGACGTCGTCTACAATGCCGGCTATCTGGACAACAGTATGATGACTACTCCGGCCATGGCTCTGATTATCGTGGGCTGTGTGATATGGGTAAGCAACACTCTGAGAAAAGAAGAAAAATAAAAGCAGGTCCTCTATAACACGTAAATAAAATGGAACACGATATAGCTTTATTTATCCGGTCTATATTTGTAGATAATATGATCTTTGCATCATTTCTGGGCATGTGCTCTTACCTCGCCGTGTCCAAAAATGTAAAGACCTCGCTGGGCCTTGGCATCGCCGTGACGTTTGTGCTGGTGGTGACGGTGCCTATCAATTATCTATTGCAGACCAAGGTCCTCGCTCCCGGCTCTATTGTTCCCGGAGTGGATCTGACATTCCTTTCGTTTATCCTTTTCATCGCCGTTATCGCTGCCATAACCCAGCTCGTCGAGATGGTGGTCGAGAGATTCTCTCCCTCGCTGTACAACGCGCTCGGTATATTCCTGCCGCTTATTGCCGTCAACTGTGCTATCATGGGTGCCTCGATGTTTATGCAGCAGCGTATTGAGATGGATCCGGCGATCGACTCCCGCGCCATCACCGGAGTGGGCGACGCCATAGTGTACGCCTTCTCCTCGGGCCTCGGCTGGCTTTTGGCCATTGTGGGTCTGGCCGCTATCAGGGAGAAGATGGAATATTCGGATGTCCCCAAGCATCTGCAGGGACTGGGCATCACATTCATCACGGTCGGCCTTATGGCTATGGCCTTCATGTGTTTCTCCGGACTCAAAATATAGATTCATAATCAGCATAAAATATAAGAGAAGATGACACAGTCTATTCCTTTGTATATAGCATCAAGCATAGGCGTCTTCTGGGGCGTGATAATCTTGCTTGTTATCCTGCTTCTTGTAGCCAAGAAGTATCTCACACCCAGCAGCAACGTAGTCCTGACGATCAACGGTCAGAAGAAAATTACCGTTCCGCAGGGCGGTTCGCTGTTGTCCACTTTGGCCGACAACAAGATCTATCTGTCCTCTGCCTGCGGCGGTAAGGGTTCTTGCGGCCAGTGCAAATGTCAGGTGCTGAGTGGCGGAGGCGAGGCCATAGATGTCGAGAAGGCTCATTTCACACGCCGTCAGCTGATGGACCATTATCGCCTCGGCTGTCAGGTGAAGGTGAGAAGCGATATGGAAATAGCCGTCCCGACCTCTGTGCTCGGTGTCCGCAAATACGAGTGCACCGTGCTGTCCAACAACAACGTCGCTTCGTTTATCAAGGAGTTTATCGTAGCTCTGCCCAAGGGCGAGCACATGGATTTCATGCCCGGCAGCTATGCCCAGATTGAGATTCCGGCCTATACGATGGACTATGACAAGGATATTTCCAAGGAATCACTCGGCCGCTACCTTCCAGCATGGCAGAAGTTCGGCCTGTTCTCGCTCAAGTGCACCAACACCGTGCCGACGACGCGTGCTTACTCCATGGCCAACTATCCAGAGGAGGGTGACAGGATAATGCTTACCGTCAGAATAGCCACCCCTCCGTTCAAGCCCAAACCACAGGTAGGCTTTCAGGATCTGATGCCCGGTATCGCCTCCTCGTATATCTTTACCCTCAAGCCCGGCGACAAGGTTATCATGTCCGGTCCTTATGGCGAGTTCCATCCGCGTCTTAACAGCAAACGCGAGATGATTTGGGTAGGCGGTGGAGCCGGTATGGCTCCTCTGAGAGCGCAGATCATGTATATGACGCGCACACTTCATACTACTGACCGTAAGATGTCTTACTTCTACGGCGCACGTTCGCTCTCCGAAGTGTTCTATCTCAAGGACTTCCTGGAGCTCGAGAAGGAATATCCTAACTTCAAGTTCTATCTGGCCCTCAACCGCCCCGATCCCGAGGCAGACGCAGCTGGTGTAAGTTACACTCCGGGCTTTGTACATCAGGTGATGTATGAGAAATATCTGAAGAATCACGAAGCCCCCGAAGATATAGAGTATTACCTTTGCGGCCCCGGTCCTATGACGAATGCTGTAGTCAATCTGCTCGATTCGCTGGGCGTAGATCCTGCGGATATAATGTTTGATAACTTCGGATAAGCAGCTATCGGTACAGAATGCTTCCTTTGGGAGATTTGGCAGATTTTCCTCCGCGACAATTACGCAGCGAGAAAATGTGGCGCACTCCATGAAGCAACCACTTGTATCCATATTAATAGACGATATTCCGGTCTGCTTTATCAGGCAACGGTTTGAGAATACAACGCCATAAGACAAGGCACAGAAACGAGGGTGTATCGTAATTCGATTTTTCGCGATACATCCTCTTTTTGCGTGTTCTGAGAATTCGATGGTTTCAGGCGGCGGCGTTTTTGCAGTTTTTCCAAAATATGCGATTCTCGGAGAGTAGAATCG